>Ga0335070_10004981_pt1 | contig 15579 bp, 13 predicted proteins | sample Lox_Sample_13_FD_206722 | JGI IMG/M metagenome (GOLD analysis project Ga0335070, IMG submission 206722) | Soil microbial communities from Loxahatchee National Wildlife Refuge, Florida, United States - Lox_Sample_1.3 | ecosystem: Environmental > Terrestrial > Soil > Wetlands | place: USA... | reverse complement strand
CGTCTTCAGCGCCGGCGGCCACAGGATCGGCTGATGCGCATCGCCTTTGAACTGCTCGACGCCGTTGCCTTCCAGGTGTTGGAACTGGAAGAACATCACGCGCGACTGCGTCCATTCGCCGTCCGGCCCGAAGCCGACGTCGCCGACGACCGTCTTGAAGCTGCCCTTGTGCATGTACTCGGCGAGCTTGCCGTGGTCGAGGCTTTTGGTCGCGCTCACCGCCTGCTCCAGGATTTGGCAGGCAGCATAGGCGAGCGGCGGGAAGGTGTAGCCGAGCGGGTCGATGCCCTTCGCGCCGGCCTCCGCCTGATAGCGCGTGAGCAATTCGTTGGTGCCCGGGAAGGTGAGGCTCTTCGCCGGCAGATACGGGATGTACGCCACCATGCCGTTCATCAGCGGCCCGAGCTGCGTCTTGATGCCCGTGGCGAGCAATCCGACATAGGTGCCGCCGAACATCTTCACGTTGAGGCCGACTTCGTTCGCGGCCCGCACGATCCCGACCGTGTCCGGCGGATAGGCAGCCGCATAGACGAGATCGGGATTGGTCGCCTGGACGGCGCGCATGATCGGCGCGAAGTCGGTCGTCGACGGCGGATAGGCCTTGTCGTAGACGATCGTGAAGCCCATCGCCTGCGCGTTTTCACGCGCGCCTTCCGTGGCATTCTTGCCGTATTCCGCATCGGCGCCGAGGATGGCGACGGTCTTCGGCTTCGGGTTTTGCGCCGCCGCAAGCTGGAAGAAGCCCGTCGAGTACGCTTTCTTCGGTTCGGGCCCGCTCGGGTTCATGACGAAGTAGCGGTCGTAGTGGAACTCGCTATTCGCCGCGTTGGCCAGAATGGCGACCGTCGTCAGGTTCTTCTGCATCAACACCGGGATCGCCGGCGCCACCATGTTGGTCGAGTACGGACCGACGAGCAGGTCGACCTTGTCGATGTCGAGCAGCTTGGCGTAGATGCCTGGCACGTTCGAGGGATTGCTCTGGTCGTCGTAATAGACCAGCTGGACCGGGCGGCCGAGAAGCCCGCCCTTGGCATTCACGTCATCGCGCCACAGCTCGATCGCCGCCAGGATCTGCTTGCCGACCGGGGCGCCGCCGCCGGTGAGGTTCATGCTGAACCCGACCTTGACCGGATCGGCGGCGTAAACGCGCGGCGCTAACGGCGACACACCGGCGACGATGAGCGCCGACACGCTCGCAACGAGCCAGCGACGCGACTGCTGAAACATCAATTCCTCCCCCTATGCACCCTCCCGATGGGATCGGGAGTGGGAGGCCAGGATGCCCGCTTCCGACCCGTGGGGCAAGACGGGCCGCCGGCGTCGGCGGCGCTACACTTCGTTTCCGGCCCGATCGAAGAACACGGCGATCGTGAGAATCATATCGACGTCCTTGCCGTTACCCGCCAGCGGCAGGAAGACGCGCTCCATCTCGGAGCATTTGTCGATGTAGCTGGCAAAGTGCGGGCTGCCGCGCCGCCACTGCAGTTCGCCGGCGAGTGCCACCTTGTCATAGGCGGGAAATGCCGGCGCTTTGCCGTCGCGGACATGCGCTTCGTCGAGCCATCGGCCGGTGAGGTCACCGCCGAGCGCGTCGACCATCCGGGTGCCGATCACCCGATAGCGGTAGCGCGGCGGCCGACCGACGACGTCGAGCAGCATCACATGCGGCAGGAGGTGCGCGACTCGCATCGGGTCGAAGGCGCCGCGGCCCGGCAGCCCGCCGCCGGCCGGTTGGAGCTTCAGCCAGTATTCGTAGAGCTCGCGGATCTTGGGGTGCCAGGAGCCGAGGTTCTCGGGTGTCTTGCGGTCGTCTGTGGTCACGCGCTCTCTCGTTCGTCCTCATCCCGATGTTCGTCGGCGCCATGCTTCAGCGCGGCGCGCGCGTCTTCGCTCCATGCGCCGTCTCGTAGTGTAGCCGAAGCAGGTCTAAGCCGTAATCATTACCATTCGGTGTGCGGACTATCGTATGGACATGGAACTTCGCCGGCTCGGAATTGGTCAGAAACACGCCGGCATGGTGATCGAACTCGATGAGGATGACCGGGCTCTGCACGCGGTAGTAAAAGGGACTCGTCTCCTGGAAGCCGCCGATCCAGCAGAAATGAGTCTCCTCGAGGTGGCGTTCAACGTCGGCCATGCGCAGCTTGTCCGGTCCGGGCGGGAGCGGCGCCAAATAGGCGGCAATCAAGTCGAGAAGATGCCGACGCTGCAGGGTGGATAGTTCCCCCCCTTTCAGTCCCTCATAGGGAACGATCCGATTATCCTGTCGTGCGCCAGTTAGGTGGAGATTATCGGCAAAATGCCGGCGGCCGGGGGGCAGGTCGCCGCCCATCATCGAGTGAGCGACGATCGCTCGCCGTTGCTGCTCGACCGACAGCCCGCGCATCAGCTCCAGGCCGGCGCGTTCTTCGTCCTGGAACAGGCTGATGCCGGCGAACGGCCCGGTATCGGCGTAGGACGGCTCGGCACCCATGAACGTCGGCGTCAGCACCATCTGGCTGCCGAGCACGAAGCAGTTGAGGCTGAGATGGTGGCCGAAAAGCTGCCACCCCCACGGCTCGCTCGTGCTCGGACTTCCGAACAGGCAGAAGATGTAGCTCCATTCGCCGAGGATCGCGGGCCCGCCGACGAGATCGCCGAGGAAACGGTTGAGCCGCATGACATTGCGCGACGTCTCGAAGCCTTTGGCCGACAGGCTCGCGCGCAGGACGTCCAGTACGGCATCGCGGATGGGCTGTGCGGCCTCTTCTAGGCGCAGGCCGTAGTGCTCGACATACAACTCGGTATTCTGCCAATGCCGCCACTGGTCGGAGCCGACGGGAAAGCTCATGAGGGCGCGCTGGTCCGCCGACAGCCGGCCCAGCAGGGCGGTCGCCGCGGCCACCATCGCCGCAGTCGGCGCGCCCTCGGGGCGCAGCGAGTAGAGGCCGGGTCGGATATGGCCATCGCTGGTGATGCCGGTGAACGGTGCCGCCAGGAGCTTGTCCCAGCCGCCGAACAGCTCCTGGGCGCGCGGGCTTTTCAGCCGCGCCTCCGCATGGGCACGGGCGGTCGGGCCGGCAATCTTCGATTGCGCCGGGGAGGGCAGGAACGGCCGATAGTCGGGAGGGCTCATCGGCGCACCCGGCGACGGCGAGTGTTAGACATCCGGGACGCCACGTCAGGTCGCCGTAATGTTTCTGACATATGCTTGCCGAAGTTTTCTGTTGTGGAAATCATCATAGCGCTTTGCAATCTATGCTAGTGATTGTCGAGGCTAGTTCGGGGGGCGGTCGGTGTCGCGGCAGCTTCGGATGTGGGCCATCGGCGGCGCGGTTCTGACTGCCATTGCCGCCGGCTGGTTCTTCATTCTACGCGAAAATTCGCTCGGCTATGCGCACGCAGTAGATGGCGCGCTCGAGCGCAGCCACACCCGGGCCGTGATCTTGCGCGAGTTCGTCGATTCGACGTTCTCCGCGGTCAGTCTGGCACTTCAGGCAGTCGACGTACGTCCGGATATCACCGGCGTGGTCCTGCAGGGCGACCGTCGCTTCGTCCAGGAGACGCTCCGGCGGACAGTGCGGGTTCTTCCGGTCTTTTTTGCGCTCGGCGTCACGGACGTCAACGGCAACATCATCATCAGCATCCGCGACGACCCTTCATCCTATGGGTCGGTCGCGGATCGTGCTTACTTCGCATGGCACCGCAACAACCGCTCGCCGAATCTCCTGGTGACCGCGCCGATCAAGGTGCGGTTTGCCGATGTGTGGGCCATTCCGGTCAGCATGCGGGTGGAAGACGAGACCGGCCGTTTCACCGGAGTGGTTATTGGGAGCGTCCGCCCGGCTTACTTCCAGACGTTCATGCACGCCATGGGTACTGACGACGCAGCGATCGTCCTTCGCGACGGTTCCGTCCTGGTACATGAGACCATGAAGAATGGAAACGGCGCCGATGACCGCGCCGACCCCGCCAAACGCCTGGAGACCAGTACCGACTTCCTCCGCCGCTGGCGCCAGGAGACCGCCGGGACGTATAGCGGCGAATCGCCGTTCGCCGGGACCGCGCAAGCCGCAAGCTATTCGTCGCTGCGATCGATCGACGCCGCCGTCTATGTCGGCATCGATCTCGATAAGGAACTGGCTCCGGTCCGCACCGAGGCGCGGGCGCGGATCACCGTCGGCGCCGCGTTCACGCTTCTGGCGCTCCTTCTGGCGGCTGCGGTCATTTTCGATATGCGGCGCAGCGAGCTCGCAGCCCGGGATCTACGCGTCGCACGCGACGACGCGCATCGTGCCCGCGACGTGGCCGAGGAAGCGCGTAAGCGTGCCGAGCAGGCCGACCTCAACAAATCGAACTTCCTCGCGCACACGAGCCACGAGCTGCGCACGCCATTGAATGCCATCATCGGCTTCGCGGAGATCATCACCAGCGAAGCTTTGGGGCCGCTCGGGGAGAAGCGGTACCAAGAGTACAGCAGCTATATCCACCAGAGCGGCGAGCAGCTGCTCGGCGTCGTCAACAACATCCTCGACCTGGCGCAGGCGACGTCGGGGCGGTGGGAGCTGCGCCGCGACCGCTTCGCGTTCGTCGAGGTGCTCGACGATGTGTGGCGCGTGATAGCACCGCTCGCCGCCGCGCGGTCGGTGATGCTGACGCGCGACATTGCGGCCGACCTGCCGGACATGGTGACCGAACGCCGCGTGGTACGGCAGATCTTGCTGAACCTGCTGAACAACGCCGTCAAGTTCACGTTGGCCGGCGGCAGTGTCCGGATCGCCGCCGCTCTGAACGACGGCGGTGGATTGGCGATCCGCATCACCGATACCGGGGTCGGCATCGAGCCCAAGGTTCTCGACTATGTCGCCCGGCCCTACAGCGGGCTCACGCACATGCTGGCGCGTCAGCCCGGGACGAGCGGTCTCGGCCTGCCGCTATGCCGTATCTTCGCGGAGCTGCTCGGCGGTTCGCTCACGCTCAACAGCACGCTCGGCGAAGGGACGACGGTCGATGTCGTGCTGCCGCCGGAATGCCTGGTCCCGGCGGACGCCGACGTCGATCCCGCTCAGCCGGCCTTGGAGCGCCAGTCGCAACGAGTCTAAGATGGTCCGATCTGGTGCTTAGCCGAACGGCGCGATCGGAACATGACGGCCCAACCCCCGACGTTGTCTTTCGCCGAGCGCGACCGCCGATGGGCGCGCGTGCGTGGTTTGTTGCGCGAGCGCAATCTTGCCGGCGCCGTGGTGGCGGGCTTTCGCGCCCGCGAGATGTACGAAAGCTATATCAGCGACGACTACAACGAAGGCTGCGTCATCTTCCCGGCCGAAGGCGATCCGGTCGTCGTCACGTGGGCGCCTTTGCGGGTGATGCGCGCCCGCTGGTCGCACGATCGCGGCCACAAGCTCTGGGTCGATGACTATCGCGTCGCGACCTCCGGCACCGCCGTCGCCGAGGTGATGAAGGAGAAGCGCCTGGCGGACGGCCGCCTCGGCGTCGTTGGTCTTTCCTCGCAGGCGCCAACGGAGCTCTACGGCGCCATTCCGGCCAATTTCTGGATTGAACTCACCGCGGCGCTGCCGAAAGCCCAGTTCGAGGACATCTCCGAGGACTTCAGCCATCTCATGCTGGTCAAGAGCGCCGAAGAGATGGCGCAGGTCCGCTATGCGGCGCGGGCCGCCGAAGCGGCCTGCCGGGTGGTCGTCGATGTCACGGCGCCGGGTGTCGGCGAAGAGGTCATATTTGCCGAAGCGACGGCCGAGATGCTGCGGCACGGCATCGGGTTGCGCTACCCGATGATCGTGATGAACTCCGGGCCGCATACCTTGTCGTGGGGGCCGCCGCGGTGGACGACGCGCGGCGAGGCGCCGCGTGTGTTGCAACGCGGCGACCTGATGCAGGCGGAGCTGATGCCGCTGTGCGGCAATCAGGAAGTGCAGGTGCAGATGACGGTGGCGCTGGATCCGCTGGACGACACCAATCGCAAATGCGAGAGCGTGGCACGCGAATCCTATGAGGCCGGACTCAAGGTGCTGCGGCCCGGCATCGCGTTCGCCGACCTGGTCGCGGCGATGGAGGAGCCGCTGAAGCGGTCCGGCTGCTGGGCTTATACGCCGCTCGTGCACTCGATCGGGCCGCATTTCCTGGCCGGGCGCACGCGGATCAACATGGAGAAGGTCGATCTCGGCATCCACTTCGTCGGTGCGCCGGCCGCGCGCGAACGCAAGGCCGTCCTCCAGCCGGGCATGGTCTTCGCGTTCGAGCCGAATGCCTGCCTCGGGGAGCATCGCGTCAATATCGGCGGCACCGTCATCGTGACCGCGACGGGCCGCGAGGAGCTCAATGAGATCCCGACCCGGGTCGCCCATAAGCAATAACACTGTTGGGGAGAGACGATGCGCAGCGCGCGAAATCTGCTGCTGGCACTGACGGCAGTCCTGCTCATGGCGGTTCCGCCTGGGGCAGGGGCACAGACCTGGCCGGCGAAACCGATCCGCATGATCGTCCCATTCCCGCCGGGACCGGCGCTCGACCTCGTGGCGCGTCTGGTCGGAAACAAGCTGAACGAAGCGCTGGGTCAGCCGGTCGTGATCGAGAACCGGAGCGGCGCCAACGGCGCGGTCGGTTCGGAATTCGTCGCCCGCGCCGCCCCCGACGGCTACACGATCCTGGCCGGGACCGCCGGCACCCATGTGACGAGCGTCTTCCTCGTGAAGACGCTCCCCTACGATCCGGTGAAGGACTTCACGCCGATTACCGCCGCGGTCGAGCCCGTCACCTGCCTGACCGTGCACGTGTCGGTGCCGGCAAATTCGGTTCAGCAATTGATCGACTATGCGAAGCAGAATCCCGGCAAGCTGTCGTACGGCAGTTCCGGTGTCGGCTCCGTCTTCCACCTGATGGGCGAGCTGTTCCATCAGACCACCGGGGTCGAGCTCGTCCATGTTCCGTACAAAGGCGTGGCCCCGGCGGTGGCCGACCTCGTGGGCGGTCATATCCCGATGGTCTTTACGTCGATCTCCGCAGTGCAGCCCTACGAGAAAGGCGGCCAGATCAGGACGCTTGCGATCCTCGAGCCGGAACGCTTTCCCGCCATGAAGGACATTCCCTCGATCAGCGAAACCGTGCCGGCGTTCCGCAAGCCGTCCTCGTGGTTCGGCTTCTTCGGTCCGCCGGGCCTGCCGGCGCCGATCCTGGCGCGGCTGAACGCGGAGATCGTCAAGGCGCTGCGAGCGCCCGACGTGAAAGGCAAGCTCGAAGATGCCGGGTTGGCGGTGATCGCCGACACGCCGGAGGAGTTCGCGGCCCTCCTGAACAAGGGGATCGACCAGTACGGTCAGATCATCAAGACCGCCGGCATCCAGCCGGAATAATCTAGAGATGCAGCTTCATCCCGACGTGGCTCGGAACGAAGGCGAGCACCCCCGGGCCCGCGCCTGGCCGATTGCCCAGTTCAGCACCTTGTGCCCGATGCCGCGGCCGCGCTTGTCGCTGGCGACCCGAACCGCTTCGAGCAGCAGCCGTTCCGCGCCCTGGCGGCTCACGGTCGGGATGAACGTGAGCTGTAGCGAGCCGACGATCTTCCCCTGCGCATCTTCGGCGACCGCGAGGAGGTTGCGCGGATCGGCGGCGACCTTGTCGAACGCGTCCCAATAGACCTGCGGCAACGGGTCGACCGGCTGCTCGCGGCCTTTGCCGAGGATGTCGTCGGCGAGCAGCCGGACGATGGCCGGCACGTCGTGGCGACGCGCCTGACGCATCGAGATGTCGTCGGCAGCGCCCACCGTCCGTTTGCTCCGCCGCTTATTTCAGCTTCAGCATGCGCTCGGCATTGAGGTGGTAGATCTTCTTCCGCTCGTCCTCGGTGAGATCGATCTCATCGAGTACCTTGATGATCTCGCGGATGAACAGCGGCCCGCCCTCGGGGTCGAACGGGCAGTCGGTGCCGAACAGCACGTGATCGCAGCCGAAGAAGTCGATGCCGCAGACGGTGCCCGACCTCGAGCCGTTGATCGCCGTGTCGGCGAAGAACATGCGGAAGTAGTCGACGGGCCGGCGGCCCTTCTTCTTCATGTCCTGGATGATCTTCGTGTAGTGCGGCTCGGCGGCTTCGCGGCTGCCGAGCTGGTCGAGCCCCAGGCCGACGCGCGCCTCGAGGAACGGCACCATGGCGCCGAGATGATGGGTGATGATCTTGAGGTTGGGCCAGCGGTCGAAGAACCCGGAGAAGACCATGCGTGCCATCGCCGCACTCGTCTCGTAGGGCCAGCCGAATACCCACCAGATGTCGTATTTCGAGCCCTGCTCGGTGGGATAGTCGGCGAATTTCTGCGGCCGCGTCGGGTGCATCCACACGGGCAGGTCGTAGGAGTGCAGCAGTTCGAAGATCGGTCCGAACTCGGGATCGTCGAGCGGCCGGCCGTTGACGTTGGTCATGATCTGGATGCCCTTGGCGCCCAGCTTCTCGACCGCGCGCTTGATCTCCTCGAGGCCTGCCTTGACGTTGTTCATCGGCACCGACGCGACAAACGCCGGGAACTGCTTCGGGTGCTTGGCGACGATCTCGGCCATGCCGTCATTGGCGAGCTTGGCGAGGTCCGGCGACTTGTCCGGCGGCGCCACATACTCGATTGCCGGCATCGACAGGGTCAGGATCTGCTGATAGTCCGGCCCGAAGCTCTGCATCATCCGCAGCCGCGCATCGAGATCGAACAGGATCGGAATGTCCGTCCACCGGCGAATGGCCGCCTTATTCGGGATGATCTCGACCATCTTGTCGAAATAGCTGCGCGGAAAAATGTGCGGGAAAATGTCGATCTTTCTCATGTGCTTCGCTCGGATGATGGGGAATGCCGGTACGGCGGCCCCACCATAGGGGCACACGGCGTCGATGACAATGTCGGTCGAGACGTGTGTGGACGGCGAACGGGGCGGGGCCGGACCCGTGGGACCGGCCCCGTCAACCGTCAGTGCGGGATGTCGAGCTTTGCGGCCGTCGCATGGTCGAAACGGCCGCTGGTTTTCAGGCCGTTTTTCTTCTGGAAGTCGCGCAGCGCCGTCGTCGTCTTGGGACCCCAGATGCCGTCCACGGCGAGCTGTTCGCCTTTGCTCTGCAGCGCGGCCTGAATCTCCTCGACGCGGCGGTGGGACATCATCGGCTTATGATCGGTCGCCGGCGCCGCGGCGAGCTTCGCGTTCCCTGAGGCTGATTGCGTGCTGCCGCTGGCTGGCGCCTTCGCGGGGGCGGCGAGCGCGGCACCGGCGAGAGCCGTCATCAAACTTGCCGCAACCAAAGTCGTCATCATCTTGGACATGTCATCCTCCAATAGCTCGTGTCGTCCGGATTGTCCGGCCTTGCGGCAAATGTAGGTTCCGACAGGAACGTCCCAATGGCGGCGAGATTAATTCGCGTTCATGAACTCAGGGCCGCTCGCCGCCATATTTTCTCCAAATTTCGGACGATGATGGGCTTGGGGCAGCGAGGAGGCTGATGGCGACGAACAATGAGGTGCCGCCGCTGATCGTCGTCAGGACGAAGAAGCGCCGGCAGCTGCATCACGGCGGCGCGTGGAAGGTCGCTTACGCCGATTTCGTCACCGCGATGATGGCGTTCTTCCTGCTGCTGTGGCTGCTGAACGTCACCACGGACGACCAGAAGCTCGGCATCGCCGAATACTTCGCGCCCGAGAACGTGTCCCGCTCGACCAGCGGCGCAGGCGGAATCCTCGGCGGCAACGTCTTGTCGGACGCCGCCATGCCCCGCGGCGCCGACGGGCCCGTCCTTGGAATTCCGATGTCTCCGGTCGGGCAACCCGACGACGCCGACGCCCCGGATACGACCGATCCGCCAAAAGAGGTGGCCGATCCGGTGGTGGACGCAACCAAGGTCACCAATACGACCGCCGAGGATACAGGGCAGGGCACGGGCGCCGGCGCCACCGCTGACGAGTTGCGCGAGGCTTTGGCGGAGCGAGAAGACGCTGCGTTCGCGCAGGCCAAGCGTGATCTCGATCGGGCGTTCGATGCCGTTCCGGAACTGCAGCCGCTGCGGAATAACCTGATCGTCGACCGGGCGCCGGAAGGACTGCGGATTCAAATCGTCGATCAGGACCGGTTGCCGATGTTTCTGCTTGGCTCTCCGTCACCGAACGAGGAACTCCAGCGGCTGGTTAGCGTCGTCGCCAAGGTGATCCGCCGCCTGCCCAATCCGATCTCGATCACAGGGCACACCGACTCGCTGGCGTACCCGGCCGGGTCGCAATACTCGAATTGGGAGCTGTCGATCGACCGCGCGAACGCCTGCCGGCGCGCGCTGATCGCCGGCGGGGTGGCGCCGGGACAGATCCGATACGTCATGGGAAAGGCCGATACCGAACCGTTGACCGCCGACCCGAACGACGTCCGAAACCGGCGGGTGAGCTTCGTGCTGTTACGCGATCATGGGCTTCCGGGCACGACTGCGGCGCAGCCGGTCACTGCCGTTCACGGAGCGGGGCCGCGCGCCACAGGCCACGGTTGAGGTCAGCCGCTGAAGCGGTCCACCAGGCGGCGCAGGAACGTTTCGCAAAGCGCGATCTGTTCGAGTGCGACGAACTCGTCCGGTTTGTGCGCCTGCTCGATATCGCCCGGTCCGCAGACAATGGTCGGGATGCCGGCGGCATGGAACAGGCCGGCCTCGGTACCGAACGCGACCTTGCCCGTGCCGGCGTTGTCACCGGCCGCCGATTTCGCGAGCTGGACGATGTCGGCGTCGATGTCCGTGGACAGGCCGGGAAAGCCTGAGAGCTCCGTCCACGAGAACCCTGTGTTCGCTTGCACCTTGTGCATGCGCGGCAGCAGCTGCGTCTCGGCGTGCCGGCGGATCTGGTCGACGAGTGCGTGCGGATCCTCGCCCGGCAGGAAGCGGAACTCGAAATCGAACCAGCAGTCTTTTGGCACGATGTTGAGTGCCGTGCCGCCATGGATCACTCCGGTATGGGCCGTCGTATGCGGCACGTCGAAGTCGCGATCGAAGGGACCTTCGGCGGCGAAGCGGTGTTCCAGCCCGGTGATGAAGGTGATCAATTCGGCGGCATATTCGACCGCGTTGACGCCGCGCGGCGCCAGCGACGAGTGACATTCCGAGCCGTGCACATGGCAGCGATAGCTGATCTTCCCTTTGTGGGCGCGGATGACCTTCATTGAGGTCGGTTCGCCGACGATGCACGCCAGCGGCCGGAGCTTGAGACGGTCGAGTTCGGCGAGCAGCCGCCGGACGCCGACGCAGCCGACCTCCTCGTCATACGAAAAGGACAGATGGACAGGGGCCTTCAGCTGACGGCGCTGGAGCTCCGGCACGAACGCGAGGGCCGCGGCGACGAAGCTTTTCATATCGCAGGTGCCGCGGCCGTAGAGCCGCCCGTCCTTCTCGACGACCGTGAACGGGTCGGTCGACCACTCCTGGCCGTCGACGGGGACGACATCGGTATGACCGGACAGAACGATGCCGGGGCGGTCGGCCGGCCCAACCGTCGCAAAAAGATTGGCCTTGTTGGCGTCGTCGTCGAAGATCAGCCTCGACTCAATGCCAAGGCCTGTAAGGTAGTCCTGGACGAAGTGGATGAGGGCGAGGTTGGAATTGCGGCTGGTGGTGTCGAAGCCGACAAGTTTCCTGATCAGATCGACGGTCGGGGTGCTGGGCGCGGGCATGGCAGTTATCCGATGACGGCTACTATGGCGAAACGGCGATGAGACCGCCAGTCTCCGTCGAAAGTAGGCGGAAACTATCCGCCGGCCCACGCCGGGCCAGCTTGCCAAACCGCGTCAGTTCGGCAATTCTCTGTGAAACCGGGCGTTCGGACGGACGGCGGCAAGCCGGCCGGCAATCGGGCAGGGACAAGAGGGCGAAGCATGTATCGTTTGAGGTTGCGGGCGCTCGCGGTGGTTTTCGCCGCGACGATCATGACCACTGCCGCGGCCGCGCAGGAGCTGAATGTCGGCTTGAGCGGCGCGGTTACGTCGATCGACCCTCACTTCCATGTGCTCACGCCCAACAACAGCGTCGCCCGGCACATTTTCGACCGGCTCCTCAACACCGATGAGCACCAGCGGCTGCAGCCGGGCCTCGCCACCGAATGGAAGGCGATTGACGAGACCACCTGGGAGTTCAAGCTCCGCAAGGGAGTGAAATTCCACGACGGCAGCGAGTTCACCGCCGAGGACGTCGTCGCCACCTTGAAGCGCGTGCCCTGGGTCCCGAACAGCCCGTCGTCGTTCACCATCTATACCAAGGCGGTCACCGGCTGGGACATCGTCGACCCCTACACGATCCGCCTCAAGACGGCGAAGCCGTACCCGCTGCTGCCGAACGATCTCTCGGCGGTGAACATCATCTCGAAAAAATACGAACAGGCGCCGACCGGCGACTTCAATTCCGGCCGCGCCGCGATCGGCACGGGCCCGTTCAAGCTGGTCGAGTTCGTGCCGGGCGACCGCATCAGCCTCGTCCGTAACGATGCCTACTGGGGCCCGAAGCCCGCTTGGCAGCGCGTGACCTTGAAGCAGATCAGCAACAACTCGGCCCGCGTCGCCGCCCTGCTGGCCGGCGATGTGCAGATCATCGAGCAGGTGCCGTCAACCGATTACGCGAAGCTCAAGACCAACCCGGATGTCGTCATCTCCCAGATCGGCGGCAACCGCCTCATCTATCTGTGCATGGACAGCTTCCGCGACCAGTCGCCCTTCGTCACCGATAAGTCGGGCGCAGTGCTGCCGAACAACCCGCTGAAAGACGCCCGCGTCCGCCACGCGCTCTCCAAGGCGATCAATCGTCCGGCCATCGTCGAGCGGATCATGGAAGGTGTCGCCGTGCCGGCCGGCGGCCTGTTGCCAGAAGGATTTTTCGGCGCGAGTCCGAAGCTCAAGCCGGATGCGTTCGACCCCGAAGGCGCCAAGAAGCTCCTGACCGAGGCGGGATATCCCAACGGCTTCGGCCTGACCATCCACGGCCCGAACGACCGCTATTTGAACGACGAGAAGATCCTCCAGGCGATCGGCCCGATGTTCAACCGGGTCGGCATCGACACCAAAGTCGTCACCCAGCCTTGGGCGACGTTCGCGACGCAGGCGAGCGCCCCGACCTATGCCTACAGCGTCATGCTGGTGGGCTGGGGTGCGGACACGGGCGAGGTCTCGTCGCCGCTGCGCTCGTTGATCGCGACTCCCAACAAGGAGGCCGGCACCGGGGGCTCGAATCGCGGCCGCTATTCCAATCCCAAGGTCGACGCCGTGCTGCAGAAGGCGCTGGCGACCGTCGACGACGGCCAACGTGAGAAGCTGCTCCAGGAAGCGACGGAAATGGCCATGGCCGACCAGGCGATCATCCCGCTGCAGTACCAGATCAACGTCTGGGCGACCCGCAAGGGCTACGTCTACGCGCCGCGTGCCGACGAATATACACTGGCGCAGTCGGTGAAGCCGGCGGAGTGATCGCGGTCGCGCACTCCAGGCGCGATCATCCGCGGGCGGATGCCGGCGCGCGGCCCCCGCAATCATGACGGCATTCATCATCCGGCGAGTGATGCAGGCGGTCGTCGTCCTGCTGGTGATGTCGCTGCTTGTGTTCGGCGGCGTCTACCTGCTCGGCAATCCCGTGGATGTCCTGATCGCAGCGGACGCCGATCAGCTCGAGCGCCAGCGGGCCATCACGGCACTCGGCCTCGATCGGCCGTTATGGGAGCAGTATCTGGTCTTCGTGCGCGACGTTCTTCACGGCGATCTCGGCAAGTCGTTCGTCTACAACATCCCTGCGCTGCAGCTGATCCTGCAGCGGATGCCGGCGACGTTGGAGCTGGCGCTGACGTCGATGACGATCGCGGTCGGGCTCGGCATCCCGCTCGGCCTCTATGCCGGATACCGGCCGCAATCATTCTTGGCCCGGACGATCATGGCCGGTTCGATCCTGGGATTCAGCCTGCCGACGTTCTGGGTCGGGTTGATGCTGATCATGGTCTTCGCCGTGGAACTCGGCTGGCTGCCGTCGACCGGCCGCGGCGCGACTGCCACGGTCTTCGGCATCACCAGCAGTCTGTTCACGCGTGACGGGCTCGCGCACGTGCTGCTGCCCGCGCTCAATCTCGCGCTGTTCAATCTCGCGCTGGTCATCCGGCTGACCCGCGCCGGCATGCAGGAGAACATGCCGATGGACTATGTGAAGTTCGCCCGCGCCAAGGGTCTTACCATGCGCCGGGTGATCCTCGTGCACGTGTTCAAGAACATCCTCATCCCGCTGGTGACGGTGATCGGCCTGCAGCTTGGCGCGGTGTTCGCCTTTGCCGTGGTCACGGAGAGCATCTTTGCCTGGCCGGGGATGGGCAAACTGATCATCGATTCGATCAACCGCCTCGACCGGCCGGTCGTGGTCGCCTATTTGCTGGTCACGGTGACGATGTTCGTGCTGATCAACCTGATCGTCGACATTCTGTACTCGGTCCTCGATCCGCGCGTGCGCCTCTCGGATCGGAGCTGAGCATGGCGACGATCCTTCCGGATGAGCCGCTCGCCGCCGCGCCGGCCGCCATCGAGACGCCGTTCCAGCGCTTCGTCCGTGACTTTTTTGCCAGCCGTCTGGCGACGGCCGGCTTGATCATATTCATGATCATCCTCGCGATCGCGATCATTGCGCCTGCAATCTCGCCCCAGAACCCGTACGACCTTAGTCAGCTCGACATTCTCGACGGACGCCAGCCGCCGGGGGCGACGTCGGGCGCAGGCTTCGTCTTCTGGCTCGGATCGGACGACCAGGGCCGCGACATGCTGTCCGGCATCTTCTATGGGCTGCGCATCTCGCTTGCGGTCGGCGTCATCTCGACCGTGCTCGCGCTGGTGATCGGCGGCGCGCTCGGACTGTTCGCGGCCTACGCCGGCGGGCGGCTGGAAAGCCTGATCATGCGCATCGTCGACATCCAGCTCAGCTTTCCCGCCATCCTTGTGGCGCTGATCCTGCTCGCCGTGCTCGGGCAGGGCATGGACAAGATCATCATCGCCTTGGTGACCGTCCAATGGGCCTATTACGCGCGGACCGTGCGCGCCACGGCCCTGGTCGAACGCAGAAAGGAATATGTCGAGGCGGCACGCTGCCTCGGGCTCAGCCACGCGCGGATCATGTTCCGCCACCTTCTGCCGAACTGCATGCCGCCGCTGATCGTCGTCGCGACCGTGCAGGTTGCGCACGCGATCGCGCTCGAGGCCACCTTGTCGTTCCTCGGCATCGGTCTGCCGATCACCGAGCCGTCGCTCGGTCTCCTGATCGCGCGCGGCTACGAATACCTGTTGTCGGGCAAGTACTGGATCAGCTTTTTCCCGGGTGTCGCGCTGCTGCTGACCATCGTCAGCATCAACCTGATCGGCGATCAGCTGCGTGATGTGCTCAATCCGCGGCTGCAGCACTAGTCTGTCATCGGGAACCCGCGAAACGGGCGCGGCGATCCAGGGTTAATTTCGCGGCCCCCGGATTGCTTCGCCCACAGACGGGCTCGCAATGACAGTGTTTGGCGGCCCCGGGAATGGTAAGGTGAAGCCATAAAGCCCGGGAGGACTGCGATCCATGGAATTCGGCATCCTCTT
>Ga0335070_10004980_pt1 | contig 15579 bp, 12 predicted proteins | sample Lox_Sample_13_FD_206722 | JGI IMG/M metagenome (GOLD analysis project Ga0335070, IMG submission 206722) | Soil microbial communities from Loxahatchee National Wildlife Refuge, Florida, United States - Lox_Sample_1.3 | ecosystem: Environmental > Terrestrial > Soil > Wetlands | place: USA... | reverse complement strand
GGAAAGAAATGGTCGAGAAGCACGATCTCAGCAGCCTGCGGATCGTGGCTTCGACAGGGGAGCCGTGGAACCCCGACCCGTGGAACTGGCTGTTCGAGACTGTGTGCAAGAAGCAGGTTCCGATAATCAACTATACGGGCGGGACGGAAATCGGTGGGGGGATCCTGATGAGCAATCCTATCCTGCCGATCAAACCGTGCTCATTTTCAGCGCCCTGTCCCGGGATCGCCGCGGCGATCCTGGATGAAAACGGGAAGACGCTACAGGGACAGGTAGGCGAGCTGACCATCCGGGCACCGTGGATCGGGATGACGCGCGGTTTCTGGAAAGACCCAAATCGTTACCTGGAGACCTACTGGTCGCGGTGGCCAGACGTGTGGGTCCATGGCGACTGGGCAGCTGTCGACGGCGATGGGCAGTGGTACGTGCTCGGCCGCTCGGACGACACGATCAAAATTGGGGGGAAACGGCTGGGGCCAGCGGAGGTGGAGGCAGCGGTGGTCTCCCATCCGGCGGTGCAGGAGTCGGCGGCGATCGGTGTGCCGGACGAGGTCAAGGGGAGCCAACTGGTGGTCTTTTGCGTGCTCAAACCCGGGTTTGACCCGGGACCAGCGATCAAAGCTGAGATCTTCAACCGGATCGTCCAATCGCAGGGAAAAGCGCTGGCGCCGAAGGAAATTTATTTCATCCGCGACCTGCCCAAGACGCGCAACGCCAAGATTATGCGGCGGATGATCCGGTCGGCGTACCTCGACCTGGACCCGGGGGATACTTCCTCACTGGTCAACCCGGAAGTGATCGCAGATATTCACCAGGTGCATCAGGCGTCTTTCAGATTAAGGGTCACCGGGCAGTGATCCGAGCCGAGCACCTCGGTGTGGATGGTGACATCGGTAACCCTATCTAAGAGCCCTTTGGAAACCATAAAATAGTCCAATCGCCAGCCGATATTGCGGGAGCGGGCTCCAGACACATATGTCCACCAGGTATAGGCGACCCGGTCGGGATAGAGCCAGCGGAAGGCGTCCACAAAGCCATGCTCCAGGTAGGTATCGATCCAGGCGCGCTCTTCGGGGAGGAACCCCGAGGTGTGGATGTTTTGCCTGGGATGGGCGAGGTCGATCTCGCGGTGGGCGGTGTTGAAATCGCCGGTGACGACCAGCTTTTCCCCGGCAGCATGCATGCGGTCGCACCAGTCGAGGAGCGCGGCATAAAACTCAAGCTTGTAACCAACCCGGTCTAACCCCCTCTGGCCGCTCGGAAAATAGACATTGAGCAGGTGAAAACCATCGTGGGTCGTGCGCAGAACACGGCCTTCGACGTCGAAGCGCGGGGCGCCCAGGCCGATCTGGTTTTGAATGTCTGGAATACGCACAAAGGTAGCCACGCCGCTGTAGCCCGGGCGCTGCGCCGGGTTCCAGATGCTGAAGTAGCCCGGGATCTCTCGAGCCGAGGGATCCAGTTGGGATGGAGCCACCTTGATCTCCTGAAGGCATAGGACGTCCGGTTGGTAGGATTGGACCCACTCGCCAAAGCCCTTGTTCAGCACAGCCCGGTAGCCGTTGACATTCCAAGTGGTGATCTTCATTTTTTCCCAGTTTGCTTTTACCTCTGCCTGTGGTAAACTTATCCTATCAGGTTAGGAGAACATCTATGACTGAACAAACAACCAAAACGATCGTGTACATCGAAGATGACCCCGAAATGATTGATTTGGTAAGCCTGATTTTAAACCGGCGGGGTTACTCCGTGAAGGGTGCCCATGGGGGACGCCAGGGTCTGGATTTTGTCGTGCAGGACAAGCCAGATCTGGTTCTCCTGGACTTGATGATGCCGGACATGGATGGTTGGGATGTGTTCCAGCAGATTAAAGCCAATGATGCGACGAATACAATCCCGATCATTGTGATCACCGCCAAATCGCAATCGATCGACAAAGTCCTGGGGCTGCACATCGCCAAGGTGGACGATTATATTTGCAAGCCGTTCCGGCCCTCCGAGTTGGTAGAAAGCATCGAAAAGGTGCTCTATCCAAAAAAAACGGTTGAAGCAGAATAATCTTATCCCGCGGCCCCGGCTAAACTAAAGGTCGATCGACCCATCATGGGATGCAAGAAGTCCTGATCCGCAACCAAACCCGTCCCTTAATCCAGCCGATCCGGGCTGGTTTTTGCGTTTCTTTCATGAGCCGGCTGCGTGGGTTTATGTTTTCCAAAGAGGTCGGCGAGGAGAAAGGGCTGGTCCTAGTCCAGGAGAGTGAAACCCGATTGGACGCGGCGATCCACATGTTTTTCGTCCCCTTCGACCTGGGCGTGATCTGGATCGACAAGCAGGGAAAGATCGTCGATCACTGCCTTGCTAAAGCCTGGCAGCCGTTTTATATGCCGGCTAGGCCGGCCAAATATATCCTCGAAATCCATCCCCAGCGCCTGGCCGAGTTCCAGACCGGAGACCAGGTTATTTTCGATGCTGCGTAGATGCTTCTCCATCCTCCTCCTGCTTGGCCTCATTCTTCTTCCCCAGCGAGCCTTCGCCCAGGATCCAACCCCTGACCAACCCATCTATATCGTCCAGGCAGGCGACACGTTTTACACGATCGCCATCCGCTTTGGGCTCTCGCTGGACGAGCTGGAGAACGCCAACCCGCAGATCGACCCCAATCGCCTGAAGGTCGGCGATCAACTGGTTTTACCCGGGCTGGAAGGGGTCAAAGGGGTGATCACGGCGCAGGAGATCCATTACGGCGACAGCCTGGTGACCCTCAGCCGGCGCTACCGCATCCCAATCGACGGCCTGGTCAAGCTCAATCACATCACCAGCCCGGCAGAGCTGTACGTGGGCGGCAATGTGATCCTGCCCGAGCCCGATCCCAAGGCAACCTATGGGGAAGCCTCTCTTGCAGCAGACCAGACCTTGCTGGAGCTGGCCGCGAAGAAGGGGACGAACCTCTGGACGCTGGTCGAAGCCAACGGGTTGAAAGGGAGCTGGGATGCCGCTCCGGGAGAATTCCTGGTCTACCCGAGCGAGGGGAACGATACCAACCAGGGTGAGGCGAGCATATACCCGGCGGTCGAATCGATCGAGATCAACCCGTACCCGTTGGTGCAGGGCAAGACCGAGGTGATCCGGATCACCACCCGCGAACCGGTCCATTTTTCGGGGAGCCTGGTCGACCACGAGCTCCATTTTTTCCAGGAGAAGCCAGGCACGTACGTCGCCCTGCAAGGGGTGTATGCCATGTTGGATAAGGGCATATACCCGCTCACGATCCAGGGCGAGCTAGAAAACGACGCAAGCTTCAAGTATTCCCAAATGGTGATTGTCAAGTCAGGCGGTTACGTGCGCGACCTGCCGCTGACGGTGCCCCCGGAAACTCTCGATCCAAAGGTAACCGGGCCAGAGAATGATCAATATTATGCGCTAGCCGCCCCGGCTACCGAAACGAAATATTGGGACGGCGCGTTCGATCTGCCCTCAAAGCTGTTTACCAAAGCATGGTGCCTTGAAACCAACGAGTGCTGGTCGGCGCGCTTCGGCAGCCGCAGATCATATAATGGGGGCCCGTACGACCAGTATCACACTGGTTTGGATATCTTTGGGGGGAAAGGGGTCGAGATCTATGCGCCAGCCCCCGGGGTGGTGGTTTTCACCGGACTTCTCACCGTGCGCGGAAATACGACCCTGATCGACCACGGATGGGGTGTGTATAGTGGGTACTTCCACCAGTCCGAGATCCGGGTCAAGGCAGGAGACCGGATCCAGGCCGGGCAAATAATCGGGTTGATCGGCAATACTGGACGGGCGGAAGGGCCGCACCTGCATTTTGAAATCCTGGTGGGGGGCGTTCAGGTAGATCCTCTGGATTGGCTGGGGAAAGCGTATCCATAGGAATTCAGGAAAGACCGCTAACGAAACTCAAACTGGTACGTTAAGCCTATTAGAAGTCCCGAAATCAACCTTTGAGACGACGGTCGATTCTGTTCCCAGGAGGCGCCAGGATGATGCTGATTTCTCGATCCCGACCCCACAGGCTGTATTTCAGCCTGTTCTGTTTGATCGCGGTGGTTGGTCTATTGTCGTCTTTCGCGGAGCCAGCCACAGTCAAGGCCGCGGACTCCACCCTGAGCCCGGTCCCCTCACCTTATGGCGGCATTTACAAGGCAGCATCGAAACCCAAGCTGACCCTGGGCGAGGTGATGACCTACACCATCCACGTTGAAACCGGTCCTTCTCTCTCGCTCTCTCCCACCTTCCTCGGAAAGGTGACTGACCCGATCCCGGTTGGGTTGGACTACGTCCCGGGATCGGCCAACTATGGCGGCGGGTACGATCCAGAATTGCGCGTCCTCACCTGGACGCAGGTTCCGGTGGGTCCCTCCCCAGCGATTGATCTGACCTTCGAGGTCAAGGATACCGTGCAGGTCGACCAACCCACCCCAGTGGTGAATACCGCCACGATTAGCTTTAATGGGATTGTACTACAGCGGCAGGCCTGGGTGACCCTGATGCCCTCCGGGCCAGGCGACTCTGACCTGGCCGGCTCGTTCAAATCCGCCTCTCCGCGCGTGTTGGGCCCCGGAGAGCAGGTCACTTTCTCGATCCGCCTGCTGAACACCGGAAAGGATCCAATCACCGTCCAGGTGGTCGACCCGGTCCCGGCGATTCTGACCTACAAGGTAGATTCGGCCAACCACGATGGGGTATATGACGCGACGACCAAAACGGTGACCTGGAAAGACGTGGTCGTCCAGCCATACAACGAGCTCCTCCCGGTGGAGCCGGTCACCCTGACTTTCGCCGCCATTGCGCCGCAGGTCTTCCCGGTCAGCAGCTCTGCCGGACTGGTCGTCACCAATACGGCTTTCATCTCCACCAATACCTATTCATTCCAACGCTCGGCGGATATCTTGCTGGTCCAGCGCCCGACTTCCCCCCTGGAAGGCTCCTACAAAACGGCCAGCCAGCGCGCAGTGCTTCCGGGGCAGGAATTCAGCTATTTCATCTACCTGCACAACAGCGCCTCCTTCCCGCTGACCAGCCAGGTGAGCGATCCTCTACCGATTGAGGTGAGCTACATCGACGGCTCAGCCAACGCCGAGGGCGTATACGATCCCGCCAGCCGTACGGTAAGCTGGAGCGATGTACTGGTTCCCGAGGGCTCGACGGCGATGCTGACTTTTCACGTCACCGCCATCAGTCCGCTGGCCAACACGACCCGCATCATCAACACGGCTGCGATTACTGCCGGTGGCGTGACCTTGAAACGCAGCGTCACGGTACGACTGCTGGAGTCCGGAGAAGATCCCTTTCCCCCGGTTGTGAACCGCTTTGTCATCGATGAGAAGGACGTTCAAACCAGCTCAGAAGTCAAGTTGCACATCGATGCCAGCGATAACGTGGGCGTTCGGTGGATGTTCCTGAAAGAATGGCTCCTGGTCACCAATCCATTTCCGCACTGGCAGGAGGTCAAAGCCAGCGGTTGGATCCCTTACCTGGCCGATTACCCATCGAAACTCGACGCGCAGAGCGGGACGCACTTCATGGGCGTGTGGGTGGCGGACACAGCACATAATCGATCGCGCCTGACCGTCAGCGCGGTCGACTTCGCCAGCCTGCTACTCCCCGGCACTCAGGTAGGCGCGGGCAAGATGATCCCTTATCTTGTGTATTACCCGGCCGGCGTGGACGTGAAGGCTGAACTGGATACCCTCTCCGGGGCAGCGCACCTGTTCGTCTGGTACCCGGGAAGCCTGTTTACCCCGGATGCTACCAGCCCCACTCCTTCAAGCAACGTCCAGACCATCACCTTCACCACCCCAACAGCAGGGATCTATCTCTTCCTGGTGCACGGTTTGCAGCCGGCGACGTTCAACCTGAGCATAACGCCCGGCGGTGGCCCGCGACTGCCCTGGCCAATGCCTTACAGCTCCAGCACTGTGGCCAGCGCCAACCTGACGGATGGGAATAGCCAGCTCGAGACTGACGGGCTGACGTTCAACCCGGTCCTGCCGCAGAGCGGCCTGGATCCGCTGGAAAGCGCCCAGGAACCAGACGGTCCTGACCAAATCTTTGTGCCCCTTATCCTGCGCTAATCATCGGATAGCCAGTTGAAACCGATGTTGATTCGAGGCTAAAATGAAGGGGTGCCGGGCTGCCGAAAGCAGTCGAGCGCCCCTTCTCCTAAAACCAGCCTGCGTACCGCGGGAATACCTCCTTTTATTCTTGGATATGGGAGATACACTCAATAACGAAGCCAGGATCGTCGAACGCGCCATCGCAGGCGATTTCGATTCATTCGCCGTGCTCTATTCATGCCACCTGGAAGCCATATACCGCTACATATTCTTCCGGACCGGGGAACCGCAAGATGCCGAAGACCTGACCGAGCAGGTCTTTCTCAAAGCCTGGGAAGCCCTGCCGCACTACCGGCCAGTTGGCAGAAATTTCATCAACTGGTTGTATCGCATTGCCCACAATCACGTTGTGGATTTCCACCGGCGCCGCAACCTGGTTGCGATGGAAACTCTGCGCGATGATATCGATAAGCCCGATCCTGTTCAGGAGGATGCGCTTGAATCCATCATTCAGGTGGAAGAAAGGGAGCGCCTGGCCTACGCCATTCAGAAGCTTCCGGACGAGCACCAGCAGGTGATCCTTCTGCGCTTTATCGAAGGATTGGCGCATGCGGATGTCGCGCGGATTTTGGAAAAATCAGAAGCTGCCTGCCGGGTCATCCAACACCAGGCATTGGCTTCGCTGAGCAAACAATTGGAAGAAGGATTGAAGTAGGGAGGGACGTGGAAAACGAGTGGGATCGTTCCGATAAAATGCTCGATCAGTGCCTGACCGCCATGCGGGAGGAGGGTCGCAGCGTAGAAGACTGCCTTGAGCTTTATCCCGAAAGCGCAGGGGTGGAAAGCCTTCTGCGCACTGCCGCACGGCTCCAGTCTGCCCGCGCGCTACACCCCGCGCCGGGGTTCCAGGGCGAAGCCCTGCAACGGCTGCGCCGCCAGGCGAAGTCAACTTCGCGCCGGCAGGCCTCGTTTTGGCCGGGTCCAGGTCTGGAGCGGAAGGCCCGACCTCTTTCAACCCGGGCGGGACTGCGTCTGGCCCCACTCCTGGCCGTTTTGATAGTGGCTGCTTTGATTGCCGCAGGAATCGGGACCTTCACTGCCGCAGCCCAGACCCTGCCGGGCGATTGGCTCTACCCGGTCAAGCGCGCCCAGGAAGAAGTTGAGCTCAGCCTGGCCCCTGGCAGCGCTGCTCAGGCCGATCTTCACCTGGCGTTTGCCAGCCGGCGCCTCAGTGAAGCGACAGCGCTGGTCAATAAGCAGCCCGATGCTGCGCTCGAGCCGATACTGGCGGATTTCGACCGCCATGTCCAGGCCGACCTGGGTTTCCTATCGCATGGCAGCCCATTGTCGCCCGTTGAACAGGTTAATCTGGCCAACCGGCTCATCCAGGCGACCAACCGTTACGAAATCAGTCTGGCGGCGCTGGCGCCAGAAACTCCCGCCGCCGCGCAAGGCAATCTCGCCTCCGCCCGACAGACTTCACTCAAGGCGCGCCGCCAGGCCGAGCAGGTAATCCAAAGTGGTAGCACCGCTACACCCAGCCGGCCGGCCATAGTCCCCAGCCCTACTGCGACTCCTAGCCAAAATGGCCACGTCGCCAGCCCAATAACGGCTCCTACCCATCCTGCCTTTGTTGCCGGCCCAACAGTCACCCGTATGTCCGCGACTCAGGCGCCAAATCCAACCATCTTGCGCACTCCCTTGCCAACCATCGTCGTTCCCACCCGAACTATGGTGCCGCCAACCCTGCCTTCCAATATCCTGCCGGGACCAGGCGCGACGCCGACGAAAAAACCGACCCCCGCAAACCTGCCCCCGAACGCCGTAGTCACCCAGATCCCATCGAGCGGTTCAGGCGGCGATCCCACCGCCACCCACCCATCGGTGATTATCATTAAACCTACTCCTACGCCGATCAGCCCGCAGCCCACACCCGTCACGAACAACTTTCGAAATGGAAAGTAATCTCATGTATGTGAAATTTTTCATTTTTCGGAGGGATAATTGTACGGTATAATATATTGGTTATTGTGAAATTTGTGTTGATGGATTGAACCATGGGAAGGCCCGAGGCCGAGAATGTCTTTCAATCCAGACGACCTTCGTGAGGCTTGTTCATGGCAATTATCCCGCTTACGCTGCGTTCTGACTACTGGGATACCTTCAAAATTCAAGATTCAGATTTAGAGTTTCTCTACAATTACCTGCTGGAGGCGGAGACGCCGCTGACCTCGCAGGAATTGATCGCGGCGCTGATCTGGGAACGGATCAAAAACGAAAAGAAAGCGCTCGAAAACCAGGTCCTATCTGAAGGCAAAATCTACCTCCCCAAAGACGATTATGAGGTTGGACAGAAGCTGATTTTTCCGGTGTTTCATTGGAAAACCGGCAGGGTCACCGGCGTGCGGCCGGGGAACAACCCCGAGGTGCCGACCTTCAACGTGATCGAAGTCGCGATGGAAGGCGGAGAAAAGCACCAATTCGCGTCGCACCTGGCGGACCACCGGTTGAACGAACCCCTGACCGTTAAGCTCGACGACCCGCTGCTCGACCCGAACCTGGTCATGGAGAGGTACGGTGAAGAGCTGGCCGAAAATCTGGAAGAATCTTTGTCGACAAACCCGGACCTGGTGCGCATTGCGCGCCGCTGGTTCCCCCGAGCGCTGCTCGTGGATGTGAATATCGGCCACCTCAACCTGGCCGAAGCAGTCCTGGATATGATGGGCGGCGGACCGGTCGCTACCAAGACGATCCTGGACCAGATCGAGCTGCCGACCGACGTGAACCTGAAGCTGACCGAGTTCTCGTTGAATCTGGCGCTGCAGGAAGATGGGCGTTTCGACGAGGTCGGCCCAGCCGGCGAGGTGACGTGGTTTTTGAAGCGCCTGGAGCCAGAGCAGGTCCAACAGACTCCGGTTTATCTGCGCTACAATCCGGTCAATTACGACCGCAGCCTGCTGACCCAGGACATGCTGGCCCTGGAGGCCGAGCTGGACGACGAACTAACCCAGACGGAGCAAGGGAAAGCGCCGCAGATCCAGGAAGCGACGATCCGATTAACCTACCCGCACTGGCGTGCGGGCACGCTGCCGATCTCCAACCGGATCCAGCGCCTGTTCCCCACGGCTTATGAATCGCAGCGGATCCAGTTTACGCTGGTACTCGGGGAGGAAGGCCAGAGGGTTTCTGCCTGGGTGGTGCGCCAGAACCGCTACGTGTTCGGGCTGCGGGAATGGTACATAGCGCATAACATCATCCCGGGCTCGCTGATCCACATTCGCAAGAGTAAGACGCCAGGAGAGGTCATGGTCCAGGCAGAGAAACGTCGGCCGACGCGGGAATGGATCCGCACCGTGCTGGTGGGAGCCGATGGAGGGATCGTCTTCGCGATGCTGAAGCAGAACGTGGTCACGAACTTCGACGAGCGAATGGTGATCGCCGTCCCGGACGTCGAGGGGGTGGACCAGGTCTGGGAACAGTCATCCCGCCAGCGGCTCTCGTTTGAAAACGCGGTGACGAATACGATGCGCGAGCTATCCAAGCTCAACCTGCAAGGGCACGTCCACGCCCAGGAGTTGTATTCGGCGGTGAACATCATCCGCCGCTCCCCGCCCGGGCCGATCTTCAGCACGCTTGCCTCCCGCCCCTGGTTCATCCACGTGGGGGACCTGTATTACCGGGTCGACGAGGAAGCCCTGGAGGAGAGGAAAGGATGAGCGAGGTCAAGCGGTACAGCCTGGTCAAGCCAACGGTCAAGACGCCGTTTTTCATCGATTTCACTTGGTGGCGCCAGCACGATAACAACTGGCGAGTATACCTGCACGACAGCCTGTGCCCTGAACACCAGGCGGCGTTCAGCAGCCTGGAAGAGGAGCAGTGTATCGATTGGATCGACCCGGAAACGGGCGAAGTCCAGTCGGTGGATGGGCTGCAGCACATATTGATCACCCACTGTGCGAAGCAGGAGGGATTTGTCACGACGCACACGACAGTGGTGGATGCGGTTTTCCGCACGCTGCTGGCCAACGGGAACGACCCCATGACGCCGGAGGAGCTGTCAGTGCAGATCAACCGGCCGGCGGAGGTCATTCTCAGAACGCTGGCGGGTCCGCAGGTATATAAGGGGATTAGGCCGAGGCAGGGGCAGGGGAAGAAAGAGGAATAATCAAAAAAGCCGCGTTGGTCGCGGCTTTTTCTTATGTGGGGTTGGGGATGCCTGCGGTGACCGGATCGACACGCAGGTCAACCCCTACAACTAACTTACAACCGATTGGTTTACATATACGAAATCCTTGACGTGGTACAATGGTAAGGCGTAAAATTTGGGTGGCGACGCGGCACATACGCGCCTCCGCCCCTGTGGCGCAATGGACAGCGCACCGGACTTCTAATCCGATGGTTGTGGGTTCGAATCCCACCAGGGGCGCTATGATGAAGGTTGAAGCCAGGAGTAAGGGTATGATCGAAAGAACCGGGATAATACAAAATGGGGGAAAAGGCGTAACGCGGTTCGCTCTGGTTAATGGGAGATAATCGTATGATAACCGTTCAGTTCAATCCCAATCCGATCAAGCGCTCAAGAGTTGCGCCGGATGAGCCGCCCTTCCTGATGTCGGGAGTGGTCAACTGGAGGCTGACCGTCCGGCCGCACGTGTGGAGGCCGCCTACCGATATCTATGAAACAGAAGACAGGTTCATCGTGCGGGTCGAAATCGCGGGGATGGCCGAATCGGAATTCTCTGTAACGGTCAACAACAATACGCTGGAAATCCGCGGAAGCCGCTCCGACACGCCCGAGCGGCGGGCGTTCCACCAGATGGAGATCCACTACGGCGAATTCAGCATCGAAGTCGAATTCCCCGGTCCCGTCGATCTCAGTGGGGTCGAAGCGGAATACAACGATGGTTTCCTGCGGGTCAGCCTGCCCAAAGCAGTTCCGCGCCAGATCAGGATTGGGGATTAAGCATGCCAGCCTCTCGATGGAACACAGCCTTGATGAACGATCTGATGAACTGGGCGGCGGAAGATAACAGCAACCTTGCGGAGTTGATCCTGAGCCCGATCCAGACCCGGATCAATCCCCAGGACAGTGAAAGCGGGGAAGCGGAGGCCGGCGGGGAAGAAGCCAGGGAAATTAAGTTCCCGGACGAGCTCCCGATCCTGCCGCTGCGCGGCGTGGTTGTCTATCCGCAAACGGCGGTTCCACTGACGATCGGTCAGCCGAGGTCGATCCGCCTGGTGGATGACGTGGTCGCCGGAGACCGGCTGATCGGCCTGGTCACCTCGAAAAATCCCGAGCTGGAAAACCCCGGACCCGAAGACCTGTACGACATCGGCACGATCGCGACCGTTCACCGCCTCTTCCGCGCGCCAGATGGCACGATCCGCCTGCTGATTCAGGGAATGGCTCGTTTCCGCCTGGGGGAGTTCACCCAAACCGAGCCATACCTGAAAGCGAGGATTGAGTTGCTGCCGGAGACGGTCGAAACAGGGCTGGAGATCGAAGCGCTGGCGCGGAACGCGCGCGACCAATTCGAGCACATCGCCGAGATGATCCCGTCCATCCCGCGCGAGCTGGTCTCCTCGATTGGGTCGATCGAAGATCCACTACAAACGGTCTACACCATCGCCAACTTCCAGCGGATGGAGCACGAAGAGGCGCAGACGATCCTGGAGATCGACTCGACGGTTGAAAAGCTGCGCCGCCTGGTGGCAATCCTAGCCCGCGAGGGTGAAGTGCTCGAACTGGGGCAAAAGATCCAGAACGAAGCCCGGTCTGAGATCGAGAAAATGCAGCGCGAGTACTTCCTGCGCGAGCAGCTCAAGGCGATCCAGCGCGAACTGGGCGAGGGGGATGAGCAGGCCGCGGACGTGGAAGAGTTCCGCAAGAAGATCGAGGCGACCAACATGCCTGAGGAAGCGGAGAAGCAGGCCAAACGAGAGTTGGACCGTCTCTCGCGCCTGCCCACCGCCGCCGCAGAATACGGGGTGATCCGCACGTACCTGGACTGGCTGGTCTCACTGCCCTGGGACCAGGCCACGCAGGACAACCTGGATATCGACCATGCCCGACAGATCCTGGACCAGGACCATTACGGGCTAGAGGACGTCAAGGAGCGGATCCTGGAATTCCTGGCGGTGCGGAAGCTGCGCCTGGAACGGCGGGACGAGCTGAAGACCCAGGCCTCGGAAGATATGATCCGCCGCGAGCGCGAAGGAGTGATCCTGTGTTTTGTCGGCCCGCCCGGGGTCGGGAAAACCTCCCTCGGACAGTCGATCGCCCGCGCGCTGGGACGCAAATTCGTGCGCATCTCGCTGGGAGGCGTGCGGGATGAAGCCGAGATCCGCGGCCACCGGCGGACCTATATCGGCGCGATGCCGGGAAGGATCTTGCAGGCGATGCGGCGGATCGAGACGCGCAACCCGGTATTCATGCTGGACGAGATCGACAAGCTGAGCTTCGATTTCCATGGCGATCCTGCTTCGGCGCTACTCGAGGTTCTGGACCCCGAACAGAACAGCGAGTTCCGCGACCATTACCTGGAGGTGGCCTACAACCTCTCCCAGGTGATGTTCATCACCACCGCCAACCAGTTGGAGACCATCCCTGCCCCGCTCCTGGACCGCATGGAGGTGATCCAGATCGCGGGTTATACCGAGGGTGAGAAGCTGGCGATTGCCACCAATTATCTCATTCCCCGCCAACTCCGTGAAAACGGACTGCGGAAGGACGAAGTCCACTTCTCGGACGACGCCGTGCGTACATTGATCCACCAATACACTCGTGAATCGGGGGTGCGCAACCTGGAGCGCGAAATCGGCGCGGTATGCCGGAAAATCGTCACGCAGATCAGCGAGGGGAATGACGGGCGCCAGGAAATCACGCCCGAGATGGTGCGAAAATTCCTGGGCCGGCCGCGCTATCTCGGCATGGATGAGGAAATCGCCGAGCGAACCTCGGTACCCGGGGTCGCGACCGGGCTCGCAGTGACTACCGTAGGAGGCGAGATCCTGTTCATCGAGGCGACGCGCATGCCGGGCAGTAAAGGCTTCCAGATTACCGGATCGGTCGGGAACGTGATGCAGGAATCGGCGCGAGCAGCGCTCTCTTATGTGCGCTCGCGGGCCGAATCATTGGGCCTGCCGGTGGACTTTTTCGACCACAGCGACGTCCACCTGCACATCCCAGCCGGCGCGCAGCCAAAAGACGGCCCTTCTGCAGGGGTGACCATGGCCACCGCGCTGGTTTCCCTGATCTCAGGCAAACCGGTGAGGGCAGATGTAGGCATGACGGGCGAGATCACCCTACGCGGACAGGTCCTGCCGGTTGGCGGGATCAAGGAAAAAGTGCTGGCAGCCCACCGGGCAGGGTTGCGCACTGTGATTTTACCCAGGCGGAACGAGCCCGACCTGGAGGATTTACCCGAAGAGGTCCGCAGAACTATGACGTTCATTTTTGCAGACACTGTGGATGATGTCCTGAGAAACGCATTAGAACAACCTCTGGCAAAAGTTGAAGAAAAACCAAAAGATCATCGAAGGAAACGGAAAGCCCCTGCGGCTCAACCTGTGGCAGAGCTGCAAACCAAATAACAGAATGCCAAAAATTTTAATCATTGAAGACGACGAAACCATGCTTTCCCTTCTGGAGACATTTTTGCAAATCGAGGGTTTTGACGTAACGGTCTACAGCGGGAAGAATATTGAAAGCCCTTTGAGGGTGATCCGGCAGGAAGTTCCCGAAGTAATCCTGATGGATGTCCATCTCCAGAATGGAAACGGCATGGAGATCACCCGCCAGATCCGCAAGGATCCTGCGCTCAAGCCCATCCGGGTGATCATGACTTCCGGGATGGAAATGAGCCACCAGAGTTTTTCTGCGGGCGCGGATGGGTTTCTGCTCAAACCATACATGCCAGAGGATCTGGTGCGAATGATTCGCAATCATTCCGCCATGTAATAGGACTATTTGATCATTGATGCCAATAAACTACGCAACCAGAAATATATTGAGGAGTCTACCGTGGGGAAAAAACAAAGTCGCGCGAACTTGCAATGGCGCACGATCGATCTTCACATGCATACCCCCGCTTCAAGCGATTACCAACAGCCCGAAGTCAGTTTTTTGGATATCTTACTCCGAGCGGAAGCACGCGGACTGGATATCATTGCTTTCACCGACCACAACACCATCGCAGGATATCGGCGCATGCAGGATGAGATCCAGCAGTTGGATTGGCTGGAAAAACTGAACCGGCTGCTGCCCGAAGAAAGAAACCGGCTGAGTGAGTACCGCCGGCTGACAAGCAAAATCCTGGTGCTGCCGGGAGTGGAGATCTCGGCGACCTTCGGGTTTCACATTCTTGGAATCTTTTCGCCGGAGAAGCCGGTGCGAGAGATCGAGCATCTCCTGCTGATGATGAACATTCCCCCCAACCAACTGGATGAAGGGTCCGCGACGGTGGGGGCCACGCTGGACGTGTTAAGCATCTACCGGATCTTGAACCAGGCCGGAGGCCTGGTGATCGCGGCGCACGCCAACTCGAGCAACGGGGTGGCAATGCGCGGGTTCAGCTTCGGCGGGCAGACCAAGATTGCCTATACGCAAGACCCCAACCTCCATGCCCTCGAAGTGACCGACCTTGAGGTGAAAGGCTCGCGCTCCACCGCCGCATTTTTCAACGGCACAAAGCCCGAGTATCCCCGCCGGATGCACTGCATCCAGGGCTCGGATTCCCACCGCCTTACCGCTGACCCGGTGCGCAAGAAAAACCTGGGCGTCGGCGACCGATCGACCGACATCTTACTGCCGGAATTGAGTTTCGAGGCCATCAAGGACGTTTTCACCGGCAACGATTTCCAGCAGACTCGCCCGCACCGTCACAAAGAAGAACCGGCGTTCGATTTCATCCTGGCGGCGCGCGACGAAGGTCCCAACATCGTCCAGGCATTCCACGAGAATCTGACTGTGCGCGGCGGCAAGCTGTACTCCATCCTTTCCGACATCTGCGCCTTTGCAAATACGAACGGTGGTGCCCTGTTCATCGGATTGAGCGGAGAAGCGCGCAAGCCGGTCGTCGGCGTGCAGGAACCTGAGCAGGGGATCACCCTCCTGGAAAAAGAGCTGAGCAGTCGCATCAGCCCGCCGCTGCAATGCACCCTCGATATCCAGGAAGCCAAAGGGAAAAAGATCGTGCGCGTCCTGATTCCGCGCGGCGACGACCCGCCCTATGCGCTGGACGATAACAAGATTTACATCCGCAATGAAGCTGAAACCAGCCTGGCGGTGCGCGATGAGATCGTTGGACTGGTGCTCAAACACCGCCAGGATCAAAAGCCCTCAGCGCCTGAGCCTGCCGAAGTGGCTGTGAAGCCCCAGCCTGAGCCGCAGAATCCTCCAGAGCCTCCCGAGGACCTGGCACCGCGCACCGGCGTAGAGGTTGTTAGAGTAGAGGACCGTGAAAACGGCCGCTTCTACACCATGCGCGATCTGCGTAATGGCAAT
>Ga0335070_10004977_pt1 | contig 15580 bp, 16 predicted proteins | sample Lox_Sample_13_FD_206722 | JGI IMG/M metagenome (GOLD analysis project Ga0335070, IMG submission 206722) | Soil microbial communities from Loxahatchee National Wildlife Refuge, Florida, United States - Lox_Sample_1.3 | ecosystem: Environmental > Terrestrial > Soil > Wetlands | place: USA... | reverse complement strand
CAACCGCCAACGACTAAGTTCTGAACTGCTCGTCAATCTCCACCTGAGACCCCGCGGCCAGCCGATTGGTCTCGTTGGCCATTCCGACTACCGCCATCAATTCCTGGAACATCTCGTCGGTCATCCCTTTCTTTCGCGCTGCCACCGTGTGGGAGGCGATGCAGTAGCCGCATTGGTTGGTGACGCTGACGGCCACGTAAATCATTTCTTTCACCAAAGGATCGAGCGCACCCGATGCCATGATTTGCTTGATGTCTTCCCACGTCCGCTTCAGCGTGGGCGGGTCGTTCGCCAGGGCTTTCCAGAAATTGTTGATCCAGTCGGTTTTCCGCGTGGCCATGATGTCGTCATAGACCGCCCGCACCTCGGGACTCGCGTCCTGGTATTCCACTAGTCCGAATATGGCCATTTCACACTCCCATTGGGAATCTACACTAACGTCACTACCCGAAGATCGCCGCGGCTGCCTATAATCGCGGAGAAGCTGGAGCATACCACGTGTTCTTCGGCCTGTTGCCATTGCTGATTTTCGCCGCCGTCTTCGCGTTAGGTGCGTTCGTATTGGCGACCCTGGTAGGACACACCAAGGTCAAAATCGACGGCTCAGGCCCGGCTAAGACCATCCACGTTGAGAACCGCTTTGTTACGCTTGATGTCCGGCCCCAGGACCACCTGAATCCAGAATTAGCCGGCATCCTGGTCTACCCTGGCGCCACGCCGCAGGATGTGAAGGCTCCGGAGAGCGATCTCGAGGTCCACTTGCTGAACAAGACATTCCGCGCTGCTTCGGCTACCTATTGGACTTCCACGCCGGTGGAAATTGTGTGGGAATTTTATCGCCGGGAACTGCCCGGTTGGCACGAAAACGTGCACCACGGCACAGGCAGGGAACTGCTCCAGTCCACGGCGGACGGGAACTTGAAGGCCATCCGCGTGTACAGTGCTGAAGGACGCACCATGATTGAGACCGCCGTCAAACCAGCATCGTATATTGACTACAAACTGTCTTAACCTTTTGGCGACTGACCGTTCAGCAGGTTTCCCAGTTCACACCAGGAGCAGCGTAATCCGACATAGAACTGTCCGAAGAGCGCATATACGGCGCTGACTTCATCGAAGCGCATTTCGTAGATCAGCTTTTTGAATACCAACGGATCGTCGGCGAACAAATCCACACCCCACTCCCAGTCGTCGAATCCGATGGAGCCGGTAATGATCTGCCGCACGGTCCCCGCATATCGCCGGCCGACGAGTCCGTGCTCGTTCATCTGCCGCGCGCGCTCTTCAATGGGCAGTGTGTACCAGTTCTTGTCCTCGCCGCGCCGCCGGTCCATGGGATAGAAGCAGAGATAGCGGTTCTTGGGCAGCTCCGGAAACAACCGCGAGTGCATGGCTTCTTTCTGCCGCGCCAAGGTCTCATTGATCTCGCGGTTCCATTCCTCGGAGTGTGGTTCTACGCCCCGTTCCGCTAGCGCCTGGTAGGTTTTGATCGTGGATTCATACAATCCCAGCTCAATGACTGAGAGATAAGATGTCGTCGGCTCCAGGTAGTCTCCTAGCCGCAACCGCGAAAGCTGCAGTTCCGCCTTATTGAGTTCGTCAAACGAGGAGCGAAAGTGCGCGAACATGAGGTCGCCCTTGTGTCCCAGCAAGGAGTAGAGGGCTGATTGGCCCGACGGATTTTCTTCCATCTTCGCCAGTACTCCGCTGGCTTCGTGGACGATCTCGGTTTTCTGAGCCGGGCGCAGCGGCCGCCACGCGGACCAGCGGAAGCGCATCATCTGATGCAGCACGCTGTACCCTTCGATGGTGAGTGGAACAGGCGGCGTTTCTGCCGGCGCTGTCCGCGGCGGACGAACCGTACGAGTAGCTGTCATGTTTCGTTCCCCAGTAGCGACAGCCCATATTGTAGCCGTAGCGGGCGAGTGCGACGGAAACGATTACAGAGGACACAGTTCCAACCAGAGAAGGGCACGCTGGCTAGACCGTGACCACCTGATGGTCCAGGCAGTCCGTGCGCATGCACTCGTAGAGATCACGTAGCCAGCCTTCTCCGTAGCGCGACAGGAAATAGACTCCGGGGATAACCCGTTCCTGCAGCGTTTTCTCCGGATAGAGCGCATTGCTCAGCAACTGGGCGTGGCGGCCCAAAACCTCAGCTTGGCGTAACTCCGCGCGGGCGGCCCGGGAGCGGAGTTGCTCCAATTGGTAGTGCATCTTCTCGCTGGCATTGGCAGCCGAGTCTCCCAGCGTTTTATCCAGCCGGATCAGAGCTTCGCGGATCGGCTCAACGGACTTCTTTAAAGACGTATCTGCCTGATCGAATGCCGCCTGCAACTCCTGCGGTAGAGCCTGCCGGGCTAAGTCTTCGCGCAACGCTTCCGGACCGCGAAACACGTCAGTGAGGGTGACACCATAGCGTTCCAGCAATCCCTGCAACCGGGGTTCGACGACAGTCGCCGAGAAGCGGGGCACGATCGGAGTGACTCGTTCCAATAGTGTTTCGTACACAGCGCTGGCTTGCGCGAAGTAGGCTACTTCCGCAGCTCCTCCCGTGTATACCAGTGTTGGGAGAAGGTAATCCTGCACCACGGGGCGCAAAAGAACATTGGGACTGAACTCGTGCGGTGCTACGTTGATGCGCGCCCGCAAGCCCGACGCCGATATCGGTTCGTCGCCGACGATAAACGTAGACGTCGAACCGTCGCTGTGGCAATGCACCGGAACGCGCGTCCCACTGCGTAGAGCGAAAAGCAGAGTCGACGACTCCGTAACCTTCACTTGTTGGTGGTAGCCCGCGGCTTCCAGTGCCTGGCCGCGTTTGAGCAGCCGATCCTCCAGCTCCGAAGCTTGGTCAATCGCTCTGCTGTAGATGGGCGCGGCGACGGCATTGAGCTCAGGGTCTGACGCATCCAGTAGAATTACTCCCCACTCAGCGAAAAGGTGCGCGTATAACCGGGCGAACGCGTTTCCCATCAATTCACCGGCACGATAACAATCGCGCAGCAATTCGACCACGGGGGTGCTGCCCAGAAGGGAAGCGGCGGTCGCGACAAGGGAATCGATTTCTGGCCCAAGCTTCACAGCGCCTACGGGCGCGTCGGGGACGCCTTCCGTCGGCGCGACCAGGTTCTGCAGAGAAGCTTCCGCGCCCGGGATCACGACATGATCAATTTCTGAAAGGTCGTGGTCTTGTGTCGCCAGCCAGAAGACAGGCACGGTCTCCACGCCTGCGCGTGTGGACTCGTCTGCAAGTTTGACTGCGCTCAGCGCTTTATAGAGCGCGAACACCGGTCCCCCAAACAGGCCGACCTGCTGTCCTGTGACGGCGGCCGAAGCTCCGGCCCGCAACCGGGCGACATTTGCCAATGTCTTGGCCGATGCATCCCAGTTCCGGTTCTGCCGCTCCAGAATTGACGAGATTTTGTCGCGGCGCGTCGCTTCATAACGAGGCTTGACTGTCTCGTCTTTGATCCATTCGGCAAGCCGGGGAGGACGGGCTAAGAAGGGACGGAGTTCAGGAGACCCGTCCAGAAAATCGGCGAAAAGCCTGGTGGTGTGAGGAATCTGACTGAAGGGCAGACATTGTGCCTTCACCGGCAACTCTCCTGACACGGTTGGACGATGGAGGTCATTTCTTGGTCACCACCCATTCTACAGGCAGTCTTTCTTCTGATGCGGCAAAGCTGGCCAAGATGCAGAGAGTTGCGAGTCTGGTGCAATTCCCGCTGCCGCAAAAGCAAGAAGTTTTCTGCAAGCATGCGCTTCATCGCACAATCGATGAGATGAACACCAACGCAATAACACTTGAAGGACGCGTGATTCGTCTGGATCCAATGCTCCGGGAACACGCTCCTGTGTTGTGGGACGTCGCCAAAGGCGCTCTCGATGAGATCTTCCGCTGGATTCCGTATCCCATGCGAACTGCCGAAGACTTTCAAGTTCTCGTGGAGAAAGCGTTGGCCGAGCAAAGCCTCGGGCAGTCCGTGCCATTCGTAACCGTGGAAAGAAGCTCCGGACGTGTTGTGGGCAGTACGCGATTCATGAATATGGACGCTGCGAACCGCCGAGTCGAAGTCGGCTCGACCTGGATCGCGCCCGCTTGGCAACGAACTGCCGCCAACACCGAAGCTAAATACCTGATGCTGCGGCACGCATTCGAGCAGTGGAAATGCATTCGCGTGGAGCTGAAGACCGATGCGCTCAACCAAAGATCTCGGGCTGCCATCCTGCGCCTGGGAGCGAAAGAAGAAGGCATCCTTCGCCAACACATGGTGACGTACACGGGCAGGCTTCGCGACACCGTGTACTTCAGCATCTTGGGAAGTGAATGGTCACAAGTGAAGGCGAAATTAGAAGCGATGTGTGCGCGCGGAGCGTCCTCAAAGCACATTTGAGTCCAGCCCAGCGATAAACTGGATTCCTGGAACAACCTTACCAACGAGTGCCGTGTCGTTCGTAAGAAAGAGGTCAAAGTGTGCTGGCGCAGCGCACGCTAAATGTATCGCGTCAGCTGGTGTCACTCCCTGCTTGACGCGAATGTCAGCATACAGGTAGGAAGTGTCCAGCGTGTATGGAATGACTTCAATGAGTGGGGAGCGGAAAACCTCCCGGACCTTCTGGATGATCTCGGTAGCGCCCACTTTGTATGGACCCACTAGGATTTCTCCGACAGCAAACGAACTCGTGCAGAGTTGGTCTCGGCGCTCTTTCAGAAAATCATCCAGGCGATGGAAGAACACCTGCCCGTGCGCAAAGCCTATTCGGTGAATGAGATGGCTTGCCATCTGATGGGCAGGGAGCGCTTTCTGCCGAACGCCACGACGCTTGCTTATAGGATCAAGCAATCCCTCCGGAACTTGGGCGTGGCTTTGCGCTGTTCGATCGGGCTTGCGCCCAATTGTTATCTCGCCAAGACCGCAGCTGATCTCTGCAAACCAGATAGTCTGACCACACTCCTCAAAGAGGACTTACCGTATGCGCTGCACTGTATGAAGTTGCGAGACGTGGTGGGCATCAGCAATGCGATGGAGCGACGGTTGCACAATCACGGCATTACGACCGTCGAGCAGCTTTGCAAGCTGTCTTCGCCGCAAATGCGGGACATCTGGGGAAGCGTGCTGGGAGAAACCATGTGGTATTGGCTGCGCGGCGAGGATTGGAAGGAGAAGCCAGACTCCCCGCGCAGAAGCATCGGCAAACAGCACGTGTTGGCGCCGAAATACCGGAGGCGAGAGCAAGCTTACGCGGTTGCCCTGAAGCTGTTAAGCAATGCGGCGGCAAAGTTGCGGCGGCTGAATCTGTGGGCACGCGGCATCGGGACTACGGTTGCGTTTACGCATTGGGGAAAAGAAGTCCAAAACACAGCCGGACCGTCCGGATGGAACGCTCATCGCAACATCCATGCTTGCCGCGACACCATGACCCTGCAGGATCACCTCCGGGAAATGTGGAAGGGTGCCCGCCCAATATTCCAGTCCATGTCGGATGTGGCTTTTTGATCTAATTCCGGACGAACTGCACACTTTGGGATTCTTCGATGATGAAAAGCGGGAGACGGTGAGCAGCACCATGGACCAGATCAACAAACGCTATGGGCAACACATGGTTTACGTGGGCGGGTTGCATGGCCTGGGCGATGCCGCCCCCACACGCATTCCGTTCTTCAGCGTTCCGGAGCTGGCGGATTTCTGAGGTTGCCAGTTCCAGCCCCGGCACTTCCGCATCTATATGGGTGTTTGACTTCCAATCCTTTCGATCCTAGATTGGAGGTAGTTCTTTGCAGGCCCGATCCCACCAGTGGGGGCGTCACGGCTTCGACGGAGATGCTTGCGGCCAGGAGGCATGCCGGGGTGCACACACCCGCAATCGCGTGCAAAACAACAATTGCCAATCAACAGATGGCATACGCTGCCTAATTTTAGGTAGCCGTTCCCGGAGGCTTGGCCCGTGGGCCCCCGAAGGACGTCGCACAGCGGGCTGGTTCTCCACGCTACGTCTGGGCGCGGGGGACGAGATCTTCAGGCTAGCGGAACGTGTTTCTTGTCCGTTCTGAGCGCGGGCCGCGAACGTCTTGAGGTAATGCTCAAGGCAGGAACTGGACTACGCATGTAGGCTCTTGACCAGTGACATTTTCGGACGCGGGTTCGACTCCCGCCGCCTCCACCATGCCATTGACACATCAGTTTTTCTCGTTTGCCGACCAACCGCCCGAAAGCGCTCTGGTTGGCAACGACGCCAGCACATACCGCCGCTTATTTGACTCCTCGTCTACACTAGGGGAATTTCAGTGGCCTCGGCCAGGGTGCGCCGGACGAAGGGGGAAGCTGATGCAGACTCATCAAGTGACGGGCGGCGGGGGTGTCCAGCTCCACGTCGTAGAAACGGGAAACCAACGGGGTCGCCCGATTCTCTTTATCCACGGCGTCTCGCAGTGTTGGCTGCAGTGGAATCTTCAGATGAACTCAAGCCTGGCGGAGGCACATCGTTTGGTCGCGATGGATATGCGCGGTCATGGACTCTCGGACAAGCCGCACGACGTGTACACCGATTCAAAGCTGTGGGCGGACGATGTCAACGCAGTGATCCAAACGCTCCACCTGGATCATCCCGTGCTCTCCGGATGGTCGTACGGTCCGCTCGTCTTCCTCGATTACATTCGACATTACGGCGAGGACCAAATCGGCGGCCTGCAATTCGTCGGCGCGGTCACAAAGTTGGGCAGCGAGGAGGCCATGTCGGTCCTCACGCCAGAGTTTCTCGGCGTCGTGCCACAATTTCTGTCCACCGATGCAGAGACCAGTGTCCGCGGCCTGGAGAGCTTGCTGGGGTTATGTTTCCGCCGGAAGCCCTCGGCCTCCGAGCTGTATCTCATGCTGGGATACAACGTCTCGGTCCCACCATTTGTGCGTCAGGGTCTGTTCTCGCGGTCCTTCCATAACGACGATCTGCTGCCGAAGATCCGCAAGCCGGTGCTGCTTACACATGGCGCGGCTGATGCGATTGTCAAGCCCGCCGTCGTGGATCAACACGTAGCGGCGATGCCTCATGCACAAGTACAGCTGATGGCGAACACGGGACACGGTGCGTTCTGGGACAACGCGGCAGATTTCAACGAGCGCCTCCGAGCCTTCTGCGAAAGTCTGTGAGCGGCGATCAACCGTTCGGCAGCTGTCGTTTTGCGCAGTTTCCGTTATCTCCCGATGTATTCCGGCAACGCCGAGAGAACCAAATTGGGGAAGTGCTGCCGAGCATTCACGCCAGATGGTGTGGGCAGTCCTTCCCCATGCCGCTAATGAGACACGAGCGCGGCTGTGGACTCGCGCGATCCATGATGAAGCCTCCAAACAATAGATAGTAGGATACTTGCGCTGTTAGACGTAACGGCAAGAAACTAAGACACTCAGCGTGGATCTCTTGCCGGATTGTAGGTGCAGTCCGCTCTCTACAGCGCATTCGGCTTACCCGGAATCGGCGGAATCGCCCGAGGCTGCTTACCATAGGTACTTTAGTAATCTCCCGCCTTTTCACGAACTGTCGCATACTCGCGTCGGCAAATGAATCTCCCCCAACAGCCGCGCGCTCAGCGCCCTGCCCGAATTCGGCCGGCGGAATTCACCCCAGTTGTACTTCGTGTTGGAGAAGGCAGTTGCACCGCCGAACTGGAAGTCTTCTCGCTCACGGGTGGCTTGCTTACCCTGCCGAAGCTGTTAAGTCCGGGCTCCCACGTGAAGCTGATGTTCTTGACCGGCACTGGTCCGGTTTTGGGTGTGGCGGAAATGCTGAGACCCGTCTCCTGGACATCGCAACCCTTCCGCTTTGTTGCCCTGCACGAAAACGATCACCGCAGACTGCGGTCTGCTACCGAGACGGCCGGAACCGCGGCCGCCACCGGCGCGCCCGATCCCATGCGCAGCGCTCCCCAACGGTATGCTCTGCCGCCTGACACCGCTTTGGTTCCGCCGAACAACATCCTGCTGCCAAAGACGATTCCCACCCCGGAACCTCAATCACCGGCCGCCGCTCCATCGGCGGTGAAAGCGAGCGCCCTGCCTGATTCTGCGCCCAGGCGGCTTGAACCCAGCATTCCAGCGCCGCAAGGAACTGTTCCCGGCACGGCCGCACCGTCAAGAAATGCTCCGGCGGTCGACCCCGATCAGCAGTGGATCGCCAAGTACAGAGCTGCTCTCACCCACCGGGAACCCAAACGCAAACCCTTCTTCCGGATGTTCTTGGGTGTAATCATCGCGGTCACGCTGGGGTTGGGCGCCACCTACACGTTCTACGTTCAATTGTTGCGATAGCCGGGCTTGTTCGTGAGCAAGTCCAACCCCCGGGGAGACGGATGCCTCCAGGCGGGCGGAGGCCAAACGCCACTTTGCTAGGAGGGTTAGACTCTGGGCAACGATTCCCTCTCCGAAGTACGGACGAGCGCCTCGACGCTACAGGGAGCGCTTTATTCCAGCTGACGATAAGCCGACTGCTGAAATGGCGGCGTACACACACAGTAGAAGATCAGGTCCGTACTTCCGGTGTTGGTAATACGCTGAGGTACGCCTGGAGGGATGAGCACAACATCGCCTGGGCCGACGTCCTGCGGCGCGAGGTCGCCGACTTCAACCCGCCCTGTGCCTTCGGCCAGGATGTAGCGCTCCTCGGTGCCTTCCACGCAATGCAGCTTGGTCCTGATTCCGGGCTCCACCCGCGCCCGCGCGATCGACAACCGATCGTTTGTGGCATTGCAGCTCTCGATAATGTAGCAACGTTCAGGCGTGGAGAACTCAGTGGAACGGTCCTGCTTCAAAATGGTGGGTTTCATGTTTCCTCAAACGCGGGAACGCTGACTCGAGTACCCGTCCAGCCACTTGGAATTTCGTACCACTTTTCGCAGAATGCACTGGGTCGGCGCGGGACTTGCGTGCGCCACTTGAGTGTATCGCACGAGGTGTCCGGCCCCGAGTGCATCGTCAGTGCAACTGCCCGGTACTCATCTCAGATTGGGACACGTACCGCCGGACAAGTACCATCGGTCCTTGCACTTAGGTCCCCCTGGGCCGAACAATGGCTCACTATGGCTGGCGATATGGCGCGTGAGAGATTCCCCTTGCCCAAGAAGCATTCACCACGAAACAGGTTTGCGAAGCGATTGCGCGGCTGTTGTTCCCGCATCGGAACGCTCGCTATTTCCGGCTTGCTGATAGCAGCGGTTGCCTGTGGCGGCGGCACCAGCACTGGCGCACCTCCTCCTCAACCTCCTCCAGCAACGCCGAGCATTACCAGCTTCCAGCCGACAAGCGGGATGGTAGGTGCTGCCGTGAGCATCAGCGGCAGCAATCTGACGGGTGCAACCGCCCTATCGTTTAACGGGACGGCAGCGACGTTTACAGTCAATAGCGCCACGCAAATCTCCACCACGGTGCCCGGCGGCGCCACGACGGGCAAAATTTCGGTTACAACGCCGAACGGAAGCGCAAGTTCAGCCGCCGATTTCACTGTTACCGCAACCCCGCCGGCTCCCACCATCACGAGCTTTGCTCCGACCACCGGGCCAGTAGGAACGTCAGTGGTCATCACCGGTACCGATTTCACGGGAGCAACCGCCGTCACCCTCAACGGCATGGCGACTGGCTTCCTGGTGAACAGCAACACGCAAATCACCAGTACCGTGCCGATCGGAGCCACGACGGGGAGATTCTCAGTAACTACCCCGGGCGGAACCGCAACCTCCACAAGCGACTTCACGGTTACCATCCCCGCACCGACCATCAGCAGCTTCAACCCGACGACAGGACCAGCGGGAACGCCTGTGATCATCGCCGGGACGAACCTGACCGGCGCGACTGCGGTGTCACTGAATGGAACGACAGCTTCGTTCACGGTAAACAGCGCCACGCAGATTGCCGCCACAGTGCCCACCGGAGCCACGACCGGAAAATTCTCGGTAACGACTCCCGGCGGTACAGCGATCTCGGCCAACAACTTCACGGTGACAACTGGATCCACAACCCTCGATCTGACCATCGACGGGTTCTACATCACGCAGGCCACGCAGGAATATCCCAATCCCACCGTGCCCCTGGTCCAGGACCGCAGCGCATGGGTGCGAGTCTTCGTCAAGGCTAACCAGAGCAACACGGTTATGCCCCAAGTGCAGGTGCAGTTCATCAACGGCAGCACCACGAATACGCTAACTATTAACGCGCCCAGTTCAGCAGTTCCGACCGATGTTGATCCGAACACAAATGCGTCCTGGAATGCGGCTGTGCCTTCGTCCTGGATTCAGCCGGGCGTGCAGGTGGTAGCCACTGTCGATCCGTCCAACACAATCCCCGAAGCGGATGAGACCAACAATCAGACTTCAACCACAACGCTGGATGTGCGCACACTCAAGACTTGGAAGATTACCTTGATTCCTGTGCATACCAAGGACGGCCTCACCGGCTCGGTTACCACTGGAGGCAGAACCGCGGCTGATATGGTGGAGTTCGCCAAGCGCCTCCATCCCGTGCCCGATGCAGTGGACGTGGCCGTGGGTGGCACGCTGAACTCAAGTGTGACGACGCTGGTGAACGACGGGACCGGCTGGAGCACTGTTCTGAACGAAGTCAGCGCCAAGCGTACCAGCGACGGAGCTACCGACCGCTACTACTACGGCCTGGTGAAAGTGAACTACTCCAGCGGCGTTGCCGGCTTGGGTTTCATCGGCTTTCCAGCGGCCATGGGCTGGGATTACAGCAGCGCGCCCGCGGTACTCGCGCACGAGGTCGGCCACAACTTCGGACGGCAACACAGCCCCTGCGGCGGTGCCAGCAGCCCCGATCCCAACTATCCGTATCCAGGCGGCCTGATCGGTGTGCCGGGCTGGGATGCCTTTGCCACCTCTGGCAATCTGAAAAATTCCGCCACGTACACCGACATCATGGGTTACTGCTCCCCCCAATGGGTGAGCGATTACGTTTACAAATCGGTGCTCGATTTCCGCGCCAATAGCACCCTGGGCCTGGTATTGCCCGACGTCGTGAGCGGAACCAGCGGCCAGGAGGGACTGCTGGTTTGGGGCCGGATTACGAACGGCCAGACGATTTTGGAGCCCGCCTTTCGTGTGCCCTTTACCGGGGTCACGCCGGAGTCCGGGCCTTACACTTGGGAAGCACGCGACGCCCTGGGCAGCGTGCTGGCTTCCGTGCCCTTCGATGCGCCTGAGGTTGCAGACCTGCCGAACGCCACGCTGCGGGTTTTCTCTTTCGTTGTTCCCATGACGCCGGATATCATGAACAACATCTACAGCCTGCACGTTGCGAAAGATGGGCGGGAATTGGCTGGCGCGCTTCCAACCATGCCCACGACTCGGCCTTTGACTGTGGGCAGTCCGGTCGTCGTTCAGCGCCTGCCGCAAGGCCGTGCCCAACTTTCCTGGAACGCGCGGCAGTATTCCATGCTGATGCTGAGGGATGCGCAAACCGGCGAGGTGCGCGGCTTCCTGCGGGGTGGCAGTGCCTCAATCGAGGATGTTCCAGACGACCTTGAAGTCCAGTTCTCGGATGGCGTCCACGCCGGAGCGGTCCACGACCGGCGGCAGGCACAATAATCTCTGGGTTCTCTTCCGAGGGAGTGTCGAAAGGACAGAGGGGTGAGGCGCCCTCCGGCTAGAACCTTGGCCCCACCCCCAACCCATGGATCGGTTATTGCGCCGTTTTCTTGGGCGCGGCGGCAGCCGGTTTCGGCTTCCAGAAATCCGGATCGTCTTTAACCCAATCATCCCAGACATAGCTTGAGCGCGGATTGAATTGAAACAAGTTGGTCTGGCTGAATTCGATAGCAGCCGCTGATAGTTCGGCGAGCTTCTTCATTCCTTCTTCGCCCATAGCGGCGACAAAATCCTTGCCTTGCGCAAGCCCGTGATCGATCTCCGACGCGGATTTCATCGGGCTGAACACAACGTAGGTGCCATCCTGCTGCCCATAGACCGTTTCATAGGTGGCCCAGTGGGCATCAGGGATCTTCTGGTAGGCTGCGATCACCAACTTGACCAGATCGTCCCAGTCTTTCCGATGTCCCGGCCGGACACGGAACAGTGAAATCTCGAAATAGCGCATATGCGGCATGTCGACGGCTGGACGCAGGCTCTGGTCCTCACGGTAGGTCGCCGCGGTCGCGTCGGCGTCGCTCAGGAGTTCACCGTCAGCGAGAGCGGCGCGGTCCAGCGCGGCAGATAAAGCAGCGTTCTTCTGTACCGCCTGGTTATCTTTCTCCCAGGCTTCAAAAGAATCGTAGGGGGTCAGAAACAGCGATCGCGGTTTACCGGAGACTGAGTCTACAGCCAGGTAGTGGGTCGGCCACTTGGCGCGGGTGAACGCCTGAACAAATGCGTTTTCGCTCTTGTCGTGCGTGCTGCCCGCTTTGCCCGGCTTCACAAACTCGCGGAAAATTGCGAGTACCTTTGGCGGCTGATGAGCCTCTGATTTTTCCTGCCCCACAACAGTGCCCAACCCCACAGACAACAGAAATGAGCCCAACAGTAACCCGGTGAGTCCTTTCATGGTGCCTCCTCGGCAGTCGGTTGAAATTGGATCGGATAGAGGGAACTCTCGCACACCTCGAGACAAGGGTCCGTGTTTGGAGTTCGGCGGAGCGTACCTGAGGGTCACTGGAAAGTCAAGCAGGCCAAGAACGCCTCGTGGAAATGCACTGGTATTTTCTTTGCTCAGCTGGAGACAGGACTCGCATCCTTCACCTCGGCGGTGACATCGCGCACCAGTTCACGCCGCACCGCGGGCTGACCGTTGCGAGGCTCGAGCACACGCACTCGCCGAGCGGCCAGAGTGACGGGGTCGAGTTGCAGAATATTTCCGTTCTTCACCTCAACGCGGAAGCGAAACCAGTCCGTCCGGAACAAGCGTCCGGAGGCGAAGAACGTAATCGAAACGACGATCAAGCCCTCGAAGTCCTGCCCGGTGGCGACAATGAGCCGTTTTCGGAAACTGTCGGTCCAGGTCGTCCCTCCGACCAGCGGTTCATTGAGGAAGATGCGCTCAGAGGGCACGGCATGAGTCAGTTTGCGCAGCTGCACGAGCTGGAGAAGGACCGAGATCTTTGCCAGATTAGTGACGATGATTCGCGCATCGGTGGTCGAGATTCTCTCCAGCTTGATGTGTAGCTCAGGGGACCATTCACGCTCGAACTCCTCCCGTGCCAAAGCCAAGCTTTTGTCACTGGCCTCGGCATAGCGCAATGTGGCGCGGGCCAGAACCACGCTGAGAATGGTGGTCACCACGGTGGCGATCACCGGGATGAACTCGAACAACCGGAAGTAAGGTATGGCGCTCAGATGCATAGGTCCGACCGGCTCCTGACCGTGCCTGCAACCGGGGTCACGTGCGGGCCAGTTTCGTCCCCTGAGCCGCGCCCCAGCTGATTCCCGCAAGTGTAGCCAGGCTTTGGCACCAGGGCCAGATGCACCTGGTATCAAATGCGAAATGTTCCTGGTATTAGGGCCTTCGTAACACAAGGTAATAGTGACTTCTGGAGCAAAGGAGCCCGCTTTGCGGATTGGCAGTGCGCGATAGGGCCCATCGCTGGCGCGAGAGCGGTTGGGACGCTCGTAAGTGTCGGGAGATCGCTGCCTTGGTCAATAGCCTGCAATTCACTTGCTGGTCAATAGTGTCCTGTCCGGCCCGGTTAAGACCCTTCCGCCACCGATTTGCTTGATCCCCCCGTCCGCCTGCCCTACAATCTGCGCGAGCCATGGCAGAGCCGCTGGAAGTCGACCAATATACCGGACCGGCGCAAGGACAGGGCGTGCTCTGCTTGCGCGGGCCCCTCACTGCGGAGAATCTTTTCTCCTTTCAGAATGCCATGCGGCGCGAGAATGCGCCCACCATGATCCTTGACCTCAGTGAGGTTCCGTACATGGACTCCGCCGGCTTGGGTTCGCTGGTGAGTGCTTACGTATCGCGGCAAAAGACCGGACACCGCGTCGTGCTGGCCGGGGTGAATGAGCGCGTTATGAGGCTTTTTGAAATCACCCGGGTGGAGCCGCTTTTCCTGATGTTTCCGACGTTGGACGATGCGGTGCAGGCACTTACGATCGCTGGACGTGCCTGAAGGAAATGGCATGGGGTCCCGCGAAATGAAAAGAGTTGCGCAGCTACACCAAGCCACCCGCACCAACCTTTAGGATAGGCGGGTCAACGGAATGGAACGTCGGTTGCTGATCTGTCACCCGATGTAGAACGTCAAGCTGCTGAAGTGACACTGTAGAAGCTAGGGGATGCTCTCCCAGGAGGCTTTCACTGGACCGTCTGCGCGCGCTGGTTCTGACGACAGGAAAACTCACCGGCATGGTCTCCTTTCTGACCCCAAAGTTCGCTCTGGCCACCATCTACCTGGCTCCTTTTTCCCTGCTTCTGCTTCAGTATCCCGGCAAGAAGGGTGATGCCTACAACATCCTGTGGGCGCTGGTTTTTGGCTTTGCCACGCTCAACATCCTCGGCCTCGTCGCGAAGCGCTTCGAGCCTTCCCGCACCCGGTTCACATTCGGGGAGATGTTGGCCCTGCTCGTGGTCGTCGTTTCTGTCCTTCTCCTTGGCTGGGAAATGCTCTACCTGTTCAAAGTCCTTCCTATTAAGCTCGAACCCCGGTACTAGCCAGTTTGCGGTATCATTCCTCCGATGGCGAAGACAGCCCCGGCCTTCGAAATCACGTGCCCGTGCTGCAACGCGGTGTTGAAGATAGATCCGCAGAACCACGCGGTCATCTCCCATACGGCTGCAGTGAAGCCGAAGATGTTCAGTGACATTGAAGAGGCAGCCCGCGCCATGAAGGAGCAGGACAGCCGCCGTGAGTCCATCTTCCGCCAATCGGTGGAAGCGCAAAAACACGCCTCTGACGTGCTGGAGAAGAAATTCCAGGAGGCGATCAAGAAAGCCAAGGAGTCCCCCGACACGGGCAAACCCATCCGTGATTTCGATTTGGATTGATTCCCGAAAAACGACTCCGTCACAACTTATCGTGATACAAGCCCTTTTGTCCTCGCGAGTTGATTGGGTAGAGTACTTTGTCAAATGAACGTGCGGCCCCTGCTTTTGGGTCATCGGGGGGCTGGTATATCTAGCTCCGTTCCAGAGAACACCTTTCCCGCGTTCGATCAAGCCCTAAAACATGGCTGTGACGGTTTCGAGTTCGACGTTCGTCTGAGCGGCGACGGTTGCGCCCTGGTCTGCCACAACCCCAAAGTGGACGGCAGGCTCATCTCGCAGACCAGGTGCCGGTTACTGCCGAACATGCCACGGCTGGAAGAAGTTCTCGCTAAGTATTGTCAGCGCTGTTTTCTGAATATCGAGCTCAAGGTGAAGGGCCTGGAGCCGAGTGTGTTGACCGCACTGCGCGAATCTCACCCGGAACACGGGTGCCTGATTTCGTCATTCCTCCCTGAGGTTCTGTGGGAACTACGGGCCCGCAAGGACTCGATCTATCTCGGCCTCATCTGCGAGAGCTCCTCGCAGATGGCGATCTGGCGGACACTCCCCGTGGACTACCTCGTGGCGCACAAGACTCTGGTGAACAAGAAGTTGGTTGAAGA
>Ga0335070_10004975_pt1 | contig 15585 bp, 12 predicted proteins | sample Lox_Sample_13_FD_206722 | JGI IMG/M metagenome (GOLD analysis project Ga0335070, IMG submission 206722) | Soil microbial communities from Loxahatchee National Wildlife Refuge, Florida, United States - Lox_Sample_1.3 | ecosystem: Environmental > Terrestrial > Soil > Wetlands | place: USA... | reverse complement strand
GACGCCGCCGTTGACCGTGACCTGCACCTCGAGCAGATTCATCGGCGGCGTGCCGATGAAGCCGGCGACGAAGAGGTTCTCCGGCCGGTCGTAGAGCGCCTGCGGCTCGGCGACCTGCTGCAGGACTCCCGCGCTCATCACGGCGACGCGGTCGCCCATCGTCATCGCCTCGATCTGGTCGTGCGTGACGTAGATCGTCGTCGTCCCGAGCTCCTGCTGCAGCTTCGCGATGTCCGCGCGCATCTGCACGCGCAGCTTCGCGTCGAGGTTCGAGAGCGGCTCGTCCATGAGGAAGACCTGCGGCTGGCGCACGATCGCGCGGCCCATCGCGACGCGCTGCCGCTGGCCGCCCGAGAGCTGCTTCGGCTTGCGGTCGAGCTGCTCGGTGAGATCGAGCATCTCCGCCGCCCACACGACGCGGCGGTTGACCTCGTCCTTCGCCTCCTTGCGGAGACGGAGCCCGAACGCGATGTTCTCGAACACGGAGAGGTGCGGGTAGAGCGCGTAGTTCTGGAACACCATCGCGACGTCGCGCTCGCGCGGCGAGACCTCGTTCACGACGCGCTCGCCGATGCGGAGCTCGCCGCCCGTGATGTCCTCGAGCCCGGCGACCATCCGCAGCGCGGTCGTCTTGCCGCAGCCCGACGGCCCGACCAGCACGAGGAACTCGCCGTCCCTGATCTCGAGCGAGAGGGAGTGAACGGCATGGAAGCCGTTCTCGTAGACCTTGTCGACCTCGTCGAAGACGACGTCAGCCATCGCTGATCCTCCAGATGTGGAATGCGGGCCCGTCGGCGGGAAGCACGCCCCCGCGGGCGTCCTCGCCGTAGAGCGTCTCGAGCCGCCCGAACGGGACGGCGACCGGATCGTGGGGCGCGCGCGACGCGAGGCACAGCAGCCGCTCGCCGCGGGTCTCGCGCAGGTACGCGATCGCGTCGGCGGAGACGTGGACGTAGCGGAGACCGCCGCGCGCGAGCGCCTCGTGCGAGCGGCGAAGAGCGCCGAGCACGCGGTAGTGCCCGAGGAGCGCGGAGTCCCAGGTCTCCGGGCGGTCCCAGGGCATCGTCCGGCGCGCGTCCTCGCCCCAGTCGCCCTCGAGCCCGACCTCGTCGCCGGCGAACACCATGGGCACGCCGGGCGTCGTCATCTGCATCCCGATCGCGACGCGGTGGGCGTCGTGCGATGCGGCGACCGAGCGGAACCGCGCCGTGTCGTGGCTGTCGAGAAGCGTCCAGGAGTTGAGCACCGCGTCCCACGAGATGCCCGCGCGGAAGGCGCGCATCGCCCCGACAGCGTCGAAGCCGTCGTAGTGCGGCGCGGGCGAGGACGAGAACACGTCCTCGAACTCGCCTTCGCGGCGGAGCCACCACCACGCCGGCCGGAGAAATCCCGCGTAGTTCATGACGCCGTGCCAGCCGCGTCCGTCGAGATCCAGCCGGAAGTCGTGTCCGTGCTCCGCGAGCAGCAGGCGGCCGCGCGTCAGCGCGCGCGCCCAGCGCGCGACGTCACCGGCGAGGTCGTCGAGCCGGTGCCGGCCGACCATGTTCGCGACGTCGATCCGCCAGCCGTCGAGCCCGGCGTCGAGCCAGGACTCGACGACGCTCCCCATCCGGTCGCGGAGCTCCGGCGAGCTCCAGTTCAGCTTCGGCAGCGAGCGCACGCCGAGCCACGACGCGTAGCCCCACGGCGGCGAGCCGTCGAAGAAGAAGAGGTCGCGCTCGGGAGCCCGCTCGTCCGCCTCGGCGCGGAGGAACCAGTCGTGCCCGGCACCGCAGTGGTTCAGCGTCAGGTCGCCGATCACGTGCATCCCGCGCGCGTGCGCGGCGGCGACGAGCGACGCGAGCGCGGCGTCGCCGCCGAGCAGCGGGTCGACCTCGGCGAAGCTCGATGCGTCGTAGCGATGCGTGCTCCCCGCGGGGAAGAACGGCGTCAGGTAGAGCACGTTGGCGTGGATCGACTCGATGTGGTCGAGGTGCTGCTCGACCCCGGGCAGGTCGCCGCCGAAGAGCTCGAAGGCGGTGTTCGGGCTGCGGCCCTCGGGAGGCGCGTCCCAGGCGCGCGGCACCGCCCACCCCGGCGTCTCTGCGGACGCGCCCGCGCCGGTCGTCGCGAAGCGGTCGGGGAAGATCTCGTAGACGATGGAGCCCGCGTGCCAAGGGGGCGCGCCGCCGTCGAGCGCGAGCGCGAAGTCGTCCGCGCCGGGGATCTCGTGCGGCACGATTCCGCCGCCGGTGAGCCAGCCGTAGCCCGTGTCGCCGCCGAGGAGGAGCCAGCGGTAGCGGACGACAGGGTTCCCGACCGGGAGCGTCGCCCGCCACCAGAGCTCTCCGTCGTGCTCCTCGTCGAGAACGGCGTCGACCGAGTGCGGCTCGCCGTCGACGACGTAGCGCAGGCGGACCGCGTCCGCCGCGCCGCGCGGTGCGCGCATGCGAACGACGGCCTTGCCGCCGAGGTCGTCCGGACGCTCGAGGACGTACAGCTCCGAGCCGTCGTGGTGCGGCGCCGCGAGCGCCGACGCACGGGCCGCCTCTTCGATGCCGGACGTCACCCCTTCACCGCTCCCTGCGTGAGGCCTCCGACGATGAACTTCTGCAGCGCCATGAAGAGCGCGGCGGCGGGGATCGCCGCGAGCAGCGCGCCGGCGGCGAAGGGGCCCCAGCGCTGCCCGTACTGCTGGTCGATGAAGCCGCGCATGCCGAGCGGGAGCGTGAAATGGCTCGTCGTCTGCATGATCGCGCTCGCGATCACGAACTCGTTCAGCGTGAAGATGAACGAGATGAGCCCGACGACGGCGAGCACCGGCGCGGCGAGCGGCATCACGACGCCCCAGAAGATCTGGCCCGCGGTCGCACCGTCGACGCGCGCCGACTCGTCGAGCTCGCGCGGGATCGTGTCGAAGAAGCCCTTCATCAGCCACGTGTTCACGCCGAGCGCGCCACCGAGGTACACGATCACGAGCGCCGTGAACGTGTTGAGCCCGAGGAAGCCGAAGATCGCGCCGGTGTTGAGGATGATCAGGTAGATCGCGACGAAGAGCAGCAGCTGCGGGAACATCTGGATCAAGAGCAGCGTGAGCATCCCCATGCGCCGGCCCTTGAAGCGGAAGCGGCTGAAGGCGTATGCGGCGAGCGCCGAGAGGATCACGGTGAGGAACGCCGCGGCGCCGGCGACGATCATCGAGTTCAGGTACCAGCGGAGGAAGGGCGCGTCGACCTTGCTCCCGGTGCTCTGGTCGACGACGGTGTTGTGGAGGATCTGCGAGAAGTTCTTCAGCGTGAAGTGCGTCGGCAGGAACGACGTGCCGGAGACGGACTGGTCGGCGTTGAACGCGGCCGACGCGATGAACCACACGGGGAAGAGTGCGATCACGCACGCGACGATGCCGACGAGGTGCCTCCACCACGTGTCGGCGAGCTTCGGGCGCCTCGGTGCGGGCGCCTCGCGGACGGCCGGCCGCGCGCCTGCGGCGGCCTCGACGACGCTGCTCATGCGAGCTCCTCCAATGCTCTCGTCCGCGAGAACGCGATCGCGGAGATGAGTGCGACGATTGCGAAGATGATGATCGAGAACGCGCTCGCGAGCGCGAGATCCTGCCCCTTCCCCGCCGCGAACGCGAGCTTGTAGGTGTAGCTGATGAGGATGTCCGTCGACCCGGCGATCGACGAGTTCGCCTGCGGCGGTCCGCCCGCCGTGAGGAAGTAGATCGCGTTGAAGTTGTTGAAGTTGAACGCGAACGACGCGATCAGCAGCGGTGCGACCGCGACGAGCAGGAGCGGGAACGTGACGCGGCGGAAGAGCTGGAACGGCGTCCCGCCGTCGACACGGCCGGCCTCCGTCAGCTCGTCCGGGATCGCCTGCAGGGCGCCCATCGAGACGAGGAAGAAGTACGGCGTGCTCATCCAGGCGTTGACGAGGATGCAGGTCACCTTCGCCCAGTTCGCGTCGAAGAGCCACGGGATGCCGATGTGGAACATCCGGTTGATGACGCCGAACTTGTCGTTGAAGAGCCCCGCCCAGACGAGCAGCGCGAGGAAGCCGGGGATCGCCCACGGGATCACGAGGATCGTCCGGTAGACGCGCTGGAAGCGCATACCGCGCTTGTCGAGCGTGATCGCGAGGAACAGCCCGGCGGCGAACGAGATGGCCACCGACAGCGCGGCGAACGTGATCGTCCAGATCAGGACGCGAAGGAACGGCTGCCGCACGAGCGGGTCCTTCGCGATGCGCTTGAAGTTGGCGGCGCCGACACCGGTCGTCCAGCCCGGCTCGAGCTCGTCGGCCCCGTGGGCGAACGCTCCCTTGCCGTTGTCCGCGAACACCGCGCCGTCCGACAGTCGGATGAAGACGCCGCGCTTCGCGTCGTAGCGGAGCGTCGGCTCGAGCTCGACCGCCGTCGAGATCGTCTGCGGCCGGATCCCGGCCTTGCCGACGGGGACGATGAAGTTCTGGAGCGTCTTGTCGAGCGCGAAGAGCTCGGCGCCCTTGACCACGGTGTAGCCCTTCGCCGCGGTGATGCCGAGCGGCCCGCTCGTCACCGTCGACGGCGCGAGCGGCGTCAGCGCCTTCGTCGTGCCGACGTAGAACTTCTTCGACGTCTGGTCCTGGAGCAGCAGCACGAGCTCGCCGGACGACGTGCGCGCGACGGTCATCGTGTACGACCTGCCGTTCGGCGGCGGCTGCAGCGAATTGATCTTGATCTGCTGGATCGCGTCGTGCTTCGTGATCACATGGCCGGTCGAGTAGTTCGAGAGCGCGACCTTGACCGTGTAGAAGATCGGGATCACCTGGAAGCCGACGAGGAAGATCGTCCCCGGGATCAGGAACTTCAGCGGCAGCGTCTTCCGCGTCGGTGCGAGGTAGACGAGGTCGATCCCCGCCGTCGCGAGCGCGAGGACGACGACCGAGACCCAGTGGCTCCGCGTCAGGAGCACGTACATCGCCCAGAACGCGAACGCGTTGAGGATCCCGAGGAGGACGATCTTCGCGACGACGCCGGGCGTGCCGGAGAACGCGGAGAGGACGCGCGGGATGAGGGCCGGCCGCGGAATCTCGACCTGCGCGACGGCGGGAGTTGCACTCGTTGCGCTCACTCGACCTCGGGGGTGGAAGGAAGCGTGGGCGCCCCGGAGGGCGCCCACGCGTTGTCACCGTCGGTTCAGCCGATCTTGTCGGCGATCGAGCGCGCCGCGGCGGTGAAGGCGACCCGCGCCTTCGTCGCGCCTGCGCCCTTCGTCGACTTGACCCATGCCGCGCCGAGATCCGACCAGACGCTGCTCATCTGGGGGATGTTCGGCATCGGGACGCCGCCCGTGCCCGCCTTGCCGAACTGCGCGAGCACCGGGTCGTTGACCTGCTTGCCCGCGGCGATGTTCGCCGGGTAGCGGCCGTTGGCGGTCGCGAGCGCCAGCTGCGCGCTCGGGGTGGAGATGTAGTTGGAGACGAGGTCCTGAGCCAGCTGGTCGACGCCGTGCGCGGACGCGTACTTCGTGACCATGAAGCCCTGCACGCCGAGGAACGGCACGGAGGGATAGGCGATCTTCGGCATCTGGATGACCTTGAACTTCAGGCCGCTCGACGAGAGCAGCTGCGAGTTCCACGGGCCGGTGATCCAGAAGGCCGCCTGCTTCTTGAGGAAGGCGTTCTGCGCGGTCGACGAGTCGACGGCCGCGTTGATCAGGCCCTCCTTGTTCCACTTGTCGATCAACGGCGCGTTCTTCAGGAACTTCGGGTTCGCGACGCCGATGTTCGACGGGTCGAGGTTGCCCGCGCTGTTCGTGCCGAAGATGTAGCCGCCGAGGCCCGAGAAGAAGGGATACATGTGATACGCATCGCCGCCGGAGCCCTGCTGCACGGCGATGCCCAGGTTGCCGGACGCCTTCTTCTTGTAGGCGAGCGCCTCCTGCTCGAGCATCGCGAAGCTCGTCGGGATCTTGACGAGACCGGTGTCGACGACGAGGCCGATGTTCTCGATCTGGGTCGGAACGCCGTAGAGCTTCTTCACGGCGAGGCCGTACGAGAACGCGTTGAGGGTGTAGGCCGGGAACTGCTTCTTCACGGCCGGCGTGAGGTAGATGGGCTCGACGAGGCCGTTCGCCGCGAGCTGGCCGGTCCAGTCGTGCGCGCCGACGATCACGTCGGGCGCGTCCGATGCGGCGACCGTGCCGAGGTTGTCGCGGATGCTGCCGAAGTCCTTGACGACGATGTTGACCGTCGCGCCGCGGGCGTTCGCCCACGCAGTCGCGACCTGGGTGACAGCCGCCTTCCGGTTCTGGTCGGTCCAGATCGTGACGACGGGCGTCGCGGCCACGGCCGCCTTCGTGCTGCCCGCCACCGCTGCGAGGATCGCAGCGATCGCGACCACGACCACAGCGGCCGTGCGCTTCCTTGTCATCCCTAACCCTCCTGCTGTTGCTCCAACTTGGACGCCGGCTGAAACACGTTCGTCCGGCATGTAACAGTTGGTGAAGGTACGGCTCGATCGGGTGAATGTCAAGGAAGCGGCTACGAATCGTTCTGCGGACGAATACGGCTGGAAATAGGGGAATTTCCCGTAGGCGCCGGATTGCAACGGCCGGTGAAAGCTGTTACATAACGACGGAACATGCCTTCGTTGAGAGATGTCGCGCGCCGGGCCGGGGTCAGCGTCGCCACGGCGTCGCGGGTCGCGAGCGGCACGCCGCCCGTCCGGCCGGAGACGCGCGAGCGCGTGGAGCGCGCGATGCGCGAGCTCCTCTACGTCCCGCTGACCCGAAAGCCCGCGACCGGGCTGATCGGCGTGCTCGTCCCCGAGCTCGGGAACCCGATCTTCCCGGCGCTCGCGCAGGCGATCGAGACGCGCGCCACGGCGAGCGGCCTCGCCTCGATCCTCTGCAACACGCAGGAGGCGGCGTTCCGCGAGGTGGACTACGTCCACATGCTGCTCGACCGGCGGGTCGAGGGGATGATCTTCATCTCGTGCGAGATGACGAACCTGAGCGGCGACCACGGCCACTACGCGAAGCTCGTCGGCGAGGGCGCGAAGCTCGTGTTCGTCAACGGCGCGCTGCACCAGCTCGACGTGCCGTCGGTCGGTGTCGACGAGCGCGTCGCGGGCGAGGTCGCGACGAGGCACCTCATCGAGCTCGGCCACCGGCGCATCGGCTTCGTCGCGGGCCTCGAGCACTACCTCCCGACGCAGATGAAGGCGACCGGTCGCGCGCAGGCGCTGCGGTCGGCCGGCCTCGACTCCGAGGAGCTCGTCGCGCACGCCGACTTCAGCGTCGAGGGCGGACGCCGCGCCCTCGCCGAGCTCCTGTCGATGCCGTCCCCGCCGACGGGCGTGATCTGCTCGAGCGACCTGATGGCGCTCGGCGCGCTGCTCGAGGCGGCGAGCCGCGGCGTCAGCGTCCCGGACGACCTCTCCGTCGTCGGGTTCGACGGGATCGACGCGGCGAGCTGGAGCGTCCCGACGCTGACGACGGTCGAGCAGCCGATCGCGCAGATCGCCGACATCGCGGTGACGACGCTCGAGTCGCTGATCGAGGACCCGTCGCGCCGTCTCCCGAGCTCGTACTTCCGCCCGCAGCTCCGCGTCGGCGGGTCGACCGCGCCGCCGAGAGGTGCGACGTGAGCCCGGCGCCGGTCGCGTCGTCGCCCGCGGCCGCGTCGCCGTCCTGCGCGTTCTGGTACCAGGACAGCATGTAGCGCCCGTCGTCGAGGTCGCGCGCGAACGTCGACAGCCGCAGCGGGCGGAACGTGTCGCACATCACCGCGAGCTCCGTCGTCTCGTGCATCCCGATCGACGCCTCGGCGAGCCCGGGCTGCGGCCCGTGCGGGAGGCCGGACGGATGGAGCGTGATCGACCCGACCTCGACGCCCTTCCGCGAGCCGAACGTCCCGGAGACGTAATAGATCATCTCCTCCGACTGCAGGTTCGAGTGGTGGTACGGGATCGGCACCGCGAGCGGGTCGAAGTCGAGCTTGCGCGGGCAGAACGAGCAGATGACGAAGTTCGGGCCGGCGAACGTCTGGTGCGACGGCGGCGGCTGGTGGATCCGCCCCGTGATCGGCTCGAAGTCGTGGATCGAGAACGTCCACGGATAGAGGTAGCCGTCCCAGCCGACGACGTCGAACGGGTGGTAGTCGACGACGTACGTCTGGTAGCCGCCGCGCACGCGCACCTTCACCGCGAACTCGCCCTGCTCCCGGATCGTCCGCAGCTCGGTCGGCGGATGGATGTCGCGGTGGTAGTACGGCGCGCCCTCGACGATCTGTCCGTACTGGTTGCGGTAGCGGCGCGGGATCTCGATCAGGCCGGGCGTCTCGAAGACGAGGTGGCGCTGCGGGCCCTCCGGCCGGAAGCGGTACGTCGTCCCGCGCGGGATCACGACGTAGTCGCCGTCGCAGTACGGCACGTCGCCGAAGATCGTCTCGAGCGTGCCGCACCCCTCGTGCACGAACACGACCTCGTCGCCCTCGCCGTTGCGGAAGAAGTACTCCATCGTCGACGCGGGCCGGCAGAGGGAGATCTCGACGTCGTCGTTCCACATCAGCGTGCGGCGGCCGGAGATCTCGTCGCCGGACGGCTCGGTCGCCTCGTACGTCTTCAGATGCCGGTGCGCGTGCGTCTCGGGCACCCACTCCTCGCGCACGATCGGCTCGAAGTCGCCGAGCTCCATGACGCGGCACGGCGAGTACAGGTGGTAGAGGATCGACTCGTTGCCGGTGAACCCCTCGAGGCCCATCACCTCCTCGGTGAGGAGCGTCCCGTTCTCCCGGAACTGCACGTGGCGCTTGCGGGGGACCTCGCCGAGGCGCTGGTAGAACGGCATGGCGGGAGTTTAGACCGCGTTCGCCCCGATCCACTCGGCGAGGAACGGCTCGGCGATCCGGTAGCTCCCCGGGGCGTCGCGCACGACGAGCTCCGCGTCGACGAGCGCGTCGACCGCCTTCTGGACGCTCGACGGCGCGGGCAGCCCGTGGCGCCGCCGGTACCCGCCGCTCGTCAGCGCGGTCGACGGCTCGGCGGCGAGCGCCTGGAGCACGAGCCGCTGGACGCGGGAGACGGTGTCCCAGATGCGCGTGAAGTGCGCGTTCTCGGAGCGCAGCACGCGCGCGAGCGCGCCGGCGACCGTCGCGGCCGTCGCCCGCCGCTTCGGCGCGGTCTCCTCCCACAGCGCGTAGCAGAGCTCCTGCGTTCCGTACGGGTGGCCGCCGGTGATCTGCAGGACGCGCGCGACGGCGTCGTCGTCGATCGAGCGGCCGGTGTCGCGGAACCGGCTCACGATGAACGGCGCGAAGTCCGCCGGTGCGATCGGCCCGAGCTCGACCTGGCGCGCGCTCCGCCAGAACGGCTCGTTCACGTCGTTGAAGAGCCGGCTCATCATGCTCCGCTTGCTCCCGAGATAGACGTGCGAGACGTCGGGCTGCGCCTGGAAGACGGCGCGCATGAGCGCAGGCAGCCGCGGATCGAGCTCGATCACCTCCTGGAACTCGTCGAACACGATCGCGACGCGTTTCCTCCGCTCGGCGCCGAGCTCGGCCGGGAGCTCGAGCAGCCGCTCGAGCGTCGCGTCGATGTCGTCGCCCGCGTACCCCGCCGTGAAGCTGAAGCGCATCGCGCCGTCGGCCGGGTCGACCGTCATCGTCGGCGCGACGCGAAGGCCGCGGAACACCTGCGCGGCCCGGTCGCGCGCCCGGTAGATCGGCGTCGCGATGTCGTCGTAGATCGCGCGCGACAGGAGCGCGGCGAACTGCTCCTTCGTCGCCGCGCGCATCAGGTCGACCTGCGCGACGAGCACGCCCTTCGCCGTCAGGTGCTGGACGGCCCGCCAGACGAGCGACGACTTCCCGTAGCGCCGCGGCGCGGTGACGACGACGTTCTGGCCGTTGCGGATGTCGGCCTCGAGCTCGCGGAGCTCCGCCTCGCGGTCGGTGAACGCCTCGTCGAGCGCGAGGTCGCCGAAGCGGAACGGATTCGCCACGCTTCCTGTTATACGCCTGCTAGCGTATCGCCGTCAAGCGTATAGAGCAATTCGCCTAGTCGCGCAACGCGAGCGCGGCGAGGCGGCGGCCGACCGCCGGCGCGAACTTGAAGCCGTGGCCCGAGCAGGCGGAGCCGACGACGACGCGGCCGCGCCGCTCGAGGACGAACGACTCGTCCGCCGTGCTCGTGTAGATGCACGTCTCGGCGCCGACCGGGTCGGGATCGGCGTCGGGGAGCCGCGCGGCGACCCAGGCGGCGATCCGCTCGACGAGCGCCCCGTCCGGCTCGCCGTCCTCGTCCGGGTCGGTCTCGGCGCCGGCGTGGTGCGCGCCCGCCTTGAGCCCGTGCACCGGATCGTGGAGCGCGTACATCGCGTGGCCGCGCGTCGTCTCGTCGAGCTCGACGACGGACGGCGCCGGCGCGCCGTTCCGGCGGAAGTACGCGATCGTCTCGCGCGTGACGCGGACCGGGACGTCCGGCACGAGCCGCCGGATCCACGGTCCGGCCGCGAGCACGACGACGTCCGCGTCGACGTCGTCCGCCGACTCGACGCGGACGCCGGTCTCCAGACGCGCGCCGCGCGCGACCGCGGCGTCGAGGAACGCGCGGCGCGCGAGGTCGGCGCGCACGACGCCGGCCTCCGGCTGCTCGAGCGCGGTCCAGCCGTCCGGCAGCTCGACGCCGAGCGCGCGCGCCTCGACCGCGTCGAGGAAGCGGTACGGCTCGCCGCACGCGTCGAGCGCGCCGGCCGACGTCAGCTCCGGCGACGAGACCACCTCGACGAGGCCGTGGAGGCCGAGCAGCGCCTGCCCCGACTCCGCCTCGAGCTCGCGCCACCCGTCCATCGCCTCGCGCGCGAGCCGCACCCACGCCTCGTCCGGATACGCGACCCGGACGATCCGCGTGCGGCCGTGGCTCGAGCCGTGCGTGTGGTCGAGGTCGAACTGCTCGAGCACGGTCACCTCCGCCCCGCCCTCCGCCAGCGCCCACGCGGCCGCGCAGCCCATCACGCCCGCGCCGACGACGGCGACGCGCGTCACGCCGCGACGGTGTTGCGCAGCACGCCGAACGGCTCGAGCTCGAACTCGACGACGTCGCCCGCGCCGGCCGCCTCGCGCGGCGAGCCCTCGCCGCCGATCACGTCGCCGGGCAGGAGCCGCGTATTGCTCGCGGCGTGCGCGACGTGCTCCTCGAGCTCGAGCGTGTCGAGCTCGTCCGCGGTGATCACGACCGGGCCGAGCGAGATCGCGAAGTCGTGCGCCTTCGTCCCGGCGAGCCCCGGGGCGAACCAGTCGTTCATGAGCGTGCAGCCGCCGATCGCGCCGCCGTCGCCGATCACGACTGCGAGCCGGAAGACCGGGACGATCTCGTGCCCGCCCGGAAGATGGACGACGGCGTCCGGGCCGACGATCGACGCGGGGTTCGCGAAGCGGAAGTCGTCGCCGTCGTAGATCCGCACCGAGGGTGGCCGCAGCACGGGCGCGCGCAGCACGACGTCCTCGAGCGCGAACTCCGCGTGCTCGCGCGCGTTGCCGCCGCCGGTGAAGTACGCCTGCAGCGTCTGCGCGGCGAGCTGGATCACGCGGTCGCCCTCGATCCGCCCCGGCCAACCGCGCTCGAGGTTGTCGTCCTTCGGGCTGAACATGCAGAGCTTCACGGCTCGGTGTGCACGATCACGTCGGAGATCTCGGGCCGCTCGCGGCGGATCAGCTCCTCGACGCGGCTCGCCTCCGCGTGCGCCTCGGAGAGCTGCGTCGCGCCGTCGACGCGGAGCGTCAGGTACGCGACCAGTCCCTCCTCGGTGTCGAGGAACCGGAGCTCGAGCGGGTCGGCGCCCGTCTCGCGGCGGACGATCCGCGCGACCGTGTCGGCGTCGCCCGCAACGTCGGAGGCGGCCGGCCGCGTGCCGGCGCTCTCCTCGGCGAGCGGCTCGAGATGGGTCTGGACGGACGACACTTCCGGTGCAGCTTTACGGATCGCGCGCTCGACGTCCTCGGCAATCGCGTGCGCGTCCTCGAGCGGCATGTCGCCGGGGAGCTTGAGGTGCAGCGAGACCTCGAGCCCCGCGTCGACCGCGACGACCGTGACGTTGTGCACCTCGCGCACGCGCGGCACGGCGAGCGCCGCCGCATGCGCGCGCTCGCGCACCGCCTGCTCGTCGCCGCGCGGCTCGACGTGGACGACGACGTCCGCCTCGGGCAGCGCGGCCTGCACCGCGCGCTCGACCTGGTCGGCCGCCGCGTGGCCCTGGCCGACGGCCTGCTCCGGCGAGACGCCGATCACGACGTCCGCGAAGTAGCGGCCCGCCGCCTGCCGCATCCGGAGCCGGCGCAGCTCGACCGGCGGCTCGATCGCCGCGATCGCGCGCCGCGCGGTCGCCTCCTCGTCGGCCGGCACGCGGTCCATGAGCACGTCGACGTTGCGGCGCATCAGCCGCAGCGCCGCGAGCAGCACGAGCGCCGCGACGAACATCGCGGCGATCGAGTCGGCGTTCTGGTAGCCGGCGCGCACGAGCAGGAGCCCGACGAGCACCGCGACGGAGCCGGCGAGGTCGCTGCCGAAGTGGAGCGCGTTCGACGCGAGCGCAGCGCTCGTGTAGCGGCGCGCCGCGCGTGCCGAGGCGAACGTCCGCGCGACGTCGATCGCGATCACGATGCAGATCACGGCGATCGCGTACCACTGCGGGTGCACCTCGCCGCCGTCGCCCGTGATCCGGACGATCGCGCGCCAGACGATGACGACGCTGCCCGCGACGAGGATCGCGCCCTCCGCGAGCGCCGCGAGATGCTCCGCCTTTCCGTGCCCGTACTGGTGGCGCGTGTCCGCAGGCCGGCCGGCGACGCCGACGGCGAAGAACGTCAGGATCGCCGCGATCAGGTCGATGCCGGAATGGAGCGCCTCGGAGAGCAAACCGAGGCTCCCGGTCGCGAGCCCGGTGCCGAGCTTCAGCCCGATGAGCGCCGCGGCGGCGAGCACCGAGAAGAGCGCCGTCCTGCGCTGCGGGGTCACCGTCGAACTGTATGCGGCGAGGTGGCCCCTAGAGGTTGCCGCGGAGCGCCTGCTCGCGCTCGATCGCCTCGAACAGCGCCTTGAAGTTCCCGTCGCCGAACCCGCGCGCGCCGTGGCGCTCGATCACCTCGAAGAACACGGTCGGCCGGTCCTGCGCCGTCTTCGTGAAGATCTGCAGGAGATACCCGTCGTCGTCGCGGTCGGCGAGGATGCGGTGCTCCTTCAGCACGTCGTAGTCCTCGTCGATCTCGCCGACGCGATCCGGCACCTCGTCGTAGTACGCGTCGGGCGTCGAGAGGAAGATCATCCCGCGCTCCTTCAGCGCGGCGACCGTGCCGACGATGTCGTCCGTCGCCATCGCGATGTGCTGCGCGCCGGCGCCGCCGTAGAACTCGATGTACTCCTCGATCTGGCTCTTGCGCTTGCCCTCGGCGGGCTCGTTGATCGGGAACTTGATCTTCCCCTCGCCGTCCGCCATCACCTTCGACATCAGGGCGGAGTACTCGGTCGAGATGTCCTCGTCGGAGAAGTGGATCATCTCGGTCATCCCGAACACCGTCTCGTAGAACTCGACCCAGTGGTTCATCCGGCCGAGCTCGACGTTGCCGACGATGTGGTCGATGTTCGTCAGGCCGACGGGCGAGACGGCGGTGCTCGGCGACGCGCTGCGGTAGCCGGGCTTGAACGGGCCGGCGTAGTCGGCGCGGTTCACGAAGGTGTGGATCGTCTCGCCGTACGTCGCGATCGCGGAGAGCTCGAGCGAGCCGAACTCGTCCTCGACGCGGTGCGGCTCGACGACGCCGCGCGCGCCGCGCTGCACCGCCTGGCGGTACGCCTCCGTCGCGTCGGGAACGGTGAGCGCGATGTCCTTCACGCCGTCGCCGTGGCGCGCGACGTGCTTCGTGATCTCGTGGTCCTCCCGCAGCGCGGACGTGACGACGAAGCGGATGTCGCCCTGCTCGAGGACGTACGACGCGCGGTCGCGGACGCCGGTCTCCGGGCCCTCGTACGCGGTGCGCGAGAAGCCCATCGCGTGCTCGTAGAAGAACGCCGCCTGCTTCGCGTTCCCGACCCAGAGCTCGACGTGGTCCCAGCCGAGGAGGGGCATGAAGTCGTCGGCCACGGCGGGATCATGCCACCGCGAATCCCTTACTTCCGGGACAACCGCTCCTTACGGATCGTCCCTACCCTGGCCGCGTGAAGACCCTCGCCCTCGCCATGCTCGTTCCGGCGTTCGCGCAGCACCAGATCGCCCAGCGCGTCCCGCTCCTCCCGTACGTCCCGTCGCGGCTCGCCGCGCCGAGCTTCAGATACTGGAAGTGGACGCACACCGGCTCGGCGCTCCGGATCTGGTTCCGGAACCCGGCGGGCCGGGAGATCGTGTTCGTCGCGGCGCGGTCGAAGGCGCCGTGCGCGGCCGGCAGGGAGAAGACGTTCCAGCTCTCCGGTGTGAAGGTCTACTGGGCCCACACCTCCGAGGAGCAGCAGGCGTGGCGCTGCGTCCTCGACCCGAAGGGCAACCAGGTGCGGCTCGTCGCGGCAACCTCGCTCTCGCCGACGCAGTTCGCCGGCGTCGGCCTCGGCACGATCGTCGCGTCCGGCCACCGGATCGGCTAGCGCGCTTCTCTCAGTCTCCCGGCGGGGCGGCCGCGGGCTCGCCCCGCCACGCGCGCTCGATCGCGATCCCGCCGAAGATCAGGATCCCGCCGACGATCTCGAGCGGCTGCAGCGACTCCGACAGCAGGATCAGCGCGAACACGACGGCGAAGAACGGCTGCAGGTTCGAGAAGAGCGACGCGCGCGACGGGCCGACGCGGTCGACCGCGGTGAACCAGAGGATGTTCGTCAGGAACAGCGGCCCGAGCACCGCGTAGACGAACCCGAGCCAGACCGTCCAGCCGAAGTCGAACTGCTGTGACGTGAGCTGGGGAAGACTCACGAAGAAGAGCGGCACCCACCCGATCGCGAGCACGAGCGCGCTGATCCGGAAGGGCGAGTACTTCGTCATCAGCCGCGCGATCACGATCGTGTAGCAGCCCCACGTCAGCGCCGTCATCAGCGCGAGCAGGTCGGCGCCGATGCTCGACGAGAAGCCGCCGCCGGTGCTGACCGTGATCAGCAGGACGCCGAGGAACGTCACGGCCGCGCCGACCCAGACCTGGCGGTGCAGATGCTCCAGGCGCAGTGCGACCGTGACGAGCCCGATGAAGATCGGTGTCGTCGCGAGGAGCAGCGCCATCGTCGTCGCGGCGCCGAGGTCGAGCCCGTAGACGAAGCAGATCTGGTTGCCGAAGATCAGCAGCCCGGCGAGAAGGACGAGCGGGACGTCGGCGCGGTCGATCCGGAACGAGCGCTCGCGCCAGTACGTGTAGGCCCAGAAGAGCGCGGTCGCGCAGAAGTAGCGGATCACGGCGTAGGCGAGCGGCTGCCAGCCGTGGAGGAACATGTACTTCGTGACGGTGACGTTGAGCGCCCAGAGCAGCACCGTCCCGAGCAACATGGCGTCGACGGGCGAGAGGCGGCGCACTTCCCGACCCTAACTCGGCTAGGGTTCCCGCGATGCCCGAGCCCACGTTCTCCGACGTCGACGCCCTCGTCGGCCCCGCGACCCC
>Ga0335070_10004974_pt1 | contig 15585 bp, 14 predicted proteins | sample Lox_Sample_13_FD_206722 | JGI IMG/M metagenome (GOLD analysis project Ga0335070, IMG submission 206722) | Soil microbial communities from Loxahatchee National Wildlife Refuge, Florida, United States - Lox_Sample_1.3 | ecosystem: Environmental > Terrestrial > Soil > Wetlands | place: USA... | reverse complement strand
GCCGGCATGTAGGACCGCAACACGGCGACCGGCCCGTCGTGCCGGGCCACCGCGCTCCGGCAAAGCAAACGCGTGAGGGCCCAGACGAGACCATACGCCACCCGGCCGAGCCTCGCGACGTGATTCATCTCCCCAAGATAACGGGCCGCCTCGCCCGGCGAGAGATGGTGGTCACGCTCGAGCGGCTCCCAGTGCGGCACGTGAGCCTCCAGGGCGTCGCCGGCGAACCGCGGGAAGTCGAACCACATCCCGGGGGACCGCCGGCTAGACCTGCCCGCGCAGGCGCGGATCGAGCGCGTCGCGCAGGCCATCGCCGAGCAGGTTGAAGCCCAGCACCGCGACCATGATGGCGAGACCGGGAATGGTCGCGATGTGCGGCGCCACCAGGAGGAAGTCGCGGCCGCTCGAGACCATCAGCCCCCACGACGGCGTGGGCGGCGGAACGCCCAGGCCCAGGAACGACAGCGCCGCCTCGACCAGGATGGCGTTCGCCATGAAGAGCGTCGAGTAGACGATGACGGTCGGCAGGATGTTCCGTAGCACGTGACGCGTCAGCACCCGACCCGAGGTGGCGCCCAGCGCCCGCGCCGCCCGCACGTATTCGCTTTCCCGCGCCGTGAGCACGGCGCCGCGCACGAGGCGGATCACCGTGGGGGTGCCCCAGATGCCCACGGCGATGGTGGTGTTGAGCACGCCGGGCCCGAGCGCGGACACCACGGCGATGGCCAGCAGCAGATACGGAAAGGCGAGCAGGATCTCCACCCCGCGCATGATCAGCACATCCAGCCAGCCTCCCGCGAAACCCGCGAGGCAGCCCAGGACCAGCCCCAGGCCCAGCGCGATGGCCACGGAGAGGAGCCCCACGAGAAGCGCGACGCGGCTGCCGTAGATGATCCGTGAGAGGATGTCGCGCCCGAACTCGTCGGCACCGAGCAGGAACTTCTCGCTCGGGCGCGCGCGCTTCTCGATGAGGCTCTGCTTGGCCGGGTCGGCGGGAGCGAGCCACGGCGCGCCCGCCGCGCACACCACGAGTGCCAGCACCACGACGAGCCCGGCCAGGGCCAGCCGGTTGCGCCGGAACCGCTGCCAGGTGTCCTGCGAGAGCGTGGCGGCCGCGCGGTCGGGCACGACGCTACCCCTGCCGCGCGATGCGCGGATCGAGCGCGCCGTAGGCCAGATCCACCGCGAGATTGATCACCACGAAGGCCAGCGCGAACACGAGCACCGCCCCCTGCAGCAGCACGTAGTCGCGGGCGAAGATGGCCTTCACCATGAGGCGCCCGAGGCCCGGCCACGAGAACACCGTCTCGGTGAGGACGGCGCCGCCCATGAGCTGGCCGGCCTGCAGCCCCAGCAGCGTCAGGATGGGAATGGCGGCGTTGCGCAGGGCGTGCTTCGCGACCACGAGCCCTTCGGCCACGCCCTTGGCACGGGCCGTCCGCACGTAGTCCTCGCGCAGGACCTCGAGCACGCTCGAGCGCGTCATCCGCGCCACCATGGCCAGCGACGGCAGCGCCAGCGTCACCGCCGGGAGCACGAGATGCGCCGGCGACCCCGCACCGCCCACGGGCAGCCACGGCAGCCAGAGCGCGAAGACGACGATGAGCACGAGGCCCGTCCAGAACACGGGCATGGACAGCCCGAAGAGCGAGCCCACGCGGGCGATGCCGTCGAAGAGCGAGTTCGGCCACACGGCGGAGACGACGCCGGCCGCCACGCCGGCGATCGCGGCGATCACGAGGGCGGCGCACGTCAGCTCGAGGGTAGCGGGCCACGCGTCCGCGAGCTCGTCGGCCACGGGCCGGTTCTGCTGGATGGACCGCCCGAGATCGCCGCGGACCACGCGCGCCACATAGCCCGCGTAGCGGACGCAGAGCGGCTTGTCGAGGCCCAGGTAGTCGCGCAGGCGCGCCACTGCTTCCGGCGTGGCGTGCTCGCCCAGCATGAGGGCGACGGCGTCGCCGGGAATCAGCTCCACCGTGAGCATGACCACGAAGACGACGCCCAGGAGCACGGGCACGGCGAGGAGCAGGCGGCGGACCACGAAGGTCAGCACGGCCGCCGCCCGGGCGCGCTCACGCCGGCCGCGCTACTTGTCGAGCCAGGTCTTCCCCAGCCAGAGGTTGTACTCGACCGGATGCACCGTGAAGCCCTTCACGTTGGCGCGGGTGACCACGATCTCCTTGGTGTTGTAGACGGGGATCCACACCATCTCCCTGGCGAGGATGTCCTGGGTCTCGCCGTAGAGCTTCTCGCGCTCCGTCTGGTTCATGTTCCGGCGCGCCTGCTCGACCAGCGTGTCGACCTTCGGGTTGGCGTAGCGTGAAGTGTTCCAGCCCGTGGGCGGCACCTGCCTGGAGTGGAAGAGGGCGTAGAGCGAGTAGTCCGCGTCGGCGTTCGACGTCACCCAGCCGAGGGTGAACATCTGATGGTTGAACGACGCCGACCGGAACTGCGTGAATACCGTCGCCCACTCGAGGAACTGCACCTTGGCCTCGACCCCCACGTCCTTGAACATGGCCTGGATGGCCTCGGTGATCTCGCCGTCCTTCGGATAGCGCCCGCGGGCGGCCAGCCACGAGAGCGAGAGCTTCTGCCCGCCCTTCTGGAGGATGCCGTCCGGCCCGGGCGTCCACCCGGCCTGGGCGAGCAGGGCCTTGGCCTTCGCGCGATCGAACGGGTAGAGCCGGTCGAGCTGCATGTCCTTGAAGCCGAACACGCTCGGCGCCAGCACGCCGCGCGCGGGCACGGCCGAGCCCTCGAGGATGTTGTCCAGGATGGCCTTGCGGTCCACGGCGTGGAGCAGGGCGCTCCGCACGCGCACGTCGTCGAGCGGCGGCGTGGCTGCGTTCATGCCCGCGAAGACCACGCGCCCGCCCACCACTTCGTGGATCACGAACTTGGGATCCTTGGCCAGCGCCGGCAGCTGTGCGGGCGCAGGCAGGAGCACCATGTCGGCGTCGCCGGTCTGCAGCGCGATCATGCGCGCGCCTTCCTCCGGCACGACCTTGAAGATCACGCGGTCCAGCGGCGCCTTGTCGCCCCAGTAGTCCGGGTTGCGCTCGAGGATGACGTGCGTGTTGGTCTTCCACTCCACGAACTTGAAGGGCCCCGTGCCCACGGGGGCGCGGCTGAACCCCTCGCCCATCTTCTGCACGGCCGTGGGCGACACGATGCCCGTGCAGTACATGGCGAGCGTGCGAAGGATGGGCCCGTACGGCTCGCGCGTCGTCACGTCGACGGTGAGATCGTCCACCACCTCCGCGCCGCTCAGCGATCCCGCGAGGCTCGCCCAGCGCGCGGGCGGATTGCCCCGGAGCGCGCGGTCGAAGGTGAACTTCACCGCGGCGGCATTGAGCGGCGTGCCATCGTGGAACTTCACGCCGGGGCGGAGCTTGAAGCGCACCTTGGTCGGCGACAGCACCTCGTAGCCCGTGGCGAGGGCGGGACGGATCTGCATCTTCTCGTCCATGGTCAGGAGCGGCTCGAGCATGTTGAAGTACACCCAGGCGCCGGGCGCCGTCGTCTCGAGCTGCGGATCCAGCGACACGGGATCGGTAGGCCGGACGATCGTCAGCGTGCCGCCCCGCTTCTGCGCCTCGGCGGGTGCGAAGGCGCCGAGAACGACCGTAGCGGCGAGGGCGGCGGCGAGCATCGCGCCGAGGGCAAGGCGGGCTCGATTCATGGGGTGGTTCTCCTTTGTGATCAGGACTTCACGAGCGCCACGAGGGGATCGAAGTTCTTCCAGTTCATCTGGCGGCGCCCGTCCTCGAGGTCGCCGATGATCTCGGCGAGGCGGCGCGTGAGCGGCATGGCCACGCCGAGCGATTCGCCCTTGCGCGCCAGCATGCCGAGCTGGCCATCGACCTCCGTCTTCCGCTTGCGCACGGCGAGGTCCCGCCAGATCCCGGTCTTCGTCTTGGTGTGCGCACGGTAATGCGCGGCGATAGCGCCCATGGCGCGCTCCTGGGCCCGCATGTCGCCCCCGAGCGCAGCGCGATACCAGGCGGGATCGAACTCGTCGAAGGGCTCGACGCGCACGCCGGCCTTGTCGGCCACCGTCAGGCCCTCGCCGACGATGCCCACGAGCACGCGGCCCACCGCCGGGCTCCGCTCCACCACCTCGTACACGTGCGCGTCCACGATGGCGGTGCCGAAGAGGAGCGCGCCATAGATCAGCTTGCCCCACTTGTAGCCCCAGATATTGTCCGTGACCGGCGTCTCCACGAACGCGCCGAGCAGGCCGGCCAGCTCGCGCACGCGAGGCGTGATGCGCCCGTCGAGCTCGCCCAGGATGAAGGCGCCGTGGCCGCCGTGCAGGATGCGCCCGGGACCGATCCAGTCCGCGGCCCAGTTCACCAGGCAGCCGACCGTGCGCTCCGCGCCGACGGCCTGCGCGATCTGCTCCTCGCTGAGACCGTTCTGGAGCGAGACGATGGTCCCCGTGGCGGCGAGCCGCGGGGCCACCTCGCGCAGCGCCTCCGCCGTGTGGTGGCTCTTGACGGCGAGGAGGACCAGGGGCAGATCGGAGCCGAGCTGCGCGGGCATCACGGCGGCCATGCGCGTCGTGGTGGCCGTGCCGTCGCGCTCGACGGTGAGCCCGTGGGCGTTGATCGCCTCCACGTGCTCCCGGTAGCTGTCGACCAGCAGCACGTCGTGCCCGGCGCGGGCCAGCGCCGCGCCCGTGGTGCCTCCGATCGCGCCAGCGCCGTAGACGATCGCCTTCATGGGCCCCTCAAGTACCACAGCGCCCGAAAGGCGTCAACGCAGGTGGGGTTGTGCTACCTTCGCCGTGGAGCATCGCGCATCGCCGTGACGACACGTCGCGAGATTCTCCTCACCGTCAGCTGGGGCCTCGGCCTCCTCGCCTTCCCGCGCCCGTCGTCCGCTCAGCCCGCCGGCAAGATCCGGCGAATCGGATTCCTGGGAACCGGGACGGCGGCGGGCACGGCGGGCTGGTTGGAGGCGTTTCGCGACGGACTACGCGATCTGGGCTATGTCGAGGGGCGGAACCTCTCGATCGAGTACCGGTGGGCTGACGGACAGTACGAGCGTCTCCCCGAGCTCGCCGCGGAGCTCGTCCGCCTCAAGGTCGAGGTGCTCGTGACTCACGGCACCCCGGGAACCCGCGCGGCCAAGGGGGCGACGGCGACCATCCCCATCGTCATGGCTTCCGTGGGAGACGCCGTCCTCGTGGGACTGGTGGCGAACCTCGCACGGCCCGGCGGCAACATCACGGGGTCCTCTTTCTTCAATCCGGAGCTGGCCGCGAAGCGAGTGGAGCTGATCAAGGAAGCGCTGCCACGGCTCACCAGGGCGGCCGCGCTCATCAATCCCGACAATCCCGGCCAGGGAACGCTCCTCCAAAGGATGGAGCCGACGGCCAAATCCTTGAAGCTCGAGCTGCAGGTGATCGAGGTACGCGGGCCGGCGGACTTCGAGAAGGCCTTCAAGACGATGGCGGACAGGCACGTGGGCGCCGTGGTGATCGCGGAAGACGGCATGATCAACTCCAACCTCCAAGCCATTGCCTCCCACGCGGGCGGAGCGCGGCTGCCCTCCATCGGCATGGCGGAATTTGCGCAATCCGGCGGCTTGATGGGCTACGGCGTGAGCTTCCCCGAGATGTACCGGCGCGCGGCGTTCTTCGTGGACAAGATTCTCAAAGGCACCAAGCCGGGCGACCTGCCCATCGAGCGGGCGACGAAGTTCGAGACGATCCTCAACCAGAAGGCGGCCAAGGCTCTGGGCATCACCTTCCCGAGATCCGTCCTGGCGCGGGCGGACAGGATGATCGAATAGGGCGGGCGGGAGCTGGCGGTCAGCGCCAGAGGCGCTCGGTAGCGATCGCGGCCCCGTCGCGCAGCGCCGCGAGCTTCGCCCACACGACGCTCTCCGCCACGTTCTCCGATCCGGCAAAGGTCCCGAAGCCGCAATCGGTCGAGGCGATCACGCGCGTCCGGTCGCCGACGGCGTCGACGGCCTCGCAGATGCGATTGGCCACCACCTCGGGATGCTCGACGTAGTTGGTCGTGCTGTCGATCACGCCGGGCAAGAGGAGCATCGGAGCAGGCGGCGGCAGCCGCTTGAGCACCCGGTACTCGTGCTGGTGGCGCGGATTTGCCATGGGCAGAGACAGCGCGCCCACCCGGGCCCGGTAGAGGTGCGGCAGGAGCGGCTCGAGCGGCACGTCGTGCGTGTGCGGACCGTCGTAGTTGCCCCAGCACACGTGCAGGCGAATGCGGTCGGTTGGAATGCTCTCCGTCGCGCGGTTGATGGCGTCCACGTGCACGTCGACCATGGCGAGGAAGCGATCGAGCGAGTCGTCCTGGAAGAAGCGGGCGCGCTCCATGGCGAGGTCCGGGCAATCGATCTGGAGGATCAGGCCGCGCGCATGGATCAGCGCGTACTCCTTGCGCATCTCGCGAGACAGCGCCGCGATGTAGTCCTCGTGCTTCGCGTAGTGTGCGGAGAGGAGGATCGTGGCAATGACTCCGGGCGAGGCGGCCGTCATGAATCGCTCGCTGAAGGCGGGCGAGCGCTCCTCGGTAGCGGCCAGAAAGAGATCGCACTCGCGGGCAGCGGCGCTGAGATCGGCGTACTCGATCTCGCCGGTGCACTGCGGCGCATCCGCGATGCGGGCGGCGGCCCGGCGGCGCTGCGCGAGCATGGCCTCGAAGTCCGGGTGCTCGGTGAGATCGCGGGCAAGGCGCCGCCGGCTCGTGCCGCCGAAGCCCCGCATGCGTCCCGCCACGTAGGTCGAAAAGCCGGGACGCGGCATCTCACCGTCGTTGCCGACGTCCACGCCCGCCGCCAGCTGCTTGGCCACCACGTATCGAATGGCCGCCTCTGTCTCGCGGGCCAGCGCCGCCTGATCCACGGTTTCGCCGCGATCCTGGCGCACGAGCAGGTCGCGCAATGCGGCTGGTCGCGGCAGGCTGCCCACGTGCGTGACGAGTATCCGGCGCTCGCTCTTGATCACAGTGGCGGGTATCTTAGCCCAGATTGACGCGTCCCGCCGTCATCGGATCGAATCCACCGGGTAGTTTCTCTACGCGAGAAAGACTTTCCACGCCCTGGCGGCGAATCGTCGACCATCTGCGCGCCCGATCGCCGGGACATCGACTCCAGTATCGGGATCCCGGCCGTGGCACGTGCCATGCAGCCTCCGAGGGCAGGAGGTGGCGGTCATGATGAGACGACTAGAGAACTATCTACCCGCAGGTCTGGCTGCACTGTTCGCGCTGCTCGCTATCGCCGAAGTCGCCTGGCCGCAGGTCCCGCCTGCTTCACCGGCCGTCGGCGAACGCGCGGGCTACGCGCTCGTCGCCTTCGTGCTCGTGGTCGGCCTGATGGTGGCCATGGGGGTCGCCGTCAAACTCTATGACGTCAAGCGGAAGCGAGAGGACGAAGGCATCGCGATGCAGGCGCGCCTCACCGACGTTCTCCTGAGCGATCCCGTGCTCACGGGGCTTCCGATCACTCCGACTGTTCACGTGCCTTTCTCCCGCAGCGCGGCGACCGTGATCACGCTCACGGGAGCCGTGCCCTCTCAGGGGCTCCGGGAAACGGCGATCCGGATGATCGAACGAGAAGCCGCCTCCATGAGGACCGACTACCGGACCGAGGACCGGCTGCACGTGGATCCTCTGATGTCGAGACGAGCGGCTTGAGGAGGGGTGGGGCCATGAACCTGAGAGTCGTGGGCGGAATGCTTGGAGCTGGATGGCTATTCCTGGCCGCCTCTGGCGGGGCGGCGCCCATCGAGAAGCACGCCGGCGTGGTCACCGCGATAGACGCACGGCAGATCACGATCTCCGAGATGGGGCCGTGGCGCGGCCCGGAGACGAAGCCGGTGAACCACACGTTCCGGTTGACGCCGGCGACGAAGATCGTACGGGTCGAGCGGACACCGGAGGGCAGCCAGGGATGGCCCTGGTCATACGCCAGCCGACCGCTGGGCCTTTCCGACCTGCTCCCCGGTGACTATGTGACGGTGACGGCGGAACCGGATGGGCGCCGCGGAGTTGCGGTCGAGGTGGAGGCCGTGGCACTGGACCAGTCCCGCTGAGCCCGGCGCGAGCCAGCTCCGGTCACCTGAGCGTCCTCCCGGAAGGTATTCCGCCAGGAGTGACCCACACGCCATCAGCAACAGTGTCGCCCTCCGCGCCGTGAAGCCATCACACGGCGTGGAGGGTGACATTGCCCTTGCCCTTGGGCCCAAGCCCGTCTATTGTCCTCGTCGAGGAATCGCGCAGAGCCGGCGAACCTTCGGAGCTCTGGGCGATGCCTATCGACACCCACTGACCCCGCGCGCAGCGTGCGGGGCAGACCCGAGCCTTGGGAGGCCCTATGGCAGCCATCACCGCGAAGCTCCTGCACGTCGATCTCACCACTCGCGAGGCCCGCACCGAGGTCCTGCCCGAAACGACCGTCCGCAAGTATCTGGGCGGGGGTGCGCTCGCGAGCTATCTCCTCCTCCGCGACCTGCCGGCGGGCGTGGATCCGCTCGGCCCCGACAACGTGCTCGTCTTCACGACGAGCGTCATCAACGGGCTGTCGCTGTCCGGCACCAACCGTTACACGGCCGCGGCCAAGTCGCCCCTCTCCGGCGGCTACGGCGAGTCCGAGGCCGGCGGCTGGTGGGGGCCTGAGCTTCGCGCGGCGGGCTGGGACGGAGTCGTGATCCGCGGCAAGGCCTCGTCCCCGGTGTACCTCTGGATCAAGGACGACGCGGTCGAGTTCCGCGACGCCGCGCCGTACTGGGGCCAGCTCTCGGGCGAGGTGCAGGACGGCATCGAGGCGGAGCTGGGCGACAAGCGCGTGCGCGTGCTCCAGTGCGGCATCTCCGGCGAGCGCGGCGTCCGCTTCGCCGCCATCGTGAACCAGCTCAAGCACTTCCACGGACGGAGCGGGCTCGGCGCCGTCATGGGCTCGAAGAATCTCAAGGCCATCGCGGTGCGGGGCACCAAGCCGCCCGCGGCCACTGACAAGGCGACGGCCAAGGGCCAGCTCGTGTGGTTCAAGGACCACTACGACCGCGCCAACGACCGCTTCCACCAGGTCGGCTCGTCGGGCGGCGTGCTCGCGCTGGAGGCGAGCGGTATCCTGCCCACGCGCAACTTCCGCGACGGCTCGTTCGAGGGCGCCAAGGCCATCAGCGGCCAGACCATGCGCGACACGATCCTCGTGAATCGCGGGACCTGCTACGCCTGCGCCGTGGCCTGCAAGCGCGAGGTCGAGGTCAAGGAGCTGGGGGTGACCCCGAAGTACGGCGGGCCGGAGTACGAGACCCTGGCCGCGGCGGGCTCGCTGTGCGGCGTGAGCGATCTCAACGCGCTGGCTCTGGCCAACCAGCTCTTCGCGCAGTACGTGCTCGACTCGATCTCCACCGGCGCGGTGATCGCCTTCGCCATGGAGTGCTACGAGCACGGCATCATCACGAAGGAGATGGCGGGCGGCCTCGAGCTCCGGTTCGGCAGCGCCGACGCGGTGATCCAGCTGACACACATGATCGGCAAGCGTGAGGGCATCGGCAAGCTCCTCGGTGAGGGCGTCAAGCGCGCCGCCGCCGAGCTCGGCAAGGGGGCCGACCGCTTCGCCCTCCACGTCAAGGGGCAGGAGCTGCCCATGCACGATCCGCGCGGGAAGAAGGGGCTCTCGCTCGCGTACGCGCTCTCGCCCACGGGCGCCGATCACATGGAGGCGCCCCACGATCCCCTCTACGCGGGCTTCCATCCCCAGGGGCATCCGCTGGGCGCCCTCGGGCTCATCGAGCCCCTCGAGCCGCTCACGCTCGACAGCAAGAAGGTGCGCGCGTTCTTCGAGACCCAGAAGGTGTGGAGCGCCTACAACTCCGTCGGCATGTGCGACTTCGTCGGTGCTCCGCTCAACGCGCTGGGGCTCCAGCCCATGATGGACTACATCAACGCGGTGACGGGCTGGAACATGAGCCTGTACGAGCTCATGAAGGTGGGCGAGCGCAACAACACGCTGGCCCGCGTCTTCAACAACCGCGAGGGCTTCACGCCCGAGGACGACATCCTGCCCCAGCGGCTCCACGAGGGCATCGGCAACGGCGTGCTCAAGGGCGAGAAGATCGACCCGGATCAGTTCTTCGCGGCCCGGCGCACGTACTACGAAATGGCAGGCTGGGATCCGAGCACGGGGCGGCCCACGGCTGCCAAGCTGGCTGAGCTGGGCGTCGAGGAGGCGGCAGCGGGCCAGAAGTAGCGGAGGGCTTCGTGGCGATCACGGCCTGCCTGGTTCGCGCGGATACCTACCGCGACTCGGTCGAGCTGATGCGGGTGGCCGCGCTGGTGGAGAAGGCGGCCGGCGTGAGGCGGGCTGCGCTGATGATGGCCACGCCGGCCAATCGCGAGCTCCTCTCCGGTGCGGGTCTTCTCGACGCGACGGCCGCCGCGGCAGGGCCGAACGATCTCGTGGTGGCGGTGGCCGCCGCGGACAAGGCCGCTGGTGAGCGGGCGCTGGCGGAGGCGTCGCGTCTCCTCGACGAGCAGACGGCGGTGGCGGCGCCCGCGGGCGCAGCGCGGCCACCCGGAAGCATTGCCGAGGCGACGGCCGACCTCGCTCGCGCCAACCTCGCCGTGATCTCCACGCCTGGCCCCTATGCGACCGCGGAGGCCCTCAAGGCGCTCAAGCGCGGGCTCAACGTCTTCCTCTTCAGCGACAACGTGCCCGTCGCCGACGAGGTCGAGCTGAAGCGCCTCGCCGTGAAGAAGAAACTCCTCGTCATGGGCCCCGATTGCGGCACCGCCATCCTCGATGGCGTGCCCCTGGGCTTCGCCAATGCGGTGCGCCGCGGGCGCATCGGGCTCGTGGGCGCCTCCGGCACCGGGCTGCAGCAGGTCTCGTGTCTCATCGACCGGCTCGGTGAGGGCATCTCCCAGGTGATCGGCGTCGGCGGGCACGATCTCGACGAGCGCGTGGGCGGCGTCATGATGCAGGCCGGCATGGAGCGACTGGCTGCGGACCCTGGGACTCGAGTCATCGCGCTCATCTCCAAGCCCCCTGCCCCGGCGGTGGCCCGGCGCATCCTGGACGCGGCCCGCCGCTGCGGCAAGCCGGTGGTGGTGAACTTCCTCGGCGGAGACCCGGCCGCGCTGCGCCAGCCCGGCGTCGCCGCCTCGGCCACGCTCGAAGACGCCGCGCGCGACGCGGTGGCACTCGCGCGAGGCCGGAAGCCCGGCGCCAGGACGGCCGCCACGATGCCGGTGCGGGCGCGCCGCTTCGCCAAGGGCCAGCAGATGGTCCACGGCCTCTACAGCGGCGGCACGCTGGCCCAGGAAGCCGCGATCATCCTGACCTCGTTCGGCGTCAAGCATGCCGTCGTCGATCTCGGTGACGACGAGTTCACCGTCGGCCGGCCGCATCCCATGATCGACTTCCGCCTCCGCAGCGAGCGCATCGTGGCCGCCGCGAAGGATCCCGCCACCGCCGTCGTCCTTCTCGACGTGGTCCTGGGCTACGGGGCGCACCCCGATCCCGCGGCCGCCCTCGCGCCGGCGCTGGCGGAGGCGCGCAAGATGGCAGCCCGGGCCCGGCGCGAGCTCGCCATCGTGGCCTCCGTGTGCGGCACGGCGGCCGATCCTCAGGATGCGGCCAGACAGGAGCGGGCCCTGAGGCAGGCCGGCGTCCTTCTCGCGCCGAGCAACGCGCAGGCGGCGCGGGCGGCCGCAGCTCTCGTCGGCGCGGGCCCGGCCGCGCGGCGGCGGCACTGAGCCATGCCAACACGCCTGCGCGCCGAGCCGACCCCGCTCTTCTCCGACGGGATACGCGCGCTCAACGTCGGCGTCGCCGAGTTTGCCCTCTCGCCGCGCGCGCACGGCGCCACCGTGCTCGAGCTGGACTGGCGGCCGCCGGCGAGCGGCGACCGCGACCTTGGATTGCTGCTGGCGCGCCTCGAGGACGATCCGGACGATCCCCTCGGTTCCCAGGTGGCTCGCGCGAACGCGCAGGCCATCGAGCGCATCCTGGCCGCGCGGCCGATGCTGGTCGGCATGGGGCGCGCCGCGGACACGCTGCCGGGGCTGGGCGCCCGGCACATTCTCCACGCGGGGCCCCCCATCGCGTGGGAACGGATGTGCGGGCCCATGCAGGGCGCGGTCATCGGCGCCATTCTCTACGAGGGCTGGGCCGCCACGCCGGAGGCCGCGCAGCGTTTCGCCGGCGACGGCGGGATCACGTTCGCGCCCTGCCATCACTTCGGTGCCGTGGGCCCCATGGCGGGCGTGCTCTCCCCGTCGATGCCCGTCTTCATCGTCGAGAACGCGGCGGGCGGCAATCGCGCCTTCGCCATCCTGAACGAAGGGCTGGGCAAGGTGCTCCGCTTCGGCGCCTACGGCCAGGAAGTGCTCGACCGCCTCCGCTGGATAAACGAGACGCTCGCACCGGCGCTCGCGGAGAGCCTTCGCGCGCGCGGGCCCGTGGACCTGAAGAACCTGACGGCGCAGGCGCTCCAGATGGGCGACGAGTGCCACAACAGGAACGTCGCCGCCTCGTCGCTCTTCGCGCGGCTGATCGCGCCCGCGCTCGTCCGCACCTCGCCGCCGGACGTCGCCGCCGCCATCCTCGAGTTCCTCGAGGCGAACAATCACTTCTACCTGAATCTCTCCATGGCTGCGTCCAAGGCGACGCTGGATGCCGCGCACGGCATCGAGGGCTCCACGGTGGTGACGGTCATGGCCCGGAACGGCGTGGAAGTGGGTGTGCGCCTGAGCGGCACCGGAGATGCCTGGTCCACGGCGCCCGCCCTGGTGCCCGACGGCCTCTACTTCCCGGGCTACGGGCCGGCCGACGCCAACCCCGATCTGGGCGACAGCGCCATCACCGAGACGGCCGGGCTCGGCGGCCTCGCCATGGCGGCGGCTCCCGCCATCGTGCGCTTCATCGGTGGCGCGGCCGAGGAAGCCATCGCCACCACGAAGCTCATGTACCGCATCACGCTCGCCCGCAACAACGACTACGGCATTCCCGCGCTGGGTTTCGCGGGCACGCCCACGGGCATCGATGCGCGGCGCGTGGTGGACAGCGGGATTGCGCCCATCTTCAACACGGGCATCGCGCACCGCGAGGCGGGCATCGGCCAGGTCGGCGCGGGCATCGCGAAGGCGCCGCTCGCCTGCTTCGCGGGCGCGCTGCGCGAGCTGGGCCGGCGCCTCCGAGTGCCCGTGTGACGCGGGCCGACCGCATCCTCATCATCGCCGTGGGCGGCAACGCCCTGATCCGCGAGGGGCAGCGCGGCACCATCGCCGAGCAGTTCGAGAATGCGCGGGCCACCGCGGTGCCCGTGGGCGCGCTGGCCGCCGAGGGGTGGCGCATCGTCCTGACGCACGGCAACGGGCCGCAGGTGGGCTTCATCCTTCGGCGCTCGGAGATCGTCGCGGAGGCGGAGTTCACCCCGCGCCTCACCCTCGACATGTGCGTGGCCGACTCGGAAGGCGGAATCGGCTATATCCTCGCCAACTCGCTCGTGAGCGAGATGGGGCGCCGGGGCCTCAGAGACCGCGTCGCGTGCGTGCTGACCCAGACCGTCGTCGACGCCGGAGACCCCGCCTTCACGCATCCGTCCAAGCCTATCGGCGCGGGCTACTCGGCCGAGGAAGCGGAGCGGCACCGCGTCCACGATCGCTGGGTCCTGGTCGAGGACGCGGGCCGCGGCTATCGCCGCCTCGTTCCCTCGCCGCGGCCCGTGCGCATCGTGGAGACAGATGCCATCGCCGCGCTCCTCGAGGCCGGCTTCCTCGTGATCGCGGGCGGCGGCGGCGGAATTCCGGTCGTGGAGGAGCAGCCCGGCGTGTACCGGGGCGTCGAGGCCGTCGTGGACAAGGACTTCGCGTCGGGCTACCTGGCCGCACATCTCGGCGCCTCCGTCTTCGTGCTCTCGACGGGCGTCGAGAAGGTGGCGATCGGCTTCCGCACGCCTCGGCAGCGCTTCATCGATCGCGTCACGCTCGCCGAGGCGCGCCGCTATCTCGACGCCGGCGAGTTTCCGGAAGGCAGCATGGGGCCCAAGGTCCGGGCGGCCATCGAGTTCGTCGAGCGCGGCGGCGGGCGCGCCATCATCACCTCGCCCGCGCACATCGCGGACGCGATGGCCGGGCGCACCGGCACTCACCTGGTGGCGGCCTGAGATGGCCATCGACCTGGCCGTCAACGGCACGCTGATGCGGGGGCTCGCGCTCAATGGCAACATGCTCGGCGCGGGCGCGGCGTTCGTGCGCGAGGCGAGGACGGCGCCGATCTACCGGCTCTGGTCCATCGGCGATCGGCACCCCGCCATGATTCGAGCCGCGTCCGGAGGCGCCTCCGTCGAGCTGGAGATCTGGGCCGTGCCGCCCGAGGGGCTCGCGCGCATCCTGCTCCAGGAGCCTCCCGGTCTCTGCATCGGGAAGGTTGCGCTCGCGGACGGCACCGAAGTGCTGGGCGTCCTGGGCGAGCCGCTCCTGTGCGAGGGACAGCCCGAGATCACCCGGTATGGCGGCTGGCGGGCCTACATGGCTTCCCGCACGAACACAGAGGAGGGACGGGCATGAATGTCTTCCGGGCACGGAGCGCGCTCGGCGCGGCCATACTCGCGGTGACGCTTCTCGTCGGCCTGAGCGGCTGCTTCCGCTACTACTGGTCCAAGCCCAGCGCGACGGCGGAAGACTTCAACCGCGACAGCACCCAGTGCGTGAACGAGTCGAGCCCGACGACGCCCACGCTCAAGACCGGCGTCTTCGTGGAGCAGATGTACCGCGCCTGCCTCACCGCCAAGGGCTGGATGCGCGACAAGCAGCAGGATCCCCCGCCCCCCGGCTGGTATCGCGGCATCGAAGACTAGGCCTCCGCGCGCGCAGGCGGCGGCGTTACGAGGGCCGGGGCCAGAGCGCGCGCGGGTCCGGCACGCCTTCGCGGATGCGGAGGGAGAAGGCCGGGTCCTGATCCGCCGCCTTGGCGCGGGCATTCACGCGGCTCCGCGCCTTGAGCTCGGGGAAGGACATCCGCGTCTCCACGTTGCCGCGCTCGTACATGAGCTCGTCGCCGTAGCCGTTGACGATCAGCCGCCAGTCGAAGGGCGGCGCTTTGGGATTGATCATGGTGACGTGGCGGCGGATGCTCGTGGTGCAGTTGTCGGTGAGCGCGTTGTAGAACTGCGGGCGCGCCGCCAGCTCGTTCATGCTCCGCACGTAGTCGAGGAGGAGGGCCCGCGCCAGCGGCAGCGGTGTCTTGAGGCGGTAGAGGTACACCTCCTCGCCGCGGTAGTTGGTGCGGAGCCGGATCACGTCGCGCTCGTCGGCCACCACGTAGATGATCTCGTACTGCTTGAAGAAGCCCTCGACCGCCGAATACTCCTGGCCGACCCGCTTGCGCGTCTCGATGGAGACGGCGAGCGGCAGGCTGCCCTCGAACTGCCAGCTCATGATGGTGTGGGCGATCAGCGGCGATCCCCAGTAGACCATGAAAAGGTCGAGGCCGGTGAGCCGCGACAGGTCGTAGGTGCGATCCTCGTAGCGGACGGTGAAGTCGGTCTCCGAGCGGTAGTCCACGTTCCGGAGATTGTGGATGGTCAGCTTGTTGCCC
>Ga0335070_10004973_pt1 | contig 15587 bp, 10 predicted proteins | sample Lox_Sample_13_FD_206722 | JGI IMG/M metagenome (GOLD analysis project Ga0335070, IMG submission 206722) | Soil microbial communities from Loxahatchee National Wildlife Refuge, Florida, United States - Lox_Sample_1.3 | ecosystem: Environmental > Terrestrial > Soil > Wetlands | place: USA... | reverse complement strand
CGATTGTTCCGCGAAATCCGCTAATGAATCAATAATAACAATAGCTTAGCAGCATGATAGCGAGAGTGCTGCTGGATATTTCGGCGGCAACCCCAGCGCGTTACCGGAAAGACGGGGTGGTTAACATTTGGAAATCTTCTAAGCTAACCCCTTCTAAAGGTTCGCCCCTTGACTCCCTCCAGGGAAACACCTATCTCCGCAGCACTCTATTCGGGTGAGTGCTAACGCATCCCCAGGGGTTCACTCAGATCCATCCAGTAGGAGGAGGATTTTCAATGAAATTCAGGCCTTTGCATGACCGTGTCGTGGTCCGTCGTATCGAGGAAGATACGAAGACCTCCGGCGGCATCATCATCCCGGACACCGCCAAGGAGAAGCCGCAGCAGGGCGAAATCGTCGCCGTCGGCCCCGGCGCCCGCAACGAGAAGGGCGAGCTCGTCGCCCTCGACGTCAAGGCCGGCGACCGCATCCTGTTCGGCAAGTGGTCGGGCACGGAAGTGAAGATCGACGGCGAGGAGCTCCTGATCATGAAGGAGTCGGACATCCTCGGCATCCTCGACGGCGCCGCGGCGAAGAAGAAGGCCGCCTAAGGCGTCCCGAACGAATTTTCCAAAGGAGAGATGAGCTATGGCAGCTAAAGAAGTCCGGTTCAGCGCCGACGCCCGTGCGCGCATGCTGCGCGGCGTCGACATCCTGGCCGATGCGGTGAAGGTGACGCTCGGCCCGAAGGGCCGCAACGTCGTGCTCGACAAGAGCTTCGGCGCTCCGCGCATCACCAAGGACGGCGTCACCGTCGCCAAGGAGATCGAGCTCGCCGACAAGTTCGAGAACATGGGCGCCCAGATGGTGCGCGAAGTGGCGGTCAAGACCGGCGACCTCGCCGGTGACGGCACCACGACCGCGACCGTTCTCGCCCAGGCGATCGTCCGCGAGGGCTCGAAGGCCGTCGCCGCGGGCATGAACCCGATGGACCTGAAGCGCGGCATCGACAAGGCCGTCGAAGCCGTCGTCAAGGACCTCGCCGGCCGCACCAAGAAGATCTCGACCTCGGCCGAAGTGGCCCAGGTCGGCACGATCTCGGCCAACGGCGAGAAAGAGATCGGCGACATGATCGCCAAGGCGATGGACAAGGTCGGCAAGGAAGGCGTGATCACGGTCGAGGAGGCGAAGAGCCTCGAGACCGAGCTGGATGTCGTCGAAGGCATGCAGTTCGACCGCGGCTATCTCTCGCCGTACTTCATCACCAACGCCGAAAAGATGATCTGCGAGCTCGAGAGCCCGTACATCCTCATCCATGAGAAGAAGCTGTCCGGCCTCCAGCCGCTGCTCCCCGTCCTCGAGGCGGTCGTACAGTCCGGCAAGCCGCTGCTGATCATCGCCGAAGAGGTCGAAGGCGAAGCCCTGGCCACCCTGGTGGTCAACAAGCTCCGCGGCGGCCTCAAGGTCGCGGCCGTCAAGGCCCCGGGCTTCGGCGATCGCCGCAAGGCCATGCTGGAGGACATCGCCGTCCTCACGGCCGGCCAGGTGATCAGCGAGGATCTCGGCATCAAGCTCGAGAACGTCACGCTCGACATGCTCGGCCGCGCCAAGAAGGTCACGATCGAGAAGGAGTACACCACGATCGTCGACGGCTCCGGCAAGAAGCAGGACATCCAGGCCCGTGTCGGCCAGATCAAGGCGCAGATCGAGGAGACCACCTCGGACTACGACCGTGAGAAGCTGCAGGAGCGTCTGGCGAAGCTGGCTGGCGGCGTGGCCGTCATCCGCGTCGGCGGCGCGACCGAAGTCGAGGTGAAGGAGCGCAAGGATCGCGTCGACGACGCGATGCACGCCACCAAGGCGGCGGTCGAGGAAGGCATCGTCGCCGGTGGCGGCGTGGCTCTCCTCTATGCCGTCAATGCGCTGAAGGGTCTCCGCAGCGAGAACCACGATCAGCAGGTCGGCATCGACATCGTCCGCAAGGCGCTGGCGGCCCCGACGAAGCAGATCGTCGAGAACGCCGGCACCGACGGCGCGATCGTCGTCGGCAAGCTGCTCGAGCAGAAGAACGCCAACTTCGGCTTCGACGCGCAGTCCGGCGAGTATGTCGACATGATGAAGGAAGGCATCATCGACCCGACTAAGGTCGTGCGCCTGGCCATCCAGGACGCGGCGTCGGTCGCGGCCCTCCTCATCACCACCGAGGCGATGATCGCCGAGAAGCCGGAGAAGAAGCCGGCGGCTCCGATGGGCGGTCACGACCACGGCGGCATGGGCGGGATGGACTTCTAAGTCCAGCCTCCCAAGGCAAGAGACGAAGGGCGGGTCGCAAGACCCGCCCTTTTTCTTTGTGGCGGGGAGGTGGCCTGCGCCAAGCCAGATTCATCCATCCGAGGGTTTCCGGGCCGAATGCCGAATTGTCAGGATCACGATCTCATTTGCCGCTGCATCGGCGACGTAATAAACGGCATAGCTGTATCGGCGCGTAAAGAGCTTGCGAACGCCGGCGACAGTCTGAGGTCGGCCCAGTCGGGGGAATCGGATCAGCGTCTCAATCGTGTTTAGGATCGATGCACGGACGCGGACGGAAGCTGAAGGATTGTCAACGCGGATGTGTTCGGCGATGTCGGCGAGGTCCTGAGCCGCACGCCGAGTGAAGCGTAGCTTCATCTATCAAAGCGGCGAAGGGCTGCTTTGATGTCATCGTCAGTGGCGAACTCACCGCGCGCGGTTTCTGCGACGCCCTGTTGGAGCGCTGCTACATGGTCGGAGTCGACCGCTTCCGGCTGCTCATCCTGAGCCGCGAGGCGAAGCATGGCACGCGCGATTTCGTCCTGCGCGTCGGCGGGAAGCTCCCGCACGGCGTCAACCGCCTGTTCCAATAGCCGCGTCATATAACAAGCATAGCCGAACCGGCCCTCGACGTGAACCCCTTGCTGACGCGGCTTGGGCCTGCTCGTTTCCTTTGCCGGTTGCCACCGCCGGGTCGCCCGTCGATTATTGCAGCAGCGACACGGGAGGGATGCGGATGGAGGGCGTGCGGTTCGGGATCGGGCAGCCCGTGCGCCGCGTCGAGGACGAGCGATTCCTCACCGGCCGCGGCCGCTATGTCGACGACCTCGTCCTGCCGCGCCAGGCCTACGGCGCCGTCGTCTATGCGCCGCATGCGCACGCACTGATCAAACGCGTCGCCACCGGGCGCACCCGGGCGGCGCCGGGGGTGCTCACCGTGCTCACCGGCGCGGACGCGCAGGCCGACCGCGTCGGCGGCGTGCCGCCGCTGTTCATGCCCGAGGATCGCGGCGGCCCGAAGGGCTTGCGGACGCGGCGGCCGGTACTCGTCGCCGACCGCATCCGCTGTGTCGGCGAGCGCGTCGCCTTCGTGGTGGCGGAGACGCCGGAACAAGCGCGCGACGCGGCCGAGCTGATCGAATTCGAGTTCGAGACGCTGCCGGCGACCGTGCTGGTCGAGGATGCCGTCGCCGCCGGGGCGCCCAAGGTCTGGGATGAGTGCCCGACCGGCAATGTGTGCCTGACCTGGGGCTTCGGTGATGCGGCGGCGACGGACGCGGCGTTCGCACGCGCCCCCCATGTCGTGTCGCTGCGCCTGGTGAACAACCGCCTGTCGGCGAACGCGATGGAGCCGCGCGTCGCGATCGGCGATTATGATCCGAGCGAGGACAGCTTCACGCTGTATACCAGCTCGCAAAACCCGCACGGCGTGCGATCGATGCTCGCGGGGCCGGTGTTCGGCCTGCCGGAAAGCAAGATGCGGGTGATCGCGCCGGACGTCGGCGGCGGCTTCGGCCTCAAGAGCAGTCCGCATCCCGAGGACGCGCTGGTGATGTGGGCGTCGCGCCGTTGCGGCCGCCCCGTGAAATGGACGGCAACGCGCGCGGAAAGCCTGATGGCGGACTGCCATGCCCGCGACCAGGTGGTCACCGGCGACATGGCGCTCGACGCCCATGGCAAGGTGCTCGCGGTGCGCGCCCGCGCCCTGCATGCGATCGGCGCCTATACCTCGGCGGCGGCGCTGATTCCGCCGATGTTCTCGATGCGCTTCATTCCCGCGGTTTACGACATCCGCGCCGTCGACCTCGTGACGCAGGCGGTGTTCACCCATACCTCGCCGCTCACCGTCTATCGCGGCGCCGGCCGGCCCGAAGCCACCTACCTGATCGAACGGCTGCTCGATCGCGCGGCCACCGTTATCGGCATCGACCCGGTGGAGATCCGCCGCCGCAACTTCATCCGGGAGACGGCGATGCCGCATCGCACGCCGACCGGCTTCGTCTACGACAGCGGCGCGTTCGAGCGCGTGATGGACAAATGCCTGGAGCTCGGCGACTGGCAGGGCTTCGCCGTTCGCAAGGCGGACTCCGAGCGCCGCGGCATGCTGCGTGGCCGCGCAGTGAGCTCGTACATCGAGCAGGGCGGCAACTTCAACGACCGCATGGAGCTGCGTTTCGATCCGAGCGGCACCGTGACGATCGTCGCCGGCACGCATTCGCATGGGCAGGGGCACGCGACGGCGTACGCGCAGATGGTCTCGGAGTGGCTCGGCGTGCCGTTCGCCTCGATCCGCTTCGTCCAGGGTGACACCGACAAGGTGCCGTTCGGGCGCGGCACCTTCGCCGCGCGCAGCTCGATGATCGGCGGTTGCGCGCTCAAGGCCGCCGCCGACGTGATCGTCGAGAAATGCCGGCGCATGGCGGCGGCACTGATGGAAGCCGCGGTCGAGGACGTGAGCTACGCCGGTGGGCGCTTCACCATCGCCGGCACCGACCGTACGATGGCGCTCGGCGACGTCGCGAAGGCGTTCTATTTCCCGGGCGGCATCACCGACAGGTTCGGCGTCGGCCTGGAGGCGAGCGGCACCTATACGACCGATCCGCCGAATCATCCGAACGGCTGCCATGTCTGCGAGGTCGAGGTCGATCCCGAGACCGGCCGCGTGCACATCGACCGCTACACCGTCGTCGACGATGTCGGCCGGGTGATCAATCCGCTGATCTGCGACGGCCAGGTGCATGGCGGCCTGGCGCAGGGCATCGGTCAGACCTTGCTCGAGCACGTGGTCTACGACCGGGAATCGGGGCAGCTGCTGTCCGGGAGCTTCCTCGACTACGGCATGCCGCGGGCCGACGATCTCCCCGATTTCACCACCGAGTTCGTCGAAATCCCGTGCACGACCAATCCGCTGGGCGTGAAAGGCGTGGGCGAGGCGGGGGCGATCCCGACCCCGCCGACGATCATGAACGCCATCCTCGACGCGCTGCGGCCGCTCGGCGTCGCGCACATCGACATGCCGGCGACCCCGGCGCGGGTCTGGGCGGCCATCCAGGCGGCGCGATAGGCATCTCCCTCTACTTTTGACGGGCCCACTTTGGAATAGGTCGCTAACATCAGTGTTTGCCTAATAAGCGCCGAAGCGGCGCCGAAAAAGGGAGGTAAATCAGTGAAAAAGTTTCAGATTGCGGCCGCCTTCGCGGTCGCCGCGGCCCTCGGCTGGGCGGCGCCGGCGCGTGCCGACCTCGATGCCGTGGCGGCGGCCATGGGTGCCGGCAAGGTCAACAGCGTCCAGGTCGCGGGGTCCGGCTTCATGTTCGGCCTTGGCCAGGCGTACCGGCCGGGGCTGCCGTGGCCGAAGCTGAACATCGTGCGCTACACCTACACCGACGACTACGCGAACGGCGCGCTGTCGTTCGACTCGACGGTCACCCGCGCCGACACTTTGGGCGGGACCGCCACGCCTCAGCGCGGCGAGCTGCGCCGCGGCGGCGGCGTCGCCGGCGACAAGGGCTGGGCGATCAACTATCCCGACACCAAGGCGGTCCAGAGTGCCGCCGTGCCGTTGCAGCACGACCTGTGGATCTCGCCGCACGGCATCGTCAAGGCGGCGATGACCGACAAGGCGAAGATGACCGGCTCGACCTTCACCATCGAACGCGCCGGCAAGTTCAAGGCGCGCGCCACCGTCGACGCCAACAACATGGTGACCAAGGTCGAATCGTGGATCGACAACCCGGTGCTCGGCGACATGCTCGTCGTCACCACCTATGCCGACTACAAGGATTATGACGGCGTCAAGTATCCGACGAAGGTCAACCAGTCGCAGGGCGGCTTCCCGGTGCTCGAGATGACGGTGACCGACGTCAAGGTGAACGGGCCATCCGTCGAAGCACCGGCGGAGATTGGCGTCGTACCCCAGGACATCAAGGTCGAGAAGGTGGCGGACGGCGTCTTCTTCATCTCGGGCGGGACGCATAACAGCGTCGCCATCGAGATGAAGGACTACATCGCCATCGTCGACACGCCGCTCGGCGACGGCCGCGCCAACGCCGTGATCAAGGCCGCCAAGGAGCAGATCCCCAACAAGCCGATCCGCTATCTGATCGCGAGTCACCACCACTTCGACCATTTCGGCGGCGCGCGGGCCGCGGCGGCGGAGGGGGCGACGATCGTCTTCCCGGATTTCGACAAGGCCTATTTCGAAAAGGCTTATGCGAACCCGCATACCTTGAACCCCGACGCGCTCGCCAAGTCGGGGAAGAAGGCGAAGTTCGAGACCTTCCGCGGCTCGAAGGTGATCACCGATGGCGCGCGGCGGATCGAGATATACACGATCGAGAACAACATCCACGCCGACGGCTTCATGATGATCTATCTGCCGAAGGAGAAGATCCTGATGGAGGCCGACGCGTTCAGCCCGCGTTCGCCGGCGCCGATCACGCAAACCCCGGCGTTCATCAATCCGTCGACGCGGAATCTGTGGGACAATATCCAGGCCCGCAAGCTCCAGGTCGAGACGATCCTGCCGATGCACGGCCGGATCGGCAAGCTCGCCGAGCTCAAGACGGAGGCCGGCGCGAACTGACGGCACCAGTCGGGTCCGATGGCAAGGGCGGGTCGCAAGACCCGCCCTTTTTCTTGCTCTTTGCGTCATCGCCGGACTTGTTCCGGCCATCCACGTCGGTGTGCAACAGGCCGGCGATTGGATTTCGGCGCGACGTGGATGCCCGCAACAAGTGCGGGCATGACGAAATCTCTCGGGCGGCCGGCTTTCCTTCAGAGCGCCGCTGGTCTACGTTCCGCCGCCCTAATTCAGCGATCCCATGCAAGCCATCCTCAACGTCGTCCTGCCGGTGTTCGGCCTGATCCTCGCCGGCGTGCTCGCCGGCCGCTTCCGTATCCTCGGCCAGGACAGCTCGGAGGCCCTCAACCGCTTCGTCTACTTCTTTGCGCTGCCGGCGGTGCTGTTCGTCGGCATGGCGCGCGTGCCGGTGGAGAAGACGGCCAACCTGCCGTTCCTCGCCGCTTATTTCGGGGCGCTCGCCACCGTCGTCGTGGTCGTGGTCGTCGTCGCTCGCGTCGCGTTTCCGGGCCGGGTCGCCGAATACGCGCTGGGTGCGATGTTGGCGATGTTTGCCAACACCGGCTACATGGGCATCCCGCTGTTCCTCGCCGCATTCGGGCCGGACGGCATCCTGCCGGCCGTGGTCGCGACCGTCGTCCAGACGGTGAGTGTGGTGGGTGCAGTGGTGGCGATCATCGAGACTGAGACCCACGGCGACGCCGGCGCGGTGCGGGCGGTCGCCCGGGCGGGACGCGCGATCCTCGCCAATCCGCTGATCGTCGCCCCCGTCGCCGGCATCGCGTTCAGCGCGGCCGGATTCGCGTTGCCGGTGCCGGTCGCGACGTTCCTGGACTTCATGGGCTCGGCCGCCGGCCCGTCGGCCTTATTCGCGATCGGCCTGTTCCTGGCGTCACGGACGCTCAAATCGCTGATCGGCGGCCGCAAGGCGATCGAGGTGAGCTGGCTGGTGGCCGTGAAGCTGATCCTGCAGCCGCTGCTCACCTGGGCGATCGGCGCCTGGCTCGGCCTCGACGCGTTCTGGCTGGCCTCGGCCGTGATCCTCGCAGCACTCCCGACCGGTGCGTTGACCTTCGTGGTCGCGGCCAACTACGGCGTCTATATCGAGCGCGCGTCGGCCGTCATCCTGGTCTCGACTGTCGTGTCGGTGCTGACCCTATCCGTCGTGATGGTCCTCTTCGCCGGCGTGCACCCGTAGGTCAAGCGCTGCGCCGCTTCCGTCATTGCGAGCCCGTCTGCGGGCGAAGCAATCCAGAGTCGCGCGAGCTGGCCCTGGATTGCTTCGTTGCCCTGCCGGGTTCCTCGCAATGACGACTTGATAAAATCCTAGTGCTTCGCCGCCGACTGCTTCTCCTTGCCGGTGTAGCGCAGCACGAAAAGGCCCCATTTGTCGTCGTTCATGTAGACGTTGCCGCGCGCGTCGACCGCGAGCTCCTCGCTCCAGTTGATCGGCGAGCCGTGCGCGCCGCCTTTTTCGGGCAGGCCCGGCCGCTCCGGCGGCATGAACCAGCCGACCTCGGTCGGCAGCCACTGGTCGCTGATGTCGAACACGCGCACGCCGGCGTTGAACCAGGTGACGTAGCTGAGATCGCCTTGCGGCTGGATCGCCGGATTGTGGATCTCCTGGCTGGTGTTGTGCGGTCCGAAGCGGCCGCCTTTGACGCAGAAGTCCTTGTACGGCGCCCCCTTCGGCGGCCGCGGCGTCGGATAGATCGAGATCAGCCGCATATGCGCCGGGTTGGAGTTGTCGATCAGCCCGGCGAAGTTGAAGCCGTCGTCCTTGCATTCCGACGCGCGCGCTTCGGAGCTGACATAGAGAAGCTTGCGGTCCCAGAGCGGCAGAACCGAGTGCACCGACTGGGTGCCGACCTTGGCGAACGGTTCCATGATGTGCAGCCGGCCGATCAGCTTGGGCTGCGTCGGGTCGCTGATGTCGAGGTTCACCACGTCGGGCGTGTAGGGCAGCGACGCCATCTTGCCGTCCGGGCTGATGTTGGCGGGACCGTGGAAGCCTTGCCAGTCCGCGGCCTTCGCCTCGCCGTCCTTCTGGCCGGGCTGCCACCACTTGCCGACCTCTTTCGGGTGCACGGGGTCGCTGACGTCGAGGATGACGAAGATGTTGTCCGTGAACCCGGGATAACTGGTGGCGAGATAGGCGTATCTGCCGCCGGGATAGGAGTTGCGGTGGGCGCCCGTGGACCCGCCCATCCACGACGACAGCTGCTTCGGGTTTTCGGGATCGCTGATGTCCCACAACAGCACCGCCGGCAGCGGGTTCTGCTGCGGCTCGAAGGTGTTGAGCGACGTCAGCATCAGGTTGCCGTGCAACGTGATCTGCGAGGTGATCACGTGCTTGTCGTTCGTCTGGTAGGGGATGAACTTGACGTAGCGCGGGTTGGACGGGTCGGTGATGTCGACGATGCTCCAGCCCTGGTCGAAGGTGTGGCCGGTGTAGAGGTACCACTTGCCGTTCACCGTCTGCTTGATCGCGATCTTGAACGCGCCGTAGCGGCCGCCCAGCGCCGAGAAGCCGACCGGCTTCATATGCTCGGCCTGCCAGCCCTTCGGGAACGGATCGGCCGAAGCGCCAGCCGCCGCGACCGAAAGTGCCGTCGCCCCCAAGAGTGCAAGCCCGATCCGCCGCACAATCCGTGCGATGCCCGTTTTGTTCGCTGTCACGTGCGTTTCCCCTAAGGTTTCGCCGCGTTCGGCGGCGCGTTATCGACCCGTGGGAAGTCTACGCCGCCATTGTGCGGCTGCCAAACCGTTACGACGCAGACGGCAGGAACTCGCGGACGATCCGGATTGCATCGGCGAGGCCGAGGCGCTCGATCTCGACACCGGGCGGAAAGGCGCCGGCGAGGCGCGACGGCAGACGCGAATCCAGCATCACGAACACGCCTTTGTCGTCGGCGCGGCGGATGAGGCGGCCGTAGGCCTGCTTGAGGCGCAGGCGGGTCAGCATGTCGTCATAGGCCGTGCCGCCGAAAGCGGCCTTGCGCGCTTTATGGAGAATATCGGGCCTCGGCCATGGCACGCGGTCGAAAACGATCAGGCGCAGGCTCGAGCCGGGGACGTCGACGCCGTCGCGCACCGCGTCGGTGCCGAGCAGGCAGGAGTCGCGGTCGGCGCGGAAGATGTCGATCAAGGTCGCGGTGTCGAGACCGTCGATGTGCTGCGCCCACAATTCGAGGCCGGCGTTCTCGAGCGCTGAGGCGATGCGCGCATGCACGGCCTTCAGTCGGTGGATCGCGGTAAAGAGGCCGAGCCCGCCGCCGCCCGATGCCAGGAACAGCTCGCGATACGCCGCCGCCGTCTGGGCGATGTCCTCGCGTTTCAGGTCGCGCACGACCAGGACCCGGGTGCACGCCGGATAGTCGAACGGCGAGGGCACCCGGGCGCGCATGCGCTCGGGCAGATGGCGGGCGCCGGTGCGTGCCTCCGCCGCCAGCCAGCCGGTTTCCACCGGATCGGGTGCCTCGGTGTCGTCCTCGCTGCGCGTGGCCGTGATCGGCTTGTCGGAGATATCGGTCAGGGTCGCTGACGTGATGACCACCCCGTGCGCCGGACGCGCGACGGCATTGGCGAAAGGTATGGTCGGGTCGATCCAGTGGCGATGGAAGCCGACATCGATATCGCGGCCGTCGATGCGGTCGACCGCGAACCAGTCCACGAATTCCGCCGGGGCCGGCTCGGGTAGCGATTTCAGCATGGCGCGCCAGCCGGCGACGATGCCTTCGGCACGCCGGCGCAGGCCGCGCACCACCGCCTCGATGCGCGAGCGCGTCGCGGATTCAAGATCGGCGGCCTCGTCGTCGAGCCGCTTGGCGAGATGCTTGGCGAGGTCGGTCAGGGGCGTGTAGAGCCGGCCGAGCGCGTTGTTGAGCCGGGCGGCGGCCTCGAGCAACGCCGGCTCCGCCGGGCGCGGCTCGGCCTCGATGCTATAGCCGTCGCCCACGTCGGCCGCGCGCGCATAGACCTGGTCGCGGACGAGCGCCAGGAACGCTTCGGTCGGGCCGAGTGACGCGCGCGCCGCTAGCGGCGTTGCCAGCCGCTGCAGCCAGCCGTCGCCGGGCAGCGCGTGCGCCGCCTGCAGCGCCGCATCGAGCGCCTTCTCGGATGCTTCGTTACCCGCGACGAGGTCGCCGGCGCGCGACTTGAGGCCGCGCGCCCGCGACCGGCTGCGCCCTTCCGGCCCGACGATCCAGCGGCGCAGATCGCGCGCTTCCTCGCCCGAGAGCAGGGCGGAGAATGCGGCATCGGCCGCCTCGAACACGTGATGGCCTTCGTCGAAGACGTAGCGCTGCGGCGCGCCCGTGTCGTCGGCGCCGCCGAAGCCGCCGTTGGCCAGCGCCGCCTGATGCATGACCAGCGCGTGGTTGGCGATGACGATGTCGGCGCGTTTCGCCCGGCGCACGCTCTTCTCGATGAAGCACTTGTGATAGTGCGCGCAGGCGGAATAGACGCACTCGCCGCGGCGGTCGGCGAGGCCGCGGGTGCGGCCGCGGCCGACCAGGTCGGGCAGCCAGGCGGGGAAGTCGCCGCCGACCATGTCGCCGTCGCGCGTGCGCCGCGCCCAGCGCGCCATCAGGCCGAGTGCGGGCGCGTCCTGCGGCCGCGTGGCCAACGCCCCGACCGCTTCCTCGAAATTGAGCAGGCAGAGATAGTTCTCCCGGCCTTTGCGCAGTACCACGCGCCGCGCTTTCTCGTCCGCGTCGGCGTAGAGACGGTCGAGCTCGCGGTCGATCTGGTGCTGCAGGTTGCGCGTGAACGTCGACACCCACACGGCACCGCCGTTCTTCTCCGCCCACAAGGTCGCCGGAGCCAGATAGCCGAGCGTCTTGCCGACGCCGGTGCCGGCCTCGGCGAGCACCAGCCGCGGCATATCTTCATGCGCGCGCGGCAGGAAGGCCTGCGACACGGCGGACGCGTAGTCGGCCTGCTGCGGCCGCGCTTCGGTGTGCGCACCGTTGCGGGTGCTGGCGAGCAGCTGTGCCAGGCGCGTGCGCGTCTCGCCGGGCTCGACCGGCTGGCTGCCGGCGGGCGGCTCGGGCGCGTGCTCCGACCAGTCCTGCAGGCGGCGCCATGGTTCGAGCGCCGCGCTGGAGCGGTGCTGCGCGAACGCTTCCGGCTCGTCGCCGAGCGCCTTCAGCACCGAGGGACCCCAGAGCCAGCCGCCGCGCGCCATGGCACGCGCCGTCGCCAGCAGGTCGGGATCGGGGTCGCGGGCGGCGGCGAGATCGGTAAGCAGGACGTCGGCGATCGCGGCCAGGCTCGCCGCTTCAGCTTCGAGCCCGCGCGGCTCGACGAGGCCGACCGAGACGGCGAGGCCGCGTGGCGTCGGCAAGGCGAACTGCGCCGGACGGACGAAGGCGAACAGTTCGAGGAGGTCGAAGCCCCGCAGACGCTCGAGCCCGAGCCGGCGGGCCGTCGCCGGGGCATGCACGAGCAGCGCCGGACCAGCGGCGGCGCGCCGCTCCGCCTCAGCCAGCGGCAGCAGGGCGATCTCGCCGTCGGTACTCAGCCAGGCGGCATGCGCCGCCCCGGCGACAAGGGCCGGGACGTGCGGAATCGGCGCGGCAGCAGGCCGCCCGGCGATGGAAGGGCGAATCGACGTCGATTCGTAAGACATGGCGCTCGCGCGACTATAGACGCCGCAAAGCGGCGCGGCGACTCGCGAGCACGGTTCACGCGCCGGAACTTATCCCGGCGCGCGTTCGGTTCGGGAGTTCGGGCCGATCAGGCTCGCGGCTTCGCACGAGGCGGCGAGCCGTTCGTAGTCTTTCGCGAGCTCGAGCAGCGCGCGCTTGACGCCGGCATCGCCGGTGGCGAGCGCGGTCTTGCGGAGTTCTTCAGCCTTATTGCGGTACGTCATGTTCAGTGTCGACATGTGCTGTTCCCCTGCGTGCACGATAGGCAAGGAATTGCGCGCCGCAATCTCAGAAAAATATGTCTTCGCGTTTTTCAGCGCCGGTGTGCTCGCGGCAGCACACGTTCTTGGTCGAACGTGACGACCGTCGCCCTCCACCGCCTTCGTTTGGACATGGTCTTCCGGCGGCAAACGGTAGTTTCTCCGCCATGACGAGGGCGGGGCGGCGAAATCCGACCCACGCCGCAGCAACGCCGGTTCGCCCACCCGCCGCGGTGCGCCCGTCGCCGCCGCCGCCAGGGCGGACGCCCGGCAGCCGGTTGCTGCGTTTTCGGCCGTCATCTCAAGGGGTCGCCGTAGCCGGTCCGCGCCTCATCGGTTCCTTGGCGCCCATTAACCTTTATTTGGCATTAGTGCGGCATCTTTGCGGCTGGCCGCGCTGGCCCCGGCTATGGCGTTGGTTGTACACTCGCGCGATTCGAGCCGCCGGGGCAGGGGACACTTGGAATGAATCGACCGACACCGCAATCGGCACACAGGCCGATGCGCGATCACATCCGCGTCACGCCGGGTACGCGCAACGCCGCCGCCGCACTTCCGCGTGAGCAGGAGTTCGACGACGCCAAGCTGATGACCTTGATGCAGTCGGCAACCAAGGAGATGCAGGGGCTGCGTCTCGTCCATCTGCATCTCAGCCTTCTCGAGAACACGGAATTGAGCGACACGGCGGTGATCAACCGCCTGCTTGGCGAGGTGAGCGCCAACGCCGCGCACCTGCAGATGTTCAACATGTCCAACGGCGACATCATCATGCTCTACAAGGGCCTGAAGTTCTCCGCCGTGGAAGAGGTGTGCAAGAAGATCGAGGCGCAGCTCTTCGCCAAGACGAAGATGACCGGCCCCAATCCCTACAAGGAGAAGCAGGTCTATTCGATTCTCGAGCTGTCGCTGAATTTCGTCCACGTCATCCGCTATCTCGAATCGATCACCAAGAGCGACGGCAGCGGTGCCGCGGGCGCGGGCGGCGCCGAGGCGAAGCCGCCGATCGGCCCCGAGGAGCTCGGCAAGATCGACAAGGCGCTCAGGATGTTCGACCTGTCGCCGTTCCTGTTCAACCAGGCGATCGTCAACATCCGCGACGACGACGATAAGAACAAAGAGTATTTCGAGCTCTACATCTCGATCAAAGGCCTGCAGGACCGGCTGAGCCCCGATTTCGACCTCTCGGCGAACCGCTGGCTGTTCAACTACTTCACGTCGAGCCTCGACCAGAGCCTGCTGCGCAGCCTCAACCACGGGCTCGACTTCATGGGCAACAACAGCATCGGCATCAACATCAACCTGTCGACGGCACTCGGGCCCGCGTTCCAGAAGTTCGACGAGCGCCTGCCGGCGGCATTCCGCGGCAAGGTCATCCTCGAGATCAACAAGAGCGACCTGATGGAGAATCTGGCGCTCTATCGCCAGCTGCTCGACTTCGCGGCCCAGCGCGAGTACCGCATCTGCATCGACGGACTCAACGACTTCTGGGTCACCCAGTTCGACCTCGAAGGGCTCGGCTGCGACTATGCCAAGGTCTTCTGGTCGAACGAGCTGATGACCCTGGAAGGCGATCGCGAACGCCTGTTCCTCGACAAGGTCGAGATATCGAAGGGCGGCCGCTGCAAGTTCATCCTCGCGCGCTGCGGTGCGATCACCGGGCTGCTTTATGCCAACAATCACGGCATCGACCTGGTGCAGGGCCAGGCGGTCGACGCGGTGATGCGCAAAGGCATCCCGATCACCGAGGCCATCAAGACCGCCATGATGATGGATGATTAAGCTGCTTTTGAGTCCCTCAGGTGCCCGGCGGCCGCATCCGCGGGCCTTGGCGCCCGCCCGTTAAGGGCGCGCGGCTGCAGTCGCAGCCGTCGTCGGCGGGGGTCGGAAGCCTCGGTCTCTTTGTTCAGAACGTAATCACGGACCGGATCACTTCGCCGCGCTTCAGCGCGGCGAAGCCGTCGTTGATCTCGGCCAAGCTGATGCGCCGGCTGACGTACGGATCGAGCTTGAGGCGGCCGTCGAGATACATCTCCGCCAGCATCGGGAAGTCGGTCGCCGGCCGGGCACCGCCATAGCTCGAGCGGACGATCCGCTTCTCGCCCATGAGTGAGCCCCAGCGGAAGGCGACGTCGCGGTTGACGTTCACCTTGCCGAGCCAGACGACCTGACCGCCGGTGCGCACCGCCTCGGCCGAGAGGCGGAATGCAGTCTCGTTACCCGCCGCTTCGATCACGACGTCGGCGCCGCGGCCGTGGGTCAGCCGCTTCACCGCCGCGGCCGCATCCTCGGTCTGCGGATTGACCGTTTCTGTGGCGCCGACCGCGGCCGCCAGCTCGAGCTTCGCCGGCGACGGATCGATGGCGACGATCGTGCCGGCGCCGGCGATGCGCGCCCCTTGCACGGCACTCAGGCCGACGCCGCCGCAGCCGATCACAGCCACGCTCGCGCCCGCTTGCGGCCGCGCGATCTTGAGCGCCCCGCCGACGCCGGTCATGACGCCGCAGCCGATCAGGCAGGCGCGGTCGAAGGGGATCTCGGAGCTGACCTTGACGGCACTCTGCGCCGGCACGATCGCGTACTCGGCGAACGAGGCCATGTAGAACATGTGGTGCACCGGCCGGCTGCCGAGCGACAGACGCGTGCGCCCGTCGAACTGCACCGCCTGCGGGCCGAGCTTCACATAGGTCTCGCACAGGATCGGCTGGTCCTGCGTGCAGTAGAAGCAGGCGCCGCAGTGCGGGTTCCACGACAGGATCACACGGTCGCCGCGCTTCAGGCCGGTGACCGCCGGCCCCACCGCCTCGATCGTACCGGCCGCCTCGT
>Ga0335070_10004972_pt1 | contig 15590 bp, 15 predicted proteins | sample Lox_Sample_13_FD_206722 | JGI IMG/M metagenome (GOLD analysis project Ga0335070, IMG submission 206722) | Soil microbial communities from Loxahatchee National Wildlife Refuge, Florida, United States - Lox_Sample_1.3 | ecosystem: Environmental > Terrestrial > Soil > Wetlands | place: USA... | reverse complement strand
AGACTGCGAGCGAGTGACGACCTGCCGCGCGCGAGCTGGGCTTCGCCGTCGCGCACGGCCTGGCGCAGTGCCTCTCTGGCCTCGATGAGCGCTAGCCCGTCGAATGACGGCGTTGGCGGAACGATACCGTCCGGAGCGCAGCTTGGCATTTATCTCGGCTTCGATTTCCTTGGCGAGATGGATGGCCATAGTTCACAGTCTACTAAGCGATGCTTCTGGCCGTCCACGGCGGAGGATGCTCCATGTGGCGGAAACCTCGCCGGGCTGTCCGTGGTTTCACCATCCGAAGTACTGAGACCAACGTGACAAGATCCTTGTTTAGGACCTATGTGAGACCTTGCGGACGCCATTTTGCCCCGAGAATTGAGTGGGCGCGAGGACGCAATCGATGCTGCGCGTGCCGAAACGACATGGGGTGCGGCACACGGCGAAAATGACCGAGATTCCGCGTCACCAAAGTCGAGCGCAAGAAATACGGTCGCCACAAGGCCCGCAAGCAGCCACAATACTCGAAGCGCTAGGCACGCGGCCGGCGTCGTTTCTGTCGCCCGCTCCCCATTGGGTCACTGAAGACTTCCCGGTCCGACAGGACCCGGTAGGTAGCCCCCGGCGGCTGCCCGACAACCTCGTGCAGGCACGGGGTTTGAGGTGCGGGTGCCCCCGCCTGCTCCAGGCGTGCGCAAGTCAGTTGTTCTCGCGGGTCGCCCTCACTCACCGCTGAGAAACAACGCGACGCCCAATAAGAAGAACACGACATTCGAGGCCCACGCAGCAACTACAGCAGGCAGCACACCGCTCTGCCCGAGCGAGTTGGTGAGGGCAAGGATCACCCAGTAGGCGAAACCGATGATCAGCCCGGCCAGCAGAATGGCCGCCACGCTCGGGTGGCGCTGCACACGCCCCGCCAGAGGCACGGCCACGCACGCCAGCACGAAGCTAGCGAACGGCACCGCCAGCTTCATATTCAAGTCCACCAGATAGTTCGACGCATCGATGCCCTTGCGCGTCAGGTCCTCGATGAGGCGCCGCAGCGCCGCGTAGCTCAGCTCCTCCGGCTCGCGGTGGACTTCAAGGAAGTCGCGCAGGGTCTCGTGCATCAGAGGCTGGTGCGGATCGAGGCGTTCGGTGGTGACCGTACCGTCGTCGCCGATCGTACGCGCCACCGCATCAGTGGCCAGCCATCCAGCGGGGGTCCATTGCGCCGAAGCGATCTGTACGATCGTATGCAAATCGAACCGGCTGTCGGTCTTGAAAATGGTCACGCCAAACAGGGTCTGCCGGTGGGTGTCAATGTGATCGATGTTGTAGAAGCCGTCGGCGCCGTGGTACCAGATCTCGCGATCACTGAGGATGCCCCGCAGCTCGCGCTTCCGGATCTCGACGTTGTTCACGTACTGATACTCCCGCGTACAATAGGGCACCACGGTTTCATTCCAGGCGAGCGTGCCCGCACTGATGAGCGCCGCCAGGCCGAGCAACGGCACTGCTGTCTGGTACAAGCTGACACCGGAGGCGCGCAAGGCGATGATCTCATTGCGCCGCGACAGCATGCCGAGACTCACGAGCATGGCGGTCAATACCGCCGGCGGCATGATCTGCGTGAGCATCAGGGGGATCTTGAAGAGAAAGTAGCGCAGCGCGGCCATACCGGGCGCATGGCTTTTCAGCAGGATGGAGAGCCGGTCGAAGAAATCGACCACCACGTACATCAGCACGAAGGCCGCCACGATCGGCACGAAGATGCCGAGGAACTCGCGGATGAGGTAGCCGCTGGTGACGAATGCGGGTGTCCAACGGGTGCGCGCCATGACTTTAGGTCGCTTTCGTTCCTGCCAGCGCCTCCAGCCGTAGCCGCAACGCCAAGGCCCAGGTGCGTAGGCTGCCGAACGGCCACAGTTCGCGCTCGCGCGCAGCGCGCGCGAAGAGCAACACTGCCAGGCTGGTGAGGAGGATGTTTGGGATCCACAGCGCCAGCGGGGCGGCGACGACTCCGCGCTCGCCCAAGCTCTCGCCCATCGACAGCAGCACATAGTAGCCGAAGATGATCAGCAAGCTGACGGTAAAACCGCGTGAGCGCGCCGAACGCGACGAGCGGATACCGAGCGGGACGGCAATCGCAGCAAACGCCAAGCAGGCAAACGGAATGGAGAACTTGCGCTGGACCTCCACCGCCTCGGTGTACGCCGGTTGCCCGGCAAGCTGCTTGGCGGCCATCGCCGTCCGCAACTCCGGGACCGTCATTTCACTTGGGTCTTTCTCGCGCGGCTGCAGCTTGGCGAGCGCCGTGTTGAGGTCGAGGCTGATGTCGTAGATGCTGAACTCGGTGCGATGATAGCTGCGATCCTGCGGGTAGAACGCGTGGATGGTGCCGCTCAGCAAGCGCAGAGCGAGCATGTGCAGTGCCTCGTCGGGTACCAGCAAGCCAACCTCGGCGAACACGGTGTTGTGCTGCGTCGGGTCACGCGTGTCGGAGATCAGGATGCCGCGCAGGGTGTTGCCTGGAGGTTCGATGCGATCGACGTAGATGACGAGACCCGAGAAGTCGTCGTTGAAGATCTTTTCCTTGATCCCAGCGCTGGCCCGCGTCTTGGCAATGTCATAGAGCGCGTTGCGTAGCAGCGAGTTTCCCCACGGCCGTGCATACAGCGACAAAAGCAACGCAATAAGATAGATGACCACGGCGAACAGCGCGACTGGACGCGTGAGCTGATACAGACTGACGCCTGATGCTTTCAGCGCGACGATCTCGCTGTCGGACGACAACCGCCCGAAGGCCACCATGACTGCCAGCAGCAGTGCCATAGGCACGGTGACTTCAAGAAACGCAGGTAGGATGTACGAGAAAAGCTTGAGGACCTCGAGCAGGGGCACGCCGCGATTGACCACCATCTCGACCAGCTTGAGAATGCGTGCGATCAGGAGGATCAGGGTGAAGACTGCGAGACCGAGGCCAAAGGGAACGAGAATCTCCCGCAAGATGTAGCGGTTGACGATGCGCACTAGGACGGAATGGTAGTGAAACGCAGAAACCTTGTAAATCCGGCCCGCACGCCGGTTGCGCGCGACCGCTGCATCTATGGGACACACGCTGTGCTGACATGGCTACAGACCCATCCCGAACAACTGCGCCGCATTTCCTACACCGCACGCTTCCCCAGCCGGGTGGCGGCAATCCTGGCGTTGGCAACCCAGGCGCAGGTGCCGCACGAGCCATGCAGTGACGAGACGCTGAACCGCATGGCCGGTACGCCGCGCCATCAGGGCATCGTGGCTACCGCTGCGCCCTTTGCCTACGCCGAAATCGATCGCCTCATCGAAGCAACTCCGCGGTTGCTCGTCCTCGCCGACCAGATCCAGGACCCGCACAACTTGGGGGCGATTCTGCGCACCGCGAACGCCGTCGGGGCGGGCGCGGTGCTCATTCCCAGGGACAGCTCCGTCGGGGTCACCGCGACCGTCGAGGTCGCCGCCGCCGGTGCCGCTGCCGCACTCCCCGTCTGCCGTGTGACCAATGCGGCGCGCGCCCTGCAGCAACTCAAAGCGGCTGGCTACTGGACGGTTGGCCTCGTTGCTCATGGCGGCACCGATCTGTATACGTTTGCGCCCCCGCAGCGCGTGGTGGTGGTGGTCGGCGGAGAGACCGGCATGCGCCCGTTGGTGGCCAAACACTGCGACTTCGCTGTTTCGATCCCGATGCGCGGTACGGTGGAATCGCTCAATGCCTCCGTGGCGACCGCCGTCGTCCTGTACGAGGTCGTGCGCCGCTGGGCAGCGGAGGCACCGACCATTGTCTCTGATGGTGGAGCGGTGTAAGGTATCGGCGGTTTGTAGAACGGAACAGAAGAGAGGAGGTCATTTGGCATTTCGCGGACGAGGCCCACGGTTTGTTCCCCCACCCCCTGATGCACATCGCATCAATCGTCATATACGGGTTCCACAGGTTCGATTGATCGGCTCCGACGGGACACAGTTTGGGGTTGTTCCGATTGACGAAGCACTCCGCCGCGCCGAAGAGGCGCAACTCGATCTCGTCGAGGTCGCGCCGGCGGCGCAGCCGCCGGTCTGCCGCATTCTCGACTACGGAAAGTTCAAGTATCAGCAGCACAAGAAGGAAGCCGAGGCACGGCGCAAGCAAACCACCACCACCGTCAAGGAACTGCGGCTCGGCTATCGTACGGACGTGGGCGATCTCGAACGCCAGATCCAGAAAGCCCGCGAGTTCCTGGCGGAAGGCGACCGAGTGAAGTTCGCCTTGCGGTTCCGCGGACGTGAGATGGCCTATCAAGACCTCGGACGCCAGAAGCTGATGCGCGTCTGTGAAGCGCTCCAAGACGTGGCGACCGTGGAAGGCACGCCGCGCATGGAAGGACGCTTGATGGGAGTCGTGCTGGCCCCCGGCGTGAAGAAGAAACCGGTGGCAAAACCTCCTCGTAAGGAACCGCCGAAAGCAGCCGCACCCGCCGAATCGTGAGGCTCACGCCTCTGGGCGGATCCTGACGCGCCGGCCAACCACCTCCAAGCGACCTTGGGCCCACAGGCGAATCGCTTGCGGGTACAGTTCATTTTCGACGCCGTGCACGCGTGCGGCCAGCGTCTTCGGGGTATCGTCATCGAGTACCGGAACGGTCCCCTGCAGGACGATCGGGCCGTGGTCATACTGCTCGTCGGCGAAGTGCACCGTGCAGCCGCTCACCTTCACACCCGCTTCCAGCACGGCGCGGTGCACCTTCTCGCCGTAAAGGCCTTTGCCGCAGAACGCCGGGATCAACGCGGGGTGGATGTTCATGACCCGTCCGGCGTAGCGGTTGCGCAACTGGAATGGCGAGAGGAATCCCGCCAACACGATCAAGTCGAACGCATGGTGTTCGAGCTCCGCGTGCAGCGCGTCGTTGAAACGGTCCACATCGGAAAACTCCTTCCGCGGAACGGCAACCGCAGGGATGCCCGCACGGCGGGCGCGCTCCAAGCCGCCCGCGTCGGTGCGGGACGCCAGCACCACCGCAACACGCGCCGCCAGCCGGCCGTCCGCGATGCGATCGAGAAGATTCTGTAAGGTCGTCCCGCTGCCGGACAGCAGCACCGCAAGTCGAACGGGAGGTTCCATGCGCGGAGCGTAGGCTAGGGCGTTTGGGCGCGGGAATCAATGCGCCGCGCCGCCTCAGGCTGGTCGTTGCATTGTCCTTCACCGAAGGCGTTGTGCATCGTAACCTGGGGTTGCCTTCCTTTAGCTTTCGCAGGGCGACCTGGTCGGACCCAGCTGCTGGCCCAAGGCGCATGGCGCCATGGAACTGATCCGCGGAGCCCGGTACAAGCAGCGGACGATGATCCAACCACCGGCACAATTTACGCGGCGCGCCGTGGCACTGTCCGCAGCCTCGTTCGCCATCCTCGGCGGCTGCTTGACTCTGCCGGGAACATTGCTGCCGTTGCTGCTCGAACGCTTCGCGATCCGTCTGGTCGAGGCGGGCTCGATGCTCGCACTACAACCCGTCGGTTATCTGCTGGCGGTGCTGGCGGCGGGACGCTTGATTGCAACGTACGGGATGCGCGCCGTTCTCGCGGCCGGCATGGCGACGTCGGCGGCTGGCTTTGCGGGCTTCGGACTCATCTCGACCTGGAGCGGCGGTGCGGCCATGATGCTGGTGAGCGGTCTGGGGTTCGGGATCATGGAAGTCGGCACCAACTCCTTGCTGATCGTCGTCGGCGGCGAGCGGCGCGCGAATCTACTGAACCTGGCGCACCTGTTTTTCGGTGTCGGATCGTTCGTGACGCCGGTCCTCGCTGCGCATGCGGTCGCTGGCGGGGTGTCCTGGCGCCTCACCTTTTTTGCCGCCGCGGCTGCCACTGCCAGCGTCGCGCTTGGGTGGGGGCTCTTCGATGTCCACGGTATCGTGCCAACACAGCCGGCCGCCGGTGCCGCGCACCGTGCGCTACGGTCGCGTACCGCACTCCTGTGCGCGTCGATGCTCGGCGTGTACGTGGGAACGGAGGTCGGTATCGGCGGTTGGCTGACCAAGTATATGGTGACGGTGCGCGGGGTGACGCTCACCTACGCGGGCAACGCCCTGTCGGTATATTGGCTCGGCTTGGCGGCGGGCCGCATCGCGCTGAGCGTGCTGTCGCACCGCATTCGTGAAGAGAAGCTGCTCACCGGACTGACACTGGGTGCCGCCGTCGCCTCGTGCAGCGTGCTCATCGTCGAGTCGCCGATCGGTGCGGTGATCGGCGCCGGGTTGACCGGTTTGGCGTTCTCGGGCATCTTCCCCGCCGTCATCGCCCTCGGGGGCCGCTCGCACCCACATGACACTGCAGGGGTCACCAGCGTGATGATTGCCGGTGCCGGCCTCGGCGGCATCGTCATCCCGTGGACAATGTCCGCAGTGGCCGAAGGCGCCGGACTCGTTGCGGGTATGGCGTTGTACCCGGTGCTGTGCGCGGCGCTGCTCGGGCAGGCGTTGCTGGTCCGGGCTACGCTCCCAGCCAGCGCCGCTGTCGCCACACGTACCACATGAGAAACGGACCGAAGACGAAGCAGGTGACGTTGATGACGATCTCGGGGATCATCTCATTCGTCAGGTGCAGATACGCGGCGTGCTCGAGATTGTAGAGGGTGTCCATGAGACCGAGGTAGACGAAGGCGCTGCCGGCGGCGATCCCGTAGAGCACCGCCCAACTGCGGCGCCGCCGCAGGCCTTCGGCACAGGCGATCGAGGCCACGGCGAGCCAGGCGTCGGCAGCAGGAAAGGCGGCCTCAAAGCCGGCATAGACGGCGTCCTGACTAATCCGCAACGCACCGCTGGTGAAGAAAATAAGCCAGTAGAGCAGGTTCAACCCGGTGGAAATCCACAGCCACGCGATGACGATGTGCAGGCCGAGGGGCGGCTGCCACGCCTCGCGCTTCATCGACGTGGCCCATCGCCCGGCCGGTGGATCCACACCCAACGCAGGTAGAGGGCAAGGCCGACCGCGGCCGCCCCGGCGAGGATGCTGCGCAGCAGTGCCGGCGCGTCGCCGCCGGTGTAGTTGTGCAGCTCCCACGCGGAGTACAGCACAAACATCATCACTGCGCTGGCGATGAGAATCTTGTGAGCCGTGAGCACGGTCATGCGCGGATGGCCTCTCAGAGTGCGGCCACACATATACAGTGACCGGGGCCGCGAAGGCTAGGGGAGGAGGGCGCGCTTCTGCCTTGCACGCTCCTATTGCGCTGCTCTACCGTGCGTGTAAAGCGCACACCTTGTATGAACGCCATCGAGCACCTGGTGATCGGGCTGCTCACAGCGCTCCTGGCCGTCTCCCCCAGCGCCGCTGCCAACCTTGCTGTGGGAGACGAGAGTTACCGCTACCGCGTCACGTGGAACGGCATTCCCGCGGCGCAGGCGACGGTCAGGTTCACGGAGCACCTGGCGCAGGAGCCGTCGATCACGTGGGTGTGGGTCGAACTGCGCACCAATCGGTTCGTCGATCTGTTCTGGAGCTTGCGCGCGCAAAGCTGGGCGGACATCGACGCCGGTACGCTGCGACCGCGCCACTTCACCTTCGATCGGCGCATCAACGGCAAGCCCGAGTTGACGCAGGTCGAGGCAGACAGTGAGGGGCTGCTCACCGGTCGCTACGCCCGGCCATGGCGCTACCGCCTCATCGAAGTGAACGACGCCAGCGTCCTGGATCCGATGGCTGCAATCCTGCGCGTGCGCCAGGCATTGCCCGCGGTTGGCGCCAGCCACACGTACAACGTCTTCACCGGTGAAGCGCGCTACCGCATCGAGATGCGCCGCTACGCGTCCGAGACCATCAATGTACCGGCCGGTCGCTTCTCCGCCGCGCGCATCGAACCGGTGATCTGGCGCGTCGATCAGGCCGGTCCCGATACGCGCGTAAGGCATCTCACTTTGTGGGTGACCGACACGCCGCCGCACACGCTGGTGCGCGTCCGCAGCGAGGTCTTCATCGGAGCGCTCTACGGCGAGCTGACAGCATGGTCGCACGGCGGGGCGCTGTCACAGCCGTGAGTTACTCGTCCAGAGCGATGCGCAGTTGCAGCAGGACGCCGACTGAGGGGGTGCCGCTGACGGCGACCGGCAGAGCAATGGCGCACTGCAGGCGCTGCTGCGCGTCACTCCAGCGCATGCGGGCCATCAGTGCGGTGCCGAGCCTGCGGTCCTTGAGACCCTCGAGTTCCAGGGTGTAGCTCGCGCTCGGGACGGTGAAACCCAGGGCCGGGACCTCGCGACGCGGGTTCAGGCCCGCCGACAGCTGCGGGCCGCCGACGCGCGCATGCAGCTGTATTGTCGGCCAGTCGTCGGCGACCGCTCCCGACATTACCTGATAGCTACGGCGCCCCTCGCCATCGCGTTGTTCGAAGAGCGCGAAGCCGGCAGTGTGCAACCAGTCTCGGGCTTGCGAACCGGCGCCATCAACCTCCAGGTAGAGCCGACTGCGCGGTTCCCGCAACAGCCTGGCGTCAGCTTGCGGCGCCACACGCTTGTCTTGGAAATGGAACAGCTCGAGCACGGCGCGGGATGGCCGCGCGACAGACAAGGTATGCGCTTGTGCGTAGCTGTCGGTGTACGGGTCAGTGCCGGCTGCGGCGGTTGACGCCCACAGCACCACGGCCTGGACGAAGGCCCCGGCGCGTAGCTGATGCCGGGTCACAAATGAGTACCTCTACAAGAATTGTCTCCAGGAAGCTGAGGTCGTGCAAGGAAAAAGTGCAGCGCTCGTGTCAGCGCAAAGCAGGTAGCATGTCAGCGTGCGCGGCGATCATGTCGTCGACCAGCGTCCAGATCTCGTCGAGCGTCAGCTCGGCGGCCGTGTGCGGATCCAACATGGCGGCGTGGTAGACGTGCTCGCGTTTGCCGGTGAGCGCCGCTTCAACGGTCAGCGATTGGACATTCACATTCGTCATGATCAACGCGGCGAGCTGCGGCGGCAGGTTGCCGACACGGGTTGGTTGAATGCCATTACCGTTGACCACGCACGGGACCTCGACGCAGCAGCCCGGCTGCAAATTGGTGATCAGCCCCTGGTTCGGCACGTTTCCATAGATGACGCGTGGCTCACCGGTCTCGATGCTGTGGATGATGCGCGCACCGTACTCGTGGCTGCGCTCGACGTCGGTGATCGGCTCGCTGCCTTCGAAGAAGGTCTTCATGTCGCCCCAGAACTTGTCCATGAACTCGCAGCGGCTGATGTATTCGTCGAGCGGCACGTTGTAGCGTTCGATGAGATCGGGGCGGTCGCGCCGGATGAAATAGGGGGTGTACTCGGCGAAGTGTTCGCTCGATTCGGTGACGAAGTAGCCGAGCCGCATCAGCATCTCGTAGCGCACGCGGTTGTTGTCGGGCACGCGGCCATCGGTGACGACCTTGCGGATGAGCGGATAGAGATCTTCTCCGTTGCGCTCGAAGCGCAGGTAGAAGGCCATGTGGTTGATGCCGGCGGCGAGGTAGGTGATCTCGCCGTAGGGGACGCGGATGTCGTCAGCCAGCTGCATCGCCGTGCCCTGGACGCTGTGGCACAGCCCAACGGTGCGGATTGGCGTGAGGCGCGACAGCGCCCAGCAGTTCATGGCCATCGGGTTGGTGTAGTTCAGCAGCCAGGCATCCGGACAGACCTCTTCCATGTCGCGGCACAGGTCGCGCAGCACCGGAATGGTACGCAACGCGCGCATGATGCCGCCGACGCCGAGAGTGTCGGCGATGGTCTGCCGCAACCGATGCCGCTTCGGCACCTCGAAGTCGATGACCGTCGACGGGCGATAGCCGCCCACCTGAATCGTATTGATGACGTAGTCCGCGCTGCCGAGCGCGGCGAGCCGCTCGGTGTGCGCGGTGATCGTGGGCTGGCGGTTCAGGGCGACGGCCACCTTCTCGGTCATGCGCTGCGTCACCCGCAGCCGCTCGGCGTCGATGTCCATCAAGGCGATATGGCAGGCGGCCAGTTCCGGAAAGCTGAGGATGTCGCCGATGAGATTCTTGGCAAACACGACGCTGCCCGCGCCGATCAAGGCGATCTTAGCCATAGTGGGATCCTGTAGCTGCGGTGGCGGAGCCTAGCGCGCTGACGGTGCGGAGACAATTCGTCTCTGGCCTTGCCTCGGCGTAGCGGGGAGGTAGCGGGGTGGGGTACGCTCCGCGGCGTACCTACAACACGGGAGGCGCGTATGCGCGGCGGGCTACGAGCAGCAACTCGATTGCCGATCTCCACGGTAGGCATCTGCGTCGCACTATTTGCTCTCCCTGCGTACGCCCACAACAATCGTGCTGAACTGGCATTTTACGGTGGTTTCGGATCGGCGGCGGCGCGCTGCCAACGCGTCATTTCGAAGGCAGCTGAGGTGTGCGCGACGGCGGTCGTGGCGGTCCGCAGCGCCTGCATGAGCGCCCAGATCGATGGCCAAGCATGCGACACCAGTACCATCGACGCGGCAGCGCAAGCCGCGCGCCAGCACATCACCGATCTGGTCGCCCGGCTCTGTACGGATCAGGATGCCCAGGCGCTGCAGTTCAACAACCTGCAAGAAGCGCAGCTGGATGCGACCAGTGCGTGCAGCGATGCGGAGACAGCCCTGGTGTCTGCCACGTATGGTCCGGTCATGGTCGGCGGCTCGGTCGGCTCCGTCGATGCGAGCGCGCAGGCGTGTGTCAGCGGCGCGGGAAGGCGAGCGCCTGATGTGGTTGGCGACGCGCCTGCACCGGCATGGGCTGGATACTATCGTCGCAAAGGATCTGCCACCGTCGCGGAAGATCGAGCTGCTCAACCGCGCTGCGCAGCGCCTCCAGCGGGCACACGATGCCGCCAAACAGCGGCTGCTCGCGACCTGCGACGCCGCCAGCTTCACCCAGGTGTACGGCCGCAGCCTCGATACCTTCCTCGATGAAATGCAGCAACGGGCCGACTGCGTCGTCGGCGCCGCGTACGGGCAGGCGGCGATCACCTGTCCGGCTCCCGTCTGCGGCAACGGCATACAGGAGACCGGCGAAGCGTGCGACGACGGCAACAGCTACGACAGCGACGCTCGCCACAACAATTGCACCAAGAACAACTGCCGGGTCTTCGCCAGCACCTTCGCCCTGATCCAGCAGGCCGTCTTCGAGAACCACGGCTGCACCAACGATCTCTGCCACGGCAGCGCCCGTCAGGGTGGACTCGACCTGCGTCGCGGCAACTCGTACGCGAACCTGGTTGACGCGCCGTCGCACGCCAGCACGCTCAAGCGGGTGGAGCCCGGCGACGAGGATCGCAGCCTGCTGTGGCTGAAGCTCGCCGCCGCCACGCTGCAGGGCCCGGGCGTGCCGGGCAGCCCGATGCCGCTCGGCCTGCCGCCGCTCAGCGAGAAGAAGCTCGAAGCAGTGCGCTTGTGGATCTATTCCGGCGCGCCCGAGACCGCGGTCGTGGGCGGCACCGGCGAGTTGCTCGATGCCTGCCTGCCGCGTCCGGAACCCATCCAGATTCGGCCGCCCGCCGTGCCCGCCGCCGGGACCGGTGTCCAGCTCCACATGGCACCGTGGGTGTTGCCCGGTAACAGCGAGTCGGAGGTCTGCTTCGCGGCGTACTATGACTTCACGGATCAGGTGCCGCCGGCGTTCCGCAGTGCCGACGGTACGAGGCTGCGCTTCAACCGCGAGGAGACGACGCAAAATCCGTTGAGCCACCACCTCGTCACCCAGTTCTACACGGGCGAGTATGTGCCGGACGATCCAGCCTGGGGCACATACACCTGCCGCGGCGGGCCGCAGGCAGGCGCCGCGTGCAGTCCGACGCAGCCTGGCGCCTGCGGTGACGGTGGAGAGTGTGCGACGATCCCGGTGAAGAGCGTCGCCTGCATCGGCTTCGGCCCACCCGATGCGCAGGTCAACATCAACTCCCTGCTGAACTTCGGCGGCGTGCAGGAGACGGTCTCCCGGAGCGTCTATCCCGACGGGGTCTTTGCTGAAATCCCCATCAAGGGCGTCATCATGTGGAACTCGCACGCCTTCAACCTCGCGGACCAGCCGGGAAAGATCGAGGCGTGGGTGAATTTCATTTTCGCGCCACCGGTCGATCAACGCTATCCAGAAAAGGACATCCTCGACGTCTCCGACGTATTCGGCATGCACGTCCCGCCGTTCCAGCAGCAGGAGATCTGCAACGTGCATGTCGTCGAAGACGGTGCGCAGCTCTTCTCCCTCAGCTCGCACATGCATCAGCGCGGCAAGCGCTTCCGCATCTTCCGCGGCTCATTCAATTGCTCGGGAGGCGCACGCGCAGGGCAGGTGTGTTCGCCCCTGAGCCCCGACATGTGCCCCGACGGAGCGTGCGTCGATCAGAACGCAGGGGCTGCCGGCGACGGCTTGCTGTACACCAGCCTCATCTACAATGATCCCACGGTGCTGCGCTTCGACCCACCGCTCGCGTTCAGCGGAGCCGACGCGAACCGTGCGCTGACGTATTGCGCACTGTACGACAACGGCTTCACTGACCCGTCGACGGTCAAGCGCAGGTCCACTTCTCCCGGGACTCCCCTGGGTGGATTCGGCGGGCCGTGCAACCCGGCGACGAATTGCGTGTCGGGCAAGCTGGGAGCCGCGTGCACTGGCCTCACCCAGAAACAGCGCGATGCTTCATGCGACTCCACCCCCGGTGCCGGCGACGGGTTCTGCGACGCGTGTCCACTGACCGGCGGAGTGACGACGGAAGACGAGATGTTCGTGCTGCTGGGGTCGTACTACAGGCCGTGAAGGGGAGGCGACGTAGGGCGTAAAACGTAAGACGTAAGCGCGCTCGTGGCCTTGCTTTCCCTTACGTTTCACGTTTTACGTTTTATTCCCCATGAGCCTCTGCAACCAGTGTGGCGCCTGCTGCCGCGTGCTGACGCTGGAGCAATCCCCAGAGGAGGTACAGTCGATGGCGGCGATCACCAGCGTGCTCGGTATTCCGTCCGACACGATTTTCGCCGCGAAGCACTGGCATCCGCTCACCCGCGCCGAGGCCATGCAGCGCAATCCATTCTACACCAGCCGCTTGCCGGCCGATGCACATCTCTACTCGTGTGATCAGCTGGCAGCCGACGGCCGGTGCATGGCGTACGCGGAGCGTCCGCTCGTCTGTCGTGGTTATCCCTGGTACGAGCAGTCGCCGCGCGACATGGAGTTGCCCGATCCCGATTGCGGCTATCGCTACGACATCGTCTCGGAGTTCGTGATTCGCCGCCCGGAGATGTGATCAGTGCTGGGTGCTGAGTCCTGAGTGCGAGAATGGGATCTGAGACCCGACGGCGGGAGCAACTGCCGACGGATGCCGACGCGGGGATCTGGCAGGGCAGGTCGGTGGCGCGCCGCTTCGTGTCGCCGGACGGCTTCGTCGTGCTGGTCGGGCGCACCGCCAGCGACAACGATGTCTTGACGATAAAGCTCGGTGCCCCGCACGACGTTTGGATGCATGTCGCGGCCGAATCGGGTTCACACGTGGTCGTCCGCAACCCCGACGGCGTGGACCGCTTGCCGCGGGAGACGCAGCATTTTGCGGCGGCGCTGGCGGCGCGCTACTCCAAGGCACGCAATGCAAAGCGCGTGACAGTCCACATTGCCCGCTGTGCCGATGTGCACAAGCCACGCGGCGCCCCGGCGGGGCAGGTCCAGCTGCGCCGTTTCACCAGCGTGCGGGTGGCGCCCTTAGCGACTGCGGACCTGCCCGATCGTGCGTAGCTGCTTCGGGGTGAGAAACCAGCGCAACACGCCGGCAGCACGGGGCGGCAAAGACGCCACCTCAATCGCGGCCACCGCTCCTTTCTTGAAGGGCAGGGGCGCCAGGCTGGCGGATCCGGTGAGCAGGTGCGAGGCGAGTTCGCCGAGGTCGGGCTGATGGCCGGCCAATACGAGGTGCGCGGCTGCGCGGTAGGAACGCAGACCGCGCAGCAAGTCGGCAGGCGCCGTACCTGGCGCCAGGGGTTCGTAAGGCTCGACCGCGAGATCCGGGGCGAGCGTACTGGCGAGCAGTGCAGCGGTTTCTTGCGCGCGCCGCAGCGGGCTTGAAAGCACGACGTCAGGCACGATGCCGAGGCGCTTCAAGCCCAGCGCTGCGCGCATCATCTTGCGCGTTCCGGCGGCGGTGAGTGCCCGTTCGCCGTCGGGCGTGTCACCGGAAGGCAACTCTGCAATGCCGTGGCGCACGAGGTACAGGGTGCTGGTCATGAGTCTCCTGTCGCTGCTGGCTGCACCGGCGGCGCCGCCGCTGCTTCCACGGGTGTGACCAGCAGATGCTCCAAGACCGCGTCAAGGTCCTTGAGCGTACGCCGGCGCGAGAAGCGCGCCCAGGCCTTTTGAAAGTCGCCGCGCGCCACCTCGGCGAGGCGGCGCTGTTCGCCCATGAAGGCACCGAGCGCGAGGAAGGCCTCGGCGCTCGCTTGCGCCCCCGGGCCTTCGACATAGCGGCGGATGAACCCCGCGGCAACGACGCCGTCATGATGGCTGCCCAGGAGGTCCTGCAGGCGTACGAGGTCCTTGATGAGCCGGCGTCCCGGCTTCCCGATCAACTCGCGCAGGAACTCGAGCAGGTAGCGCAGCCGCTTGGCGCGGATGCGGAGGGTGTGCAAATCTTGATCCGTCGGCGCAGCGTCAATGGCGCGGCCGCGCTTGAGCAAGCGGCGGAAGGCCTTCTTGATCGCCTTGCGGCCGACCGCGGCGACGGACGGGGGTTCCCCGTTGCCGCGTTGTGCGCGCCCGCGGCCCCGGGCGAAGTCTTCCAAGCGCACCAGCAGGCGGAAGTAGCGCTCGGAGTCGAGAACCTTGAGCATCTCGCTGCGGCGCTGGGCACGCTCGGTCTCCATGTAGGTACGCAAGCCGGCGATGCCGCCCCCAGGATCGGGGGGCGGCGGCGTGTCGTATCGCGTCAAGAGTTCCAGTTGTACATCCAGGTCACGCACGCTGCCGAGCGCCTGGCCGAGCCACTCCAGTTCGTCAGCGAGGTAACGGTGGAGCCGTGCCGGGATGCCCTCCTCCAGGGCGTGGACAGCAGCGCGCAGGCGGCGACAGGCGACACGCATGTCGTGCAGGGCTTCGGCATCCTCACCCAGGCGAGTTCCGGGATCGTGCTCCCGCAACCGCCGCAGATGCAGGCCGATGATTTTCCGTGCCGCTTCTTCGAGCGTGTTCTGGGGCTGCACGGCGGCCACCGTCGGACCGAAGCGTGTGTTCCCGTAGAGAAGCGCCAGGCCGCGAGCGAATTTTGATTGAGTCGACGGCAGGAGCGCGAACCGCTGCCGCAACAGGCGGGCAACGCCGGCAACATCACGACGCGTGCCCTGTCGTTGCTCGATCTCCACCTCGTGATACGTGACCGCCGCGCCATCTCGGGGGCCGCGCAAGCGCACCCGGTCGAGCGCCAACTCGGCGATTGGTTCTGTCTGTGCAGCGCCCGGCGCGGGAAGGAGATCGAGGCGCCGCCGCGTGGTGTCGCTGATCAAAATCGGGTTTACCGGTCGGCCAGCAAGCAGGGCGGCCAGGTGTATCGCAAGCGGTCCCGGTGGGGGGATGAAGGGTGTCCGCGGCGCACGCGGCAAGGGGACGGTCAACTCGGGGCGTTCGTGCACGTCGCCACTCACCGTCCCC
>Ga0335070_10004970_pt1 | contig 15596 bp, 17 predicted proteins | sample Lox_Sample_13_FD_206722 | JGI IMG/M metagenome (GOLD analysis project Ga0335070, IMG submission 206722) | Soil microbial communities from Loxahatchee National Wildlife Refuge, Florida, United States - Lox_Sample_1.3 | ecosystem: Environmental > Terrestrial > Soil > Wetlands | place: USA... | reverse complement strand
GCCGCCTGAGGACGCCGCGATGATCGGCCACAAGAGGAGCGCGGGCATCCTGCCTTACCGCACGCGCGACGGTCGCCTGCAGGTGCTGCTGGTGCATCCGGGCGGGCCGTTTTGGGCACGCAGGGACGACGGCGCCTGGTCGATCGGAAAAGGCGAGTACGGTGACGACGAGGACGCTTTCGACGCCGCGCTGCGCGAATTCGAGGAAGAGACCGGCCACCGCCCGAGCGGCACCTTCATCGCGCTGGCGCCGATCAGGCAGCCCAGCGGCAAGGTGGTGTCGGCGTGGGCGGTCGACGACGCGTGGGACCTTGCCGGCTTTCGCTCGAACACGTTCACGATGCCGTGGCCACGCGGCTCGGGCCGCATGCAGACGTTCGACGAGGTCGACAAGGCCCAGTGGTTCGACCTCGCGCAGGCCGCGACCAAGATCGTGCCCGGTCAACGGGGCTTTCTGCATCAGCTGGCCGAGCGCCTGCGGGGGGGCGAGCCGGCGCGGTGATCGACCTGCGCGACCGACCACCCTCGACGGCACGGCGTCAAGCGGGCCCGGCGCCCCGCGCCTCGGGCCGTGTCGGCGCGAAGAAGACGTCCAGCGTCGGGAGGCTCGGCGCCGCGCGGATGCAATCCCACAGGAAGATCGCGAGGCCGGGGTCGCCGGTCCAAAGCGAGTGGCGCAACTGGCCGTACTGCCGTGCGTCGGCCTGCGCCTGCCCGATCGCGTGCATCGCGAACGCGCGCGCACGCTCGAGCCACCGCGGATCGCGCGTGCGCTCGTGGAGCACCAGGAAGGCGTAGGCGTTGCCGGCCGTGCCGTGGCACAGGTTGGCACCCTTGGCGAGCGGGCCGGCGCGCCAGATGGTGTCACCTGCGGCGAGCAGCAGCGGATCGAGCACCTCGTCGGGCGGGAAGTGCGCCAGGCAGATCACGAAGCCCGGTGCACCGTGGCAGAACTGCATCAGCCAACGCGGCTGCCTGCCCTCGGGCACGATGAGCTCGGGTCGCCAGTTGACGAGATCGCCTTCGCGCGTCGCGCTGCGCGTCACCGTGTTGGCGATGCATCGCTGCCAGAACGCCCACTCGTCGGCGCCGAGCACGTCGCGCGCGCGGGTCAGTGCGTGCGCGGTGGCCACGAAGCCGTGCACGCCGTCGAGATACGAGCAGTGCTGGCCGTACAGGTGCTGCGGCCAGAAGTGGCAGCCGTGCTCGTCGGACCACTGCAGCTCGCTGCACAGCTGGGCCGCGAGGCGCCGGATCAGGGCGGCCCAGCGCGCACCGCCGCCGCTGCGTTCGTGCATGAACGTGGCCGCCAGCAGCGAGCCCGGTGAGCCCCACATCAGCTCGCGCGCCGGGTGGTCGAGGTTGCTCTCGATCAGCCAGGCGATCGCGTCGGCGCGCGCCGCGCCCGGCTCGTGGCCCCAGGCCATCAACTCGATGGCCAGGTCGCCCATCAGGTACGAGCCGAAGTCTTCGAAGCCCGCGGCGCGCAACCAGGCGCGGTTGTCGTCGCGCAGGCGATCCAGATCCACCCGCTCGGCCACCGTCGCACCGCACGCACCCAGCGCATGCAGATGATGCAGCGCCCACACGACGCCGGCCGCACCGAAGTACAGCGACGTCGCGAGCGCCGACGGGTCGTCGCCGGGATCGAGGTCTTTCGGGTGCGAGGGCCAGTAGCGGCCGGGCACGAACGCCGCCTGGGTCTCGCGCACGATCCAATCGATCGCGTCGCGGGCGCGCGGCTCGCTCCAGGGCGGCGCCTGCAAGGGCTCGTGGCGGGCAGGATCGAACAGCATGCGGGTTCCTCGAGCGGAGCAATGATTGGAACCCAATCCGCTCGCGCGAGCTGGCGCATCGGCCTTCACCCTGCAGACGGTTTACGCTTCGCGTCCCGGCGCGGCATGGCCTGCCCGGTGGAGTTTCACGATGACCCTGCACCCGATTCGTCCGTTGCTGCTGATCGTCACGCTGCTGGCAGCGTGCGGCACCACCGTCGTCAACCCCGTCACCGGCCAGGCCGAGCGCACGGTGATGGACGAATCGGCCGAGATCGCCGAGGGTGCAAAGGCACACCAGCAGGTGCTGCAGGAGTACGGCGCCTACGACAACGCCAAGGTGCAGGCCTACGTCAACGACCTCGGGCAGAAGCTGGCCAGGCAGTCGCACCGCGCCAACCTGAAGTGGACCTTCACGGTGCTCGACAGCCCGGAGATCAACGCCTTCGCGCTGCCCGGCGGCTACGTCTACGTGACGCGCGGCATCATGGCCTACCTCGACAGCGAAGCCGAGCTGGCCGGCGTGATGGGCCACGAGATCGGCCACGTCACCGCACGGCACGGCGCACAGCGCGCGACGCGCGAGCAGACCGCCGGCATCGGCGTCATCGCGGCCACGGTGCTGGGCGCGGTGCTCGAGGCCGGCGGCCTCAGCGGCGCCACCGACCTCGCGAGCCGGGTGTCGCAGACGGCGGCGGCAGGCTACATCGCGTCGTACAGCCGCGACCAGGAGACCCAGGCCGACGAGCTCGGCGCCGAGTACCTGGCTCGCAACCGCTACGACCCGCAGAACATGGTCGAGGTGATCCAGGTGCTGAAGAGCCAGGAGCAGTTCGCGATCGACACGGCCAAGGCGGAGGGCAAGCCCCCGCCATCGTCCGCCGGCTGGCTCGCCTCGCACCCGGCCAACGACAAGCGGCTGGCCGACATCAAGGCCTTCGCCGCCAAGTACAAGGGCCAGAGCGGCTACGCCGACAACGGTCGCCCGCGCTACCTGCAGGCGATCGACGGCATGGTCTACGGCGACAGCGCCGAGCAGGGCGTGGTGCGCGGGCGCAACTTCTATCACGAGGGCCTGGGCATCGCGATCACGGCGCCGCAGGGCTGGCAGATCCAGAACTCGGCCGACGCGATCGCGCTCGTCAACGGTGCCGTCGATGCCGGCCTCATCGTGCGGCTGGTGCCGGCCAAGGCCGGCAAGACCCACGACGACGTGATCCGCAACGCGATCAAACCGGTCGACGCGCGCACCGAGAAGCGCACCGTCCACGGCCTGGCCGCCACGCACCTCACCGGCACCGTGCGCAACCAGCAGGGGCAGAGCCGGCCGGTGAACCTCACGCTGGTCACCGGCCCGGGCGATCGCATCTACCTGCTGCAGTACGCGGCCAAGGATGCCGCGGCGCTGCAGCGCGCCAGCACCGGCTTGTCGGAGGCCGAGTCGTCGTTTCGCGCGCTGACGGCAGACGACCGCACCGCCGCGCGACCGTGGCGCGTGCAGATGGTGCCGTACCCGCGCGGCGGGTTCGCCGAGCTGGCGCGCTCGTCGCCGCTGCCTGCCGCCCGCGCCGAGGCCCAGCTCAAGTTGCTCAACGGCGTGTACGACGGTGGCGCCGCACCGAAGCCGGGGCAGCCGGTGAAGGCGGTCGTGGGCTGAAGGCCGTCGGCGCGGCATCACTACACTCGGCGCCGATGAGTCCCGACGCCCCGTCGCCGATCGGCCCCGAGCAGGCCGCGCTGATCCAGCGTCGCGTCTCGATCATGGTGGGCAGCCGCGACGCGAACTTGCGGCCGCACCTGCTGCGTGCGGTGGGCTGCCGGCTCTCCGCCGACCGGCGCCGCGTCACGCTGCTGGTGCCGCAAAGCAGCAGCGGTGCCATGCTGGCCGACCTGCGCGACAACGGCCACATCGCGGTGGTGTTCAGCGAGCCGACGAGCCACCGCACGATCCAGGTCAAGGGCCGCGACGCGACCGTCACCGCCTGCGGCCCCGACGATGCGGCGCTGGCCGAGCGCTACGTGGAAGGCTTCGTCGCCGAGATCGCGCAGCTCGGCTTCGGGCACGTCGTGGCGCACACCATCCTCAGCCGGCACGACGCGCTGGCGGCGGTGCACTTCACGATCGCCGAGGCCTTCGAGCAGACGCCGGGCCCCGCAGCCGGCGAGCGCCTGGCGCCACCGGATCGATGACGCCACAGGCCATGGACGCGCTCGACCTCGACGACATCCGACCCTGCCTGGAAGGCGCCATTCCCGGCGTGATGGCCACCTGCGCCAGCGACGGCACGCCCAACGTCACCTACATCTCGCAGGTGGAGTACGTCGACACGCGGCACCTGGCGCTGTCGTTCCAGTTCTTCAACAAGACCCGGCGCAACGTGCTGGCCAACCCGGTGACCGAGCTGCTGGTGATCCATCCGGCCAACGGCGCGATGTACCGCGTCGCCGCGCGCTACCTGCGCACCGAGACCGAAGGCGCGCTGTTCGAGCGCATGCGGGCCAAGCTGGCCGGCATCGCGTCGCACACCGGCATGAGCGGCGTGTTCAAGCTGCGCGGCGCCGACGTCTACGCGGTCGACCGCGTCGAGCAAGTGGTGGCGCCGGTGCGCGTGGAGCCGCACAGCGCGCTCAACCGCCTGTCGGCGCTGCGCCGCGCGTCGCGGCATGCCGCCGGTGCGAGCGACCTCGACAGCCTGTTCGAGCGCACGCTCGAGGCCGTGTGCGACGGCTTCGGCATCCGCCACGCGATGCTGCTGCTGCTCGATGCCGCCGGGCAGCGGCTGTACACCGTGGCCAGCCGCGGCTACGGCCGTTCCGGCGCCGGGTCGGAGATTCCGCTGGGCGAAGGCGTGGTCGGCGTCGCCGCGCGCATGGCCACGCCGATCCGCATCAACCACGCCACGCTCGAGTACGCCTACAGCCGCACGATGCGCGAAGGGCTCGCCGGCCACCGGCTCGAGCGCGAGATTCCCTTGCCCGGCCTGGCGGAGCCGGGCAGCCAGCTGGCGGTGCCGCTGCTGTGCGGTGGCCAACTGCTCGGCGTGCTGTTCGTCGAGAGCCCGCAGGACATGCGCTTCAGCTGGGACGACGAAGACGCGCTGGTCGCGCTGGCCGCGCAGGTGGCCGCACAGCTCACCGCGCTGGCACGCGGCGCGCAGGCCGGCCCCGATGCGCCCGACGACGACGCGCCGGCCGCGGCGGCCGGTGCACCGATGCCGCTGTCGCCGCAGGCGCTGCCGCTGCGCGTGCGCCACTACGACCACGACGACAGCGTGTTCCTCGACGACGACTACCTGATCAAGGGCGTGGCCGGCGCCGTGCTGTGGAAGCTGCTGTGCGACCACGCCGAGCGCGGCCGCACCGACTTCACCAACCGCGAGCTGCGGCTGGCACCGGACATCCGCCTGCCCGAGGTCGGCGACAACCTCGAGGCCAGGCTGGTGCTGCTGACCCGGCGGCTGGTGGACCGCCAGGCCTGCGTGCGGCTGGAGAAGACCGGTCGCGGCCGCTTCCGCCTGCGCGTGACGCGGCCGCTGCAGCTGTTGAACGTGCCGCGCTGAGGCGGCCCGTTGCGCCCCGTCAGGCCGCGTGCGCGGGCAGGCCGAGGTCGCGCAGCAGTCGCGCGTGGTCGCGCGGCGGCAGCGTGCGCTCGGCGATTCCGAGCACGGCGTTGAACGCCTCGGGCGGCATGCCCTGCTTCATGCCGCCCAGCATGCCCGCGCGCTCCGGCGCGCTGAGCGCCGGCACGAACCACTGCAGCGCCTCGAACATCTCGGCCGGCGGAATCGACGACACCAGCGCGTGCTCGATCGCCTCGAGCTGCGCGTCGCTGTACGCCGCCCACAGCACCGCGTTGTGCGCCGTCTCTTCGGCGTGCATGTGCTGGAAGTTGTCGGCGACGAACAGCGCCAGCGTGCGATAGAGCCGGGCCAGCGCGGCGCCACGCGCGCCGTCGCTGCTGTCGGCCACCAGCGCGGCCAGGTCGCGCAGGTCGGCGATGGCTTCCAGGTGGTGCTCGTGCTCGCCGGCGACGCGCCCGGCGCTGCCGGGCCGCGCGCGCTCCAGCGCCGGGTGCACGAAGTCGTTCTCGTGCGCCACGTGCGACTCGCACATCGCGAGCAGCCGCTCCAGCAGCGCCAGTGCGGCGCGCACCTCGTCGGCATCGCCCGGGTCGGTTGCGCCCACCGTGCACAGCGTGCGCGTCATGAACAGGCGCAGCGCCTTGTGGATGGGGGCGTAGAAGTCGCCGCGGCCGGCAGCCGCGGCGGGCATGCCCGAGTCGGCCAGCGCGGCGGCCTCGCGCACGAAATGTTCGGTGGTCTGCGTCGTGTCCATGTCGATCCTCGTCGTGTGTGTCGCCGGCAGGTGGTTGCGGCGGCGTGACGGCACTGTAGAAAACGCGAACACCGGGCGCTCTTAAGAACTCCCTCACCGGACCTTAAAGACTTCTTCACCGGATTACGACTGAAATCGAAGCGCACGGCGAGGCGCCTGCGGATGCACGCAGGCGTCGCTCGGGGCGTCGCTCGGCGCAGCGCCATCGGCAGCGCTTCAGGTGCGCGCGGCGCAGCACGAAGCGGCCTTCGCGGCCGGCGCCGGTTGCGGCTCGTAGCGGTCGTGGTGGCGCACCCAGTCCATCGTGCGCGGCAGGCCCTGTTCGTCACGGCCCTTGGGCACGAGGTCGAGCAGGCTGTAGGTGCCCATCATCACTTCCACGCCGCGTCCGTAGGTGGAGTAGGTGTGGAAGACGTCGCCGGCGTCGTCCTTGTAGAACACGCTGATGCCGGGCATCTCCTCGGGGGCGAAGGAGACCTCCTGGTAGTTGTAGTGAACGCGGCCCTTGGCCCGTTCCTGCGGCGTGAACGACACGCCGAAGTCGTGGTTGAAGTCGCTGCCGAACGACGACACCCACCTGAACTGCCAGCCCATGCGCTGCTTGAAGCGCTCGATCTCGCCCAGCGGCGCGCGCGACACGGCCACGAGCGTCACGTCGCGACGCGCCAGGTGCACGCCCATGCCGTCGCTGTGGTCGGCCATGAACGAGCAGCTCGGGCAGCCCTGCTCCCAACCCGGGCCGAGCATGAAGTGCTGCACCAGCAGCTGGCGACGGCCGTCGAACAGGTCGGCGAGCGTGCGCGTGCCCTCGGGCGCGTCGAAGGTGTAGACCTTGTCGATGCGCACCCACGGCAGCGCGCGGCGCTCGCGAGCGATCTGGTCGCGCAGGCGGGTCAGCTCCTTCTCGTGCGCGAGCAGCGCCTTGCGCTCGGCGATCCATCGCTCTCTGGACACGACCGGGTGGTCGACGACCGGGTTCGCTTCGCTGACGGGGGTGGCGTTCATGGTGTGTGCTCCTTGGCTCGACGAGCCGCCGATCGATATGGACCGCGGCGCTCAGCGCGCCACGGGTTTGCGGGGGCGGCGCACGGCGCGGACCTTGCCGCTCGAGCCGCCGCCGCAGTAGAAGAGGCCGGCGCCGTCGGACTCCAGGCCGCTGACGGCAGTACCTGGCGGCATCTCGAGGCGCTCGAGCACGGCGCCGCTGGCGGGGTCGATGCGGCGGATGTCGCTCTCGTCGCCCTCCCACGTGCCGTGCCAAAGTTCGCCGTCGACCCAGGTGACGCCGGTGACGAAGCGGTTGGATTCGATGGTGCGCAGGATCGCGCCCGTCTGCGGGTCGATCTGGTGGATCTTGCGGTCGCGGTACTGCCCCACCCACAGGCTGCCCTCGGCCCAGGCGAGGCCCGAGTCGCGACCGCCCCCGGGCGCCGGGATCGACGCCAGCACGGCGCCGGTGGCCGGATCGATCTTGTCGATGCGCGCCTCGGCGATCTGGTAGATGTGCGTGCCGTCGAACGCGGTGCCCGCATCGGACGCGCACGCCAGCGTGCGCTCGGCCTGGCCGGTGGCGGGGTCGAACGCCACCAGGCCCACCGGGGTGGCGGCCCACACGCGACGGCCGTCGTGCGTCACGCCGCCGATGTTGGCGGCGCCGTCGAAGGGACCGTACTCGCGCACGATCTCCGCGAGCCGCGACGAACGTTGTGATGGAAGGTTCTCAGCGCTGCTCATCGTGCTTGCTCCATCGGGCGCCGCACGTCGCAGCGCCGTGAGGGCAAATCTACGTGAGCGGCAGCGCGGCCGGGAGTAACAAGATCGTCGTGAATCCGGTCAGCGGCGGCGCGAGCCAGCGCTGCGCGCGGGCGCGGCCCACCGAACGCACGCGCTGCCCGGCCTCGAGTTCGACCAGCGCGCGTTGCACCGTGCGCTGGCTGGCGCCGACGGCCAGCGCGAGCGCCGACGTCGACCACGCGGCGCCATCGGCCAGCAGCGCCAGCAGCGACGCCTGCTCGCCGTCGATCGGCGGCACCAGCACGGCGACCTCGCGCCGGTCGTTCGGCGCGCCGGTGCGATCATCGCTCGGGTCCGCGGCGACGAGCGCGTAGCCGCGCGCGGTGGCCTCGATGCGCGCCAGCGGCTTGGCCAGCGCACGCAGGCGGCCCATCTCCACCCGCAGGCGTGCCCGGTGCGTCTCGTCGGGTCGGCGCGTCCGAAACGCGCGCGCGATCAGCGCGTTGCGCTCGACGTCGCCGGGCCACGCCTCGGCCAGCGCGCGCGCCAGTACGAACAACACAGGGCGCCGCGCCAGCGGCAACCAGGTGTCGCCGGCGCCCAGGCCGCGCCGGCACGCGTCGAGCACCAGTGCGCCCGAGCCGAGCAGCGCCTCCACGTCGGCCAGGCGCAGCGGCTGCTCGGAGCCATCGACGTGCAGGCGCCGCGCCGCGGGGCGATCGAGCACCGCGCGCGCCTCGGCCACCTCGGCGATCAGCGCCGGCACGCCCGCGCGCTCGGCCGCGTCGTGCGCGCGCGCCAGCGCCGCACGCGCCGCGGCCGTGCGCAACCTGCGCAACGCCACCTCGGCCGCGGCCTGGTACGCGGTGGCCGTCAGCGATGGCGGCACGCCACGCAGATCGAGTGCGCCCAGCATCGACGCCGCCTCGTCGAGGCGGCCGAGCAGGAGCAGCCGGCGCACGGCGATCAAGCGCGCGTGCAGCGCGTTGGCGCGATCGGCCCGCGCCTCGAGCGTGGCCGACGCCGCGGCCAGCCCGCGCGGCGAGCCGCCGAGATCGCGCATCGCGAGCGCGACCTCGGCCTCCGCGACCACGCAGCGCGCGCGGGAGATCTCTTCGTGGTGACCGAAGCCGCGCGAGGCGCGCCGCAGCAGCTCGCGCGCCCCCGGGTGTTCGCCGAGCTGGGCCATCGCGATGCCGCGCAACGCGAGTGCCGGTGGGTCGTCGCGCAGGCTGACGCGCTTGAGCGCGCCGATCGCGTCGCCGGCGGCGAGCGCGCGTGCAGCGGCGACGACGAGCGAATCCATCGACGCAGCGCGCGGGCTCAGCGGCCGGCGGGGTCGGCCGCGACCACCAGCGAGCGCGGCGTCCGCACTACGTGCCGCAGAAGGTCTGGTAGCACGCCGTCACCTCGGCCGGCGCCGGCTCGGTGTAGCGCGCGAACTCGGCCGCGTCGTCGAACGGACGGCGCAGCGCGGCCAGCAGCTGTTCGAACGGGCGAAGGTCGTCGCCATCGGAGGCGGCGGCCAGCGCCTCTTCGACGCGATGGTTGCGCGCGATGATCCAGGGGCTCACGCGGCGCATGCGCGCGGCACGGTCCGCTGCCTGCGGTCCGCCCGCGGCCGCATCGCGCGCGCCGCGCTCGCGCCAACGCGCGAGCCAGCCATCGAGCGCGGCCGGTTCGGCCAGCAACGCACGCAGCGGCGCGTCGTCGCCGCCAGCGGCGTCGGCCAGCCGCCGCCACGCCAACGTGAAATCCACCTTCTGCGCGTGCAGCAGTGCGAGCCAGTCGTCGGCCAACGCGGCATCGCCGGCATCGTCTGCCGCGCCGGCAGCGAACAGACCGAGCTTGGCGCGTTGTCCGCGCAGCAGCGCCGCGGCGTAGAGCGCGGGGAACGCCTCGATCACTTCGGTGGCCTGCGCCACCGCGCGTTGCACCGAGGCCTCGTCGTCCTCGCGCGCCACCAGCGGCAACAGCGCCTCGGCGAAGCGCGCCAGGTTCCAGCGCGCAATGTGCGGCTGGTTGCCGAACGCGTAGCGCCCGCCGTGGTCGATGCTGCTGAAGACGGCCGCCGGATCGTAGGCCTCCATGAAGGCGCAAGGTCCGAAGTCGATCGTCTCGCCGGAGATCGCCATGTTGTCGGTGTTCATCACGCCGTGGATGAAGCCGACGTTCATCCACTGCGCGATCAGCGCCGCCTGGCGCGCCGCCACTGCGCGCAGCAGCGCCATGGCGCGATCGGGGCTGTCGACCAGCTCGGGGTCGTGGCGCGCGATCGTGTAATCGGTCAGCTGGCGCAGCCGCTCGACGTCGCCACGCGCGGCGAAGAACTGGAACGTGCCCACGCGCAGGTGGCTGGCCGCCACGCGCGTGAGCACCGCGCCGGGCAGCGCCTGCTCGCGCAGCACCGACTCGCCGGTGGCCGCCACCGCGAGCGCGCGCGTGGTGGGAATGCCCAGCGCCTGCATCGCCTCGCCGATCAGCACCTCGCGCAGCATCGGGCCGACGGCCGCCTTGCCGTCACCGCCGCGCGAGAACGGCGTGCGCCCCGATCCCTTGAGTGCGACGTCGCGGCGTCGGCCCGCGCGATCGATCACCTCGCCGAGCAGCAGCGCGCGCCCGTCGCCGAGCTGTGGCGAGAAGCCGCCAAACTGGTGGCCGGCGTACGCCTGCGCGATCGGCTCGGCATCGGTGGGCAACGCATTGCCCGCGAACAGTGCCGCCGCGTCGGCGCCGCGCAGCGCCTGCGCATCCAGCCCCAGCTCGGCGGCGAGTGCGTCGTTGAAGAACAGCAACCGCGGCGCCGGCACCGCGGCGGGCTTCCAGGCCACGTAGGCACCCGGCAGCTCGCGGGCATAGGTGTTGTCGAAACCGAAGGGAAGCATGCGCAGCCGGCGGTGGGATTGCGCCAGTGTGCCCGCATTCGGTCGCGCACGCCGCCGCGCCGGCGAATGACCCGGCCGCTCAGGATGAATCGCGCGACGGCAGCGGCAGGCCGTGCTGCGCGAGCGTGCGGTCGACTGCAGCGGACCAGCCGCGGTTGGCCGCCGGGCTCGCCGGGCTCGGATGCAGGATCTGCAGCACCTTGATGCGGCGCGCGAGCACCGAATCGACCGCATCGCCTTGCAGCACCGTGCGAAGGCAGCGCTCGGCGAACGCGCCGACGCCGATCGCCCACTCGGGCTTCAGCGCGGTCAGCGCGGCGGCCAGATGGCGGTCGCACGCCTGCGCGACGGCTTGGCGCTGCGCCGCCGGCAGCTTGTCGGGCGTGAAGTTGCGGCCCGAGGCTTCCAGGAACACGAGCGGGCAATAGTTCAGCACGAACCAGTCGCGAAAGAACGCGTCGGCCGGGCCGAAGCGCAGCGCGGCCCAGCCCCACAGGCGCCGACCGCTGACCTCGGAGCGCGTGCAGCCGAAGCCGTCGATCGGCCGCTTGGGGTGCTCGTGCGGCGGGCGCTCGATGCGCGCGTGCAGGCCCATCCAGTCGCGCACCGCCGCCACCTCGCCGAACGGCACGCCGGTCTGCATCATGCCGAACGGGCCCGGGTTCATGCCCAGCAGCACCACGCGCTTGCGCGTGGCGCCGTAGCGTGTCACGTAGGCCTGGTAGTTTGCCCATGCGTACTGCAGCGGGTCGTACACGTGCGCGATCGGTGGCCCGAAGCGCAGCGTGGCCAGCGCGTGCGTCAGCTCGCGCGCCGCGGCGAGCAACGAGTGGGCGATCGACGACGACATGGTGTGGCGCGGACCGGCGGGGGCCGCGAGCCTAGCATCGGCAACGGCCCGCGCCGCGGCGCCGCTGCACCTCACGGGCCGCGCTCGGCGTCGAGCCGTTCGGCCAGGCCCTCGAACAGGCGGATCCACACCGGCGGCGGCACGCCGTATTCGCGGCCGTTGCGCGCGATCACCACCTGATGCAGCGGCGACACGAACACGAACTGGCCGTGGTTGCCGCGCGCGCTGAACTCGTAGCGCCCGTCACCGAGGCGCTGGCCCCACCAGAAGTGGTGGTAGTACGCGCCGGCGCGAAACTGCTCGATCGGCACCGCGCCGTCGGGCGAGGTGGCGTCGCGCACCGCCTGCGCCGACAGCACGCGGCGGCCATCCAGCGCGACGCCATCGTCGAGAAACAGCTGACCGAAGCGCGCGAAATCGAGCGTGCGCGCGTTGATGCCGCTCTCGAGCTTCTCGAAGCCGCTGGCCTCGCTGTCGAGGCTCCAGCTCGCGTCGGCCGCCATGCCGGCCGGCTGCCACAACCGCCGCTCGAGGTACGCGGTCACCGACATGCCGGTGGCGCGCTCGAGCACCAGTCCGATCAGCAACGGGTGGTAGTTGTTGTACAGCCAGGCCTGCCCCGGTGGCCGCTCGACGCGCGTGTCGTGCAGCGCCAGCGCGCGCAGGTCGGGCCAGTAGTAGGTCTTGGCGCCGTCGCTGGTGAGAAACGGGTACTGCACGTAGTGCAGGCCCGCGTTCATGTTCAGCAGGTGGCGCAGCGTCACCTGCTCGAAGCGCGCGTCGCGCTGGCGCAGTTCGGGCAGCCACGTGGTCACCGGCGCGTCGAGGCTGCCGATGCGGCCGTCGGCGACAGCCAGGTCCACCAGCGTGCCGAGCACCGACTTGGCCACCGAGAACGACGTCGCCGGCTGGTCGCGACGATGGCCGTTGAAGTAACCCTCGTAGATCACCCGCCCGCGCTGCAGCACGACGAAACCCTGCGTGGTGTTGCCGGCCAGCCAGGCTTCGAGCTCCTGCCCCGGCATCGTCTGCGCGAACGCGCGGCGCACGCGCTCGGGCTCCAGCGCCACGGGCATCTCGCGCGCCCCGGGCGGCGCACGCACCGCGCGCCTCGGAAAGTAGAACTGATCGTCGACGTCGGAGTCGCCGAGCGTCACGGTGCGCCACACGTAGGTCGGCGAGTAGACCAGGCACGCCAGCGCCACGGCCGCCACCAGCACGGCGACCAGGCCCAGCGCCACGCGGCGCAGGGCGGAAACGAGACGAACGCGGCGCATGATGAACAGGGTGCCGATTATCGGCACCGCCGACGCGAGCTCGCGTCGGCGGCTCAGCGCCGGCTGCGCACCGGCGGCCCGGCCACGATCGTCACGTGCCGCTGCTGGCCGCTGACGCTGCGCACCAGCAGGCGCAACCGCGCGCCGGGCGGCACCTGCACCATGGCCGCCACCTCGCGGGCATTGGCGCCGGCCAACGGCTTGCCCTGCGCCTGCAGGATCAGGTCGTCGACGTGCAGGCCGCCTTTGTCGGCAGGTGAGCCGGGCTCGATCTCCTGCACGCGCACCGACTTCAGGATCGGCGTGACGAAGTCACCGTCGACCTCGACGTAGACGGTGAACCCCAGCCGCCCACGCTCGGTGGCCACGGCCGGCTGCAACGGCAGCGACAACAGTGCCGCGCACAGCACCGCCCAGGCCGTGCGCAGCAGCCCCTGGCGCCCGCCCATCCGCTTGCACCGAGTCATCGGCCAAGCTTACCCGCCCGACCGCGCACCAGCCGACGACTCTTGCACGAGACGCTGCACCACGCGACGCGCCAGCGGCGCGGCGAGCAACACGATCGGGAATGCGAACAGCCACGCGGTGAGCCATGCGCTGGCCCACAGCGCGATGAAGCCGGGCGCCAGCCCCGCGGCGCGCGCGGTCGCGATGCCCGACACGACGAGCGACATCAGCCCCGACAGGATCAGGCCGAACAACATCGGCGCGAATCGTTTCGGAATCATCGCGCCAGCTCCAGCGGCTCGGCCACGGGCCTGTCGATCGCCACGCGATGCAGCGCCTGCGCAAAGTTGCGGCCGAACATCCGGGCCGTCTTGACGTCGCCGGGCGCAAACGCATCCGCCGGCGCGGCGTGGCCCGCCTGCGCCATCAGGCCCGACCACGATCCCAGCCGGTTGGCCGCGTGCTCTTCGGGCGTGCCGCGGTGCTGTTCCGGAATGATGGGGTTTCCGACCCAGATCATGCCGTGCTGCATCGCGAACACGAACATCGACAGCAGCGTCGACTGCTTGTCGCCGGCCGGCAGCGACGACACCGTGAAGCCCGCGGCCAGGCGCCCTTTCAGCAGCTGGTCGCGCCACAGTCGCCCGGTGGCATCCATGAACAGCTTGAAGCGCCCCGAGACGCCGCCCAGGTAGGTGGGCGAGCCGAGGACGAGGCCATCGAACCCCAGCAGGCGTTCGGGCGCAGCGGCCAGTTCGTCGGCGGTGTGCAGCTGCACCTCGGTGCCGGCCACGCCCCCGGCGCCCGCGGCGACGTGCCGCGCGATGTGCTCAGTGTGGCCCTGCGCGCTGTGATAGACGACGGCGAGTCTTTTCATGTCATTTCGCTCCTTGCAACGTGAGATCGGAAAGGGGCCCGCAACGCGTCATCGCGAAGCCCAGGTGATGGCGAGGGCCGACAGGTACAGGCCGGCGCCGAACACCGCGTGATTGGCCAGGCTGCGCAGGCGGTTCTTCGCCGGAGTCTTCGTCCTCGATGACGCGATGCCGGCTCCCATCGCGGGCTGCATCACGAGCCATGGCGCCAGCACCGAGCCGATGCCCACCATCAGCGCCGGCAGCAGGCTCGGCTGGCGGGTCCACGCGCTGCCGTACAAGCCCACCAGCGCAGCGGCGAACGCGATGCCGACGGCGTAGTGGACCAACCAGCCCCAGGCGCGCTCGCCGCGGATCGGCGTGGCGCGTGCGATGGTGTCGTGTGCCCAGCGGCCGCGCAGCGCGTGCCCGATCCAGCGCCCGATGAGGGCCATGTCGAGCGTGGGCACGTTCAGCCGCTGCAGCAGCCACAGCCACAGGTCCATGGCCGCGGTGGCACCGATGCCGATGAGGGCGACACGCACCGTGTCGTGGAGCAGTGTGCTCATGGTTGACTCAGTTGACTCAAGAAGAACGTGTGGGCCACGATAGGAGCTCAAGTCGACTTGAAGTCAAGCCTGGGTCTCGTTCATGGATATCGCCGAAGTGGCCAAGCGCTCGGGCGTGCCCGCCTCCGCGCTGCGCTACTACGAAGAGAAGGGGCTGATCGCGTCGGTCGGTCGTGAAGGCCTGCGCCGCCGGTTCGCCCCTGCGGTGTTGAACCGCCTGGCGCTGATCGCGCTGGGCCAGGCCGCCGGGTTCTCGCTCGACGAGATCCGCGAGATGCTCGCGCGCGACGGGCCGCTGCGGATCGATCGCCGCATGCTGACGTCGAAGGCCGACGAGATCGACCGCACGATCAGGCGGCTGCAGGCGATGAGCGACGGCTTGCGGCATGCCGCGGTGTGCCCCGCGCCGAGCCACGCCGAGTGTCCGACGTTTCAGCGGCTGCTGAAGGCGGCGGCCGCGGGCACGCTCGATCGCCGCCCGCGCAAGGCGAGCGTCGCGCGCGGCAAGGCGTGAGTGGTCGCGGCCCGCCCGGGATGCAGGCCGCGAGCCCAGGCCGCGCCGGCCTTCCGCGCAACCCGGTGTAGTCTAGGCACCGCATCGACTGATCGGCCCTTGCCCCCATGCCTCTGCCACCACCGGATTGCCCGCGCGAGCCGTCGCACCAGCGCTCCATCACCATCCGCGCCTATGCCCGCACCGACGGGCTGTGGGACATCGAAGGCCACCTCACCGACGCCTGGCCACAGCCCGTGCCGTGCGCCGGCGGCATGCTGCCTGCCGGCCAGCCGATGCATTCGATGTGGCTGCGCTTCACGGTGGACCGCACCGCCACCATCGTCGCGGCGCACGCCGTCACCGACGCCGGGCCC
>Ga0335070_10004969_pt1 | contig 15597 bp, 15 predicted proteins | sample Lox_Sample_13_FD_206722 | JGI IMG/M metagenome (GOLD analysis project Ga0335070, IMG submission 206722) | Soil microbial communities from Loxahatchee National Wildlife Refuge, Florida, United States - Lox_Sample_1.3 | ecosystem: Environmental > Terrestrial > Soil > Wetlands | place: USA... | reverse complement strand
GACTGCTCGCCTTTCTTGCCAACTTCGCCCAATTCGCCGTCTGGCTGCTGGCGCCCTATTACCTCGTGACCCAGCGCGGCCTCACGGCGACGGCGGGTGGGCTGCTCTTCATGCTCACGCCCGTCGCAACGGCGCTCGCCGCTCCCATCGCGGGGCGTGTCACCGATCGCCGCGGGCCGGGCGGACCGATGGTCTTCGGGCTCGCCGCCGAAGCGATGGGGCTTCTCTTCGTGGGCCGCTGCGGCGACTCGACGCCGCTTCCGCTGGTCGGCGCGGCGCTCGCTCTCGTCGGTCTCGGGCTCGGTATGTTCCAGGTGCCCAATCTCGCTCAGCTCATGGCGGCGTTCCCGCCGCGACAGCAGGGCGCGGCGGGAGGCTTCGCCTTCCTCTCGCGCACGGTGGGCATCGTGGTTGGCGTCCAGAGCGCCGCCTGGCTCTTCGGCGCCCGCGTGCAGATCCTGGGCTTCCTGCCCGCCTTCCGCTTCACGTTCGACTCGGCGGCCATCGTCTGCGCGACGGCCGCGCTGATCTCGCTCTTGCCGGGTCGGGATTCTGCGCCGCGTGGGGCAAGCCCCGAGGTATGAGCCGCAACCGCTGGGTCATACTCGGTGTCTGCCTTCTCGGATTCATGCAGGCCCACATTCATCGGGTCGGATTCGCGCCGCTCATCCCGACCTTCATGTCAGATCTCGGCATCAGCTATGCCGCCGCCGCGACCATCATGACCGCCTATTTCTGGACGTACACCGTGGCCCAGCTGCCCGTCGGTGTGCTCACCGACCGGCTCGGGCCCCGCCGCATGATGCTCACTTTTCTCGCCGTCCTGGCCGCGGGAGTGATCGCCTTTCCGCTGAGCCGCACCTACGCTCAGAGTCTCCTCACGCGCGGACTGATCGGGCTCGGCGCGTCGGGTATCTGGCTGCCCGGTCTTCGGCTGATCCACGAGTGGTTCCCGCCTCAGCAGCGCGGGCGGGCGACCGGGCTCTTCTCGGCGGGAGGCGGTGTCGGGGGCACCATGGCGCTCATGCTGGTGCCCGTGCTCGCCGCCCGGCTCGGGTGGCGATGGGGTTACGCCATCACCCTGATCCCGCTGCTCCTTGCCTTCGCCCTGATCTCCCTCTGCGTGAGGCCGGGCCCGCTGGCCGAGCGCCGGAGCGGGGCGGCGGGCTCCCGGAGCGCGTCGGCGGCATTGAAGCAGGTGCTCGGCGCTCCGGCACTCTGGCCGATCAATGTGTCCGTGCTCTTCTCCTACGGCGCCTTCATCGCGCTGGTCACCTTCCTTCCGGCCTTTCTCCAGCGCAGTGAGGGGCTCACTCCCGGACACGCCGGTTTCGTCACCGGCCTCGTGACCGCGGGCACGGTGATCTCCTGGCCGCTGGCCGGCTTCTTCTCGGACTGGATGGGACGACGCAAGGGCATCTGTATCTTCAGCCAGGGGATGTGCGCGGTCGCGTGTCTCTGCTTCGCGCTGCTCGTGCCTGGGAAGGGGCTCGCGGCCGCGGCGCCGGCGGCACTCTTCACCGGGCTCATGCTGGGTGGCATGGTCACGCCTTTCGTCATGGTGGTCGAGCTGTTTCCCTCGGATCTGATCGGTACGGCCTCGGGCGTGGTCAACACGTTTTGCTTCATCGGGAGCTTGCTCATTCCCGTGCTCGTGGGCAAGATACTCGACGTGAGTGGCAGCTTCCCGGCGGCCTTCACCGCGTGCGCGGCCTTCGAGGCGCTGGCGCTCGCGAGCGCCGCCTTCACCCGTGAGACGGGTTTGCGCCGACGGCCCGTCATGGTGACCTGACATGCACATCGTCGATCCGGTAAGCTCGAGCGCGGCCGCCACCAAGACTCTGGCCGCCCGACCGCGCTCGCTCCAAGGCGTGACCATCGCGCTCCTCGACAATTCGAAGCCCAATGCGGGTGTCCTGCTCGAGCGGGTGGGCGCCCTCCTCGCTGCCCGCGGCGCCGCCGCGGTGCGCGGGTGGCAGAAGCCGGGCTCGTCGATCGCGGCCTCGCCCGCCGTCATCGAGGAGATCGCGGGGGCCGCGAGGGTCGCGCTCACCGCTTCGGCCGACTGAGGCTCGTGCACGTCGTGGAGTGTCCACGACGCCGCTGAGCTGGAAGCGCGGGGAGTGGCCTGCGTCGTGCTTGGGACCGATGAGTTCGTTCCGCTCGCGAAGGCCCAGGTGGCCGCGAAGGGACTACCGGGACTTCCCGTGGTGACGGTGCCGCACCCGATCGGTGGCATCCCCGCTGCGACCGTTGCCGCCAAGGCCGACGCCATCGTCGACCGTGTGCTGCGAGCGCTCACGGTCGATCCGGACGGGGGCGTGCCGCCGGGGGGCGGCGAGGCTCAGGTCGTGGAGGCGCCCGATGATATCGACGAATTCCAGAGCTGGATCATGGAGCGTGGATGGGGCGACGGGCTTCCCGCCATCCCGCCCACGCGGGACCGCGTCGCCCGCATGCTCTCGGTCGCGGGTCGCAGGCCCGGCGATGTCGTCGCCATACTCGTGCCGAGGCTCGGCCGAGCCACCGTCGAGGCCATCGCGGCCAATTCCGTGATGGCGGGCGCGCGTCCCGAGCACCTGTCCGTGATCCTCGCCGCCGTCGAGGCGGTAGCCGAGCCGGCGTTCAACCTGCAGGCGATTCAGACCACGACCCATCCCTGCTCTCCGCTCGTCATCGTCAATGGACCGATCGCCCGCCGCCTCGGGATACACGCGGGAGGCAATGTCTTCGGGCAGGGGACGCGGGCCAATGCCGCGATCGGCCGGGCGCTTCGGCTGATTCTCCAGAACGTGGGCGGGGCGAGGCCGGGCAAGGAGGATCGCGCCACCCAGGGACACCCGGGCAAGTATTCGTATTGCATTGCCGAGAACGAAGCGGCGTCTCCCTGGGAACCGCTGTCGGTGGAGCGCGGTTTCTCTGCCGTGGAGAGCACGGTGACCGTCTGCGGGTCGGAAGGGCCGCACAATATCAATGACCACGCATCGACCACGCCCGAGGCCATCGTGATGACCGTGGCGAGCGTGGCGGCGACGGTAGGCTCGAACAATATCTATCTGGGCGGAGAGCCGCTCGTCGTCCTGGGGCCGGAGCATGCGGCCACTGCGGCTTCCTCCGGATGGAGCAAGGACGATTTCAGGCGGAGAGTATGGGAGCAGGCGGCGGTGCCTCTCACACACTTCGCGCGGGAGAACATCGAGCGGTTCGCGACGATCTACCCCGAGGGCTTCAGGGACCGCCCGGCCGACGCGGTGGCGCGGGTGGCCCGCGACTGGCGGGACATCATGGTGGTGGTGGCGGGCGGCGCCGGCAAGCACTCGGCCCTCATCCCCACATTTGGCGCCACACGATCGATCACGCGGCGAATCACCGACTAGAACAGGAGAGCTCCCGATGAGAGCATTCGCGACGCTTCTGACGATGGTGATGCTGGGCCTGACCCTGACGGCAAGTGAGGTGCTCGCGGCCGGCGGCACCGAGCGTGAGGCGCCGCGGGCGCAGCCGTCGGCCTTGACCTCGGCCGAGCAGGAGTACAACCGCGGCATCGCCGCCAGGAACGCGAAGAACTGGCAGGCGGCCGTCGGATCGTTCCAGAAGGCGGTCAGCCTCAAGCCCGCATTTCCCGAGGCGTGGAACGAGCTGGGCTACGCGCTACGCAATCAGGGCAACTATCCCGACTCCCTCAGGGCGTACGACGAGGCGTTGCGGCTTCGGCCCAACTTTCCCGAAGCGCTGGAATATCTCGGGGAGGCCTATGTGAAGCTGGGCCGTGTGGACGACGCCCGCAAGGTCCTCGAGCGTCTCAAGCCCCTGGATGCCGGCCGGGCGATGGAGCTGGCCGAAGCCATCGACAAGGGCAAGTAGCCCTCAAGGGGTGGGCCCTTTTCAGCCAGCCGTCCCCGCTCCGTCGAGGAGGCGGACTTGGTGCGCCGCCACGGGCACGCCGATGCCGCGGGCCCGGAAGGCCTCCACGAACGACTGGTAGAGCTCGGGCTCGGCCGGGACCACGTCGACCACCCGGACCCACGCCCAGACGGCGATCTTGATCCCCGTATCATCGACGGAGGCGATGCCCGCGCTCGGCGCCGGATCTTTCAGCACCCGCGCGCTCTGCATCGCCACCTGGTGCGCGGCCTGGAGCGCGGCGTTCAGGTCCGTGGCGTGCGGCACACGGATCGTCAACGTCAGCTGTCGCATGGTGCCGAAGTTGTGCAGGATCTCTCCGACGATCTTCCTGTTCGGCACGATGACCCGTGAGAGGTCCGCCTGGATCAGGGTGGTGGTGGAGAGCTCGATTACCGCCACGTCACCGCGTACATTGTTGATCTCGATGTACTCGCCGATCCGGAAGGGCTTGGTGAAGATGATGGTCAGACCCGCCACCAGGTTGCTGAACACGCCCTGGAGAGCCAGGCCCGCGCCGAGACCAGCCACCCCGAGGCCCGCCACCAGCGGCGCCACCGAGAATCCGAACTTGTCGAGGGCGACCAAAAAGGCCATGACCAGGACGATGACCCTGATCACGCGCACCAGCAGAATCCGCATCGGCGGTTCCATGTGCGTCTTCTGGAAGCGCCGGTCCGCGGCGCCGCCGAGCCAGCGCGCCACGATCACGCCCACCGCCAGGATGGCCAGGGCACCGAGCACCTGCATGCCGTAGCGGGTCAGGATCTCCAAGACCATCTCGTGCACGTTCGAGCTCATGCGAGCCTCCTTGTCGCGTATCGCCGCAGCGGGCTACGGCTCGGTGTAGAGACGTTCGAAGTATTCCGTGACCATGCGGTCCGAGGAGAAGCGTTCCACGCCCATGCGGATGGAGGCGCGCATCATGCCGATCCAGCGCCCGACGTTGGCCCACGCGGGCAGGACGTCCCGCTCGAGGGTCGCGTAGAGGGCTCGGAGGTCGCGGGTGTCCTGGTCGGGCCCGACGCTCTCGTCTCCGATGGCCCACCCGGTGACGCCGTGCTCGCATCCCTCCGGCCACCAGCCGTCGAGGATGGAGAGGTTCAAGGTGCCGTTCATGGCGGCCTTCATGCCCGAGGTGCCGCTCGCCTCCATGGGACGGCGCGGCGTATTGAGCCACACGTCGCAGCCCCGGGTCAGGAGCCTGCCCAGGCCGATGTCGTAGTCCTCGAGGAACACGATGGACTCCGGCCACTGCCGGATCGTCTCGATGAGGAGCGCCACCACGGCCTTGCCGGCCTGGTCGGCGGGGTGGGCCTTGCCCGAGAAGATCAGCTGTACGCGCCTGTCCTTGAGCAGCGGCGCCAGGCGGTCCGGATCGCGCAGGAGGAGATCCGGCCGCTTGTACGTGGCCGCGCGGCGGGCGAAGCCGATGGTGAGCGCCTCGCGGTCCAGCCTCACGCCCGTCCGCGACTCTACCTCCGACAGCAGCTCGTCCTTCATCTCCCGCCGAGCCGAGCGGAGGGCGTCGTCGCCGGCCTCCACGGCGGCGGCGATGCGCGGATCCTGCCAGCTGCCGCGGTGGACACCGTTCGTGATCGCGATGATCGCGGCGGCGCCATCGACATTGGCCCACATCGAGCGCGCCGTCTCCCCGTGGAGCTGGGCGACGGCATTGGCGCGCCGGGCGAGCCGGAGGCCGGCGACCGTCATGTTGAACGGATCGCCCCCGATCTCACGCAGCTCGGCCTTCACCAGCTCGCAGCCCGCGCCGAGGCGGCGGAGGTCGTCGATGGCGTGCACCTCGTTCCCGGCGGGCACGGGGGTGTGGGTGGTGAAGACGATCTTCTCCCGCACCTGGCGCCACGCCGAGTGAAAGTCCGCTTCGGCCTCCATCCGGTCCGCGATCAGCTCGATGCCGGCGAAGACCGCATGCCCCTCGTTGAAGTGGTAGAGGTCCACCGGCAGATGCAGCGCCCGGAGCGCGCGGATCCCACCGATGCCCAGCAGCATCTCCTGCGCGATGCGGCAGTCGGGCGCCGGGTCGTAGAGGCGGCGGGTGATCCAGCGATCACGCTCGTCCACGGGCTCGAGCAGGTAGAGCGGGGCGATGGCATAGCGGCCGACCTGCCAGACGCAACACTCGACCTCGCGTGCTCCCACGCGCACCCGGACGCGGGCGCCCGTGTCCTTGAGCGGACCACGGGGGAAGTCGCGCCAGGTGTCGTAGGGGTAGCCGTCGGGGCCGATTCGCTGGACCGTATAGCCCTGTGCCCAGCGGAGCCCGATGCCCACCACCGAGAGCCCCAGGTCTCCGGCGGATTTCATGAAATCGCCCGCGAGAACGCCGAGCCCGCCCGAGTAGGAGTGGAACTCCTCGTGGAGCCCGTACTCCATCGAGAAGTAGGCGACGAGAGGCGGCACGCGGAGAGGATACGTTAAAAGGGGGCCTTGACGCGAGCCCTCCATGGCTCTGGCGGCGCCGGGCCGCGTCGGCGCTGGAGTATAATCCCGCCCATGACCACACAGCTCACCTCCAAGCGCTACGTCGTCGAGGACCTGAGCCACGCCATCGAGTTTTGCTATCAGCAGGGCTGGACCGACGGTCTGCCTGTGGTGCCGCCCACGGAGCAGGCGGTGCGGGCCATGCTGGACGCCGCCGGCCTCGAGCCCGACAAGGAAGTGTGCTTCATCACCAATCGCCAGGTGGCGGTGAGCGCGGAGAAGATCGCCGTCAATGCCGTCATGGCGGGATGCCTGCCCGAGCACATGCCCGTGGTGGTGGCCGCGGTCGAGGCGCTCGCCGATCCGAAGTGGGGCTACCACGGCCCCGCCGCATCCACGGGCGGAGCCGCCGTGCTCATGATCGTCAACGGTCCCATCGCGGGCCGGCTCGGCTTCAATTCGGGTGACAACCTCTTCGGACCGGGCTGGCGCAGCAACGCCACCACGGGACGCGCGGTTCGGCTGGTGATGCGCAATGTGATCGGCACGATGCCCGGAGCCCTCGACAGGGGAACGGTGGGGCACCCGGGAAAGTACAGCTACGTGATCGCCGAGAACGAGGCGGAGAGCCCGTGGACGCCACTTCATGTCCAGCGCGGATTCAAGGCGGAGCAGAGCGCGGTCACCGTGCTGGCCGCGGAGGGACCGCACCAGTTCTACAACCAGCTCTCCAGCACGGCCAAGGGCGTGCTCACCTCGCTGTGCGACGACATGAAGCACCACGGCAGTACCAATGGCCAGCCGCAATACGTGGTCGTGCTTGCGGGCGAACACATGCGCACCATCGCCAACGACGGCTGGTCCAAGGCGGACATCCAGAAGTTCGTGTACGAGAACACGCAGAATCCGGTGGCGCACATCAAGCGCGTGGAGCGACTGGCGGGGACGGTCACGCCCCAGGACGAGACCACCATGCGGCCGCTCGTGGCGAGCTCCGAGGATGTACTGGTGGTGGCCGCGGGCGGCCGGGCCGGCGCTTTCTCCTGCTACATCCCCGGCTGGGCGGGCGGCAAGAAGTCGAGTCAAAGCGTGACGAAGCTCATCCAAGACAGGAGGATATGATGGCAGGCTTTGAGATCCTCGATCCCACCGTCGAACCACGCAAGCAGCCGCTGACCTATGTGCCGAGGCCTGACTCGCTCAAGGGCAAGCGAATCGGCCTCATCGAGAACACCAAGTTCAACTCGGACAACCTCCTCGTCAGGATCGGCGAGATCCTCAAGAACGAGTACGGCGTCGCCGAGTGCAAGATGTGGCGGAAGCACAATTCCAGCGTTCCCGCCCACGAGGAGATCATCGAGGAGGCGCGGCGGGGAGTGGATTGCATCGTCGCCGGCATCGGCGACTGAGGGTCCTGCTCGTCGGGCAGTGTGCTCGACGGAATCCTGTTCGAGAAGATCGGCATTCCTTCCGCGTCCATCGTGACCGATGTCTTCCGGGGCACGGGCCATGCGATGGCCCAGAGCTGGGGCCTGCCGGACTACAAGTTCCTCGAGCTTCCGCACCCGATCGCCAATCTCACGGAAGCCCAGCTCGACCAGCGGGCGCGGGAGATCGCCCCGAAAATCGTCAAGCTCCTCCTCGAGGGCCAGGAATAGCCCACCAGGAGAAGCGGACCGGATCCTCGGCGATGCTATCGCCGGAGCGGCACCTGGCTGCAGATGAGTGACATCGTCGAGAGTGGCACATGACCGCAGATGAGTGACATCGCCGAGAGTGACAATGCTGAAGCGTGCCCGCCACGGGCACGAAGGCGCGGAGTGGGGGAGAGCGGGGGCCATTTCTGGGCCCCCGCTGTTAAATGACCACTTCCGCTCCTACGTACCGTCCGCCGTGGTGGTACCGGGGGTGTCATCTGCAGACGCTCTGGGGGCCCTTGCTCCGCCGCCGCCGCCGCCCGGCGCTGCGCCGCGAGCGAGTGGAGACGCCCGACGGTGACTTCATCGATCTCGACTGGCTCCCCGGGCGCGAGCGCGGCGCTCCTGTCATCGTCATCCTTCACGGCCTCGAGGGCTCAGCCCGCTCCCACTACGCGGTGGGCCTGCTCAGTGATCTCGAAAAGCTCGGCTGGCGCGGGCTCGTCCTCCACTTCAGATCGTGCAGTGGCGAGATCAATCGCTCCCGGCGCATGTACCACTCGGGCGACACGGAAGACCTCGAGTTCGTCATGTCAGGCCTCACCTCGCGCGAGCCCCGGGTCCGCGTGGGGCTGGTGGGCGTCTCGCTCGGCGGCAATGTCATGCTCAAGTGGCTCGGCGAGCGGGGCGAGCACGCGCCGCCCCAGGTCGCGGGGGCGGTGGCCATCTCGACGCCGTTCAATCTCGCCGCCTGCGCCTCGGTGCTCGACAGGGGGCTCAATCGGAGGCTGTACACGGCCAGCTTCCTCTCGACCATGAAATCGAAGCTCGGCAAGAAGGCCCATCTCTACCAGGGCGTGCTCGACCTTCCCGCCGCGCTCAGGGCCAAGACCTTCGCCGAGTACGATCGCTTCGTGACCGCTCCCCTCAGCGGCTTCGCCAGCGAGCGGGACTACTGGGATCGGTCGAGCAGCGCCCAGTTCCTGCCGCAGATCCGGCGGCCGACGCTCCTGATCAATGCTCTCAACGACCCGTTCATGCCCGCCTCGGCCCTTCCGCGCGCCGCCGTCACCAAGTCCCAGTGGCTCGAGGCCGCCTTCGTCAGGCAGGGAGGACATGCGGGCTTCCTCGAAGGCTTCGCGGGCAGGCGCTCCTGGGCCGAGACCCGTGCCCTCGCATTCCTCCGTCGCCATCTGCTAGGATGACCGCCGTGTCGCTCCGGGACCTCTACGGCAATCCGCTATCGTCGACCTCCCGCACGGCCGTGGACGCCTATGACCGCGGGGTGAGAGGGTTGCTGGGATTCAGCGCCGACATCATCGACAGCTTCCGCGCGGCCCTCGAGGCCGACCCTGAGTTCGTGCTGGCCCGCGCCGCGCTCGCCGTCTCGCTCTACCTCGCCGAGAAGATTCCCGAGGGCCGAGCCGAGATGGATAAGGCGGCGGCCGCGGCGGCGACGCTGCCCCTCCGGGAGCGCCGTCACGTGGAGGCCCTCGCGCTCTGGGTCGCCGGACGCGCCAACGACGCCATACCGCTGATCAAGGAAATCCTCATCGAGCATCCGCGCGACATGCTGCTGATGCAGCGCCTCTACTACATCTACTTCTGGCAGGGACGCTCGGCCGCGATGCTCGAGCTGACGCAGTCGGTGCTCCACGCGCTCGACGCAGATGGCTTCATGCTCGGCTACCACGCCTTCGCCCTCGAGGAGAACCGGCGCTTCGACGAGGCTCTGCCGCTGGCCGAGCGGGCCATCGCCATGAATCCCCGGGATGCCTGGGCCGTGCACGCGGTCGCCCACGTGCTCTACGAGCGGGGAGAGAATGCGCGCGGCGTCGACGCGCTGCCGCTCCGCATTCATCCCTGCGACCACTTGGGCTATTTCAGGAACCACCTCCTCTGGCACCTGGCCCTGATGCACCTGGCCGAGGGCCGCTACGATCGCGTGGAGAAGCTCTTCGACGGCGTCTTCGGCGATATCCCGATCACGGTGGGCTCGGATCTCCAGGATTCGGTGGCGTTGGCGTGGCGCCTGGATCTCTACGGTCGGCCGGATCCTGAACGCTGGAAGCGACTGGGTGTAGCGGCGCGGGGCTGGCTCGAGATGCCGTTGCTCCTCTTTCACGACCTGCACGTGGGCATGGCGCTCGCCGCCTCGGGCGACTGGGCCGCCGCGGAGATGCAGCTCGGACGGCTCCGCGAGCGGGGCAAGAAGTCCCGCCACCCCACGCTGCCCGATGTCGTCGTGCCCCTCATGGAGGGCCTGCACGCCTTCGTCCGCGGCGAGCACCCGGAAGCTATCGCAAAGATCGCGCCGCTCGAGGAGCGCATCATCGAGGTGGGCGGCAGCCACGCCCAGCGCGAAGTCTTCCACGACACGCTGCTGGAGGCCGCCCTGCGGGCCGGAGAGCCCGAGCGCGCCCGTCCGCTGCTCGAGCGGCGCCTCGCCAAGCGCCCGAATCCGGGGCGGCACTGGATCGAGGCTCGCGGGTGATGGACTGGCGGAAGGTCGGCGACGAGACGGTGGACCTGATGCGCGACTATCTCCGCGTCAACACCACGAACCCTCCCGGCGGCGAGACGGCGGGCGCGCGCTTCCTCGCCCGGGTCCTCGATGGCGACGGCATCGCGAGCGAAACCGCCGAGTCCGCGCCCGCGCGGGGGAACCTCGTGGCGCGGGTCAGGGGTGACGGTTCTCTCGGCGCCATCGTGCTCCATCATCACATCGACGTGGTCTATGCCGACGAGCGCTACTGGACCGTCGATCCGTTCGGCGGGCTCCTCAAAGACGGCTACGTCTACGGCCGCGGCGCCCTCGACATGAAGTCCACCGGCATCGTCCAGCTCGCCGCCCTGCTCGCCATTGCGCGCGCGAAGGTGCCGCTGAAGCGCGACCTCATCTTCCTGGCCACGGCCGACGAGGAGGCGGGCAGCCGCTTCGGTGCCCATTGGGTCGTCGACCACCGGCGCGCTTGGCTCGAGGGCGCGGAGTACGCATTGTCGGAGCTGGGCGTCATCGAGGATGGTCACGCGGGGCGTCGGGCGCCTTTCGGCTCCATCGTCATCTCGGAGAAGACCGGCCTGCCGCTCCGGCTCACCGCCCGGAGCGAGCCCGGCCACGGCTCCATGCCATGGCCGGAGACGGCGCCCCATCGACTCGTGCGGGCGCTGGGGCGGCTCCTCGCCGCCGAGCGGCCCCTGCGCGTCCTGCCCGAGATCCAGGAATACTTCGCGCGCATGGCCTCGGTGCTGCCGGTCGGAGAGGGCGCCGGCTACGAGCGGCTCGACGAGTCGCTCCGCGACCCCGCGTTCCGCGCGCGCTTCCTCGCGGACCGGCACCACGCCGCGCTCGTCCGGACGACCTTCGCGGTGAACATGCTCAAGGGCAGCGAGAAGCGCAACGTGATCCCGCCCGAGGCGGTGGCCGAGCTCGACTGCCGTATGCTCGCGGGAGAAGACCCGGAAGAGATCGTGGGCTGGGTCAGGGACGTGGTCGCCGACCCCCACGTCGAGGTGAGCCTGGCCGGGATTCCCAAGGTGCCGAATCTCTCGCCCCCGGACACGGAGCTCTACAAATCGCTGGCTGACGCGCTGCGACGACGCGCCCCCGGGGTCGTGGTGGCGCCCGAGATCATGGTCGGCTTCACCGACAATTGGGTGTTCAGGCGCTGCGGCATGCATAGCTACGGCTTCGGCCCCTTCGTGCTGGATCATGAGGAGTGGAAGCGCATCCACGGCAACGACGAGCGCATTTCGGTGGAGAACCTCCACGCCGGCGCGCGCTGCTACACGGAGATGCTGCTGGAGATGGCTGCCGCCTGATGGCGCGGGCCGTGTTCAGCATCAGGCCCGGCGCGCGGCGCGATGCTCCCGCCATCGTGGCGCTGATCCGGGAGCTGGCGCTCTACGAGCGGCTGCTCCACGAGGTCAAGATCACGCCCGCGGAGGTTCGCCGCCACGGCTTCGGGCGGCGTCCGTATTTCAAGACGCTGATCTGCCGGCGAGGCGGCAAGCCGGTGGGGCTCGCACTCTACTTCTTCACCTATTCGAGCTTCCTCGGCCGGCCGGTGCTCTGGCTCGAGGACCTGCTGGTGCTTCCGGAGGAGCGCGGGCGCGGGGCGGGCAAGGCGCTGCTGCGCGCGCTGGCGAAGATCGCGCTCGCCCGCGGCTGTGGCAGAATGGAGTGGTCGGTGCTGGACTGGAATGCCCGGGCCATCCGCTTCTACCGTCGGATCGGCGCGCGGCTCGACAAGGAGTGGATCATCACGCGGCTCAAGGGCGCGCCGCTTACGCGGCTGGCGCGATCCCGCTGACTCCGGTGGCGGGTGGCTCGGGCCAGCACGGCAGCGGAGGGCGGGCCGTGTTCGGAGATTACGACGCGAAGACCTTCTTCGACGAGGTGTTCGAGTCCGACGGCTCGCCCCGTCCGCACTACGCCGACATCGTCAAGCGGATCCAGTCGCTCTCTCCCGTAGAATTCGGCCGCCGCCGGGCCTTGGCCGAGCTCACCTTCCGCAACCAGGGCATCACGTTCACCGTCTACGGCGACGAGTCCGGCACCGAGCGCACCTTTCCCTTCGATCTCTTCCCGCGCGTGATCCCCGCGGCGGAATGGGCGCTGATCGAGGCGGGGCTGATCCAGCGCGTGCACGCGCTCAATCTCTTCCTGCGGGACATCTACCACGAGGCCAGGATTCTCGACGACGGCGTGGTCCCGAGGCAGCTCGTGCTGGGCAACCCTGCCTTCCGCCGTGAGGTCCACGGCATCCGGCTTCCCCATGACGTCTACACGCACGTGAGCGGGATCGACATCATTCGCGGGGATGACGGCCGCTACATGGTGCTGGAGGACAACCTGCGGACGCCCAGCGGCGTCAGCTATATGCTGGCGAACCGCATGGTGATGAACCGCACCTTTCCCGGGCTCTTCGAGGAGCGCGGTGTCCGCCCGGTCCAGCACTACACGACGGCGCTCCTCGAGATGCTGCGGAGCCTGTCCCCCCGCGACCTCAAGGACCCCACCATCGTCGTGCTCACGCCGGGGCTCTATAACAGCGCCTACTTCGAGCATGCCTTCCTCGCCCAGCAGATGGGCGTCGAGCTCTGCGAGGGCAGGGACCTCTATGTCGAGGACCGCCGCGTCTGGATGCGGACGACCCAGGGGCGCCAGCAGGTCGACGTCATCTACCGGCGTATCGACGACGATTTCCTCGATCCCGCAGTTTTCCGCGCCGACTCGACGCTGGGTGTGCCCGGCCTGCTCCAGGTGTATCGCCAGGGCCGCGTGGCGCTGGCCAATGCCGTAGGCACCGGGGTCGCGGACGACAAGGCCATGTACAGCTATGTGCCGGCCATGATCCGCTACTACCTCCACCAGGAACCCATTCTGCCGAACGTGCCCACCTTCCTGGGCGCCGATCCCGACGGCCTCGCCTACATCCTCGACAATGCGGAAAAGCTCGTGATCAAGGCGGTGGGGCAGTCGGGTGGCTACGGCATGCTGATGGGTCCGGAGTCCACCGCGGCGCAGCGCGACGCCTTCCTCGCCAAGGTGCGCAGCGACCCGGGCAACTATATCGGGCAGCCCGTGGTGGCCCTGGCCCGGCATCCATCGTTTTACTCCGACACGGGCTGCTTCGAGCCGTGTCACATCGACCTGCGGCCCTACGTGCTCGTGGGCGAGGACATCACCGTGGTGCCGGGCGGACTCACGCGCGTCGCCCTCAAGCGTGGCTCGCTCGTGGTCAACTCATCCCAGGGCGGCGGCTCCAAGGACACGTGGGTGCTGTCGGAATCCGGGCAGGCGTAGATGCTCAGCCGCATCGCCGAGAATCTCTACTGGATCGGCCGGTACATCGAGCGCGTGGAGAACACGGCGCGCCTGCTCGACGTCAACTACCACGCCATCATGGAGGCACCGGTGGTGCCGGGCGCCAAGGGCATCGTCACCGAGCAGTGGGCGCCGCTGCTCGCGCTCACCGGCGACGAGGGCGCGTTCCGCGAGCACTTCGACAGGGCGGACGGCCGGACAGTGCCGGAGTGGCTCGCGTTCCACCCGCAGAACTCCTCGAGCATTCGCTCGAGCCTGAGCCGGGCGCGCGAGGACGCCCGCGGCCTGCGCGACCGCATCAGCCTCGAGATGTGGGAGACGCTCAACCGGGCGTACCTCGCCCTCTGCTTCGCGACCGAGCGCATCCTCGAGGAGGACGGCCTGCACGAGTACTGCGTGGCGGCGCGTGAGGCGAGCCACCTCTTCTTCGGCATCGCGCACGCGACCTTGCCCCGCGACCTCGGCTGGTACTTCCTGCTGGCCGGCCAGCACCTGGAGCGGGCGGACAATGTGTTGCGCCTCCTCCAGGTCCGCCAGCGACAGGGGGCGGGGCTGGAGCCCGTGGCCCGCGGCCTCGAGAACCACCGCGGCATGGCGCTGCTCAAGTCGGTCTCCGCCTACGAGGCCTTCCGCAAGCGGCATCACGCCGCGCTCGAAGGCCGCCGGATCGCCGCCTTCCTGCTTCTCGACGCCGACTTTCCCCGCAGCGTGCGGCACAATCTGGTGGCGCTCCACGGGACCCTCCAGAGCATCGAGCGGCTCAATCCGGGCGCATCGGACGCGGCCACGCGGCAGGCAGGTTGGCTGGCCGCCCGCCTCGAGTACCTGCCGGGCGTGGAGGCCATTCTCGACGACAAAGAGCCGGGCCTCGAGACTCTGCTCGAGGAGGTGGGCGCGATCTCCGACGCCGTCAGCTCGACGTACTTCGGCGTCAAGGGTACGCACGAGCCTCTCGCGACCGGCGGGGAGGCGGCCTCGTGAGCGGCGCGCCCGGCGGGCCCGTGCACCTGACGGTGGTGCACCTCACCGAATACCGGTATCCCGAGCCGGCGTGGGACTCGTTCAACGAAGTGCGGCTCTCTCCGACGGAGGACCACTGCCAGAGTCTCCTGTCATTCGCGCTGGAGCTCTCCCCGGATGCGACGGTGCGCAGCCACCTCGACTACTACGGCAACCGGGTGGACCAGTTCCACATCCCGGAGGCGCATCGGCGGCTCGCGATCCAGGCGCGATCGAACGTCGTGACCTATCCTCGCCCGGCGCCGACTCCGGTAGCGGCGAGCAGCCTGGTGGAGCTTCTGCCGCGGTTTTTCGAGTTCCTGGCGCCCACCCGGCGCGTGCCCCTCGACCGCGACTGGGCGCTGGAGATGCAGGCACCGGCTCTTCCGCCTGACGGTGACGTCGTCCAGTACCTGAACGGGCTGACCCGGCACCTGCACGGGTTCTTCACCTACCGGCCGGATGTGACCGAGATCGACACCCCCATTGCCGACTTCGTCCGCGCGGGAGTGGGCGTGTGCCAGGACTACACGCACGCGATGCTCGCGCTCTGCCGGATGCTCGGCATCCCCTCGCGCTATGTCAGCGGCTATCTCGAGACGAGCCCCGGGCGCAACCTCGGCTCGGATGCCTCGCATGCCTGGGTCGAGGCCTATCTGCCGGGCAGCGGATGGGTCGGCTTCGATCCGACCAACGGGGTGGCGGTGGGGCAGACCTATGTCAAGGTCGGACACGGCCGCGACTATGACGACGTCCCGCCGGTGAAGGGTCTCCGGCGCGGCG
>Ga0335070_10004966_pt1 | contig 15600 bp, 14 predicted proteins | sample Lox_Sample_13_FD_206722 | JGI IMG/M metagenome (GOLD analysis project Ga0335070, IMG submission 206722) | Soil microbial communities from Loxahatchee National Wildlife Refuge, Florida, United States - Lox_Sample_1.3 | ecosystem: Environmental > Terrestrial > Soil > Wetlands | place: USA... | reverse complement strand
TGATCAGCCACCTGCTCGGTCAGATCCCCTACAAGAAGGTGGCGCGCGAGAAGGTCGAGCTGCCGAAGCGTCAGAAGGCCAAGGGCTACCAGGAGCCCAACTTCCCGTTCAAGTTCGTGCCCGAGACGTTCTGAGCGGTGGTGGCGCGCGATGAGTGAGGGGAAGCCGCACTTCGGACAGTCCGACGTCGTCCGCCTGAGCGACGAGGACGCCGTCGTGAACCTGGTCGTGGGCGCCGTGCAGGGGCTGTGGGAGGTCGTCAACCAGCTGACCCGCCTGCGGCGCACGCGGCGCGAGAACTATCGCGTCACCATCTTCGGATCCGCCCGGCTCCGGCCCGGTACGGAGGCCTACGACGGCGTCAAGCATCTCGCCGCGGAGCTCACGCGCATGGGCTGCGACATCGTGACGGGCGGCGGTCCCGGGCTCATGCAGGCCGCTAACGAGGGCGCGGCTTCGGTGGAGTCGACGGCGCGCGAGCGATCGGTCGGGATCCGGGTGGAGCTCCCGTTCGAGCAGGAGATCAACCCGTTCGTGGGCGAGGTGTACGAGCACCGCACCTTCTTCTCGCGACTCCATCACTTCATGATCGTGTCCGACGCCTTCGTGGTCGTTCCGGGCGGGATCGGCACGTTGCTCGAGATGTCGCTCGCGTGGCAGCTCCTGCAGGTGCGCAAGCTCTACAACACGCCGCTCATCCTGGTGGGGGAGATGTGGAAGGATCTCGTCGAGTGGGCCCGCCGCAGCATGCTGCGGGACGGCCTCGAGCTCGCGAACGAGGTGGACTTCTCCATTCCCCACTGCGCGAAGGACATCGACCAGACGATCGAGCGGATCCGCGCGAGCCGCGAGGAGTGGCTGCGCGCCCAGACCGCACGGACCTGAGCCGCGAGGAGCCCCAGTCATGAGCGAAGCGCCCCTCTCCACCGACGAGCTGCGCAGGACGGATGCCTACTGGCGCGCCTGCAACTACCTCGCCGCCGGCATGATCTACCTGCGCGACAACCCGCTGCTGCGCGAGCCCCTGAAGTCCGAGCACGTGAAGCAGCGGCTGCTCGGGCACTGGGGAACGAGCCCCGGTCTCGCCTTCCTGTACGTGCACCTGAACCGCCTGATCCGGAAGTACGACCTCGATGCGATCTTCGTGGCCGGCCCGGGACACGGCGCGCCGGGCGTACTCGCGCCCGTGTATCTCGAGGGCACCTACTCCGAGATCTTCCCGAACAAGGGGGAGGACGAGGAGGGGATGCGCGAGTTCTTCAAGGAGTTCTCCTTCCCCGGCGGCATCGGGAGCCACTGTACCCCGGAGACGCCCGGCTCGATCCACGAGGGCGGCGAGCTCGGCTACAGCCTGTCGCACGCCTTCGGCGCCGCCTTCGACAATCCCCATCTCCTGGTCGCGGTCGCCGTCGGAGACGGCGAGGCGGAGACCGGCCCGCTCGCGACCTCGTGGCACTCGAACAAGTTCCTGAACCCGATCCGCGACGGCGCCGTGCTGCCGGTCCTCCACCTGAACGGGTACAAGATCAACAACCCGACGCTGCTCGCGCGCATCTCGCACGACGAGCTCGAGCGGCTGCTCCAGGGCTACGGCTGGAGCCCGCGCTTCGTCGAGGGCCACGAGCCGGCGGTGATGCACCAGCAGATGGCCGCGGTCCTCGAAGAGTGCGTGCTCGAGATCCGGCGCGTGCAGGAGGCCGCGCGCGCGAGCGGCACGCCGAGCCGGCCGCGCTGGCCGATGATCGTGCTGCGGGCGCCCAAGGGCTGGACCGGGCCGAAGGAGGTCGACGGCCACAAGGTCGAGGGGTCCTGGCGCGCCCACCAGGTGCCGCTCGCGGGCGTGCACGAGAGCCCCGCCCACCTGAAGCAGCTCGAGGAGTGGCTGCGCAGCTATCGGCCCGAGGAGCTCTTCGACGCGAGCGGCCGCCTCGTCGCGGAGCTGCGCGAGCTGGCCCCGCGCGGCCGGCGGCGCATGAGCTCCAATCCGCACGCCAACGGCGGGCTCGTCCGCAAGGCGCTGCGGATGCCGGACTTCCGCGGCTACGCCATCGAGGTCGAGGCGGCGGGCAAGCAGGTGGCCGAGAACACCCGGCCGCTCGGCCGCTTCCTGCGCGACATCATGCGGGAGAACCCGAGCCGCTTCCGCGTCTTCGGCCCCGACGAGAACACCTCGAACCGCCTCGACGCGATCTACGAGGTGAGCAAGAAGCTCTGGCTGGCCGACCGCCTCCCCGAGGACGCCGACGGCGGCGAGCTCGCACCCGACGGACGCGTGCTGGAGATGCTGTCCGAGCACACGCTCGAGGGCTGGCTGGAAGGCTACCTGCTCAGCGGGCGCCACGGCTTCTTCTCGACGTACGAAGCCTTCGCCCACGTAATCGACTCGATGTTCAACCAGCACGCCAAGTGGCTCGCGATGGCGCGCCTCCAGTCCTGGCGCGCTCCGGTGTCGTCGCTGAATCTCTTGATCACGTCGACGGTCTGGCGCCAGGACCACAACGGCTTCACGCACCAGGATCCCGGGTTCCTCGACGTCGTGGTCAACAAGAGCCCCGACGTCTGCCGCATCTACCTGCCGCCCGACGTGAACACGCTCCTCTCGGTCGCCGACCACTGCCTGCGCAGCACCGATCTCATCAACGTGATCGTCGCCGACAAGCAGAAGCACCTGCAGTACATGACCATGGACCAGGCGATCGTGCACTGCACCAAGGGCATCAGCATCTGGGGCCAGGCGAGCACCGATCAGGGGTCCGAGCCCGACGTCGTGATGGCGTGCGCGGGCGACATCCCCACCAAGGAGGCGCTCGCCGCGGTGGTGCTGCTCCGCGAGCACTTCCCCACGCTCAAGATCCGCTTCATCAACGTGGTGGATCTCTTCAAGCTGACGCCGGCCAGCGAGCACCCGCACGGGCTTTCGGACCGCGACTTCGACAGCCTGTTCACCGTCGACAAGCCGATCATCTTCAACTTCCACGGCTATCCCTGGCTGATCCACCGGCTCGCGTACCGGCGCACGAACCACGCGAACCTCCACGTGCGCGGCTACAAGGAGAGGGGCAGCATCAACACGCCGCTCGACCTGGCGATCCAGAACCAGATCGACCGCTTCAGCCTGGCGATCGACGTGATCGACCGCGTGCCCGGGCTGCACGTCGCGGGGGCGCACGCCAAGGAGGCGCTGCGCAACGCGCAGATCGACTGCCAGAAGTACGCCTACGAGTACGGCGTCGACAAGCCCGAGATCGACGCGTGGCGCTGGCCGTCGTGACCGGGACGGGCGGGACGCCGCCAGCCGCCGCCGATCACCAGGGTCCCCAGATCCCCCAGTCCATCGCGGCGTCGCGGTTGGCCTCGGCCGCCATCATGTTCTCGTCCGCCATCTGCTTCTCGATCTCGAGGCGCTTGTAGGCCTGGTACTGCGGCTCCTGGCCGACGTAGAGGCAGTTGCAGTTGGTGGGGTCCGGATAGACGTAGTACGTCTTCTTGTTCCGGACCACGGTGCTGATGATGTTCGGCTTCATCGAGGCGAGCGCATTGACGCGCTCGGGCTTGTCGGCCGCGACCTGGTGGAAGCCCGCCGCCGAGAGCAGGTCCTCGGTGCGCGCCGCCTGGCGGGCCTCCATGGCGGCGCAGCCCGCGAGCAGCAGGACGGCTGCGAGGCCGAACGCGGCGGTGCGCGACATGTCTCCTCCGATCGAAGGGCGCGCGGCGTAGGGTTCTCCGGGCGGCCGCTGCTGTCAACGGACCCTGCGGATCTTCGTTATCCTCCGCCGGACGGCGCCCAGGAGGAAGCCATGCTCGACGAAGCGACCCGCCAGCGCATCGATCGCACCATCACCTCCGATCGCGTCGTGCTCTTCATGAAGGGCAACCGCCAGAGCCCGCAGTGCGGCTTCTCCGCGACGGTGGTGCAGATCCTCGACGAGCTCGTTCCCGACTACACCACGGTGGACGTGCTGGCCGACCCCGCCATCCGGGAGGGCATCAAGGCCTACTCCTCGTGGCCGACCATCCCGCAGCTCTACGTGGGCGGCGAGTTCGTGGGCGGCTGCGACATCGTGCGCGAGCTGTACGGGAACGGCGAGCTGCACGAGAAGCTGGGCGTCGCCGTCCCCGAGCGGCGTGCGCCGACCCTCCACGTGACCCCGGCCGCCGCCGGCTTCCTGCGCGAGGCGATCGCGAAGTCCGGCGGCCAGGCGCTGCACCTGCGGATCGACCGGGGCTTCCAGAACCGCGCCTACCTCGGGCCGCCGGAGCCCGGCGAGATCGAGGCGACTGCCCTGGGCGTCACCTTCCGCGTCGACCTCGCCACCGCGCAGCGCGCCGAGGGCGTGCGCATCGACTACGTCGAGACCGAGCACGGCCACGACCTCGCGATCGAGAACCCGAACGCGCCGGTACCGGTGCGGCAGCTCGACCCGAAGGAGCTCCAGCGGCTGCTCGACGAGCGCGTCTCGCTCCACTTCTTCGACGTCCGCACCGCCGAGGAGGCGGCGATCGCGCGCATCCCCGGCGCCCGGCTCGTCGACGCGGAGGTGGCCGCCGAGATCGAGCGCCTGCCCCGCGACGCGATGCTGGTCTTCCACTGCCATCACGGCGGGCGCAGCCAGCAGGCGGCCGAGCACTTCCGCGGCCTCGGCTTCCGCAACGTCCATAACCTGGTCGGCGGCATCGACGCCTGGTCGCAGCAGGTCGATCCCTCGGTGCCGCGCTACTAGCTGATGACCTTCGCTCGCCTGCGGCTCGCTGCGCGTCGACCGACTCTCGAGTCGGCCTCCTAGCGTGGCGCTCCGGATCGCGAGCGCCGCGGACGGCGTGGCGGAGCGCATGGCGGAGGCGATCCGCGCGGCCCTTCCCGGCGCCGCGGTCGAGGTGGCGCCGCGCGGGCCCGGCCACTTCGAGGTGAGCGTGGCCGCGGAGGCCTTCCGCGGCCGCGACCGGGTGCATCAGCACCGGATGGTGTATGCCGCACTGGCGCCGCTGCTGACCGGCGACGCGCCCCCGGTGCACGCCATCGACCGGCTCTCGACGAGCGTCCCGGAGGGGTGATCCGCACGCGCCCGGGGTAAGCTCGCCCGCCGTGGCGGCGAGGAGGAGCGGGGGACGCGGCGGCGCGCGGAAACGGGTGCCCGCCGAGGCGGCGCGGCGCGGGGGCGCCGGGCTTCCCGCCGCGCTGGTGCGCGGCCTCGGCGCGCTCGCCGGCCGTGCCTTCTGGCTCTCGCCGGAGGCCGCGCGCATGCGGGCCGAGGCGGGCCGCTACCTGCGCGAGCTGCGCCAGATCGCAGGCCTGACCCTCGACGAGCTCTCGGATGCGATCGAGCTCTCCGACCACTCGCTGCTCGAGGCGGTCGAGAACGGCACCGCCACGCTCTCCTTCGAGCTGATCCTGCGGCTCTCGGCGCTCCTCGCGCGCAACGACCCGGTGCCGTTCATCGCGCGCATGGCGCGCAGCTACAACCCGATGCTGTGGAGGGCGCTCGAGGACTGGGGGATCGGGCGCATCCCGCTGCAGCTCGAGCGCGAGCGCCGCTTCGTGAACGTGTTCCGCGGCCACGACGTGGCGCGGCGCCTCTCGGACGAGGGCTTCGAGCGCGTGCTCGACTTCACGCGCGCCGCGTTCGAGGCGGCGCTCCACTTCGCCGCCGAGCAGGAAGGCAAGAAGCCGGGCTCTCGACGCTGACCAGGGTCCGTTGCCTCCGGGGCGATCAGGTTGCTCGGAGAATCCCGCAAGCGCCCGAAGGGCGCGCGCAGCGAGCCGAAGGCGAGCGAAGTCAACAGACGTGCTGCCTCAGCAATCAGCGCTGGCCCGCGATCCACGCGTCGATGTCCTTCTCGAGCAGCACCAGCGGCAGGGCGCCGTTGCCGAGCACCCGGTCGTGGAAGGCGCGGAGGTCGAAGCGCGGGCCCAGCGCCTGCCGGGCGCGCTCGCGCAGCTCGAGGATCTTGAGCTGCCCGACCTTGTACGCGCACGCCTGTCCCGGCATCACGATGTAGCGCTCGACCTCGGCGGTCGCCTCGGTCTCGGCGAGGCCGGTGTTGCGCAGCATGTAGTCGATCGCCTCCTCGCGGGTCCAGCGCTTCGCGTGGATCCCCGTGTCGACGACGAGGCGCGCGGCGCGGAACAGCTCGGCGTCGAGCTGGCCGAGGTGGTCGAGGGGTGTCGGGTGGAAGCCCGACTCCGCGGCCAGCCGCTCGGCGTAGAGCGCCCAGCCCTCCTGGAACGCCGTGAAGGGCACGACGCGGCGGAACAGCGGGAGGCCGGGCAGCTCCTCGGCGATCGCGATCTGCAGGTGGTGTCCGGGGATCGACTCGTGGTAGGCGAGGGTGCGCATCTCGTAGCGCGCGACGTCGTGGACCTTGCGCAGGTTCGCGTAGAAGATGCCCGGCCGCGAGCCGTCGAGGGGCGGCGGCATGTAGTAGGCGCCGGCCGCGCCCGCCTCCTTGAACTCCGGCACCCGCTCGACGCGCACCGGCGCGCGCGGCAGGCGGCCGAAGAGGGCGGGCAGGCGCGGCCCCGCGTCGTCGATGATCGCCTGGTAGTCGGCGAGGATCCGAGCTCGTCCCTCGTCGGTGTCGGGGTAGTGGAACCGCTCGTCGGCGTGCAGCCCGCGCAGCGTGGCGCCGAGATCCTCGGAGCCGTCCGGCCGGGTCGCGATCGCCACGTTCTCGCCCGCCAGGATGCCGCGGATCTCGGCCTGGATGCGCGCGACCTCCGCCAGGCCGAGCTCGTGGATGGCGTCGGCGCCGAGGTCGGAGGTGGTGTGGTAGCGGAGCGCCCAGCCGTAGTAGAGCGATCCCTCGGGCAGCCGCCACACGCCCGCGTCGTCGCTGGCCTGTGCGGAGAGCTCCGGCAGGTAGGCGGCCAGGCGCGCGTAGGCGGGCAGCACGCCGCGCTCGACCTCTCCGCGCGCGGCGGCCGACAGCGCCTCGCGCTCCGCCGGGGGGAGCGCCGTCAGCTTGGCGAGCTTGGCGTCGAACTCGCGGACCAGGACGTTCTGGTCCGCGCCGCCCTCCTGGAAGCGGTCGACGTCGGCGCGCACGCGCTCGACGACGAAGCGCGGCGGGACGACGCCGCGCGCCGCGCGGTAGCGAACCGAGTCCGTCACCTGGTCGATCGCCGGGCCGAGCTTCGCCAGCCGCGCGACGTAGTCCCGCGCGTCGCGGGCGTCGTTGACCTGGTGCACGTTGATCATGAAGTCCGGCAGCTCGTTCTGCGCGCCCTCGAACTGGTTCAGCGGGTAGTCGTGGAACAGGAAGGGCTCTCCGTCCGCCTGGATCTGCAGGTACCAGTCGAGCACCTCGGTCGAGAAGCGCTCGCTCGGCGTCTGCTCCTCGGGCGTGTAGCGGTGCAGCACGTCCAGCTCGCGCCGCACGCGCTCCGCCTGCGACAGCTCGAACGCGGGGGAGAAGTCGTCGAGCTTCGCGTTGTGCGCGCGGATGCCGTACGGCTCGAGCACGCGGAGCTCGGACAGCAGCATCGGGTGCTCGAGCAGGAACTCCAGGAACACCCGCGTGTAGAAGTGCTCGATCGACCAGGGCTTGCCCCAGATCGTGGGAACCGCGAAGACGCCGAGGCCGAGGAGCGCGAGGAGGGCGGCGAGGCCGAGCCAGCGGACCACTCGCATGGAGGCCGAGCGTAGCCCGCCCCTGCGTTCGGTCCTACTCTCCGCGGCCATCTTGGGCGCGAGCGATCGAGGTCGAGGCGGCTGGGCCGCCGCGCTGCTCGTGTTCGCCGGCACGCTGGTGCTGGCGCTGCCGCGCGTGCTGGCGCGGTGGGGGATGCTCCCCGACGCCGTCGAGTACATGGGGATCGCCTGGAGCTGGGTGCACGGGCGCGGCTTCGTCGATCCCGTCGCGTACTCATACTACCTACCGGGTACGCCGCCGGTGCCCGCGCTCGCGATGCGCGCGCCGGTGCTGCCGCTCCTCCTGGCGGGGCCGCTCGCCCTCGGCGTCGGCGCCCACGGCGTCCTGGTCGCGCACACGCTCCTCGCCGCGGCGGTGGGCGCCGCGGGCGTCGGCCTGGCGCGCCGGCTCGCGCCGGCGGCGGGCCTCGCGTTCGGCATCGGCTTCGCTTGGTCCTTCGGCTGGATCGTCGCCGTCGAGAATCTGATCACGGAGGCGGCCGCAGTCGCCGCGCTGCTCGCGCTCGCGGCGCTGGCGCCCGCGGCGCTCCGCTCGAAGCGCGCGGGCGCCGCGTTCGGCGCGCTGCTCTTCGCCGCCTGGCTGACCCGCCCGAACCTGGCGCTCGTCGCGCCCGCCTTCGCCGGCGCGGCGGCGCTGGTGCTCGGTCCGCGCCGGGCGCTGCGCTGCGCGCCGCTGTGGATCGCGCTGGTCACCTTCGCCGCGCTCCAGCAGTGCTTCTCGCGGGCCGTCGTCCAGATCACCGGCTTCGCGCCGTACGAGCACTACAAGGTGTTGCTCGAGACGACCGGCGCGGTCGACGCGGCCTACTACCAGAAGACGTACGTCGGCTGGCTCCGCTACCTCGAAGCGAACCGGACGCGGGTCGCCGCCGCGCTCGCGTTGAACGCGCGCGAGCTGCTGCGGCTCCTCTTCCTCGCGCCCGACTTCCACTACGTCGGATGGCTGGCCCCGGCCGCGCTCGCGCACGCATTCCGGCGTCGCGACGAGAAGCGCTTCCAGCGGATCCTGCTCGCGCTGGCCGCGCTCCTGCTCCTCGCCTTCGTGGCCATCGGCTGGGGCGCGATCGACCCGCGCCGGCTGGCGCTGCCGGCCGTCGCCTGCCTCTGGCTGCTCGCGGCCGACTGGCTCGCCGACCTCGCCGCGGGCCGGATGCGCGGCGGCGCCCCCCGCTGGGCCGGCGCAGCGCCCGCGCTGGTCCCGCTCGCGCTCTTCGCGCTCTCGCCGAGCGCGACCGGCATGCTGCGCGAGTCGGCCCGCGCGTGGACCGCCTACCGCCGCCTGGGCACCCGCACCGGGCTCGAAGGCAGCGCGTCGGCGCACTTCTGCGCGGCGATGGATCGCGACGCGCTGGTGGCGTCGCCGGATCCCTGGAGCGTGTATCTGGTCTGCGGGAACGCCGGCTGGGTGCTGCCGCTCGATCTCGACGACGAGACGTGGCTGGCCCGCTACCTCGGCGAGCGCGTGCCGGGATACCTGATCGCCGACCCGGCGCGTGCGGCGCGCCTCGACGCCTCGCCCCGGCTCGAGCGCGTCGACGCCGCCGGCGATCGCGTGCTCTACCGCGTGAAGGACGCCGGCCCGGGGAGCCGGCCGTGGTCGGCGCCCCCGCCGATCGCTCCCCCACCCTCGTCACCTCCGAGGCAAGGCAATCGTCTGGATCATCCCGCAAGCGCCCGCGGAGCGGGCGCGCGCAGCGAGCCGGAGGCGAGCGAAGTCAACAGACGTGCTGCAGCTCAGCAACCCAATCGGCCGCAGGCCGATGCGCGCAGCGAGCCGGAGGCGAGCGAAGTCAACAGACGTGCTGCAGCTCAGCAACCCAATCGGCCGCAGGCCGATGCGCGCATCGAGCGAAGCGAGCGAAGTCAACAGCTGACCGAGTACACCGTGGTGTGGGCATAGACCTGCCCCGGATCGAGTCGGGCGCTCGGGAAGGCGGGCTGGTTCGGCGCGTCCGGGAACTGCTGCGTCTCGAGGCAGACCGCGGACCAGCGCCCCGGCCGCACGCCGCCCGCGCACTCGAAGCGCCCGTCGAGCGAGTTCGCGGTGTAGAGCTGGAGGCCGGGCATCGTGGTGCGCACCTCGAGCACGCGGCCGCTCGCCGGCGCGCGCACGCGGGCGGCGAGCGCGTCGAGCCCCGGCCGGTCGAGCGCGTAGTTGTGGTCGTAGCCGCCGCGCGCGGCCACCAGCTCGGCAATGCGCTCGCCGAGGCGCCGCGGCGAGCGGAAATCGAGCGGCGTTCCGGCGACCTCCGCGAGCGCGCCCGTCGGCAGGCCGCGCGCGTCGACCGGCGTGTAGCGGCTGGCCGCGAGCTCGAGCTCGTGCTCGAGCACCGCGCTGGCGCCGGCGTCGGCGAGGTTCCAGTATCCGTGGTTGGTGAGCGAGAGGACGGTCGGCGCGTCGCTGGTCGCCCGGTACTCGATGCGCAGCGCGCCGTTGCCGAGCGCGTAGCGAACGGAGACCTCGAGGTTGCCCGGGTAGCCCTCCTCGCCGTCCGGGCTGCGATAGCGGAGGCGCACCTCGGTCGGCTCCGCCTCGGCCTCCCACACGACGCGCGAGAGGCCCGTGCTCCCGCCGTGGATGTGGTTCGGCCCGTCGTTGGCCTCGAGCCGGTACGTTCGCCCGTCCAGCGCGAAGCGCGCGCCGCCGATGCGGTTCGCGTAGCGGCCGACCGTCGCGCCGAGGTGGCTCGGCGCGCCGTCGTACGCGGCGAGGTTCGCGTGCCCGAGCAACACGTCGCCGTGGCGGCCGGCCCGATCGGGCGCGCGCAGGCGCACCAGCGTCGCACCGTACGGGATCACGGCGGCCTCGAGGCCCCCGGCCGGCTCGCGGATCCAGATCGGCTGGAAGGCGCGGTCCCCGCTCAGCACCTCGCGACCAGGTACGCGATCCAGGCGAGATCCGCGTCGGCGTGCTCGCGCGGGCGGAAGATGCCGTTCGGCTCGTTCGTCGCGCGCTCGGTGCCTTCCCAGTACACGGTGGTCTCGGAGAAGCCCGCCTCGGCGAGGATCTCGCGCAGCTCGGGGATCGTCCAGAGCCGCCAGTCGTAGCTGAAGGCGCGCCGCATCCGGCTGCCGTCGCGGAACTCGAAGTGGATGTGGCAGACGGCGTGGTGCGTGATCGGATCGAAGCGGTGCTGGTCCCATACGTAGGTGAAGCCGCCGCAGCGCCGGCGCTCCTCGCGCCGCTCGTACGATTCGGGGCCGCCGTAGGCGTCGAGCACGAAGAGCCCCTCGGCGGAGAGGCCGGCCCGCACGTGGCGGAAGTAGGCGAGCAGCTCGGGACGCGTCTTGAACAGGAAGAACGAGAAGTTGAAGGCGACCGCCACGTCGACCTTCGCGGTCCGCGCCGTGCGCACGTCGCCCAGCACCAGCCGGAGCCGCGCGGCCTGGTCGGGCCGCAGCTTCTCGACGTGGGTGCGGCGTCCCCACGCGAGCGGCTCCGGGTCGAGATCGATGCCGACGGCGCGGCTCTCCCCGTGCGCGGCGACCCAGGCCGCGGCGAACACCGCGGTCCCGCAGAAGTCCTCGCGCAGCGTGTGCGGCCGCCGCCCGTAGACGCGCTCGAACATGCGCCGCACGCGGACCACGTCGCCCTCGGGATCCTGGACCGCGCGCTCGTAGAGCTCGTACCTGTCGGCCCGCTGCGCCAGGTTGGCGCCGCGCCGCCTGCGGCGGGTGCGCAAGCCGCCGGCAGTTCGCGAACGGAGCGGCCCGTCGTCTCGCACGATTCCTCCCGGAACGGCGCAGGTTGGGGCGCGCCGCCGGCGGGCGCAAGGCCGCGTTACCCCGACGCAGCGAGAGGCCACCCACGAGCAGCGGGGTGCCGGCGTCCGCGCCGGGGCCGACCGACATCGAGGAGTGGACCGATGCAGAGCCTGGTTCCCGAGCTTGAGCGCCGACAGCACCGGCGACTGCGTCCGACCCAGCCGTGCGAGCTGGTCGTCGGCGCGAACCGCCACGACGGCACGATCGTGGAGATGTCGCGCGGGGGTCTCTACGTGCGCACCGAGGCCCGCCCCCCGAGCGGCCAGAGGATTCGCGTTCGCTTCGCGGATCGCGAGCTGCACGCCGTCGTCGTCCACGCACACGCCGTCCCGCGGAGCCTCGGCTGCCTGCTCCCCCGCGGCCTCGGCCTGCGCTGGGTCGCCCCGCTCGGCCCCGGAGGCTGACGGGCGCCGCGGACACCGGTACGCTGCGCTCGTGAACCGCGCCCCCCTTCTCGCGACCGCCGCGGCGCTCTGGCTCTGGGCCGCGCCGGCCCTCGCCGCTGCCGCTGCGCCCGCCGCACCCGACGAGCCGCCTGCCGCCGGCTCCGAGGGCTGGCGCGAGGCGCGCTCGGGCTCCGGCGGCTTCTCGGTGCAGATGCCCGCGCCCTTCAACGACTTCAACCGCACCGGCGGCGAGAAGGATGGCGAGGCGGTCACGATCAACGGCCTGGAGGCGATCGTCCCAGCCGCCTTCGGCACCGTCCAGACCTGGCAGGCCGTCTGCGTCGACTACCTCGCGCGCGTGCCGACGGAAGACTGGGCGTTCTCGGATGCGACGATCGAGCACGAGGCCAACGGGAACCTGCGCTGGAAGCGGCGCGTGAGCGTCGACGGCCACCCCGCGCTCGATTTCGCCGTCTCGGACGGGAAGCGCTCGGTGCGCTCGCGCGTCATCCTGCTCGGCCGGCGGGTGTGCACCACCGCCGTCAACTACCCGTTGGTCGATCCGATCTCCGACGCCGACGCCGAGCGCTTCGTGGCTTCCTTCAAGGCGCATTGAGCGCAGCCCGCCGGGTTCGATAGAGCGCCAGCCCGCCGGGTTCGATAGAGCGCCAGCCCGCCGGGTTCGATAGAGCAGGGAGGACCGTCATGCCCTACGCCGAGGGTCGCCGGATCCACGATGCCGACTCCCACGTGATGGAGACCTCCGACTGGCTGGAGCGCTGGTCGGATCCCGGCGTGCGCGAGCGCGTGCCCGCGCTGCACCTCGCCACCACGCGCCCGGGCGAGGACCGCATGATCGAGCGCTTCCGGCAGAAGCACGCCGATCCGAGCTATCGCGCGCTCGACGAGGCCGAGATCATGCTGCGCAAGAACTGGAGCGCGACCGGCTCCTTCCTGAAGGAGGACCGCCCGAGGGCGCTCGATCTCCTGGGCTTCGCCAGCCAGCTCGTCTTCAACACCTTCCTCTCGGGATACTTCGCGCGCCTCGAGCACGGCGGCGATCTCGAGCTGATCTACGGTGCCGCGCGCGCCCACAACCGCGCGATGATCGACTTCTGCGCGGTCGACGCGCGGCTGCTCGCCACCTGCTATGTGCCGCTCGCCGACTTCGAGCGCGCGCGGGCGATGGCCGCCGAGGCGCTCGCCATGGGCGCCGCGGCGCTGCTGGTCCCCTCGCGCTGCCCGCGCGGGCACTCGCCAAGCCACGTCGCGCTGGATCCCGTCTGGGCGCAGGCGCAGGAGGCCGGCGTCCCGGTGGTGCTGCACGTGGGCGGCGGCGGTCCGCTGCTCTCGCCCGACTACTTCGCGAACGGGCTGCCGCCCGAGAAGGACTTCCACGGCGGCGAAGAGAACTTCCGCTCCGTCGACTACATGGCGATCCCGCATCCCCCCATGCAGACGCTCGCCACCTGGATCCTCGACGGCGTGCTCGAGCGCTTCCCGCGCCTCATGATCGGCGTGATCGAGCAGGGCGCGGGTTGGGTGCCGGGCTGGATGCGCACGCTCGACTCCGCCTTCGAGGCGTTCGCGCGCCACGAGCAGCGCCTCCAGAAGCTCTCGATGAAGCCTTCGGAGTACGTGCGCCGACAGGTCCGCGTGACGCCTTATCCGACCGAGGACGTGGGCTGGATCGTCGAGAACGCTGGCGAGGAGGTCTGCCTGTTCTCGTCCGACTATCCGCACGTCGAGGGCGGCCGCAATCCGCTGAAGCGCTTCGAGGCCTCCACGGCCGCGCTCTCGGAGCGCGCGAAGCAGCGCTTCTACTGCGACAACTTCGTCGAGCTGATGGGCTCGGCGCTCGGCTGACCGAGCCCGCTCAGCGCTCGCGGTGCGCGCGGGCGCTGCCCGCGGCTCCTTCGAGCAGGAGGGCGTCGAACCCTCCCGCCGGGCCCGGCTCGAAGGCGAGCGTCTGCTGCCCGAGCACGCGGTAGAAGAAGCGCGTCTCGGACTCGGGGACCAGCTCGTACTCGGCGCGTCCCTCGACCTGCGCCGTCAGGTGGTCGCCGCTGCGGCGGATCTCGATCGGCGGGCCGTTCTCGAAGCGGTAGCGGCCGACGAACGCGTCGAGCCGGCTCGGATCGAGCGCGATGGAGGCGCGCAGGTTCCTCACGATGAACTGCTGCGGCGCGTAGATCGTGCTCAGCACCAGGTGCTCGGCGCAGAAGCGGTCGTCGGCCTCGATCACGTCCGGGCGGAGCACGAACTCGCCGCAGCGGGTTGCGGTGTCGCGGAAGCGCCCGTAGAGCTGGACGGCGGGCACCGCGAACGCGAGCCCGAAGGCGGCGAGCACGGCGCCCTCGAGCGCGGCCGGCGGAACGCGCGGGCCGGCACGGCGGGAGAGCCGGGCGGCGCCGCTCGCGGCGGCCCCGGCGCCCGCGGCGGTGGCCAGGAAGAAGACCGGGAGGGCGGAGATCAGGAAGCGGATGTCGAAGTACTTCGAGAAGGGAATCAGCGCGAAGACGGCGAACGGCGCGGCCGCCCAGCCGAAGAGGGCCAGCGCGACCACGTCGCGGCGCCGCGCGATGCGGAGCGCGCCGAGGACGAAGGCCGCCTCGTAGAGGGTCGTCACCCAGCCGCTCCCGCTCCCCCAGCGCGCGACCAGCGCGTCGAGGAACCGCGGCCCCACCGCGAGCACGTGATCCGCGGCGAGGCCTCGCGCAGCCGCGAAGCCATGCAGGTTGGCGAGGTCCGGGAGCAGCGCGACCGCGATCCCGACGAAGCAGAGGCCCTGCGTGCCCGCGCGAGCGCGGAGCTCGCGGCGCGGGCTCAGGGCGGCCGCGGCCGCGACGACGACGGCCACCGCCAGGTGCACGATCGCGAGGTGGTAGGTGTAGACCGCTGCAGCCGCGCAGAGCGCGAAGGCGACGAGCAGCCCGCGGCGCCCCGTCCGGAGATGAGCGAGCTGCGCGCCGTACTGCGCGAGCGTGAGCGCGAGCCCCGTCATGTAGGGGCGCGCCTCCTGCGAGAAGTCGACGTGGTAGATCGAGATCGACATCAGGAAGGCGGCGAGGAGCCCCGTCCCGCGGTCGAAGAGCAGCGTTCCGAGGGCGGCCAGCAGCGCGATCGAGGCGAGGCCCGCCAGCGCAGACGGGAGCCGCAGCCGCCAGGGGGTCTCGGCACCGTGCGCCGCGAGCCAGGCGGGCGCGTAGGCGAGGGGAGGGTGCTGGTAGTCGTCGCCGGCGGCTGCGCGCCAGAGCGCGCCCAGGCTTCCGGCCTTCGCCACCTGCTCCGCGGTGGATCGCTCGTCGAGCCAGAGCGGGCGGCGATCCAGCGTCTCGAACCGCCACGCGCCCGCGAGAAGCGCCACCCCCAGGGCGGCGACGGCCCAAAGGGAGGGCCAGGCGCTGAGCGGTCGCGACATCGGCGGCCAGTCTACCGGCCGCTCGACGCCCGCCTCGCTTGACGCCGGCTCGCTTGACGCCGGCTCGGGTTGGGCTATTTGAGAAAGCAATTCGGATTCCGATTCTCTTCTGGTGAGGACCGCCCGGAGGATCCCATTGGACAGGCTGGACGACCTCGACGCCCCGGCCCGACTCGAGACGGTCGCGCGCCCCAAGCAGGCGCGCAGCGCGCGGACCCTGCAGCGCCTGCTCGACGCGGCCGAGGCGCTGATTGAGGAGAACGGGCTCGCGGAGGTCTCGGTGCCCGAGATCGCCCGCAGCGCGCGCTCCTCGGTGGGCGGCTTCTACGCGCGCTTCCGCGACAAGAACGAGCTGCTCCGCGCGCTCGAGGAGCGCTTC
>Ga0335070_10004965_pt1 | contig 15603 bp, 17 predicted proteins | sample Lox_Sample_13_FD_206722 | JGI IMG/M metagenome (GOLD analysis project Ga0335070, IMG submission 206722) | Soil microbial communities from Loxahatchee National Wildlife Refuge, Florida, United States - Lox_Sample_1.3 | ecosystem: Environmental > Terrestrial > Soil > Wetlands | place: USA... | reverse complement strand
AAATGGAAAAAACAATAACAAGCCGAATCCTCAGGCTCACTTGAAATGCACCTTGAACAAAGTCTTGAAATCTGGGAAAGCTTGGCTAGCACTCTTGCAGGTAGACCTTTCAAAAAGGACAGATGAGTAGATTTCATCAGGGCGGAAGGCAAGCGTTAATAGGGGACAGGGAAGAACTGAATTTTTGGAGATGCGTTTTGGCGAAAAAGAGGACATGGTGCGAAAAGCTTCAAGACAGTAAGGACTTGCCGAGAGTCGAGAAAATCACTGAGAGGATGAGTAAGAAGTGGGGAACGGGCACGATCGTTATTCCTGCACCCGTAGAAGTTGATGAGTTGATGAGAAAAGTGCCCCAAGGAAAGCTGACCACCATAAACCACATTCGAGAAGCACTGGCTAAAAAACACGAGGCCACGATTGGGTGCCCTATCACGACAGGCATCTTCGCTTCCATCGCGGCACACGCCGCAGAAGAACAAAAAAAGAAAGGGCAAAAGAACATCACACCTTACTGGCGCACTCTCAAAGTTGGCGGTGTCATAAACGAGAAATATCCCGGCGGCACTGAAGAACAGAAGAAACTCCTGACAAATGAAGGACACAACGTGGCGCAGAAAGGAAAGAAATACGTCGTGGTCAACTACGAGAAATCTTTGGCAAGACTCCCCTAACGTTTGATTACGCGTGGACCATTCGGATGCTTTTTATTCCATCGTGTTGCATAGGTCAAGGGTGAGGATGAAAGATATGGAATTTAAAGGAAGCCAAACTGAGAAGAATTTGCTAGCAGCCTTTGCTGGCGAATCGCAGGCTCGGACAAGATACAGTTTCTTTGCAAGTGCGGCCAAAAACGAGGGTTTTGAGCAGATATCAGCCATTTTCCAGGAAACGTCTGACAACGAGAAGGAACACGCGAAACTCTTCTTCGGACATCTTAAAGGAGGAACCGTGGAGATCACAGCGGGTTATCCTGCAGGCATCGTCGGCTCTACGGCGCAGAATCTGAAGGCGGCCGCTGACGGCGAGAAGTTCGAGTGGGGAACGCTCTACCCAGGCTTTGCTGAAGTTGCAGAGAAAGAGGGCTTCACAGATGCAGCCAGAACCTTCCATCAGGTGGCAAAGGTGGAAGCATACCACGAGCGGCGATACCTGAAACTTCTCGCAAACGTCGAACAAAACAAGGTCTTCAAAAAAGACGCGCCTATAAAGTGGAAGTGTCGAAACTGCGGCTACGTACATGAAGGCCCTGAAGCCCCCGAGAAATGCCCAGTCTGCCATCACCCAAGAAGCTATTACGAAGTCTGGTGCGAAAACTACTGAACAGACAGCCCGCAGATTCAGAACTTTAATGCTTCAGATTCGAAAGCCAGGGCGCTCTGTGCGCATTAGCCGATTAATTCAACTGGAGTTCCGATAGCCCAGCCGGGTACTCCTTTGCGGAATTTGGCTTCAACCACACCTTTTTTGCCGTGCAACCCAATGATTTCCCCGATAAGCTTTTTCTTTCCCTGCGTCCAAACCACTTTTCGCCCAATGAGTTGGCCTGCCTTAGAAACAGAATCCGCATCGGTAAATCGAATCAGACACCACTTCGACATTTGAGTCCTGATGCCTATCCGATAGTTTGCAATCGTCCCATAAACAGGTTGAGACACAAGCCTTCACCATCGCAACACCTCCCTTAAGACACACAACCTGCTTTTAAACATGCTTCGCCCCAACGCCCGCCTCACTTAATGACAATTCGTACATTTCTGAATTCGGCCCTTACGCCAAAAAGCAGTTCGTGACTGGAAAACCGCCACGTAATCAGCCCCGATCGCAAATATTCGCACATATCTTAATATGCGACCAAGCGTATTATTTACAGGTAGAATTCTCTTAGAAAAGAGTACTGGCAAAAGCCTCAAATGGGTTGCCGTTTTCCTTGACCATTCTACTGAAGAATATTAGCGCGCCAAGAAAAAAGACTTCAACAAGAAAAATCAGGTCCTTATAGTCTTCAAAGGCCCCTGAAATCGCTAGGAACGGATTCTACAATAGAAAAAAAGGAAAAAGAGTAGAAAAACGTTGAAAAACAAAGTATCTCCTGGCGAGTATCTCGCCTTTCTTTCGGTGAAGTACGAAGTTGACCCCGACGTTCTTTTCAATGCACTGGTCACAGCGGGAGAAAAGAAAAAATCCAAATGTGGGAACCTTTCTGTCGAACGACGCGGTGAGACACAAGACAAAGTCGTCTTTCTGATTTTGAAAGACTCCCAGGTTGTTGCACAGTTTCCAATATTCAAGGCATTCCTCTTTGAACGAGAAAATCCAGTTAGAAAATTCATGAAGACCGACATGATCCGCAGACATTTGGTCAAGAAAAACAGGGCGGCACACTCCCTTCCCATAAGAGATCTGCGAACTGGAATGAGCCAGATAAACTTGAAGGCCAAGGTCCTTGAGATCCCAGCATCAAAACTCGTCTTCACCCGTTTCGGAAACTACGCCAGCGTAGCAAACGCCCTGATAGCAGACGAAACCGGTACAATCAAACTGTGCCTCTGGAATGAACAAATAAGCTCAATCTCCATAGGAGACACCATTCAACTCGAGAATGCGCGAGCATCGACGTACAGAGGCGAAAGACAGCTAAACATTGGAAAAAACGGAACACTCAACAACATCAAAAACACGCTAATCCAACAACCGGAAGAGCTCTGCAGTTCTTAGAATGCCCTTAATCTGGCGCGCGCGCTTGGAAACAGAAAAAAAACTTTGGAACGCCGAACGGAGAAAACACTCTATCTTTGAGGCGCACGAGGGATTATGATTGAAAATAGTGAAAGGCTGGAGAAGAATAGACAATCGGAGAGGATACATGAACCGGATGACGGGACAGAATCTTGTCGTCACAAAGAAACAGTATGGAGAGCACTATTTAGCGTTGCTCTTTCCGAGAATAAGAAATGATGAGGAAGGAAAGAAAATATCACCTGAGTTTCCGACAGAATCAAAAGCTGAATCATTCGCCATGGATTGGATGAACAAACATCCAAGAGGACTGGATGAATCGCACGCACGGTCACGTGACCAGTGTCGAAAGCCTCAGTGCGACTCCGCCTAGAATTATAGCAAAGGCTACTTCAAACAGAGTTATGAACGGAGCCTTCTTCCGGCCAAACTCTTTTGCCAGAGCGAATATAGTCGCAACACAGGGTATGCAAAACATTGCCACCAAGGTGAAGATGACCATCTGAACCGGCGTCAAAGCCTGCAAGCCCACTTAAGTCCGAGTAGTGTCACGATTGCTCCTGTCGCTTGTCTGTAGTCTTCTCCAATTCGGAGCAACAATCGTTAATAACATGAGAGATGAATTCTTTAAGTTCATCACACGTGAGGGGAAAGAAACGAGTCGTTCTGGGACCAAGATCGTTCTGACTTCTTCGGCTACCGAAATGAGCGATTATTATAATAACCCCTTTGTCGCCTTCGTGGCGGCATTTGCGAAAGGTCCAATACCGCTCTGGGTTTTGAGAAGATATCTTTACCCGTCTGTTGAAAGCAACGGGGACGGAAGCGCTAAGTACGCTCCTTATGGTGTTCGAAAAGTCGAAGCTTTGCTGCTGGAAAATGGTTTCACAGATTCGGATGTAGCGGTGGCTCATCCGTCGAACCTCGAGAATTTCATTGGACCCGACACGAAGGTCGTGGGCGTTTCCACGATGGATCCAACTGGGATGGCCTACGTCAGCAAGACATATTCTTCGCTGGTCGGTGGTGGAAAGCCGATGAATGCCGTTGAATTCAAAGCATTGGTGAGGCATCCGAGCATACGAAAATACAAACCTAGGGTCATCGTGGGGGGCTATGGTTCCTGGCAGCTTCAACGAAAGAGAGTCGCAGAAAGCTATGGAATAGACTGTGTCCTCATCGGCGGAGCTGCAGAGACTATCATTGACGTTTTCGGCAGGGCAGTCAGAGGAGAACCTCTGCCGAAAGTGGTGCGCTCCGAAAAGGGATCAAGAAAGCGGGCTATGCCTCCGATTAGACACGCCGCTATTCATGGCGGTGTGGAGATCTCAAAGGGGTGCGGTCGAAATTGCCAGTTCTGCACGCCCACTGTGCAGGACAAGTGCGACGTTCCCTTGGACAAGGTCATGAAAGAGGTTGAGACGACCGTCCGAGAGGGCGCATCTCGCATAACACTGATAACTGAAGACTTGTTTCTGTATGGCTCGAAGAATAGAAGCTTCATACCGAACAAGGAAGCTGTGCTTAAGCTCGCCAAGTGCGTAGCAGACTATCCAGGCGTCAAGGCGGTACAGCCCTCGCACATGTCATTGGCTCCGGTTGTTCATGATCCCAGTTTGGTTGAAGAAATAGCCGAGATTCTTATTGATTGTAACTGGTATTGCCATGGGAAGAACCCTATTGTGACTTCGGAGACCGGGATTGAAACCGGAAGTGTCAGGTTGATGAAAAAGTATATGGCTGGAAAACCTTTGCCTTTCAAGCCTGAACAGTGGAAGGAAGTTGTCACTCAAGCCTTCGGAATATTGAACGACAACAGTTGGTATCCACTTGCCACGCTGATAATTGGTCTCCCCGACGAAAGAGAGGAAGACGTTGTCGAAACGCTCGAATTGATGGATGATCTGAAAGATTGCCATGCCTTCTACGTTCCTCTGTTTTTCGTCCCGCTTGAAAACTGTCTCTTGATGAATAAACGCGGAGCTGAGCTTGACTCTCTCTCCAAAATCCGATGGGAGTTTCTGATTCGATGCTGGCAATATAACGTTCGAATCTGGCGAGACACTTTCCTGGAACACAGAATCGCGAACCCCGTCCTCTACAAACTCGCAAAGCAAATGCTAATACCGTACGCAGCTAGGATAGCTGGAATCTACTACGGCATGAGGCACGGCGAAGCCATGAAGGACGCCATCTGGAAAATGGCAAACGCCTAACAGTCGCGAGAATTGTCAGCTTTTTTGTCAATAGACAGAAAAAGTGAGCCTTCTCTTTGAGGTTGGATGCGCCCACTCGGGGTTTCCCACTTGTGCGCTCGAGCAACTGCACAATACAGTTTTAATATTAAATGTGACTAATGGTATTTGCGGCGTCAATAATGGTTGATGTCAGAAAGCTTCTGGAATACAATGAGGACGTGAGACACAGGTACTTCGAAACACTTTCCAGACTGTCTTGGGAAGAGCTCATTGAGAACAGGGAAGCGAGCTTTCACTCTATCAGAAACATTTTTGTCCACACTCTCAGTGCAATAGATTATTGGTTGGATTTCCTGCAAAGCGAAAATCTTCGTTCCAGAAGAAAATATGATGAGTACGGAACCTTTGAGGAGATTAGGGCCTACATGGGGCACGTTGAGAAACGAACGCACAAATACTTGGACTCACTGCACACGGAAGGACTCCACAAGACCTACAGGGGCAAGGACGATTATGGCAACGTCTCTGAAGTCACTGCTGAAGACATACTGATCCACGTGTTCGAGGAGGAAGTTCATCACAGAGGCGAACTCATCGCGCTTCTTTGGCAGATGAACATTGAACCGCCGCCCATGGGATGGAAGAACCTGTGACAACCCGCATGCAATCTTTCGCATGCGAGACGGAGAGGCACGAGCAAGAGTTATTAGAAAGCGACCTGCTCTAGTTTTCTTAAGGTTCTAAGAAAAACAAGCTGTGCAGGAAGAAACGAGTATATTTACAAAATGAGGAGCGTGAAGAACGTGAAGGCGAAATGGCTTCTTGCCACAATGCTGGCCGTTTTCTTGGCCTCATCCGCGGCTGCAACACAGATTCATGGGGCAAAGGCGGCTACTACCCGCAACTTCTCTCTGTATGGTGACTACTTGCGGGGTTGGGGTTTCACGGCATCCAGCATATCGAGTCCCGGCCCCACAATCGTGGTCGAACAAGGCGACACTGTGAACCTGACTTTGATGAACAACGATAGAGTCACGCCGCACAGATTTTTCGTCAGCTACACAAACGCCTCTTCGTCTCCAAGCTCAGGAACGAATTCCTCAGACTTTTTGAGCAGTACCTTGAATTTTGAATTCGTCGCCACTAGCACGGTTGGAACGTACAAGTACTACTGTTACTATCACCCTGCAGTAATGTATGGAATGTTCCAGGTTGTGCCGACGGGTACAATCCCCGAGTTCCAACCGTTGATTCTGCTGTCACTGTTAGTAGCAAGCACTGCGGTCGTTGCATTGGTTTGTAGAAGAAAACGATGAATCTGAGCAGCCTTCTCCTCCCTTTTTCCAATGTCGAGCTTGAAGACTCCTTCTCAGCAGGTACAGAACCGCAACGGCGGTCATGACGATGGTTGAGACAATCCATGATTCCATTGGCAGCGAGAGCATCAGGATGACGCAGCTGGCTAGGCCGAGGCAGGGTACCAGTGGAAACAGGGGAGCTTTGAATGTTTCCAGGTCGGGGTTTTTCTTCCTCAGTCTAATCGCGGAAGCGTGTAGGATTATGTGCGTGACGAGCATTGAGAAGCTGGTTATCGCGGCTGTTTGTCTGAGGTCTGAGACGAATGCTAGAGTGGCCATTAGGGCGCCCGTGATTAGGATGGAGATGTATGGCGTTCCGAGTTTTGGGTGGACTCTCGCCAACGCTTTCGGGAGCTGCCCGTTCCTTGCCATCGTGAAAGAGACTCGGGACAAGCCTAGCAGGTTTGTAAGAAGCACGCTTACTGTTGCAACGAGACCTCCGAAGGAAACGACTACGAATAGGGGGTAGCTTCCAGTTGCTTTGGCTGCCGTAGCGATGGGTGAACTGGATATTCCGAGGATTTTGTAGGGGACGAGGCCTGTTGCGACGAGCCCTGTAGCAATATAAAGGAGCATGGAGACGCCCAGTGCGAGCAGTATCGATAGGGGCAACGTCCTCTTCGGGTTTTCCACCTCTTCGCCGAGTGCCGCTATTCTTCCGAAACCCAGGTACGCGAAGAAGATGAAGCCGGCGCCCTGAAGGATTCCGAAGAAGCCGTTCGGAGCAAAATTGGAATAGTTTTGCGTGTTCACTTGAAAGGCTCCGACGACCACAAAAAGGCAGAGGATCACGATTTTTGTCACGACTAGGACGTTGTTGAGCCTCGCGGATTGTTTGATCCCCCTGAGGTTCAGGGCTGACAGGGCCAGCGCGGCGGAAACGGCGACGATGTTGACGGTTGAAACGGGAAATGAAAAGACGGCGATTTTTGCGGGGAGGAAAGGAAGCAATCCTACGAAGTAGCTTGCGAGTCCCAGGCATACGGCTGATCCGGCTACGGTTTGTGCAAACAGCCACATGCAGCCCGAGATGAACGCTACGAAGGGATTAATCATCTCATAGGCGTATTGATAGGTTCCTCCTTCTTTCGGAATGGCCGAGCTGAGCTCTGCAAAGCTGATGGCCGTGAACAGGGCAACCGTTCCCGCGATAATCATCGAAATCACGACAGCAGGCCCGGCATAGCCAACGGCGACGCCCAAGACGACGAAGATTCCAGCGCCGATGACAGCGCCTATGCCAATCGCCGTGGCGTCGAAAAAGCTCAGAGTCCGCTTTAACTCCACCATTTTCCTCAATAAAACCTGAAATCAGCTAAACCTTATAACATATTCTGTAACGGGCGCGGGTTATGCCAGTTTGTCCGACTTTCTTTGCGAAGGGAGAACAGTTGAAACGTGCGCGTTATCCAGTTCCCGACTGCCAAAATGTTATGGGTGTGTGAAGCTCGGCTTAGGAAGAAGGAGGGCACGAAAGTCGCCCCGCCGGTCCTCTGTTTAATGTCTAACATTATGTTGGATTACAAGATTCTATGTTGTGTTGCAAGAACTCTGCATTACTTGGCGATCAGGGTCACCTTCTCTCTCTTTGAGTTTAGGTCTAACATTATGTTGGAGTACAAGATCCAACGGAGAACGACGCCCCTCCCCCTTTTTGTTTTTTACGTCTGTTGTAATGTTGCGGCGTAATGTTGTAGCGTAAACCCGTGATGCCGCGTTTTCGACCCCTCGGTCTACGGTTGTGAGGTTAATTGTAATGTTGCATTGTGACAAACGATGTTGAAAACAGGCTTGTAACCTTCGAAATCGACGTCTTCGCTCTGGAATTGTGTCGTCATTTGTAATGTTGCATTGTAACAAACCGTGGAGAAGACAGTCTGGACTACGCTTGAGTCAGTCAATCCCGTTTAATCGTGAAATCAGATGAGTTAAGCGCGTGCTCAGGTGGAGCTGAGTTTGTGTACGCTTACTGCGACCATTTTGTAGTTCGGGGTGAACGTCTTCTCGTCGAATTGTGTTGGAAAAAGCTTGTTGACCAAGAGCTCCTCGAAGTGGAAGTGCATGCCCACTCTCCCTCTCGGAATGTTCTCGTCGGTCCTTGCTTGACATTTTAGGCTGCCGACGCTGCTGGAGACTTCTACGAGGTCGCTGTTTGATATGTCAAGCTGCTTTGCGTCTCCTGCGCTCAGGTAACAGTATGGGCCTTCGCTGAAGCTCATGAGAGTTTTCGACTTGTTGGTCATCTCTCCAGTCAAGAAGTGATGCATTGAACGGAATGATGTGAGAATCAGTGGATACTTGTCGCTGCGAATGTCTTCAACACCTTCGAAGTGCTCTGGCATGAACCTCCGAAAGACCATGCGTTTGTCAGGCCAAGCATCCGAACCACCATACACGCTTTCCACGTCGACCTGTACATAAGCTGGCACAACTTTAACAATTTCCTCGGTGATAGCTCGGGTCGTCAGATAATTGAAATGATCGGCACAGCCGAAGTACGTTGAAAGCTCTCTGAATATTTGCCATTCGGGCTTGCAGCTTCCACAGGGTTCTCTGACCTTCCGAACATACCTGACTCTGCGTTCGCCGTTCGTGATAGTCCCTTCCCGTTCGAACAACAGCGGCGTGGGCAGTACAGCATCCGCAAACTTGGTTGTCAGGTTGTGGTAGTGATCCATGACGACGACGAACATTTCTTCGAGGTTTTTGTGGACCACGTTTAGGTTGGGCAGTGATTGAGCGGCATTCATTCCGGAGATGAACGCGGCTTTTGTGGGTGAGATTAAGAATGCTTCGACGATGCTTTTTCCCTTGCTGTTCGGCACTTCGGCGTTCCACTTGCTTTCAAGAACCGGTGCAGTGGCAAGAGGTCCTGTCGGCAGGCGGTCGGGTAGGCAGCCCATGTCGCCGACGCCTTGGACGTTGATTTCTCCTCGCAGCGAGAGCAGTTGGGCGTTTTTGAGGATCATCAGATCCAGTAGAGCGTGAACGTTTTCTGATCCCGTGACGTGCTGGGTCAAGCCCATCCCATGGATTATTCCTAGAGCTTTGGCATCGGCGATGAGGCCTATCAATTGGTTGAGCTTTTCAAGGTCAACTCCACACGCTTGCCGTACGAAGTCGATGGTGTACAATTCCACGACGTTTCGAAGCCTCTCAAATCCCTCGACGTTTTCTGCAGATTTGTCGTAGCCGTGTTGGTGAATGAGCGCGTTCATTATGCCGTTCAGCAAGATTAGTTCCGTGCCAGGGTAAATGATGAGAGACACGTCCGAAAACTTTGTTGTCAGGCTGTAGAGAGCGTGGCTTGAAACCACTTTCAGCCCTTTTCGTCTAGCCCGCATTATCCTATTGTACAGCACAGGATAGTTTCCAGCCGGGTTGGAGCCTATGATGAACAGGCAGTCAAGCCCGTAAATGTCGTCCATCTTGGAGAAAGCTGCCCTACTCCCGAAACAGTTCTCTAACCCCTGAACTGTCGTGACGTGACACAGCCTTGCGCAGCAGGCATCAACATTGTTGGTTTTGTACGCGATTCTCGCAAATTTCTGCGTCACGTAGCAGTCTTCGTTCGTTATCTTTCCCGAGGCGTTGAAGAAGACTTCACTCGGAGCCAAACCACTGGTTCGCTCGCAGATAAAGCGATACGCTTCGTCCCATGAAACTTCCTGAAACGGTTCATCTCGGCGGTTTCTGATCATTGGGTTTAAAATCCTGCCTTCGTCGCTGCTCATCGTTTCGTGGATGGTCAAACCCTTAATGCATGCGGTTCCCTCACTTGGATTATCGGTTCTATCAGGTAGCATCTTCACTATCCGACCATCTTGTACGACGAACAAAAGACGGCAGCCGCAACCACAATAGGCACAAGTCGAAGCAACAGTCCCCAAGACGAACTCTCCTAGGGAAATAACACCTAACAAGGGAAAAGACTTTTTCTCCTAAGGCGACATTCACTAGTGACACTAAGAAGAAGCTACGCTCTAGTTGGAGAAAGGCCTCTACTGCAAAATGAGAATAGAAAAAAACCCCTAGAACGCGCTTGAAAGGTACCGCGCTTGGACGTCGCATCATGGAGGAATTGGCCACGAAAGGCGCGCACGCGCTGATGCATAGCGCGCCCCCAACGCGCACGACAGTTACATCGATGTTAGTGTAGTGAGAAAACACCCAAAATGAAAAACAACATTTATAAATTGAATCAGAAGAAACAGAAGAAACTAATCTGACGGAGCGATAGAACAAATGTCTGCTCTGCCCACAGAAAACCTGTTCAATAACCTTTGGGTCCTTATTTGTGGAGTTTTAGTTTTCCTCATGACCATTTCGGTTGGAATACTAGAAAGAGGGGAACTGGGAAGACGTTTTGACAGAGACTTGATAAAGAACATAATGATATCATGCTCAGGATTCTTTTTCATGGCTTTTCTCGGTTTCAACATTGCCTTTGCCCCTGCAATTGGACGAGGAATAATGGGTAACCCATTGTACAATTTTCCCTTCATGGGCACTTTCCAAAAGAATTCTGCCGATATTTTCACCCAAGTTTGGTGGTCAATGGGTCCCAATTATTTCAACAATTTGGTATCTCTTCCTTCCTATTTCTTCTTTGAAACAGCTTTTGCTACAGTAACCCTCGCCCTAGTCGGTGTTATTGTTTTGAAAAAGGTGAAACTAGGAGCCTTCTTCCTCTTTTCCATTCCCTATTTTATTATCATCTGGGCGTTGCCAGCTGCGTGGATATGGAATCCGCAAGGATTCCTCTATGTGATGGGTGTGAGAGACTTTGCAGGAGGCTTGGTTGTCCATGGCGCAGCGGGAGCAGCAGGATTTGCTATTGTTTTAAGAGTTTGGCTGGAAGAAAAAAAGAAAGGATTCCGCGAAAGCCCACAGATACAGCCTAAACCGAATACGTCTTGGCTATCCCTGTCAATCCTACTGCTTTGGCTGGGCTGGTTCGGCTTTAATCCGGGAAGCACATTAGCGTTAAACATCCAATCATACATCGTAGTTCAGATTACTTTTTTGGCTGCTGCAACTGGCTTCTTGTTTACGATGTTCTTCAAGTACCTCGAGGTAAGAAGAATGCCCGGCATAATGTATGCCGCAAATGGTATACTCATCGGTTTAATCGTTATAACTCCAGTAGCAGGCTACGTTGACCTCGGCAGTGCGGTAATCCTTGGAATATTGGGATCAATCGTGTTCATTTTAGGCGAGAAACTATTCGCGAGAGCAAAATGGTTCACCGACCCAGTGGGCCTATTTCCAGGTCACTTTCTTGGAGGCGTATTCGGTTTCATTATGGTGGCATTCTTTTCACAGTATTCTTACGCTTCTTTCGGAGGAGGCTCCAGTCTGCCAAACGGTCTATTGTACGGTGGTGGCACGCAAGCCCTCCATCAACTTGGACTTCAATTGTTGGCTGTTCCCATAGTACTCATCACAGTTTTCGCGTTATCATACATTTTCATCTACATAATAAGCAAAGGAATGCATGGAATAATCAATGAATACACAGCCGAAAAACTTGAAGGAGACGCCGAAGAACTTGAAGGAAATGAGGAATAAGTTCCCTAAGAAGTCAACGCAAAGCTCGAACCCTTAAAATCAAGACAGTCTGGAACGCGGAATAGTGTCGCTTCCCAAAAGAGTATAACACTGGGCACCAGTCAAGGCCCATTTTGCAATCTATTTAGTTTCTTTATGGCACGCGCGAATGGGTACTCTTTGCCACGCTCGCCGTCAAGGTAAAGTTTTGGTGCTTTCAATCACATCCTTGGCAGATAAGCCTCGATCTTTCACGGAATTGCGATACTATTAAGTCTGTTAGCGCGCTTTCGATTAGCGAAGATATTAAAAACCCAAGAGGCTTAATATAGTAACGTGAACCTGAAGCGATACTATGCCAAAAGATAAGAATGAATGGGGTTCTGGCAAGAAAAGCGAAAGTCTTGAAATGCAAATACTCTTTTTCCTGAGCCAAAATTCAGAAAAAGCTTTCAATTTTGAGGAGATACTAGAAGGAACAGGATGGACAGCCTTAGCTGAGAAGGAAAATCTTGACTACGTAAGTAGGTCAGATGCACGTGAAGACTTTGAACAAGCTTTACACCATTTGAGGGAACAGGGAAAAATTGAGCTTAGGACTTTCGAGTCCGTTGAGAGTAGCGCACACGCTCGCAGACACCGCTATTACAGGTTCGTGAAAAAAGAAGACCGCCTATAATCATTAAACAAATTAGACAGCATCGGGATCACAAGAGAATGTCAAAATGAAGGCCTACTATATGCGCAAAATGTTAAAGTGGCAGAAATAATGTCGACCTCGTTGGTAACGGTCGATTAAGATGCGGATCTAATGGAGGCAGCCAAGTTAATAAAAAAACACAAGATTAGGAGACTGGCAGTGGTCAGGCGGGCGCGCAGCTAATGGCGTGTGCGTGAACTGACAACAATGCCTACTGTTGCTATTATGGCAGTGGACATTATTATTACGACAGCGAGATTGATGAAAACTTCTGGATACAGAAGACCGTACTGTATTGGCAGTGTTGCGAGGACTGCTGCGGCTAAACCACGTGTTAACACAAATGTCATGATGGATCTCTCTTTCTTCAATTCGCTTCCGATCGTGGTGAGCCATACTGCGCCGAACCTCACAAGTAGGAGCAGAAGCGTCAGGATTATTCCAAGGAAAAGCAGGCTGATGTTCGAAATGGTGGCTATTATTCCTAGGAAAACAAAGAAGAACGTTCTGATCAAGAAGGCTATCTCAGACTCAAACCGTTTAAGACCAGCATCCACAGCTACATTGCTCGTCTCTTTTCGTCTTAACTGTTTCATGATCTCCTTTTCGTTGCCCAACATCAGGCCGAAAAGCAGCGAACTCAAAGCTCCGCTGCCGCCAAAATTCTCAGACAGCGTATAGGCCAGAAGCGCAACAGCCAGCGTTAACATGTAAGAGAAGGGCATTGGAGAAACAATCTTGAGCAGGAACAACCAAACAATCCCAATAATCAAACCAAGAACCGCTCCGACAACGAATTTGGTTGTAATGCCCGTGGCGACAGCAAAATAGTTCGCTTGGCCGGTTATTACTATCCCTATCAAGGCTAACGAGATGACGATGCACAGTATGTCGGTTGTCGCTGATTCTAGAACTAGGGTTGTGGAGCACTTTTCGCTGACATTAATTTTTGAGGCCAGAGAGATTACGACGATGGAGCTGCTTCCGCCGTAGATGCTCCCAAACAATAATCCATAATGTAATGGAACTTTGTATAGAACGATCATAAACAATGCGACCACTAGCATGCTGAATACGAAGCCTAGAACAGCCAGAAGAACTGCTCTTGGGCTGTGTGAAAGAACTTGACGAATGTTCAAGCTCATACCGCCGTCGAACAGGATGAAAACCAATGCTAGAGCAGAGATGTATGGAGCCAGGCCCATGATAATCGATGGTTCAAACAGCCTCAAAACAGGTCCGACGAGAACTCCTATTATTATCAGAAACATCATGTCAGGCAAGCCGGTCCGTTTGAAAAAGTAGTTTCCCAAAAAACCGATCACTATTATCAAAGCGCTGATCAAGAGAGCTAGTGATACATCAACCAAAGATGAATCACAACTTCTTAACTGTGCGTTTTATTTAAGAGATTTTTGCTAAACACATAGATACGTTAGTAGGCCAGCTGGGGTTTGTTTCATTTTTGTTTTTCACTTGTTGAGGGATTCGTCAATGTGAATCTTGCCATTTTTCGTCCCAAGAAGCCAACTATGACCAGAGATGCAAGAACCACTATGATGACTACACTGAATATCTTGTCAGCTCCAGCTATTCCTAGTCCGATTGCGCTTGCAGCTAAAGCAGCTGGAACTGCTCCCCTAGTTCCAACCCACGAAATGAAGAGCTTCTCTTTGTTCGACAATTTCTTCTCGAAATAGGTTGCTGAGAAGACGGAGATGGGACGAATAACGAGGAATAGAAGCAGAATTAGGACGGTTGCCTCAAGCCAAACTGAGCTTAATGCTACGAGAGAAAAACCAGCGCCCAGGACAAGAAAGATGATGCTTCTCGCGAGAAACGATATGTTTGACCAGAAATCTAGGACTTTTCCTTGCGTTACTCCATAGACCGGTCTCTTAAGAGTTCCCCCGAGAACTAGTCCAGAGGCAATTACCGCTGTCGCTCCACTAGCCCCTAGCACCTCGGCGACGGCATAAGCCCCAAAGAAACCCACAAAGGACAGAGCAACCGCATATTCCTGCATGTTGAACTTTCTAATGAAAAATACAACGAGCAAAGAAAGCGATGATCCTGCAAGTAGCCCACCAAAGAAAAGCACTAGGAAGGAAAAAACTGCACCAGAGAAAGATAAGCCTGCGCCAAGGACAGCCCCTGAAATTATCGTGAACAAGACTATTGACGTCGCATCGTTGAAGGAAGCTTCCGCTTCAACGATAGTGGAGATCTTTCGCTCAATTTTCAATTGCTGAGTAATAGCTATTGCTGCCACAGGGCTCGTTGCGGCCAGGATAGCTCCCATGAGAAAAGCCGTGAGCAGAGGCGTTCCGAAGACCAAATGGGCCACTATTCCTACACCAACCGTTGAAACCACGACGGCAAGGGTTGCCAAAAGAAAAATCGTCAGCTTGAACTCGTTCAACAAATTCAGGTCTATCCGCATGCCCTCGTCAAAAAGTATTACTGGTATGGCCAGAGTCACGACTGCGCTTAATGAGAGGCCGAGACTTAAAGGAACAAAAATGCCTAGTCCCTCTGGACCAACCAAATAGCCGATGATGAAAAGAGGAATAATGCTTGGCACGCCGAAACGTTCAGATATCTTCGCTGCAACAACGCCTGCAAGCAAAATGATTATGATTTGATCCATTATCATGAAGGGCTCGACCATGCGCTTGCGGCTCCTGGGCTAGCGATATTTCAAGGAACGCGCTTAATTTGTTTTCGCGCTCAAGTGCCTCCATCTAGCAGTTCTTTGATAGAGAATACATAAAGCTCCAAGCAAATTCGTGTGTCAACATTGACAGGCTGATGCTTAGGCACATGAATAGTAAGGTATTATGGTCAAGCATGTGCTAGAGCATGATAATAGCGCTAATTCTTGCCTTGGAATATTGGTTCGATCCTTTGGCTGACCTTGGCACATTGGTATATGAAGTGTTGAACGTGACGCGAGCAAGATTGATGCTTGTTTTCTGCAAAGATGTTGTTCAAACCCTCGACTGTGTTTTGTGCGGGAAGTTAGAAGTGTGAGAACGGAAATTGCGGCAAAACTTTTATC
>Ga0335070_10004964_pt1 | contig 15605 bp, 8 predicted proteins | sample Lox_Sample_13_FD_206722 | JGI IMG/M metagenome (GOLD analysis project Ga0335070, IMG submission 206722) | Soil microbial communities from Loxahatchee National Wildlife Refuge, Florida, United States - Lox_Sample_1.3 | ecosystem: Environmental > Terrestrial > Soil > Wetlands | place: USA: Florida... | reverse complement strand
TCGACTACATGGAATCGTCGAGCGCGCAAGGCATCAGCACCATCACCGTCCACCTGAAGCTGAACTACGACACCAACGCCGCCCTCACCCAGATCCAGGCCAAGGTGGCGCAGGTGCGCAACGATCTTCCCCCCGAGGCCGAGGCCCCGGTCATCGAGCTGGAGACCGCCGACAACCAGTTCGCCGCCGTGTATCTCGGTTTCTCCTCTGACTCCCTGGACCAGAACCAGATCAGCGATTACCTGCTGCGCACCGTCCAGCCCAAGCTGAGCGCCATCAGCGGCGTGCAGCGCGCCGAGATCCTGGGCGACCGCACCTTCGCCATGCGCATCTGGCTGAAGCCGGAGAAGATGGCCGCCCTGGGCATTGCGCCCTCCCAGGTGCGGGACGCCCTGGCCAAGAACAATTACCTGGCCGCTCTGGGCAGCACCAAGGGCTCGATGGTATCGGTCAACCTGGTCGCCAACACCGACCTGCGGACCGCGGAGGAGTTCCGCCAGCTGGTGGTCAAGGAGGACAAGGGCGTCATCGTGCGCCTGGGTGAGATCTCCGACGTCGCCCTCGGCGCCGAGAACTACGATTCCGACGTCCGCTTCAACGGACAGGGCTCCATCTTCATGGGCGTGTGGGTCCTGCCCACCTCTAACTCGCTCGAAGTCATCGCCAAGGTGCGCGAGGCCATGAAAGAGGTCCAGGCCCAGCTCCCCGTGGGCATGAAGGCGGGCATCCCCTACGACTCCACCGAATACATCCAGAACGCCATCAACGAAGTCTTCCATACCCTGACCGAGACCCTGCTCATCGTCATCGTCGTCATCTTCCTGTTCCTGGGCTCGTTCCGCTCGGTGATCATTCCCGCGGTGGCCATCCCCATTTCTCTCATCGGCGCCGTCTTCCTGATGCTGGCGGCGGGCTTCACCATCAATCTGCTGACGCTCCTGGCCATCGTGCTTTCCGTCGGCCTGGTGGTGGACGACGCCATCGTCATGGTGGAGAACGTGGAGCGCCACCTGCAGCTGGGGGCGCGCCCCTTGGAAGCGGCCCTCGCCGCCGCCCGCGAGCTGGTCGGACCCATCATCGCCATGACCATCACTCTGGCCGCGGTGTACGCCCCCATCGGCCTGCAGGGCGGCCTGACCGGGTCGCTGTTCCGCGAGTTCGCCTTCACCCTCGCCGGCGCGGTCATCGTCTCCGGCGTGGTGGCGCTCACCCTGTCTCCCATGATGGGGTCGCGCTTGTTGCGCACCGGCGATGCCGAGCGCGGATTCGCCGGCTGGATCAACCGCCGCTTCGACTCCGTCCGCCGCAAGTACACCGACGTGCTTACCGGGACGCTTCAGTACCGCCCCGTGGTGCTGGTGCTGTGGGCCATCGTGGCTGCTCTCATGGTCCCGTTCTACATGCTTTCCCAGAAGGAGCTCGCGCCCAGGGAAGACCAGAGCGTGGTCTTCGGCGTGGTTCAGGCCGCGCCCAACTCCACGCTCGACCAGACCAAGCTCTTCGCCTCGCAGGTGTACGACGTCTATCACTCCTTCCCCGAAGCCCAGAGCATCTTCCAGATCACCGCGCCCAACGGGGGTTTCGGCGGCATGGTCACCAAGCCCTGGGAGCAGCGAAAGCGGAACACCGAGCAGCTCCAGCTCGAAGCTGCCGGCAAACTCTCGAAGATCCCCGGCGTGCGCGTCATCTCCCTGGTCCCACCGCCGCTCCCCGGGGGCGGCGACTTTCCGGTGGATTTCGTGATCTCTTCGACGGCCGAGCCCGAACGTCTCAATGAGATCGCCAACCAGCTGGTCGGCAAGGCCTTCGCCAGCGGCATCTTCATGTTCGCCGACTCCGACCTGAAGTTTGACCAGCCGCAAGCCGAAGTCGTCTTCGACCGCGACAAGCTGCGCGCCCAGGGCGTCGACCTCTCCCAGGCCGGACAGGACCTGTCCACCATGCTGGGCGGGGATTACGTCAACCGCTTCAGCGTGCAGGGCCGCAGCTACAAGGTCATTCCCCAGATCGAGCGTTCCCAGCGCCTGACTCCAGAGCAGCTCAAGGACATCTACGTCACCGGCGCCGGCGGCAGGCTGGTGCCGCTCTCCACCTTCGCCGGCCTGAAGACCACCACCGAGCCGCGCGAGCTCAAGCGCTTCCAGCAGTTGAACGCGGTGCGTATCCAGGGCGTCATTCCGCCCAACGTCTCGCTCGATACCGCCCTGCGCTTTCTCGAAGGTGAGGCCGCGAAGCTCCTGCCTCCCGGCCAGGGCTTCACCGTGGACTACGCCGGTGAGTCCCGCCAGTTGCGCACCGAGGGAGGGAAGTTCTTCGGTACCTTCCTGCTCTCCGGCATCCTGATCTATCTGGTGCTGGCGGCGCAGTTCGAGAGCTTCCGCGACCCGCTCATCATTCTGGCCGGCTCCGTGCCCCTGGCGCTTTCCGGCTCTCTGCTGTTCTCGTTCCTCGGGCTCACGACCCTGAACGTGTACAGCCAGATCGGCCTGATCACGCTGGTCGGGCTGGTGTCGAAGAACGGCATCCTGATCGTGGAGTTCGCCAACAACCTGCAGCAGCAGGGCAAGGACAAGCTGCATGCCGTCATCGAGGCCGCCGGCACCCGTCTGCGGCCCATCCTCATGACCACGGCCGCCACCGTCATGGGCCACCTGCCGCTGGTCTTCGCTCGCGGCCCCGGCGCCGGCGCCCGCAACAGCATCGGCATGATGCTGGTCACCGGCATGATCATCGGCACCGCCTTCACCCTGTTCGTGGTGCCGTCCATCTACGTGCTGCTGGCCCGCACTCACGTCGCCGACGCGGTCTCCGAGAAGACCGAGGCGCCGCAACTCTTGCCCGCTGCCTGATCACGGCGATCCCGTCGATTGCCTGACCACCGCCGCGTGACTCGGGTCACTGCGGCCTTCGGAGCCGACGGCGACAATCATGGCATCGAGGTGTGCCATGAAAGTCCTCGCCATCAACGGCAGTCCCTTGAAGGACAAGGGCAACACCGCCCGCATCCTGCAACCCTTTCTCGATGGCCTGAGCGACGGCGGCGTCGGCGTCGAGCTGCTCTACACCCGCGACCTCCAGATCCTGCCTTGCCTGGAGGATTTCCAGTGCTGGCTCAAGACCCCCGGGCATTGCGCCCAGCAGGACGACATGCAGATGGTCCACGTCAAGCTGCGCGCCGCCGACGTCTGGGTCTTTGCCACCCCGGTCTTCGTCTGGGGCGCGCCCGGTCCCTTGAAGAACCTCATGGACCGCATGTTGCCGCTGATCGAGCCTTTCATCACCCTGCAATCCGGACACTGCTCGCATCCCATCCGCGAGGGGACGCCCCGCGCCAAGGTGGTGCTGGTCTCCACCTGCGGCTTCTGGGAGATGGACAACTTCGACCCGCTGCTGGAGCAGATGCGCACCCTCTGCCGCGTGATCGGCCTGGACTTCGCCGGCGCCCTGCTACGCCCGCACGCCCCAGGCTTCTCCACCATGCTGGAGATGGGGGCCCCGGTGCGCGACGTGCTGCAGGCCGCCCACAACGCCGGCCGCGAACTGGCCACCACCGGCTCCATCTTGACCGCGACCATGGCCGCCGTCAGCCGCCCGGTGCTGGCGCGCGACGACTACCTCCACTTCGCCAACCAGCGCTTCCGCCAGGAGGTCGACACCTTCGCCAAAGCCGCGGTGTGAGTGGCGACCCTTCTGGACAAAGTAGCCCGCGCGCCCTCGCGCGGGCCCGCCGCCGTCTGCCGCCTGCCGACTGCCGCCTGCTGCCTGCTGCCTGCCCCTACACCACCGCTAGCCCCTTCTCCAGGTCGGCGATGATGTCGTGCCGGTCCTCCAGCCCGATGGACAGCCGGATGCCGCCCGGCTCGATGCCCCGCGTGCCCGCCTGCTCCAGTTGGTTCTTGGCTGAGCCCCGCGCCGCTTGGTACGCGCTATGCGTCATCGAGTACGGGTTCTCGATCAGGGTCTTGATCTGCCCCAGGCTCACCGCCAGGGTCACGCAATAGGCCTGGTCGGCGATGTAGTCGATGAACCGCTCGGCGCCTGCGTTGTCGCCCTTCTTGTCCTTCAGGGTGAAATAGATCATCGAGCCGGGGGCGAACTTGCCGCGGTAGTCGTGCATCTGCTCCTCCGCCAGCTCGCGCTGCGGGAACGACGTCAGCCCCGGATACATCACTCGCGCCACCTTGGGGTGCTGCTCCAGGAAGCGCGCCACGTGCATCGCCGTGCGCTGCATGTTGGCCATGCGCGCCGCCAGCGACGGCAATCCGAACACCAGGATGTTCCACGCCGCCTTCGGCCCCAGCACTCCGCCGTAATCTTTGCGATACAGCATGAGCACGTTGCGCAGCGACTCGGGGCCGATCACCACTCCGCCCATGTCGGTGCCGAAGCCTCCGATCCCCTTGGTCAGCGAGTGCACCACCACGTGCGCGCCCAGGGTCAGCGGGCGCTGGCAGTAAGGTGTGGCGAAGGTGTTGTCCACCACGATCGCGATGCGCTCCTCCGCCTTGCGTCCCTTGTTGGCGTGCTCCACCACGCTGCGGACGGCGGGGATGTCGATGAGCTCCAGGGTGGGGTTCACCGGCGTCTCGAAATAGACGACCCGGGTCTTGGGCGTGATGGCCTTGGCCACCGCCGCGGTGTCGCGCAGGTTGACGAAGCGCGCGTGCACTCCCTGGCGCGGCGCCCAGTTGGTCAAGAAGGAATAAGTGCAGCCGTAGAGGGTGTCGTGGGCCAGCACCTCGTCGCCCGCCCGCACCAGCACGTTGATGGCGGCGGTGATGGCCGCCATCCCGGTGGCGAAGCACACCCCCACGTCGCCCTGCTCGGCCGCCGCCAGGTTTTCTTCGAGCATCCCGCGCGTGGGCTCGTCCAGCCGGTCGTAGATGTAGATGGGCACGTGCCGCTTCACGTCCACCCGGTCGCAGGCGAACTCGAAGAACCCCTGCGCCCCGCGGTGCGACGAGCTCAGCCGGAAGGTGGCTGAGGACGAGATGGGCGGGACCACGTGGTGGGAGAAATCCCACTTCGCGGTCTTCGAGGTCCCGTGGATCAGCTTGGTGCGGATGGCGTAGCCATTTTGGCCCGCGCCGTTCTTGCTTGCTTTCGAAGTCTTAGTGGGGGCTTCCTTCGTGTTCCTTTGTGCCACCTTGGTGTCCTTTGCGGTGAGCTCTTGGGTTTCCCGCGCCACAGGGGCCGGATCCGCCCACGGCTCCCGACCGTCAGACTTGGTACTTGGTACCGGGTACTGGGTACTTCATTTGAGGTGCTGCAGCATTTCCTTGAACACCGGTGTGCCGCTGGCCCGCATCAGCTCGTACATCATCATCTCGGTGGAGGAGATGACCACGCCCGCCTGCTTCATCCGCTCCAGCCCGATCTTCCAGTTGGACTCGCTGCGCGAGCTCACCGCGTCGGCCGCCACGTGCACGATGTATCCCTGATTGAGCGCCCCCAACGCCGTCTGGGTGATGCAGATGTGCGCTTCCATGCCGCACAGCAGCAGGGTGTTGCGCTCCCGCGGCAGGTGCTTCACCGCCGCGCAGAACTCGGGGTTGCTGAGGCAGCTGAAGTCCATCTTGTTGATGGGCTGGGTGCCCTCGAGCAGGGAAGCGATCTCGGGGATGATCGGTCCCAGGCCCTTGACGTGCTGCGTCGCCGCCAGGATGGGCAGCTGGAGGATCTTCGCCAGGCGGATCAGCAGTTGCACGTTGCGCGCCAGCCGCTCTTTCTCGAAGATCGGGGGGAACAGCTTCTCCTGCATGTCCACCACCACCAGCGCGCAACTGTCCGACCGCAGCAGTTGGCGTGCGGCCTCGCTCGCGTCCTCGGCCGGGATCGCCGATCCAACCAATCTGGTCGCCATGATGCCCTCCTGGAAACGGGGCGTTCGGATATCAGTCCGCCGTTCATTGTAACGAAGTTGTAGCCCGGCCGCCCTCGGCCGGGCAGGCGAGGTTACGTGGCGCGGCCGCCCTCGGCCGCGCAGCTCGCGAAGCGAGCGTAACAAGCACCCCGGCCGGGCTACATTAGGGCGGGCCTGACGGCTGACCGCTGATGGCTGACGGCTGTTTCTGTCAAGCCCCTCCAAATCTGGATTCCTCCGCAACCCACACATTCCATTCGCAAAATAAAATTGTGGAAATTGTCGGATTAGCCCCATTCGATTTGTCATACTGGAAGTAGAGGGTCAGAAGAAGAGATTCTCTGTGTGCTCTGTGTCTCTGTGGTGAGCCTTTTTTTCTTGTCAAGCCCCTCAAGATCTGGATTCCTGCGTAACTCGCTCATTCCGAACGAACAATAAAACTGTGGAAAAGGGGCAAACAACCCCTCCCGATTTGTCATACTGGAATTAGAAGGTAAGAAAAGAAATTCTGTCGGACAGCCGCCTCGGCTGTCCTCTTCTTTTCCTAACTACTAACTACCAGCTACTAGCTACTTCTTTTCCCATGCCCCGCCACCCCTCCGTCCCCTCCCGGCGCGGCGCCCGACGTGTACCTGCTCTTCCTGCCTCCCGCCTCCTGCCTCCTGCCGCCTTGTCTCCCAAGCGCCAGGGTGAACTAGCCGAACTCGCCTTCCTCCACCGCGCCGCCGCCCTCGGCCTCATCGTCATGAAACCCTTCGGCGACTCCGCTCCCTACGACATCGTGGTGGACAACGGCTCGCGCCTGCTCAAGCTCCAAATCAAATCCGCCGCCTCGCCCCGCAACGGCGCCTACGAGATCAACGCCGCCCGCGGCCGCTTCATCAAACGGCCCTACACCCGCCGCGACATCGACTTCCTCGCCGCCTACCTCATCCCCGAAGACACCTGGTACATCTTCCCGTTATCTGCTTTCTCCCCGCGCAAAACCATGCGCCTTCACCCCAATCGCCGCTCTTCATACAAGGAGGCGTGGCACTTCTTACTTTACAAATTACAAATTGGAAATTAGCGGGGTGGAGCAGGCCTTCAGGCCTGCATCTAAGACCATCCTTTAATCCCTGTCATCCTGAGCGGGCTGGTAGCCTTGGGCTCTAGCCCAAGATCTCCCGCGAAGGATCTCGGGAACATTCGTTGGCACGCTGCCGTTCGCATGGATTCTCACGAGGTTGCTCGGGCTCACGCCCTCGCGGAGATGGTGTCGCCCCTGAAGGGGCTCAAGAATCTTGGTGAGGGCGCCTACCCCGGGCTCACGCCCGGGGCTAAATTCTTGGCGCCCGCTGAAGCGGGCTCAGCGCCATCGGCGCGGCGGAAGGGAAGCCCAGGCAGTCAGCCTGCCCTGAGCGAAGCGAAGGGGAAGTCCTGGGTGGGCAGTTAATAGAAGGTAGATCCGGGCTTTAGCCCGGACGAGGGATGAAGTCCCGAAGCCCGTAGGGACGACGGATTTCTTAGGCGAACCCCGCCCTAGCCAAACCCGGGCTAACCCACGCCTGAAGGCGTGGGCTTCCACGGGCCCGCGCGAGGGCGCGCGGGCTACTTTGTTGAAATCTGTTGTCGTGAGTGGCGGGTGGCCCGTCTTAACGCGACTCCTTCGCGATGGTCATCCTGAGCGGGCTGGTAGCCTTGGGCTTCAGCCCAAGGTCGCCCGCGAAGGATCTCGGGAACATCGGGTTGCCACGATGCCGTTCGCATGGATTTCTCACGATGCCGCTTGGGTTTACGTCCTCGTGCATGTCGTGTCGCCCCTGAAGGGGCTCAAGAATTTTGAGGAGGAGACGTACTCAGGGTTCGCGGACCGAGGTCCGCGAATCCCGGCAGACCCTGGCCTGGAGGCCAGGGCTACGAGGCCGGGCCTACCTCGCCCGGGCTACACGCAATTGCCCGCTCACGCGGGCTCAGTGCCGCAGGTGCGACGGAAGAGAAGCTCAGGACGAAAGTCCTGGGTCAGCGTCAAGGAACAGAAACGAGTCGCATTGGGACGACGGACTGTGTCAAATTGCCGGCACGCTGGTTCCACCCCCCGCGAGGCGTGCAGGAAACAGCCTCTTCCACATCCAACACAACAGACGCCAGCTGCCACCCGCGAACAAAAGTCCGGAAGCTGCCCAGAGAAGGAATATCGGTAATCGGAAAAGAACGGCAATCATGAAATTCGCATATGTCGAGAGGTCGTCCGCTGCGCTCCAGAAAGCAGCCTTGACCTCGGCCTGGGGGTGCCAGTGAACGTCGACTGGCTGCGCGAGGGCTTCCATGCACAGAGTTACCTCGAGTACCGCCATCTCGGTCTGGTGTGCCAGGAGGTAGAGCTGGGCCTGAGTGCGCTCGATGCGCCCGCGCACGTCCGCGAGCCGTTCGGCGACCGCGAGCGTATCCTTGATGGACCCGGAGCGGCGCATGATTTCCAGGTACTGTGCCTCTTCGGCGTGGTAGTTGCGCAGGTTAGACTCGAGATCGACATACTGCCCGGTTACATCACGCGCGTCGTCCTCCTCGTTCCTTAGCCGTTCGCCCACCGCCCGGGCTTCGCGACGGGCGTCGTCAAAGCGAACGGAGGGAATCCGGATCACAATGGAAGCCTGTCGCGCACCCGCGCCCTCATCGGAAGAGCGTACAGAGTCCACGTAGCCATTGAACCGGTTGGCGATGACGCGGATCTTCTCCGCCGCAGCGGCCGGATCGGTGACAATCAGGGTCAGGGAGGCCTTTCGCACCATCCTGCGCGACGGTGGAGCCGACCGCGGCACAGACTGCTGCGACAGCCCATCATCCAGCGGTTCCTCGTGCCCGGCCGCGCCACTTCGAACGCTGATTACACCGCTCTCGTTGCTGGAGAAGGACCGCTTTCCGCTCTCGCCTGGCGCTACGGGCCTGGCGTTGACCCTGAACCGCCGCACGACACCATCCACGTCCGGTGTCTGCGGTTCGTAGCGGAAGCTGTAGCCCGACTTTCGTCCGCTCGCCAGGCTAGGCCCGATGTCCGAAGCGAGGTCCGAAAGATCCCGCGGATAACCTGCACCAGGGTGCTGCCCGCTGTAGGTCACCAACGCCGTATTGATTGTTCTGATCGATCCCACCGCTGAAGACTCGTTGGCCGCTATACGAGAGCGCAACAGGTTGGGAGTGGCGATGGCCACGACGATTGAGATGACCAAGGCGGCCACAACAAGAGTTGCCAGCCAGGACCCCACTGATCTCTTCTTTGTTGCTGCAACCCAGGCTTGCATACACCCCTCCTTGTCTCTGCCGGACAACAAGCCGTGCAGCTTGCGGTGCGGTTGGATGTTGGGGAGGAGTTACGCAGCCAAGTGGCCCGGGAGTCAATCACCGCATGAGCAATCTGCGTGCCAATGGCCAATCGAGCAGCACCAGCGAACTTAGGAACCGCCAACACTCCCGAGCAGACACGGACTTATGGTGCCGCACCTACCAGTGGGATGGTTGCAAGATAATCCCGTGTAGCCTTGAGGTATGAAAGAAAGTGTCGCTGATTCGCCGAAAAGTGTCATCAATCGCCAGAGTAGCGCTGGAACCTGCACCCGGGAGCGGCCGCGCCACCAAGCCCAGGTTTGCCCACAACTGTTGTTAGCCTCCCCTGAGCGGAGCGTAGGGACTTCCGACCCGCGACCTCCTAGCTAGCGACTAGCGACCAGCGACTAGCGACAAACGTGCCCTTCGTCACACGGCGGAGCCCCACGCCAGTGCTATCATGCTCACCCCCTGGGACGTTTTTCATATTGGAGGTAAGCGGTGGCCTCTTCTCTTATTCCTCTGTTCCGCCCGTCGCGCATCGCCATGCTGGGCGCGTCTGCCAATCCTGAGAAGCTGAGTTTCCAGATCTTCCGCAACCTCAAGGAGGCCGGCTTCGGCGGGGAAGTGCTGCCGGTCAATCCGAAGGGAGAGATCATCCACGGCGTCCCGTCGCTGCGCTCGGCGGCGGAGATACCCGCGGGCACCGACCTGGCGGTAGTGATGATCCCCGCCAAGCTGGTTCCGGGCGCCATCCTCGAACTGGGCGAGCGCAAGGTGAAGGCGGCCATCGTCATCACCGGGGGATTCGCCGAGGCGGGAGCGGATGGGGCCGCGCTGCAGCAGCAAGTGGCGGAGAACGCGGCGCGCTGCGGCATCCGGGTGGTGGGCCCGAATTGCCAGGGAGTGAACTATCCCTACCACGGGGTGTGCGCCTCCTGGCCGCTGCTGACCCGCCGCGGCGACATGGCCATCGTCTCGCAGAGCGGGACCGTAGGCGCCGCCCTCATCGATTGGGCGTCGGAGGACCATCTCGGGTTCTCCGCTTTCGTCAGCATGGGCAACAGGGTGGACGTGGACGAGGCTGACCTCATCTCCTTCTTCTCCGACGACCCCAACACCAAGGTCATCGCCCTCTACATCGAAGGGGTGAAGGACGCGAAGAAATTCCTGGCCGCCGTCCGCAACTGCAAGAAGCCAGTGGTGATCCTGAAAGCCGGCCGGACCGAGCGCGGGCGCAAAGCGGCCGAGTCCCATACCCGCTCGCTGGCCGGGCGCGACGAGATCTACGAGGCCGTCTTCCGCCAGAACCACATCCACCGCGCCATGGATCTCGAAGAGCTCTACGATTTCTCCAAAGCCCTGGCCTACCTGCCGCCGCCCCCGGGGCCGCGGACCCTCATCCTGACCAGCTCGGGCGGCTCCGCCATCCTCGCCACCGACGTGCTGGAAGAGAACGGATTCCGCGTGACCTCCTTGCCCGAGGAGGTCGCGGTCAAGCTGCGCGAGTTCCTTCCGCCCCACTGCATCGTCGGCAATCCCCTGGACCTTACGGGCGACGCCAACGCGGCGTGGTACCGCCGGGCGCTCGAGGCGGCGGACGGCCACTTCGATGTAGTGATGACCATCTTCGGCGACCCCATCCCCGGCGTGAGCGAGATACTCCGTCCCGGGAAATGCGAACTGGTCGCGTTCCTCGGGGGAGCGGATGTGGAGCGCGAAGAGCGCGGGAAGATGCACGAGCGCAAGATCGCTGCTTTCCCCACTCCCGAGCGCGCGGTGAAGGCCATGGCATGCCATGCTCGCTTCCGCCGCGACAAGTTCCCGCTGCACACGGCAAGCGAGAAGCCCGCGCACGCAGCGACAGCTTCGGCGCCGGCCTCGCTGCCGGCGGCGGAGTCGATGGAGTTTCTTGCCAAGGCCGGGCTGCCGGTGACCGCTTTCGCTCACGCGGGAAGTGCGGAGCAGGCGGTGGAAGCGGCGCGCCGCATCGGTTACCCAGTGGCGGTCAAGATCAATTCTCCCGACATCACGCACAAGACGGACGTGGGTGGCGTGGTGCTGGGCGTGGCCGACGACGCCGGCGTGCGCGCCGCCTTCCGCAAGCTGAAACAGATCGAGGAGAGCCGGGGCCTCCGCGCCGGGGGAGCCTTGCTGTGCGCCATGGCGCCCGCGGGCTGGGAGATCATCGTCGGGGTCACGCGCGATCCGCAGTTCGGCCACGCCATCATGTTCGGCATGGGCGGGACCCTGGTCGAGGTGCTCAAGGACGTCTCCTTCCGCATGGCGCCGCTTTCCCAACAGGACGCGGCGGAAATGATCTCGGAGGTGCGCAGCGCGGCGGCGCTGCGCGGTGTCCGCGGCCAGCCGCCGGCCGATCTTGCCGCTGTCGCGGATCTTCTGGTGCGCGTCTCGCGCCTGCTCGAGCAGAACCCAACGGTCGAGGAGATGGACCTGAACCCCGTCTTCGTTTACCAGAAAGGACTGCTCGTCGCCGACGTCCGGGTAGCGTTGGCCGGATGATAGAATGAAGGCTGCGCTGCCCCCTCGTTCAATGGTAGGACAGCTGACTCTGGATCAGCATATCGGGGTTCGAATCCCTGGGGGGCAGCCAAATCTTTTTCGCAATCTTTTCTTGCGATAGAGGTCCTTCGGCCAAGGGCCTCAGGATTTCGGCGCGCGGCTCCCGCTGCGCTCACGCCGCGCAAACGCCTCAAGTTCGAATCCCTGGGGGGCAGCCAATAAAACCGCACCGCATCGCATACAAGCTCTGTCGTGCCGCTGAGGGCCGGCACGCTAGCACCTAAGCGTCAGGACGGGACATTTCGCACCGCAAACCACCTCATACGCCATGGGCCAGGGTGCATGCGACGCTGCCTCGACGTGCTGGAACCGCCGGAGTCCCAAAATAATGAGGTCCGCTTTCAGGGCCTCCGCCGTTTTAAGGATTTGTTTACTGACTGGCCCCGAAACGGACTCGACGAGGAATTCGGGTTCCACATTCAGCGGCCTCCTCCCCGTGAGGTCCTTAAGCATTTGCAAACTCGCTTTGTAGAGAAAACTCTCCGGGCTTGCCGCTGTGTGCACGACATGCAACAAAGACAGCTTGGCCCCGAATTGATTCGCGTATGAGATAGCGTCAGGTATTGCATCCAGAGAGGCTTCGCCGAAGTCTGTCGGAAAAAGAAAAGTCATCTTCGCGAGGTCGCCACCGACGCGAGATTGCAGATGAGAGTCAGGCCCGGCGGTGAAGACCGGGCAATCTGCATTACGAAAAATCTGCTCTGCGACCGAGCCGAGGAGGACCTTGCGAATGCCGCGACGGCCATGTGCGCCGCTGACGATCAGGTCAATCTTCTTTTGCCGAATAATCTGGTTCAAGACCTCCCACGGCGCACCCTGCTCGACGATGAACTCATGTTGCAACCCAGCCAGTGACCCGCCTTGAAGTAGCCGGTGTTCCAGATCGTGAGCATTTCTCCAAGCCGCTTCCAGATCAGCCTCAGCCTTTCCGGGTAGTGGAAACGGGGGTACGACATGCGCGAAGTAAAGCTTGGCTCCATAAAGGCGCGCGATCAGCAGAGCGTGCGGCAGCGCCGTCTCTGACGCTTCCGAGAAATCAGTGGCCAGCAGGACGGATCTCAATCGGAACTCTCGGTCTGGTGCAACACCGGACATCTGGGACACCTCTCTTCGCATGCTGCAGGCCGAGGGCGGATCAAAGGATCGCCCTTGTCATTGGCGTTAGCTTGCATGAGCGTCCTCAGCCAAAGGGGATCCCGCTATGGCCGCGCCCTTTTGCTCTGCTCCCACTTCGTTCAACTCCCACTTGATCAGTTTCAGATCCAACACAAAGATCGAGTACAGCACCGGGACGAGCAGCAGCGTAATGAATGTTGCGATGGTCAGGCCGCCGATCTGCGCGTAGCAGAGCGGCTCCCAGAGCGGACCGCCGTGCATCGCGAGGGGTATCAGTCCGAGCACAGTCGCGCCGACCGTGATCATCACCGGACGGAGACGCACGATGCCGGCATCCAGCAGGGCTTCGCGCAGCGGCTTGCCCTCGTGATGCGCTTCTTCGATGAAGTCGAAGAGCACGATGACGTGACTGACGATCACGCCCACCAGGCTGGCGACCCCGAGGAAGGCCATGAAGCCGAAGGGTTGACCCATGATCACCAGGCCAGCCAGGGCTCCGGTCATTCCGTAAGGGATAGCGGCGAACACGAGGAATGGCTTGATCGCGTTCCTGAACTGCATGACTAAGGCGATGTAGATGAGCAGTACGGAAATCGCCATCACTGCGCTGAGTTCCTTGAACCCTTTCACCTGCTCGTCGTACTCGCCCCCGATCTCGAGGAAGTATCCGGGCGGCAGGTTCCTCTGGAATTCTTTGATCTTCGGCAGCAGCGGCGTTAGCACCTCGGAAGGTAGGACGCCGGGGATGGGGAAGGTCGACACCGTCACCGTGCGGAACTGGTTGCGGCGCTTAAACTTTGGCACGGCCATCTCAGTCGTGACGTTCGATACCTGACGCAACGGAACGCGCTGGTTGCTCGTTTGCGAGTAGACGTAGGTGTTTTGAACGTCAGACAGGCCGGCTCGCTCCTCCATTCGCAAGCGAACAGCAATGGGGATCTGTTTGTCTTTCTCTCGATAGACGGAGACGGGCAATCCGGTCATTGATGCCGCCGACGAGAGCGCTACGTCCAGGTTCGTAACACCGGAGAGATTTGCGCGATCCGGGTCCACCTTCAGGCGAACCGTCATGGCAGGCTCCCCCCAGTCATCGCGCACACGTGCCGAATTGGGTTGCGCGCGCATGATAGCCTGCAACTGGCTGGAAAGTTGGTGGAGGACCCCGATGTCTGCGCCGGAGATCCGGATCGACACCGGAATACCGACCGGTTTGCCGGTCTCCAGTTGCCGCACGTCGATGCGGGCACCCGGCACTTCGCGGCTCAGCGCCGTCTGCAGCGGCCCGACGAATTCGTTCGTGAAGTGCTTGTCGGTAACCTCGACGAGGATCTGCGCGTAGTTGAGCTGTTGCCGCTCGGGATCCACCGAGAACCAGAAGCGGGGCCCCCCGCCGCCGACAAAGCTGGTGAGCGATTTCAGCACGCCCTCGTGGTGATGTTCCTTCCCAAACCGCTCAGCTTCTTCCCGGATGACAGCCTCGGCTTTTTGGGTGACCGCGTCGGTCGCGCCGAGCGGAGCATCCGGCGGGAGCCAGACGTCCACATAGGAGAGGTACGAAAGGTCCTTAGGGAAGAATTGCGGCTTGAGCCTGGTAAACAACACACCGCCTAAGACGAGGATCACGAGCGAGCCGGCGAACACGCCCCAGCGATGCCCGAGCGCGAAGTCACCGATCTTGTAGTACACGCCAGCGAAACCGTGGGTCCGCCGAGTCTCCATCGGCTCTTCCATCTGCTTCGGTGGCTTGATCAGGTAGTAGGCGATCAATGGCATGAACGTGAAAGACACGACCACGGAGGCGATCAAGGTGCACGTCATTACGATGGGGAGGCTGTAGAGGAAGAAACCTGTGTCGCCGGTGAGCATAAGGAACGGCAGATAGGCGACGATGTTGGTGATGGTCGCGAAGATGATCGCCTTCGCCAGTTTGGTCGGGCCCATCCATGATGCCAGGTCTCTCGGTGAACCAGAGCCCAGCTCGCGCTTGATGGCGTCTCCGGCTACAACGGGCATATCGACGAGCAAGCCGAGAGCGATGATCAAGGTCGCGATGGAGACCTGCTGAATGTCAATGTTGAGGACGTGAACGATACCGAAGGACATCGCCAGAGTCAGAGGAATCGAGGCAGCCATCAGCGCAGCCGCCCGCCAGTCCCAGAATCCCACGAGGGCGACGATCACAACTAGGACAATGGCCTCATACAGGCTGGACATCAGCAGGCTGACCAGCTCGTGCACCTGCCGGGGCTGGTCCGACGTGCGGGCCACGATCAGGTCGGGAGGCAGCGTTGGCCGCACCGTGGCGAGCGCTTTGTCCACCTGTTCGCCGAACCTGCCGATCTGCTCACCGGAGCGCATTTGCACGGCCAGGGTGATGGCGCGGTTGCGATGCCAGTTCCCGTCCGCCTCGCGCGAGACCAGGTAATTCAGGTAGCGTCGCGGTGATTCGTACCCGCGCGATGTTTCCACAAGATCGCGAAGATAGACCGGCACTCCGGTCGGCGATGCTCCGACCAGCACATTGCCAATCTCTGCCGTGCTCTTGAATTCGGCGGTCGCATCGATCAGGACATTGCGCGACGGGCTTTGGACGATTCCGCCAGGAGCGGTCACATTCCGAGCATTCAGGATGTCTTTGATCTTCGTCGGCTGCAGATTGTAAGCGGCGAGCCGGTCGGTCGAGTATTCCAGGTAAAATTCTTCGGGCAGAACGCCTACGCGCTGGACCTTCGCCACCTCG
>Ga0335070_10004962_pt1 | contig 15607 bp, 13 predicted proteins | sample Lox_Sample_13_FD_206722 | JGI IMG/M metagenome (GOLD analysis project Ga0335070, IMG submission 206722) | Soil microbial communities from Loxahatchee National Wildlife Refuge, Florida, United States - Lox_Sample_1.3 | ecosystem: Environmental > Terrestrial > Soil > Wetlands | place: USA... | reverse complement strand
GCGCAGTCTTTCTCGAACGCTTGGGTACCATCTATCGCGACGAAGGCAATAACACCTCCGCTGTCGATACCTTCAAACTGATGATCGCGCTCGGCGGCGACGACAACACTGAACGCGGCTACCAGCAGATTATCGACACCTGGCGTGAGGCGAAGGAATGGCAGAAGGCCACGGACACGGCCAAAGAGGCAGTGCAGAAGCTGCCCAGCAGCCGCGACCTTAAAATGGTTCTGGCCGCGCAGCAGGCCGACATGGGCGACGCCGACCATGCGCTTCAGGAAGTTCGCGCGATGGTCAAAGGCAATGCCGACGACCGTCAGGTCTACATCACGCTGGCGCAGATGAACACGCGTCTGAAGCGCTACGCGGATGCCGAGCAAGCCCTCGACAAGGCCGAAGCTCTTTCCACCAAGCCGGACGACAAGGAGTATGTCTGGTTCCTCCGCGGGTCGACCTACGAGCGCCAGAAGCGCTACGCCGAGGCCGAGCAGCAATTCAAGAAAGTGCTGGCCAGCGATCCACAGAGCGCAATGGCGCTGAACTACCTCGGCTACATGCTCGCCGACCAGAACATGAAACTCGACGAAGCCCTGGGATACATCAAAAAGGCCGTGGATCTTGATCCCGCCAACGGTGCCTATCTCGATTCATTGGGCTGGGCGTATTTCCGCCTCGGCAAGTACGAACTGGCGGAAGAGAACCTGATCAAGGCTTCTCAGAAGATCAATACCGATCCAACCGTTCACGACCACCTTGGCGACCTCTATCAGAAGACAGGCCGCCTCAAGCTGGCCGCGACCCATTGGGAGCGTGCGCTGAACGAGTGGAACCGCACCATTACTCCCGAGGTTGACCAGGACAGCATGGCGCACGTGCAGAAGAAACTCGAATCGGCCAAGGTTAAGCTCGCGAAAGAAGAGGGACAGAAGTAGTAGAGTAGTCGGTAGACAGTGACCGGAAATTTCCGCGACTGGCTGCCGACTTCATGCTTGCCGACTACGCTGTCCGGACGGAGAATTCTCGCGGACGCCGATTCCCCGAGCCGCCCCACCGCTATCGCAGCGATTTCCAGCGGGATCGTGATCGCGTCATCCACTCCCGCGCCTTCCGCAGGCTTGAGGCGAAAACTCAGGTTTTCAGCCGGCGCTATTCCGACCACTTCCGCAATCGCCTGACCCATACCATCGAGGTCTCGCAGATTTCGCGCACCATCGCGGCCCAGCTTCGCCTGAACACCGACCTCGTCGAAGCCCTTGCTTTGGTGCACGACATCGGACATCCCCCGTTCGGCCACGCTGGCGAGAAGGCTCTCGACGCTGCCATGCGCGAGCATGGCTTTTCCTTCGACCACAATCTGCACGCCCTGCGCATCGTCGAAGATTTCGAGTTGCGCTACGCCGCCTTCCGCGGTTTGAACCTCACCTTCGAGGTCCGGGAAGGCATCATCAAGCACTCGCGCGACTACCACCCCGACGAGCATCCCGAACTGGGGGAATATCTTTTAGACCAGCGGCCGCCGCTCGAAGCGCAACTCATCGACCTCACTGACGAGATTGGCTACGACACCGCCGACCTTGACGATGGATACGAGGCTCACCTGCTGGCGGTCGATCAGATTTCAAATTTCGTGCCCCATTTCGAGCATGGCTTCCGGGACGCGCAGCGTCGCTATCCCTCCGCTCCGGAGAAGCTGCTGTTCAATGAGGCTCTGAAGCAGGTTTTCGATCGTCTGGTCAGCGACCTGATTGAAAACACCAGGCAGCGCGTGGATGCCGCGGGCGTTCGCTCGCTCGAAGATGTTCGCCGTTGTCCTGAGCGCCTTGCGTCTTTCAGTCCTGCGGTCGAAGAAGAGCGCAAGCAGATTAAAGCGTTTCTCTTCGACAATCTGTATTTCAGCCCGGCTCTGGAAGGGGAAAAAGACGACGCCGAGCGCATTATTGGCGAATTGTTCGCCCATTGGATGGAAGAGCCGGACGATCTTCCCCACAGTTACCGCGAGAAATCCGGGCACGAACCGCTGCCACGAGTCATCTGCGACTACATCGCCGGAATGACCGACCCATTCATCTCGCAGCAGTACGAGAAATATTGCTGTCCGTAGTGCCCTGATCCTGGAATTGCCTAGTCTCCGAACCTCGCCGCGGCCCGCGCCTTCGCCTTGGCCGCTTCTTCTTCCCGATTCTTCGGCTCGGCAGTCGTCTCCATTGAGAGGAGCAGCCGTTTCGAGGCTGCGGCCACCTCTTCGATCGCCGCAAGAAATGCAGGCTCATTCGCCTTCGACGGTTTCGTGAAGCCGCTGATCTTCCTCACAAACTGCAGCGACGCGGCCCGGATCTCGTCATCGGTGACCGGCGGTTCGAAGTTGAAGAGCGTTTTGATATTTCTGCACATGATCTGCCTCTGTCGAACTATTTTGCGGCGACTAGAACCCGCTTTCGCTCCACGAACTCGCGTTTATCTCGAATACGTGATCCGGTAGATAACTCCGGCCCGATCGTCGCTCACGTACATCGATCCATCTGATCCGAACACGATTCCTACCGGCCGGCCCATCTCGCTGTTCTTCTTCCCGCCCTGCGGCAGCCAGCCCGTAATGAAGTCCTCAGCCCCTCCGACCGGTTGCCCTTTGTCGTCGAGTTTCACGCGAACCACTTTGTATCCGGTCGGCTCGCTGCGGTTCCATGAGCCGTGAAATGCAACAAAGATGTTATTCCGGTACTCTGCCGGAAACATCGTCCCTGCGTAGAACGCCAGCCCGAGCGGTGCGGAATGTGCCTGCATCTGCACCTTTGGTGGAATCACGTTCTGGCAGCGATTGTCGCCCGACTTTGTGAAATTCGGGTCCGGCACGCGATCGCCGTAGCAATACGGCCAGCCAAAGTCTCCACCGTCGCGGCCCAAGTCGTAAATAGTCTCAGGCGGCAGGTTATCGCCCAGCCAGTCGCGGCCGTTCACCGTGACCCACACAGTATCGGTTTTCGGATTGACCGCCAATCCCACCGCGTTGCGCAGCCCTTTCGCGAAGATCCGCTGCCCGCTGCCGTCGGGATTGAACTCCATCACCGTCGCCCGCCGCGGATCTTTCTCGACGCACGCGTTGCAACTCGATCCGGCCGAGACATACATTTTGTCGCCATGAAAAATCAGAGTCCGGGTCGAGTGTCCCCCGCGGCCGGGCAGGTCGGTCAATGTCTTCGGGTTGGAGGCCCGCAGATTCGATTCGTCCCAGTCATAGCTGCGGACTTTATCGTTTTCAGCAACATAAAACTTACCTTGATAGAAACCAAGGCCATGCGGCTCGTTCAGACCGCTCAGCACCACGGCCGATCTCTCGGATTTGCCCGTGTGTTTCGAATCGGGCAGCGCGATCACCTTGCCGTTATCCGAGTCGCTTGCGATCAACACTCCGCCGGGGCTGAACACCATCATCCGCGGCGAATCGACCCCCGCGAAGATCGAGACCTGGAATCCGTCAGGGACCTTGAGCCGGTTGAGATCGATCGGCTGCTGCGCGGAAGCGCCCGCCGCCGCAAACATGCAGAGGAGTGCGAAGAATAAACGGCGCATGCCTCAATGGATGTCCGACACGGGATGGAGGATGCTCAGGTTCACGACTTACTCTCCCGCCACCAGCGACACCACGTCGTAAAGGATTTGCGGTGCCCGGCGTACTTCCTCCACGCGCACCCGCTCGTCATTGCCGTGCTCGGTTGATCCTTCTTCTTCCGTTGCCGTGTAAGGAGTGAAGCCGTAGGCGGTGAGGCCCAGAGGCCGGTATCGCTGATTCTCCGTATAGCCCCCGGTGATCTGGGGCACAACCGGGACGCCCGGGAAATAAGACTTCGTCACTTGCCGGATCGCGCCATACAGGGTCGTGTCTGTCGGGGAATAATTGGCCACGCGAAATTCAGAGGACTCTGGTTCCACGGTAACGTTCGCATCATTCACCACTTTTCGGATGGATTCGAGAAACTGTTTTGGATTGGCGTCCGGCAGCAACCGCACGTCAAGATTCGCCCATGCTTCGGACGGGATCACGTTGGTTTGCTGCGAGGCCCCCAACATGGTGAGGGAGATCGTGTCGCGCAGCAGGAAGTCCATCGACTCGTCTTTCGCGATCCTCTGCCGCACACTCCTGTCCTGGATCGCCTTGCGAATATTCATGAACATCGGGCGGCGCTCCGGACTCTCGTAGGGCGCCATCGTCTTGAAGAATTCGTCGACTATCGGAAGAACTCGCATCGGCGTTTGATATTGAATCACGCGATTCAACGCGCGAATCAGCCGGTTGGTCGCGGATTCTGGCAGCGGCCGGGAGCCGTGGCCTGGCTCTCCATGGGCAACGATGTGCAGCCAGAATGGAGTCTTCTCGCCGACATCGATGCCTACATAGCGCACCTTGCCGTTCTCCAGCAGATTTTCTCCGCCTTCGTTGATCAGGAACTCGGCGTTGCGCAGCAGGTCGCGCTTGTTGGCGATGAACCAATCGCTGCCGGTGCCTCCCGCTTCTTCATCCGCCACCGCCAGAAAGATCACGTCGCGGTCGAGAGCTGCTTTTTCCCGTTTCAGCATCACCATGACCACCAGCTGCGCCAGTCCTTCGTTCTTCATATCCTGCGCTCCGCGGCCGTAGATCGATCCATTCACGATCTCTCCGCTGAACGGCGGTACCTGCCAGTGCGCGGCATCGCTGGTGACCACATCCATGTGGTTCAGCAGAACAATGGGCCGTTTGGCCTCGCTTGAGGTGTGCGGCAGAACCGCCCAGAGATCGGCGCGCCCCGGCTGATATTCAAATACCTGGTTCTCGATACCTTCCTGGTCGAGAATCTTCTTGAAGAATTGAGCGGCCCGCATTTCATTGCCCGGCGGATTCGTGGTGTCGATGCGCAAGTACTGCTGCATCCAGTCGACCGCCAGGTCCGAATATTCCTTCATACGCGCCGCCGGGATGTTGCTGGAAGCCAACCTCTTCTTTCCGTGAATTTGGCCCTCTGCCGGAAAAATGCCGCCCAGAAGAATGCCCAAAAGTGCGATTCCCAGATATATCCGCCCATCAATCCCGATTCGCCTCAAATTGCCCTCCGTGACTGAGTCACGCGTTACACGCAGTTTTTATATGAATTCCCGCCAAAATTACCGCTGGTTCCCGCCTCCCCTACCCCGAGCGGGGTACCCAATGTAAAATATTCATGAAAATAAAGCACTTGGCCCGAACCCCGGAACCCGGCATTTGGCACCCAACCTGATTATGCAAACGGTGGCCGCCCGCGAAGCGGCCGGTTTTCAGGCATCCGACGCGTCCGGTATGCCGTCAGAGTTCCTGTACGATACCTGGTAGGTAAGACGCCATAAAATGCGCGCTCGCGCGCGGAGTGTGATAGCACTCCAAAATTGGAGGAAGTTCAAATGAAGAACCGCACCATCGTCGCGTTGCTGCTCGCCGGGGTCCTGGCTGTGCCGGCATTCGCGCAGCAGAGTTCCACTACCCAGAGCCAGCCCGCGGCTCAGTCTGCTCCCGCCGATCAGGGGGCTGCTCCCAAGGCAGACACCGCCACCGGAAAGCAGCCCTTGCAGCCGCAGACCAACGAAGGCTTCTGGGGGAAACTGAATCCCTTCGCCCGCAAGAAATACGTCCAGCGCCAGACCCAGCCGATCGCCGACCGCATCAACGAACTCGACGAACTGACGGCCGCCAATGGCAAGCAGATTAAGGACGTCGATGCTCGCGCACAGCAGGGCATCCAGCTCGCTTCCGCCAAGGCCAATGAGGCCGACCAGCACGCGATTGACGCCGGCAACAAGGCCCAGGCCGCACAGCAGACCGCGCAGCAGGCTAGCACCCGCCTGACCACGGTCGAGCAGGTCGTGACCAACATCGATCAGTATCAGCCTTCGACTCAGACCGAAATCCGCTTCAAGCCCGGCCAAACCGTGCTGAGCAAGAACGCCAAGGACGCGCTCGATGAGATGGCTACCCCGCTCAAGAGCCAGCGCGGCTACATCATCGAAGTCCAGGGCTTTTCCTCCGGCCATGGCCAGACCGCGATCGCTAACTCGCAGAAGATGGCCGAGTCAGTCGTTCGCTACCTGGTTCTCAATCATGAGATCCCGGTCTATCGCATCTACCTCGTCGGCATGGGCAATGCCCCCACGCAGGCTGCTGCGAGCGGCGACGCTAAGCCGAAGCGCATCACCGGCGGCCGCGTCGAAATCAGCTTGCTGAAGAATAATCTGGAGCAGCTTGCCGGGAACACCACCACTCCGGCGCCTGCCAGCCAGGATCAGCAGCAGCAACCGAAGTAGGACTCGATATACCTCCCCTGATCGAACACAAAAACAGCCTCCCGCAAGGGAGGCTTTTTGTTGGCCTGAATTTGTGGCGATGCCCGTTTTCCACCCTCCTCCGTGCTATTCTGCGCGCCATGCAGACGCTTCACTATGCGCGAACTCCCTCGCCCGTCGGGCCTCTTTTTCTGGCTGCTTCGGCCAAAGGTCTCGTGCGCCTCGAATTCGAGTCTCGCGTCATGCCCATCAAGTCGAAGCTCATCGAGCTTCGAGAATCGGAACGCTCGCTCGCTCCCTATCTGCACGAACTCGAGCAATACTTTGCCGGAAAGCGGCGCGACTTTTCCTTTTCGCTCGACCTCCGCGGCACCCCCTTCCAGCTTCAATGCTGGCACGCCCTCCTCTCGATTCCTTACGGTGAGACCCGCACCTACGGCGATCTCGCCCGGTCCATCGGACATCCGCATGCGTTTCGTGCGGTTGGCATGGCCAACAACCGTAACCCCGTCGCCATCGTTGTTCCCTGTCATCGCGTGATCGCGTCTGACGGCTCTCTCTGCGGATATGGCGGCGGCCTCGAAACCAAGCGTTGGCTGCTCGATCTTGAGCGCGGGGCTGCCGGAAAAAATACCGATCTGTTCTGGCGACTTCCCGAACGACTCGGTGCTTAGCCGTTTCGCCTTATCGGATTAGGACGCGAATCCGACGACACTGCGCCGAAGGGGTTTCCTGTACACTGTCCTGCCATGTCAGGGAGAATTTTTCGCGGCCTGATCTTGCCCTTCGTGCTTTTTATCTGTCTGCCTGCGGCGGCCCGCGTCCAGACCGGCTTCCTCGATCGCAAGGTAACGATCTCCAGCGTCACTTACCGCTACCAGGTTTACGTGCCTGCCGATTTTTCCCCGAGGAAGAAATGGCCCGTCATCCTCTTTCTGCACGGGAAAGGAGAGCGCGGCCCCGACGGCCTGCTTCAAACTGACGTCGGCATCGGCCACGCGATTCGCCTCAATAACGCCCGCTTCCCGTTCATTGTCGTGCTGCCGCAGTGCCGCCAAGCTAACATCTGGGGCGACCCCGACATGCAGATTCAGGCTGTGGCCGCGCTCGAACAATCGATCCATGAATTTCACGGCGACCGCAATCGTGTCTATCTGACCGGACTCTCGATGGGCGGATATGGCACATGGGATCTGGCCGCACACAACCCCGGACGCTTTGCCGCCCTGGTGCCGGTCTGTTCCGGTGTCCGGCCGCTCGCATCGTGGCCGCAGTTGCGCGTCACCAAAGTCGACAGCTCTCGATACGCCGACCGCTACGCCGAACTTGCGCGCCGCATCGGCGACACCCCGGTTTGGATCTTCCACGGTGACGCCGATCAGGTTGTACCGGTCGAGGAGTCGCGCCACATGGCCGAGGCTCTCAAAGCCGAAGGCGGCAACGTGAAGTACACCGAATATCCCGGCGTCGATCACAATTCGTGGGACAAAGCCTACGCCGAGCCGGACCTGGTCCCGTGGCTGCTCGCGCAATCGCTGAAACACTAGGGGCCAGGAGCAGGCCTCGCCGTCGATTCGGGCGACGCTGATTCGGGTGCTGAGATAAAGGGCGCTTTAACCTCAGATTTTGCGATCGCGCATTCGTATCAGGACATCGCTTTTAGCGAGGCCGATGGCTCCATTGTCTTACCGGCCCCTTTAGAGGTGAAGCAGAATTCCAAGAGACCATGAGCTCTTCGAAATCCACCATCCGCAAAGCCAGCCTCTTTTATTTCGTATTCGTCATGTTCTCCTACACCACCGGGGGACCGTTTGGCCTCGAGGTGCAAGTGCCGCACAGCGGTCCGGGCATGACGCTGCTTTTCCATCTGCTCATCCCATTTTTCTGGTGTATCCCGGTCTCGCTCGTGGCGGCGGAACTGACCACCGCCATGCCCGTCGAGGGCGGCTTCTATCGTTGGACCCGCGCCGCGTTCGGCGATCTCCCCGGCTTCCTCGCCGGATGGTGGAACTGGTCTGCCTCGTTTCTCCTCGGCGGATCCTACGCCGTTCTCTTCACCGATTACCTCGCGAACTACTATTTCCCGGATATCACGGGATTTCGGCATTGGCTTGTCTCGTTCCTGCTCATCGCGCTCATCGCGTGGCTCAATATCCGCGGTATCCAGATGGTCGGCAAGGCAGCGACAGCCTTCGAGTTTTTCATCTTCATCCCCGTGATTGCGATGGTCGTTCTCGGACTAGCGAAGTGGCGCCACAACCCATTCGTGCCCTTCATGCCTCCCGGTCAACCGCTGAGCCAGGTATTCGGTGTGGGATTTGCCATAGGCATCTGGCTGTATTCTGGCTACGAACAACTCTCTACCGTCGCCGAGGAAGTCGAGAACCCGCAACGGACCTATCCGCGAGCGCTCGCACTGGTCGTCCCTTTATCGATCGCGGCATATTTTCTGCCGACGTTTGCCGCGCTCGCCTCCGTCGACAACTGGCAGCAATGGAAGGATGGCTACTTCTCGACCGCTGCACAACTGATCGGGGGTCCCTGGCTTGGCACCCTGATGACCATCGCTGCGATGGTCGGCAACCTTGCGCTACTGAACGCCACGGTGCTCACAACTACCCGCATGCCGTTCGCGCTCGCCGAAGATGGCTACCTGCCCCCGTTCCTCACCAAACGGCATCCCCGCTACGGAACACCGTGGGTAGCGATTCTCATTTCGGCCTCCATTTACGCGGCTCTCGCGCTGCACACCCTCAGCCAGTTGATCAGCATTTATGTCTGGTTGCGTGCCGGGACGACTCTCATGACTGTGCTCTCCGCGTGGCGTCTTCGTCGCACGCGTCCCGATCTGCCTCGCGCCTTCCGCATCCCCGGTGGACGATGGGGGCTGGCGTATGTCGTGATCCCTCCGGTTTTCATGACTTACGTCGTGCTACGGAATAGCGAGGCAATTGCGAAGCGCTGGGGACCTTGGGCCCTCATCCTTGGCGTGGTCGTCTATCTCATAACGAAATGGTTCGCGAAGCGCGCTTCGCGTCAGGCCGCCTCGGCGCTGTAGCTGAATTAGGCCGGCCCCTTCAACGCTGGGTACGGTCAGCACAGAGACATAGGTTCCGTAGGGACGGCCCGGCAATCTCTCAGCTATGCTCTTGATGGGCATTCATGCGCACGACGATCCTTCATCTCGCCCACCAGATTCGCACCCGCGCCATTTCGCCGGCGGAAATTACGCGCGATGCCCTCGCCCGTATCGAACAGCTCAATCCCAAGCTCAACGCCTTCATTACCGTTCTCGCCGATTCCGCCTTGGCCGACGCGCTGCGGGCCGAGCAGGAGATCTATCGCGCCAACGATCGCGGCCCGCTGCACGGCATTCCCATCGGATTGAAAGACATCATCGATACGGCTGGAATTCGCACTACGGCAGCCAGCGCGCAATACAAAGATCGTGTACCCGAGGAGGACGCTGAGGTCGTTCGCCGGCTGCGCGAGGCCGGTGCCATCATCCTCGGCAAACAGAACCTGCACGAGTTCGCGTATGGCGGCAGTTCAATGATCAGTCTCTTTGGGGAGGTTCACAATCCGTGGAACATCGCCCGCGTCACGGGCGGATCGTCGGGTGGCTCGACCGCCAGCGTTGCTGCCGGACTCGGAGCCGCCGCCATCGGAACCGATACTGCCGGTTCGATTCGCCTGCCCGCGGCGTATTGCGGCCTGGTCGGGCTTAAGCCAACCTACGGACGAGTCAGCGCCCGCGGCGTCGTGCCGCTCTCGCCCTCGTACGATCACGTTGGCCCGATCACGAACTCTGTTCAGGACGCGGCCATCATGCTCAACGTACTCGCCGGATACGACCGCCGCGACCCCGCGAGCGTCGACGCTTCGGCCGATGACTTTCCTGCCGCCCTGAACCAATCTCCGCCGCACTTTCGCATCGGCGTACTGAGAGAGTTTTTCTTTTCGGATATTGACCCCGAAGTTGCCGCAGCGGTCGAAAAAGCCATCGAATTCTTCCGGACGTTGCAGGCTGATGTCCGCGATCTTTCGCTGCGGGATTTCAATTTCGAAATTTCTACCGATCGCACCCTCTCCAGTGCGGAATCCTGGGCCTTCCATCGGCCGATGGTTGAAAAGTCGCCAGAGCTTTATCATCCGGCAACGCTGGCGCGAATCCGGTCGGGAGAAAAAACTCCCGAAGCCGCTGTTGTCCAGGCACGCGAGAAGCTTCACGCCGATCGCAACGCAATTCGCGCGGTTTTCGAACGCGTCGACATCTTGCTCACGCCCACGGTTCCGATTCCTCCCCCGGAGATCGCCGACCTGTTGAGGAATCCCGAAACCTTGCGCCCCGCCGAACTCATGATGCTCCGCAATACTCGTCCTTTTAACGTCTGGGGTGTCCCAACCATCTCGATCCCCTGCGGACTTTCCTCCGATGGCCTTCCGATCGGCCTACAACTCGCTGCCGCTCCCTGGCGGGAAGCCTTGCTGTTGCAGGCCGCTTACGCCTACGAGCAAGCCACCGACTGGCACCTGAAAGCTCCACAGGTATCGCGAACACCGTAGGAACGCCGGCCACCGATCCACTCCGTCCCCATAGCCTACTTGCCGTCGTAGGCTTTTTGCAGCGCTGCGATGTCAAGCTTGCTCATCTGCAGCATCGCTTGGGTCACCCGCGCCACCTTCTGCGGATCTTTGTCTGACATCAGCTTCCCTAGCACGGATGGGACGATCTGCCACGACACGCCAAACTTATCCTTGAGCCAGCCGCACTGCGATTTCTGACCGCCCGCTGAGAGCTTCTCCCATAACTCGTCCACCTCCTGCTGGTTCGCGCATTCCACCAGAAACGAGATCGCCTCGGTGAACTTGAACATCGGACCGCCATTCAGCGCCATGAACTGCTGACCCTCGATCTCAAACGATGCCACCATCACAGTCCCTTTGGGGAATGGCCCCGCCTCCTCGTAACGGGTCATCGTGTTGATCTTCGAGTTCTTGAAAATGGACGTGTAGAACTTGACGGCTTCTTCCGCGTTGTTGTCGAACCAAAAAAATGGCTTGATCTTCTGCATGAAGTCTCTCCTTCTGAATTGAAAGCGTGGGTTCCCGAACGTCCCCTGAGTTGAGTCGAATAGGGTTCGCCAAAATCGACCGCCTAGGCCTTTCTTGAGATGCCATCATCCTTCCACGCGTAACCGCACGTGCCGCAGGTCCATGCATATTGTGGAAGCGAGGTGTCGCCGGCGTCGGTCGGGTCGGGGACGAGGCGCTCAAAGATCACTTCTACGGAATGGCAGCTCGGGCAACGCACCGGCAACTCCGCCGGTTCGGCCACTCTTGGTTCCGCGGGCTCGTCCACAGGAGCGTAGTTCTTCATCGCAGCGGCGGCCCAGGGCAAGCCGATACGCATTGCCTTCACGCTCACGCCATTCGCGAAATTCAACATCCCCTCTTCAACGCCGGTCGCATTCTCCGGCCCGATGTAGAAGGGAATTCCGGCCCGATCCAAAAGCGACTGCAATTGGTACGCGTCGCGCAGGCTCCAGACCGTGCAGAGTTCGACCAGTTCGCGATCTTCTTGGTAGGCATCCTCAGGTTCAGGCTCCGGTGGAGGTGGCGGCACGGGCTCTTCGGGCTCAACCTTCAGTCCGCGCCGCGAGAGTTCCCCGGACAGAATCTGCTGCGCGGCGTCGGTCAATTTCGAGGGCTGCCGCGCCAGGATCAGCAGCTCGCTTTCGCTCATCTGCCGGTACCGCTCCGCGAGCCGGAGCCAGTCGTTACCTGGATCGAGATCTCTCATCGACGACCGCAATGATACGTCGAAGGCCGCCTTCAGCTTGTGTGCGGGTGCGCCAGGTAGTGCTGCCGCAGCAGGTCCTTGCCGTAGTCGTTGCCGTTCGGCGTGCGCACCACGCAATGGATATGCTGCTGCGTCGGTTTTTTTGGATCGGATGCGAACTTCGCCAGGTTTGCCGGACGCTGGTGGTCGAATTCGATCAGGATCACCGGACTCTGCACGCGATAGTAGAACGTGCTGTCGTTTTCGGTGCCGCCAATCCAGGCGAACCAGGTGTTGTCGAGATGTTTTTCGACTTCCACCATTTTCACCTTGGCATGTCTATCATCCACATTGCTCACGTAGAGTTGCACCAGCTCGCGCAGCCTGCCGCGCGCCGCTCCCGCCAGGTCGTTTGCACGCAGGCCCGCGTAGTCGAGAATCACATTGTCTTTGAACGCTTCCGTGAGATTGTTGTTGCCGGTTTTCGAGAAGTTGAGAACCGCCTGTTTCTTCTGCGCTTCAGAGAGCGCGCGCAGCATCTGCAGCCCTTCATTTTGCTCCTGCTGCAGAATCTCCAACCCCTTGTACTTTCCCGAAGGCGCTTTCACCGGCTCCGACCCGATGAAAAGCGGTGTCATTACCACCTGATCGCCCAGAACAAAATAGTTGACGATGGCGTGGTGCCCGCTGAACTGCCACCCCCAGGGATCGGTACCCGAGGGCTTCCCCATGATCGTGATGTGGTACAGCCACTCGCCCAGAAAAACGTGATCGTCCGATAACTCCGCCAGCGTTTCATTAAGCCGCATGATGTTGCGCGTGAGTTCCATCCCCTTCGCACTCAACGACACTTTCATCAACTCGAACGCCGCATTACGCTGCGCGTCATTCATTTCGTCGAAGCTGATGCCCTGGCGCACGTAGAAATGCTGGTTCATCCACTTACGCCACTGGACGTCATCGACCGGAAACATCGTTCGCGCTAGTTGCACGTTGCCGAGTGTCGCAATGAATTTCTCGGCTGCGTTTCGAACTGGCTCGGTGGAGACTCCACTGGGGGTGATCTCGAACAGGTTTGGCATCACGTGGCCGTCGGTTGTGATGCCGCGGAACGGCTCGGCGAGTCCTTCCCGCTCGTAGTCCTCGGACATCTGTCGGAAACGCTCCGCCATGTCGACCGGGCGCTGCTCCTGGCCCAGTGCCCACGGCGCGAGCACGGCCGCCGAGATCAGCGACGACAGAAATGTCCGCCGCGTCGCAAGCAGCGGCGTGTCCAGCGAATGTGATTGATGAGGATGATCAGCGGCGGAGTGATGCGACTTATGTCCCATATTCCTCCCACACCGGACGTCAAAGTGGTGGAACCGTACCACGATAAGTAGGGAGCGTGCAATTGCGTTCGGCGAATCGCGGGGGATCTATTTGATCACTGCGATCTTGATTCGTTTCCCAACGCGAATGGGCAATCGGACAGGAAGTCCCCGCTGCCCGAGTTCGTAGGTATGGTGATTTCGCACGATGTCCTCGACGCGCACCGAGCCCTGCTTCAACTTCCGCACCGCATCAGTTCCGGAGTCCGCAAGACCACAACGTACGAGAAGCCTATCGAGTCGAATCCCGTCGCGTTCCGCGTTTGAGATCTCTTGGAACTCTACAATGACTTCCTCTACATCTTCCGGCACCTCATCCTTCTGAAACTGCTTCGCCCAATCCTCCGCCGCTCTCGCCGCCGCTTCCGCCGAATGAAAATCGGCCACGATCATCCGTGCCAGCTCTTTTTTCAACTGCATCGGATGCGCCTTCCCGCTCGCCGCGTCTGCCTTCATCGTCGCAATCTGGTCCGAGCGCACATCCGTCAGCAGCTCATAGTAGCGCCACATCATTTCGTCCGAGATCGACATGATCTTGCCGTACATCTCGAGCGGCGGTTCGTGGATGCCGATTGCATTTCCCAGCGACTTCGACATCTTGTTGACGCCATCGAGTCCCTCCAATATCGGCGTCGTCAGCACCACCTGCGATTCCTGCCCGTAGGAGCGTTGCAGTTCGCGCCCGACCAGCAGATTGAATTTTTGATCCGTTCCGCCGAGTTCCACGTCGGCCTCGAGCGCCACCGAGTCGTATCCCTGCGCCAGCGGATAAATCAACTCGTGCATCGCGATCGCCTTCTCGTCGTGAAATCGCTTGTGGAAGTCCTCGCGCTCCAGGATTTGCGAAACGGTGTATTTCGCTGTCAGCCGGATAAAGTCCTCGGCCGAGAACTTCGAAAACCAGCGGCTGTTGAAATCGATCACCGTTTTTTCAGGACTCAGAATCTTGAAGACCTGCGCCTTGTAGGTCTCGGCATTTTGCTCGATTTGCTCGCGCGAAAGCGGCGGACGGGTCGCCGAGCGCCCCGTCGGATCGCCAATCATGCCGGTGAAATCGCCAATCAGAAAAATGACCGTGTGCCCGAGATCCTGAAAATGTTTCAGCTTCCGCAGCACGACCGTGTGGCCAAGGTGCAGGTCGGGTGCGGTCGGGTCCATGCCAAGCTTCACCCGCAGCGGCTTGCCCGTTTTCAGCGAGCGTTCGAGCTTCGCGCGCAGCTCGGATTCCTTCACGATCTCGGCTGCGCCCTTCTTGATGTATGCCAGTTGTTCGTCAACCGGTGGGAAGTTAGGCATGCGGATTGATTATAACGAGAGGATGCTCGAGGTCAGAGGTCAGATTGCGGAAGTCCAAAGGCCCGGCTCAAATGCTCAGTTACCCGTTCCCAGCCATAGCTGCGTGTCCGGCGTTGCCGTGCACTTGGCCACGATCAGCGTGATATCGTCATACTGCTCGCCCGGACTGAATCGCCGAACCTCCTCCACGATTTCCGCCAGCAACTCGTGCGCGCACGATTCATGATGTCGGCGCAGCACCGCAATGAGCCGCTGCTCTCCAAACTCTTCTCCGCCGGAGTTGAATGATTCTGTGATGCCATCGGTGTAGAGCGCCAGAATATCGCCCGAGGCGAGGCGGCATTCCTCAATCGCGCAGTCCCATTCCTTGAAGAGACCCAGGACAGTGCAATTGGAATCGAGCCGCAGCAGAGTGTCGTCTGCGCGCAGTAAGAGCGCCGACAGGTGCCCGCAATTTGCGTAGCGCAAGCGCTGCGCCTGGTCGTCGTATTCGCCAAAGAAGAGCGTCGCGTACGCACTGTCGGCCGTGTTCTCGCAAAACAGATCGTTGACGCACCGGAGCAATCGCTGCGGTTCATCGAACGCGTTGGCGCACTGGCTGCGCAGATTCGCCTGCAGGTTAGCCATCAGCAGAGCGCCGGCAATTCCTTTTCCGGAGATGTCGCCCACCACCAATCCGACGCGCTCCGGTCCGAGCTGCAGAAAGTCGTAGTAGTCGCCTCCCACGTCGCGCGCCTGGATGCAAACCCCCGCATAGTCGAGGGTTCGCAGAGGCGGCAGTGTCTGCGGGAAGAGCCTCGCCTGCACCTGCTTGGCGATTTCCAGTTCGTGCACCGCCCGTCGCTCGGCTTCGAGCCTTGCCGCTTCGGCCCGC
>Ga0335070_10004961_pt1 | contig 15610 bp, 13 predicted proteins | sample Lox_Sample_13_FD_206722 | JGI IMG/M metagenome (GOLD analysis project Ga0335070, IMG submission 206722) | Soil microbial communities from Loxahatchee National Wildlife Refuge, Florida, United States - Lox_Sample_1.3 | ecosystem: Environmental > Terrestrial > Soil > Wetlands | place: USA... | reverse complement strand
GCCGCGCCCCCGCCCTACAAACGCCCTTGTTTTGGGTGCTTCCCGGCTCGCATTAAAAATTTGGGTCGTGTATTGTAATCGCTGGCCACACCCCTATGGGTTTCGCCAGCTATACAAATCCACTACACTGGTTATTTTTGTTTAAAGGCGTTTTGTACAAGCCCTTCGTCAAAAAACCCGCTCACCTTGCCCTCGGTGGCGTACTGGTACACGGCGGCGGTGTAGATGCCGTTCAGGGTCGAATGGACCAGGCCGATCAGCACCAGCAGCAGCAAGAAAACAACCAGCGCTACGATCATCAGGGTCAGCGATTGCAGGCTGGCGATCAGGACAAAGGCGGGAATAGCCAGGATGAACAGGCCGAACACCAGCAGGCCGAAGAATGCCCCCAGCCCCAGGTTGCCGGCGATCTGCTCGCCCCAGGTCTGTTTGAGCAGGGCCACGCTGCGCTTGATAGCGTCGATTGGGCCGACGTTCTCGATCGCCAGCACGGGCACCACCAGGAACGTCGCTATGTTCCAGACCAGCCCGAACAGCCCGGCGATGATCCGCCCGAGCACGCCGCCCCGGCTGGAAATCGCCCGCAGGATCATGCCTACCGTGGAGGCGATCAGGGCGTAGCCTAAAATCACTCCAAACCGGCTGGAGGCAATTCGCAGCCCATCGCTGACGGTCGGATCGCCGCCGCGCAGGCGGATCATGGCGGCCCCTACCAGGGCCGTATTGGCGAAGAAAATGACCGTGTACTGCACGACATAAAAGAGGAACAGGACCAGGAATCCGGCGATTTCACCGCCGTTCTGCGTGACGGAGTCAAAAAAACCGGTTAGCAGCAGCGGAAAAATAAAAGTGAGGGTCACGATCAGCACGCCGATGGACGAAATGATCGGAAACACCATCAGCTCCTTGTCGGCCTGCAGCACGCGCAGGCTCTCTTTTACGAGCTCCCAGCTATTGGATATCCTTTGAAACATGGTTGCCTCCCGATGAATGGTGGTGTCTAGTCCTTCTCAGGTGCCTGTCCCTCGCCCTTTCCCTTCCCCAATTCCTGCGAGCGTTCGTACGCCGCCCAAATAGCCCGCGAGATGGCCGTCCGGAAACCGGCTTTATCCAGGTAATACAGCGCCGCGGCTGATGTGCCGCCCGGCGATGTGACCTCGTTGCGCAGCGCCGCCGGGTGGATCTTGCGGCTCTTATAGTATTCGACCGCGCCCTGGATCGTCTCGATCACCAGTTGCTCGGCAATGCGGCGCGGGAAACCCAGGTGAACGCCGGCGTCGATCCAGGCTTCCATAAACATAAAGACGTAGGCCGGCCCGGTGCCGGAGACGGCGGTTGCCATGTCCAGGTAGATCTCTTCTTCAACGAAAACTTCCTGGCCCAGGGCGCACAGGATCTGGCGGGCCTGTTCGGCCTGTTCGGGCGAGGTGGAAGGCGAGGCGGTCCAGACCGTGATGCCGCGCCCGATCTGGGCGGGCGTGTTGGGCATGGCGCGCACCACGCTTGGGTGGCCCAGGCCATCCTGCAAGGTCTGGATGGAGGCGCCGGCGACGATGGAGAGAACCACCGCCGAAGTCTGGATCTGGCCCATGAGTCCTGCCAGGACGCGCTGTAATTTTTGGGGCTTGACCGCCAGGATGACCACGTCGGCCTGGCGGGCAGCAGTCGCATTATCCACGTAGGACCGGATGGCATATTGTTTTTCCAGCTCCGCCCCGCGCAGGCTGCGCGGCCCGGAGGCCAGGATGCGCTCTGGCCTGGTGATTCCATCCCGCAGCAGCCCGGCGACGATGGCCTCGCCCATGGCGCCGGAGCCGATCAATGCAATCGTAGGTTGAGAATCAGGCATCGTACCTCACATCGTTAAGCATTCCACCGCCCAAAGATCGCCGTCGAAAGTTTTCGGCCGGCGCTCTTTTCGTCCAGCACGATTTCGCCGGCGGCCGTCTGGCCTCCCAGCCCTGCCATCATCTCCTGCACGGCGTAGTAGAGGGTCAGGGACGAGGCTTTGACGGCGTAAGCAGTTAATAGGATAAATAAAGGGCGCTCCGAAAGGACGCGCCGGCAGGCCTGCAGCAGCTCGGGGATCAGCTTGTAGAATTCCCACACTTCCCCTTTAGGGCCGCGCCCGAACTTGGGCGGGTCGAGGATCAGGCCTTCGTAGAGCGAATTCCTCCGCGCCTCGCGCTCCACATACTTTAATGCATCGTCCACAATCCAGCGCACCGGTCGGTCGTTAAGGTTCGACAGGCCCTGGTTCTCACGGGCCCAGGCGATCACTTTGCGCGACGCGTCCACGTGGGTGACCTGCGCCCCGGCCTGAGCTGCCGCCAGGGTTGCCAAGCCGGTGTAACCGAACAGGTTGAGCACACGCGCCGGGCGGCCAGCTTTTTTAACCTGAGACGAAATCCAATCCCATCCGCTGGCCTGTTCGGGGAAAACGCCCACGTGACGCGAATTGGTAAGCTGCACGTTGCACTTCAACCCGTGATATTCGACCGTCCAGCGCTCCGGCAGGGGCCTGTTCAAGCTCCAATGTCCTCCGTTTTCCTCGGGCGAGGGCCGGAATTCGGCTGCGGCCGAGCGCCACTCCTTGTCGGGCAGGGCTGGCTTCCAGATTGCTTCTGCCTCCGAGCGCACCAGCCGGTGCGGCCCGAATTGCTCCAGCTTCAGCCCGTTGCCGCTATCCAACAGAGCGTAATCCTTCCATTCCGGTGAAGAAAGCAGGAGCAGGTCCGGCACAGCCGGGTTCACACACGCAACCATTTTATCAGTATACCAGACTGGAAATAAATTAAGGGGACGTTGTAAGTATTTTTTATTTAGACATGACGTTTACTGAAAATAAAATACTTGACAACCCAAAAATAACGTGATAATCTTTAAATCCGAGGAGCCGGGGAGCCTGGCACCCAATTCTTTTCAATAGATGGAGAAAGAAGCATGTCTGAACGTTATGTTGGAACCGTGAAGTGGTTCAATGCCACAAAAGGCTATGGTTTTATCGGCCGAGATGGTGGCGAAGATGTATTCGTACATTTCTCGGCAATTAGCATGGAGGGCTACCGCAAGCTGGTAGAAGGCCAAAAAGTGGAATTTGAAATCGAGCAGGGTCCCAAGGGCCTCCAGGCTGCAAATGTAATCCCGGTCGAATAAGAAATCCAACCAGGAAAATGTTCCAGCAGAGCCGCGTGAGCGGCTCTGCTGTATTTTTATGTACACTGCGCTCGGCTGAGGTGTGACACCGAAGTTTGGCCTTTTTAACTTTGCGGCTTCAAACCTCACCCCCTAACCCCATCGGCGCGAACTTGAAGCCGGAGAGCAAAAAAAGGCCAAACTCGATTATTTTTTTTGTTTCGGTGCTTAAACCAAACCTGCGCTTGTGAGCTGCCACCCTTACAAGCGCAGGTTTTCTATAGAGGAGAATGCACAATCATTTTCCCACTCCGAATTAAAGATAGGATGATAAAAAGTTAAAAAGAAAATAAGAGTTATTATGTAGATTTATTAACAATTCGCTCGATCTCCTGGCGCGAGATGGCGCCTGCTCGCAGGATCGAAATGGCCGGCCCGGTGCAGTCCACTACCGTGGACGGCACCCCGCCGGGCGCCTCGCCGCCGTCTACCACCAGCTCGATGCGCCCATCGAGCTGGGCCAGCACTTCCTGGGCATTGCGCGGATTCGGCCCACCTGACAGGTTGGCGGAGGTAGTGGCAAGTGGGCCGGCCCGGCGCAGGAGGGCGCGGGCAAAGTCATGGTCGGGCATGCGCACCCCTATCGTCGGCAGGGGCGACAGGTTTTCGGGCAGGTCGGGCCGCCGCGGCACCACCAGCGTCAGGGCGCCGGGCCAGAAGGCCTGAGCTAACTGGCGGGCGAAGTGGCTGAGCGAGCTGGCAACCCTATCAAGCTGATCCATGTCGCCGATCAAGACCGCGATGGCTTTATTTTCCGAGCGTTCCTTGACCTGGTAAAGCCGGGCGATGGCAGCCTGATTGTGCAGAAGAGCAGCCAGGCCGTAGACGGTATCCGTGGGAATTGCAACCAAACCCCCTTCAAGTAAAACGGAAAGGGCGTGGGGTATGGCTTGTGGATTTTGAATCGTAAGAATGCCCGTCTTCATGGTCTAGACCCACTTCACAATTCTACCAAATTTCTTTTGGGCGTAGGTTGTTTTCAGGGTAATTTTTTACTACAAAACAGACCAAAATAATCCTGAAGACCCTCTGGCAGAATTCGATCGAAAACACTAATCTAAAATTAAGGATAATAGAGGTATATAATACCTATAATATTTATAATGAGCGTTGCTCATTATGATATTCAAGGCTGTGCTGAGAAGACTTCTGGCGTTTTTGCCGGAATTAAAGTGGGAGAATATTTTTCTCGCCGGGCTTTCCCCAAAAATCCTTCGCATTAATCCAATAGTTGGCCACTCAACATCTAAACAGAGAGGAAGTGATCTTTATAAAAACTGTTAACCCACTCTAAAACCATAGTTCTACCAAGCGTAAAACCACTTCGACCACTTAAAGGAGATGGATATGATCAAACAAAAGATCTTTAGTCTGTTGGCAGTCCTGGCGATTGTGCTGGCGCTGCCCACCGCGACCTTTGCCCAGAATCCCAACCAACGTTTTACGGCTACCCCGCTAACTCCTGACAATTCATTCAGTCTGGATTTGGCTAAATTAACTCCGCTAACCCCAAGGATACCCAGCGGTTCAGCAACTGCCGGGCAAGGAATGGTCAGTGTAATCGTCAAGCTGGATGAGAGCCCCCTGGCAACTTATCAAGGGGGTATCGATAATCTGGCGCCAACCGATCCACGTGTCACCGGTGAAAAGCGGATCGACGTGAAATCAAAAAACAGCCAGGCTTACCTCGGTTATTTGAAAACGAAGCATGATGCTTTTGAAGCCACCACGAAGTCGGCTGTCCCGGGTGCTAAAGTCGAACATCGCTTCGATGTCATTCTGGGTGGAGTATCGATGCTGGTCCCTGCCGACAAGGTAAGCACCCTGTCTGCACTACCCGGTGTCAAGGCTGTCTATCCTGACGAGCTGCTCAAGCTCGATACGGATAACAGTCCCCAGTTCATCGGGGCCCCAACGGTATGGAATGCTGAAGGCGGTCAGGAGAACGCCGGCGAGGGCGTGGTCATCGGTGTGCTCGACACCGGTATCTGGCCAGAGCATCCCTCCTTCTCGGACCCCGATCCGTCCGGAAAGGCTTACGCCCCATTGGCAACCTGGCATGGCACCACATGCGATTTCAGCGGTGGTTCTAACCCGGGTCCTGCTTTTAGCTGCAATAACAAGCTCGTAGGCGCAGCCCGCTTTATGGCCACTTATGACGCCTTTGTTGGCCTCGGTCCAGGTGAATACACCACGGCCCGCGATGATGATGGGCATGGTACGCACACCTCCAGCACTGCCGGCGGTGATGCCGGTGTACACGCCAGCATCTTTGGTAACCCCCTCGGCATCATTTCGGGTATTGCCCCACGGGCGCGTATCGCCATGTATAAAGTCTGCGGAGTGCAGGGCTGCTTCAGCAGCGACTCGGCTGCTGCCGTTGAACAAGCCATTGCCGATGGTGTGAATGTGATCAACTTCTCGATCAGCGGTGGTGCGAATCCATATTCGGATGCCGTAGAACTGGCCTTCCTGGATGCCTATAATGCGGGCGTGTTCGTCGCCGCTTCCGCCGGGAATTCCGGCCCCGGGTTGAATACCACCGACCACCGCGGCCCGTGGACAACCACCGTGGCAGCCAGCACGCAGAACCGCGCTTTTATCGATACGGTGACCGTCACCGGCGATGGCGGCGCTTCCGTCACCTTCAACGGTGTTTCGTTGACCAACGGGGTTGGTCCTGCGCCGGTAGTGGTGCCTTCTGTCGATGTGCGCTGTGATAATCCCTTCGCAGCCGGCAGTGTGGCCGGAGAAATAGTCGTCTGCCAGCGTGGAGTGACTGGGCGTGCGCAGAAGGGCTATAACGTGCTTCAGGGCGGCGCGGTTGGTATGATCCTCTATAACCAATCAACCAGCGTCACCGACCAGGAAACGGATAATCATTACTTACCTGCCTCCCACATCCAGTTCACCCAGGGTCAGGCCCTGCTTACATTCATCTCGACTCACACCAATGTTATGGCCACCCTATCTGGGGGCGTAAAAGCCCCGGCACAGGGGGATGTGATGGCATCCTTCAGCTCACGCGGCGGCCCAGGATTAACGTTGGGTATCAGCAAACCTGATATCACTGCTCCCGGTGTGCAGATCCTGGCTGGCGCCAGCCCGCAGCACCTGACACCCGCACAAGGCGGGGTAGCCCTCGGTCCGGAGGGAGAGCTGTTCCAGGCTATCGCCGGCACATCCATGTCAAGCCCTCACATCGCCGGTTCTGGCGCACTGCTCAAGTCCCTTCATCCAGACTGGACGCCCGGCCAGATCAAGTCAGCGCTGATGACGACGGCCTGGACACAGGTTGTCAAGGAAGACGGTGTGACGCCTGCAAACGCGTTTGATGATGGCTCGGGCCGCGTCAACTTAAACGTCGCTGGCGATCCAGGCCTGACCTTCGACGAAAGCGCAGTGGATTATGTAGCCCACCAGGCTGACTTGTGGAATACGAACTATCCCAGTGTGTTCGTGCCAGTCATGCCGGGCCAAATTACGGTCCAGCGTACGGCGCACAGCACTCTGCCGAAACTCAGCGTGTGGGAACTTGCTGTCCAGGGGGCGACAGACTTTACGATCTCTGTGCCAAGGTACCTGGTCGTTCGTTCAGGCGATGACGCCAAGTTCAATATCACCATCGATGCCCGCAATGTGCCGAACGGCCAGGTACGGATGGCCACCCTCAACCTGATTCAGCAGAATGTCAAGGATGCGCGCAAGCTGCACATTCCGATCACGTTTATCCGCAAGCAATCGGTCGTCACATTGGACAAATCCTGTAGCCCGGCCACGGTCGTCATAAACACCACGACGGCCTGTACGATTACGTTCACCAATACCAGCTTTGATCCCGCGAAGGTCAATGTGTTCGATCTGCTGCCTTCGCAGTTGAAGCTGGTGCCAGGCAGCGTGACCGGTGGGAATGTTTTACCCTTACTAAGGACCGTTTTGTTCAGCGGATCGCTGGCCGGCGCGCAGCCGCCCAACATTTCAATCGGAACTGGCACAACGCCAGCCGGCTATCTGCCTCTTTCCTCTTTCGGGGTCACGCCGATCGCCGGCGTTGGAGATGATACAATCACAAACTTTGATGTCCCGGCCTTCTTGTACGGTGGCCAAAAGTATACGCGCCTGGGAGTGGGCAGCAACGGCGACGTGGTGGTTGGCGGCGCTACAAGCGGGGCAGATGCAACGCCCCTAAATCAGAGCTTCCCCAATCCCACCCCGCCTAATAACGTGATTGCGCCGTTCTGGACTGACCTCAATCCTGGGGCAGGCGGCACGGTCAGCATCGCACTCCTGGGCGACGGCACGAATAATTGGATCGTGGTAGATTGGAATTCCGTGAAGGAATTCAGCACAGCTAAGACCGATACGTTTGAAGTCTGGATCGGCATCAATGGGGTAGAAGACAACAGCATTGCCTATGGACCTATAAATGGCAACGGCGACCTCGGCTTGCTGACGGTTGGCGCGGAAAACCTGTTCGGCAACCGCGGCCAAAACTACTACTACAACAGCACCGGCACACTGCCGGCGAATGGCACCCAGTTGCGCATCACAGGTACCCCCGGCGTTGCGGGTGAGACGCATACGATCACCTTCTCAGCGAAGGGCGACCAGGTTGGCAAGTGGGTGAATTATGCGAATCTGACCAGCAACCTGTTCCAGGGGATCAGCATCGCTTCCTTTGCGGGTGAGGTAACCAAGAAATAAAGTCGAAAGATGAGTAGATGTCGACTCCGGCCAGCCAGTTTTCGCTGAATCTGGTCCGGTATGAAGAAAAAGATGAAGGCGGACCAGAAACCCTGGTCCGCCTTCCCGTTTTGGAAAAAAGATTCTTCTTCCTTCTAACGGGGGTTCTTGCAGAGGAAAGGAGAGCGGTTGCCGCCGCTGTGGTATTCGTATACGCTGCCGCCAGCCTGGAAACGGATCAGCAGTCCATCAACCATCACCTGAGTGTATGCCATACCTGGCTGAGGGCAGCCCAGGCTGCCATCAGGCCATTCCACTTGCTTGAATTCAACCAGGTCGATTTGCTCAGATGGTATGCCCAACCGCATTGCCAGGTCATCCCTGGCTTGCTGCACCAGCCTCGCGAGGTAAGGATCGTCTGGGATGGGGATGGGGGTAGCGTTTTTCATGGTTTGCTCCTGTTCGCCTGGCTGCGGCGCCAGGGTGGTATTAATCTGGAACGTTTTGGTGGGCGCGGGGGTCGACTCAACGGCTGCATTGTTCCCCGCCACCGGCGCAGAGCTGGTCACAATTAAGACTGAGGTTGGCTGAGAACGGGAGATTGAAGTGGATTCGAGGCCAGGCGAGCAGCCGGCAGAGCTGGCTGCCATCACGCCACATGCTACCAATAAGATCCATAAGGATTTCATCATTTACCTCCTTAGAACTTGAAGGACGCATTCAGGCGAGTTTATCAATCTGAACTGCCTCGAGGGAAAATCGCCTCGATGGTTATTGTTTCCTAGACGTTCTCTTTAGGAGGATAGTTCCAAAATCATTCAAGAAGAAGCGGTCTCAATCCTTAACAGCCTTGGCTTTCCGGCCAGATCATTCGAAACCCCGGATTTTGCATCCGGGAACAGCCGTTCACCCAGCTCGCGGGCGCTTTCTCCCTGGCCCGCTTCGATCTCGAGCAGCAGCAGTCCGCCCGGCGCCAGGCGCGAGGTGGACTGGATCAGCAGGCGCTCGATCAGTCGCAGACCGTCCGGGCCGCCGTCCAACGCAATGGGTGGCTCGTAGCGGGCTACCTCCAGCCCGGTCAGGGTGGAGCTGGGAATATAGGGCAGGTTGGCGCACACCAGGTCGAACGGCCCGGCGCAGGCGCTCAGAAGGTCGCATTGCACCAGCCCGACCCTTTCCTGCAGGCCGAGCCGGGTCAGGTTGCAGGCGGAGACGCGCAGCGCCGGGAAAGAAATGTCCATGGCGACAATGCGGGCGCCGGGCGAATGCTTCGCCAGGCTGGCCGCAATGCACCCGCTACCTGTGCCAACATCGGCCACCCTGCAGATTCCTGGCCTTGTTTTGATCCAGGCCAGGCCTTCTTCAACCAGCAGCTCTGTTTCGGGTCGGGGAATGAGTACGTCGGGTGTGACTAAAAAATCAAGCCCGTAAAATTCCCAGCGGCCTAATAAATACGGTAGGGGTTGTCCGCTGGCAAAGGCGTCCAGCAGGGCATCAAGGCGTTCAAGCTGCCCGGCAGAAAGACTGGTTTCCGGGTGCGCCAGCAGCCAGGCTCGCGGCCTGGATAGGATGTGCGAAAGCAGCAGCTGGGCTTCCAGGGCGGGCTCTTCGCTGGAAGCGCTCAGCTTCTGGCGGGCCGCTTGTAGCCAGGCAGCGCTATTCGTCCTCGTCATCTCCACCCGAGGAGGACAGGCGTTCGGTCTCTTCGCGCGTTGCCAGCTCGTCGATGAACTCGTCGATGTCGCCGTCCATTACCGCCGGCAGGTTGAAGTTCGACATGTTGATGCGGTGGTCGGTGACCCTCGATTGAGGGTAATTGTAGGTCCGGATCTTCTCCGAGCGCTCGCCCGTGCCCACCTGCGACCGGCGGGTGGACTCGACTTCGTTTTGGCGCTTTTCCATTTCGATGTCGTACAGGCGCGCTCGCAAGATGCTCATGGCCCGCAGCTTGTTTTGGAGCTGGGAGCGCTCGTCCTGGCAGGCGACCACGATGCCGGTGGGAATGTGGGTCAGCCGCACCGCCGTGCTGTTCTTTTGCACGTTTTGCCCGCCTGCCCCGGCCGAGCGGTAAACGTCGATCTTGATGTCGCTCTCGGGGATCTGGACATCGATGTCAGCTACTTCCGCCAGCACGGCCACCGTCACAGTAGAGGTGTGGATGCGCCCCTGGGCCTCGGTGGTCGGCACGCGCTGGACGCGGTGCACGCCCGATTCGAACTTCAGGCGTGAGTAGGCGCCTTTGCCCTTGACCAGGAAGATGATCTCCTTGATGCCGCCCAGGCCGGTCTCGTTCTGCGAGAGCACCTCAATCGACCAATTGTGGCGTTCGGCGTAGCGCGAGTACATCCGGAACAGGTCGGCTGCGAACAGGGCTGCCTCTTCGCCGCCGGCCCCGCCGCGAATTTCAACGATGACGTTCCGCTCGTCGCGCGGGTCTTTTGGCAGCAAAAGGCTCTTGATCTCCTTTTGCAGGCGTTCCACTTCGGGCTCCAGCGTCTGCAGATCGAGCTGGGCCAGCTCGCGCATCTCCGGGTCTTCGCCGGCCAAAAGAGCCTGGTCGTCGGCGATCTGCTTTAAGGCCTGGCGGTAAGCCTGGGCTTTCGTCACGATTGTCTCCAGGTCGGAGCGTTCTTTCGCCAGTCCGGCCACCACCTGGTAATCGTTGGCATTCTGTTCCAGCAGGTGCCCCAGCTCGTCATAGCGCGCCTCGATGGCGTCGATTTTCTCGATCATTCCTTCCATGCTATCAATCTCTTTCGTCTGACAAATCCAAGAACTTAACTACAGAATTATTGTGCCTGGTTCAATTCGAAAGCGCAGCTCGCGAAATAAACCACACAAAATTGGTAAATGTTATGCAACCGCTTATTATACCAGCAGGGAGCGGGGTTCGCCCGGTTTATATCCAGTGCTGCAGCTCGATCAGGTTGCCCTCGGGGTCGGCGACGTACACAAAATGGATTGTACCTGCGCCTGCGATGGAGGCGGTGACTTCCTCTCCAAATTCGCATCCCCCGGCAGCCAAAACCGCCGCACGCATGGCCGATACGTCTTTAACTTTGAAGGCAATGTGCCCGTAACCCGGCCGGTTGGCAGCCGGGGGCGGCTTTTCGAGCTCTGATTCATATTGGAAGATCTCCAGCGTCGGGCCGAATTCGCCGTATCCGGGCAGGCGCAGGTGGATGCCTCGCAGGCGCGCTCCTGAGATGCCCGTCGCCCGCTCGAGCCAATCACCGGCCAGGTCGCGCTCGGGTGGAACTGGAATGCAGCCGAACACCTTGATATAAAAATCGGCCAGGCGGCGCCAATCCGCGGCGATCAGGTTCGTGTGGCCGAACTGCACGGTTTTTTCTGTCATAACTGCCAATTATATCAGGATGATTCAGCTTGTGATTTATCACACAAATAAACGTGATAGATTACAATATGTGTCAAGATCACGGATAATGAGTCTGGTATTAGTACGAAACAGTGTGTGCGTGGCTCCGCTGAAGAGCTCCAAGCCAGAAGGGTTCATTTGCACTTTTCAATTGACTTTATAGTGACGACTGAAGTCGTTACTTCCCGAAAGTAGCGACTGAAGTCGCTACGACAAGGAATCTTGACACGCCTTTGTAGTAACGGCTTCAGTCGTTACTACAAAGATTGGAATCACCTGTAACTATTTATTGTTATTATTTTGCAGGAAAATTAGCCACATCCAGGAGCACTTATGGATACTCTGATCTTATCACAGTGGCAATTTGCCATCACTTCGATCTACCATTTCTTCTTCGTTCCTCTCACCCTCGGTCTTTCACTTATGGTAGCGGTGATCGAAACGATTTACGTCCGCACCGGCAACGAAACCTATAAGCGCATGGCCAAATTTTGGGGGAAGCTTTTCCTGATCAACTTTGCCATGGGCGTCGTGACCGGCATCGTGATGGAGTTTCAGTTCGGCATGAACTGGTCGCAGTACGCTCGCTACGTGGGCGATGTTTTCGGGGCTCCGCTGGCCATCGAAGCCCTGCTGGCCTTTTTCCTCGAATCCACCTTCCTGGGCATCTGGATCTTCGGCTGGGATAAATTATCGAAGCCGATGCATGCTGCCGCCATCTGGCTGGTCGCCCTGGGATCGAACATCTCCGCCTTGTGGATCCTGATCGCCAACTCGTTCATGCAGGAGCCGGTCGGCTACCAGCTCGGCACCAATGGACGGGCCGTGATGACGGATTTCGGTGCCCTGCTCACCAACCCGAACGTGTGGGTCCAGTTCCCGCACGTCGTCTCCGCCGGATTGACGACCGGGGCGTTCTTCGTGATCGGTATCTGCGGTTACCACCTCCTGCGTAAAAAAGAGATGGACTTCTTCCGCCGCTCGATCAACCTGGGCGCCATCTTTGGGGTCGTTGGGGTCGTTTTAGTCATCCTGGTGGGACACAGCCAGACCCAGCATGTGGTCCAAAACCAGCCGATGAAGCTGGCCGGGATCGAGGCCTTGTGGGAAACTGAGGACCCTGCTTCGTTTTCCGTTTTTTCGATCCTGGATGTTCCAAATAAGAAAGATATCGTCCAGATACGCATCCCGCGCTTGCTGAGCCTGCTGGCCTACAACAGCCTGGATGGCAAGGTGCAAGGGATGAACGAGCTCCAGGCCCAGTACGAGACAAAATACGGTCCGGGCAATTACATTCCGCCGGTTTTTTTCAATTATTGGACCTTTCGGATCATGGTGGGAGCGGGCATGCTGATGCTCCTGCTCGTGGCGGTCCTCATCTTTCTCGCCATGCGCAACCGGCTGGAAAGATCAAGCCGGTTCTTGAAATACATTCCCCTGGCCATCTTGCTTCCGTACATCGCCAATACTGCCGGCTGGATGCTGACCGAGATGGGACGCCAGCCCTGGGTGGTGTTCGGGTTGCTTAAAACCAGGGACGCCGTCTCGCCCAACGTTTCGCCAGGCGTCGTTCTGGCCTCGTTAATCGTGTTCGCCCTGGTCTACGGGGTTCTGATGGTGGTGGATGGCTACCTGCTGCAGCATTTTGCCAAGCTCGGCCCGGTCGAAGAGACCGCCGACCGCAGAGCTGGCGACGAAGATTTTTAGGACGAGGAGCTGAGCCATGGACCTGCAAAATCTCTGGTTTATTCTGATCGCAGTCTTGTTTACCGGTTATTTCGTGCTGGAGGGTTTCGACTTCGGGGTCGGAATCCTGCTCCCCTTCCTCGGCAAGGACGAGACCCGCCGCCGGGTGATGATTAACACCATCGGCCCGCACTGGGACGGCAACGAGGTCTGGCTGATCACAGCCGGCGGTGCCATGTTCGCTGCCTTCCCGCAGTGGTATGCCACCCTTTTCAGCGGCTTTTATGTGCCGCTGTTTCTGATGCTGGTGGCCCTGATCGGGCGCGGGGTGGCTTTCGAATTCCGCGGTAAGCTGGAGGACCAGCGCTGGCGCCGCGTTTGGGATTGGGCCGCCTTCCTGGGAAGCGCCATCCCGGCCTTACTGTGGGGGGTCGCCCTGGCCAATTTCGTGCGCGGCGTTCCAGTCGACGCCAGCGGGCAATATTACAGCAATTTCTTCGAGCTGCTCAACCCCTACGCCCTGGTCGGCGGGCTGGTTTCGCTGCTCGGCTTCACCCTGCACGGGGCCATTTTTCTGACCCTCAAGACAACCGCCCCGCTTTCAGATGAAGCTCGCCGCCTGGCATGGATCGCCTGGATCCCGACCGTGGTGGTGGCAGTGGTATTCACCATCCTGACCTATTCTCAGACCGACATTCTCAGCAAGCTGGGCGTGAACCCGGGCGTGATTCCCATCGGAGCGGCCCTGGCGCTGCTGTTCACCGGTTGGCTGGTACGCATTAAACGCGACGGCTGGGCTTTCGTGCTGATGGCACTGGCGATTGTGATGGCCTCCGCCACCATCTTTTTACAACTTCACCCGCGTTTGCTGGTCTCCAGCCTGAATCCGGCTTGGAGCCTGACCATCCAGAACAGCTCTTCCAGCCAGTACACCCTCCAGGTCATGACGGTGGTGGCCCTGGTGTTCGTGCCGATCGTCTTGATATACCAGGGCTGGACTTACTGGGTCTTTCGCAAGCGCATCTCGCAGAAACCTGGAGACCTGCACTATTAGTTCGATTGGTCGCGTTTCTTCCTTGCTTGAAGCACGCGAACATCCACCGGCTGATCGATTCCTTTCAAATCCAGCCTGCGGCTTTCCATGCTCTCAGAGGCTAGCCCGGCCGCGGCTGCCGCGGCCTCGCTGACGATCACCTCTCCCTCTGCAGCCTGGGAAGAGAGGCGCGCTGCCAGGTTCGGTGCACTGCCTAATACCGCCATCTCGTTGACGCCGGACCCTGTTCCAACCGCGCCCACGTAAGCCACGCCGGTGTGGACGCCGATGCCGACCGGAATCCAGGGGCCTTTCTCATCTTCATGGCCTGTCGCTCGCAAGATGTCCAGGGCCGTCGCCACAGCCACGCCGGCATGCCCCGGTCCGGCAAAGCGCGGCACGAACAGGCCGATCACCTGGTCTCCCATCAGGCGGTTCACCATGGCGTTATGCTCTATCAATAAATCGGAGACCGTCTGGTAGAACCGCTGGATCAGTACTTTGAATTCAGACGTCGTTGTCGCCTGAGCCAGGGAAGTGGAGCCGCGCACGTCTGCGAAAAGCATCGACAATTCAAGTTCTGTGCCGGCGGCTTCTTTTCGTAAGTCTGATTCGCATTTATTGCACAGCCGCGGGCTGTAACTGGCAGGGCGGGTGCGTGTCAGCCAGGCGCCCAGCCCGGACATCGGCAGGTTGCAATCGATACAACGCGGCGAGCCGGGCCACAGTCTGGACGTTCTTCGAGTCCTCTTCACTATCATCTCATAATCGGTTGACAAACCGTTTTTATAATGTCCGGTTAAATACCAGTACCAGCTTTCATCCAAATACTGTTTATACTCGCTCTGCTTGTCACTCATGGCTTTATCCCTTTTTTGATAACCAGGCTTCGCGATCGTACCATTAGCCTCGCTATAATAATATTACAAATTAGATCTAATTAGAAGATGTATTTTTTTGCTTTTTATGGAATTTATTTCCGGACGTTGATCGAGCAAGTATCAAAATCTTATGTAAGTTGGTTTTCTCGGGTCTCTGCACAAAAGAGACAGTGTATAATCATTAAGGTTAGATTTCCACAAAATATTCGAATAACTTCATCCCATGCCAAATTCGCAGGAGCACTGTTCCGTGCATACACGCACCTGGAAAGACTACCTGTTTACCGACACAGCTATACTGGTCTGGATGGCCGTGGCATTGATCCTCCTCCATTGCCTGACCAACAACCAGTACGGCTTCCACTGGGATGAACTCAACTTTATCGAAGATGGGCGCCACTTGGCCTGGGGATACGTCGATTGCCCACCGTTTACACCCTTTATCGCCCACATCGCCGAGATGCTGTTCGGTACATCGCTGGTTGGCATCCGCTTCTTCCCGGCTGTGGCGCAGGGATTGGTCCTGGTTCTGGCCGGGCTGATGGTCCGGCGCATGGGTGGGAATCGCTGGGCGCAGGTCATCGCGGCGGGTGGCGTCGCCATTTCCCCCGTATCTCTAAGTCAGGGCAGCATCTTTATGTATGTCTCCTTCGACTTCCTGTGGTGGGTCGTGGTGGCTTATGGCGTGATCAGCCTGCTGAAAACCGGTGACGCCCGATGGTGGCTGGCGATCGGCGCGGCCATCGGCCTGGG
>Ga0335070_10004960_pt1 | contig 15614 bp, 12 predicted proteins | sample Lox_Sample_13_FD_206722 | JGI IMG/M metagenome (GOLD analysis project Ga0335070, IMG submission 206722) | Soil microbial communities from Loxahatchee National Wildlife Refuge, Florida, United States - Lox_Sample_1.3 | ecosystem: Environmental > Terrestrial > Soil > Wetlands | place: USA... | reverse complement strand
CATCACAAAGGATTATCGGAAGAGCAAAAGGAAGTCTGTTTGATCAAATTTCATTTCTTAACCAAGTGCAACCAGAATCTATTTCCAGACACGCTCGTAAGTGTTTTTACGCTACCCTTCTCTGCCCTACCAAAAGAGATTAAGGGAAATTAATCTTGTTTTAATGCGAAACTCATGGCCAAATTTTATGATAAGCCTCGTGGGTGAATCATCAGAGGCACTATTGAATACTTCTTCCTGACAAGTTACGAATATTCAAACTGGATCGAGTATCTCTTCAAGCGCAAGAAGAAAGGATTAAGGATAATGGGCATGTTTCAAAGGTTTCCAAAACGGGTTCGATTCGGACTGATCGCGGTTTTCATGATGATGATCATCTTTACCCTCTTCCGAATCGTCTTCTGGGCACTCTTCCGGTCCACAGCAGAAGGGGCCGCGACTCTGGACATCCTCCGCGCAATGTATTTAGGCCTTAAGTTTGACCTCCGCCTCTCCCTTCTCATCTGCCTGCCGCCACTCATCCTGTCCTGGATTCCTGGATTGAACTTCACTCGTTCTTCAACCGCGAGACGAATATGGGTCGGTTACTTTGTGATCGTTTTTGTCATTCTCGTCCTCGGTTACTTTGTCGATTTTGCTCATTACGCCTATTTTCACGAGCGCCTCAATGCAAGCGCCATCGATCATATCCTCGACACAAAGACTTCCCTCCAAGCAATCTGGGAATCCTATCCGGTCATTCCGGCGGTTCTTGCGCTCATCCTGTTTTCTATTGGCATTGGATGGCTGGTGAGGCGCTTTGCACTTCAAAAACTTGATACACCCAATCCCTTAAGAAAATGGATGAAGGTGGTTGTGGTCGGGTTGGCTTTGATCTGCTACGGCTTCGGCCTTCACGGCAAACTTTCTCAATTTCCTCTCCGTTGGAGTGAGGCTTACTTCTCAACAAACCCATTCGCATCCTCTCTCTCCATCAACCCCATTCTTTTCTTTTTCGACACCATGCCCTATAAGAAACTTCCTTACAGTAAGAAAGAGGTGAGAAAGAACTACCAGTTGATAGCAGACCTGCTGAGCGTCGAGAATCCTGACCTGCAAACGCTCAACTTCTCTCGTTATGTGAAGCCCGAAAAGAAACTCCCGGGGAAACCGAATATCGTGATCTTCTTATTGGAGTCCTTTGCCGGTTTCAAGGTCGGAGCCCTCGGAAATGGACTTCGCCCAACGCCTTTTTTCGACTCGGTTGCTGAGAAATCCATCTTCTTTACCAATTTCTTTGTTACAAGGCCTCCCACCGCCCGGGCAGTGTTTACCTTTATGTTCGGCATACCCGATATCAACGAGCCTCACTCCGCCTCTCGCAATCCGATTATTGTCCGACAGCACAATATTCTCAACGCCCTGGAGGGATATAAAAAGATGTACTTCTTGGGTAGCAGTGCGAACTGGGGGAACATTCGAGGGGTGCTTGGCCACAATATTTCCGGATTGGAGATCCATGATGAGGGGACATTTTCATATCTTCCGGACGATGCCTGGGGAATATCAGACCTTCATCTCTTTGACGAAGCAAACAAGGTTCTTCGAACCCAGGGCAAGCCTTTCTTTGCGTTCATCCATACCTCCGGAAATCATAAGCCTTATCGGATCCCCAAGGACAGAGGTGATTTCAAATTGGTGGAGGCGAGTGAGGAAACGCTGAAGAAAAACGGTTTTGATTCACTCGAAGCCCTGAACGGTATTCGTTTTATGGACTACTGTCTCGAATATTTTTTCTCGTTGGCAGGCAAGGAGGACTACTTCAAAAAGACGATCTTCTGCTTCTTTGGTGACCATGGAACCGTTGCCAACCCGGAGTTCCCTTGGGATAAGCTAAATTTAACCCACCACCACGTTCCTTTTGTTATCTACGCACCCGGCTATCTCTCCGAAGGTCGCAGGATCGATACCGCCGCAAGCTTAGTGGATGTCCTTCCTACGGTTCTGAGTTTTGTCGGTGTCCCTTATCTGAACAAGACCCTCGGAAGGGACCTCTTGGAAAACCGGCCCCCGGATCAACACGTCGCATTCATCGAAAGCATTTATCGAGGATTACTCAATGATGAGTTCCTCTTACTGATCGATCCAAAGGGGGCGCAGAGACTCTATCGTTATCGATCTGCGACGCCCCTGGATGATGTGAGGGGAAAATATCCGGAACAGGCAGCTCAGATGGCAAAACTCCAGAATGCCATCCACCAAGTATCGATGTATCTTATGTATAACAACCCCCCTGCTTCTCTTCCTACCACGCAGAAGCAAGAGTGAGCGACAGAAAGAGTAACATCGACGACGCCCATTGCAGATGACATGCCGGTCAATTAAAAATCCACAGTCTTCGAATTCGGTCAAACTTTTTTAGAAAGGCAGTTTCGTCAGGGGTTAAAAGGGAAGGAGAAATTCTTTTTTTCAATTTTAGCAATCCCCCGTAATCCACCCATCGGAGAAGAGGAAAAAGATAACGTCGGAGCATTCCTTTTTCTTGAAAGGCAAAGCTGCTATTGAAATCGATGAGAAAAGGTTCTCCTTTTTCAGAGATGAGGATGTTCCCCTTATGCCGCAAATCCATATGGACCACTCCCCTGGCATGAACTTCCCTGAGGACTTTTTCTAAATCGGCAAAAAAGGACGAAGGGAAAGGCTCTCCTCTTGAGATCGGCCTTGCCGGAATGAACTCCATGGCAAAAGCAAAAAGGTCGATCCTCTCGACGGGTTGGGGAATACCCCTTATCCCGATGAGCCGGGAATAGATCTTCCATTCCTTGTGAATCAACCAGAGACCCAGCGTCCAACGTAAGAAGAAATTCTTGCCCCGGACATCCTTGACCATGAAGGTATGCCCCTCTCTTTCAACCCGATTCAGGTCAGGTTTCCCAAAACTTCCCTTAACGAACAGAGTCGAATGTTTTTCGATATCTTCACGGCCCATCAAGTGTCCATTCCTGCTATGATTCCTCATTCCTGCCTGCCACCAAGACCCTGAACCTAACATAGGAGAGGGACGGCAGGCGCAATCCGAATTCCGCAACTAAAAAATCAATCCCCAATAGGGACGGCTCAGGATCAGCAAGATCCCGACGAGCACCATCAGGAGAATTCCTTCTTCGCTGTTCCCGACGAAGCATTTGAATTGCCAGGAGGCTTTCTCGTTTGAATAGGGAACCCACCGGGGAATGTAATCCGGAACCTTCTCGTCATAATCATCAAACTTGCTTCCAAAAATCCTCCTCAACCGATCTCCCTCTACCCTCTTTTTATAAGGGATGTAATGGAAACAGAACATGAAGAAGGCTGCGGCGAGAAAGTAGATGTTATCCGCCAGGATACAAAACCCTGCGGTGATGAAAATCGAACCGACATAGAGTGGATTCTTCACATAAGCGTAAGGCCCTGTCACCGTGAGGACCTCGTTTTTCTGAAGATGACCTGCAGCCCAGATGCGAATAGACTCCCCTAAAAAAATCAGGATCATCCCGATCCAGATCCCGGGGAATTGAGGTTTCGCGAAGATGATGACCAAAACAGCCCCGATAAAGAGTGGAATTCTTCGGGCCTTCCTCAGCCAGAGTGTCCTCTTATCATCCATGGCGCCCCTCTTTTTTATTGAACCGATGGGAAAATAAAATCCCCGGCAAATCGGTGCCGAGGTTTCACGCATCTACGCAGCTCGTTACTTCTTACCCCATTTCCTCAGTCACCACTCCGTGGGTGGAGACGTAAACTAAGCCTCTCCGGCGGCTCTCCTTCATCAATCCCCGGAGAAAAATCTTTTCCTCTTTTACGACCGGGTTGAGACGAAGGTATTCTTTAAGAAATCTGAAACGGTCAGACCTGGTCATGATTTTCGGGGTGGACGTATTGAGTTGAAGGAAATTTCTGAACAATTTTTTCTGATCCACCTTCGCGTCCGTCAAAATATCCTCAAAATCCAGAAGGTGGAAATTCCACGTCTCTCCTCTCTCTGCGACGAGGACATTGCAGGTCTTCATATCTTTATGATACAGGTCCATTTTGTGAAGACTCGCGAGCCAGCGGGCAAAGGTCCGAATAAAACGCCTCTTCTTATTAATATTTCCAAACCCCTTCAGGACATAGCGATCCATCTCCTGATCTTCTGCCAGGGCCTCCATGAATAGAACGCTCTCCTTCAATCCCACCCAGGTCTTTCTCTCCAACAGCGCCAGGGGTTTGAGAGACGGAAGGCCTCTCGCCCTCATGCCATTGGCGGCCACCCACGACTTGATCCCTTTTGAACGGCGGAAATGCTCCTTCAACCTATCCCAGAGATGCGGGTAGCAAAACTGCTTCAAACACATTTTTCCCCCTCTGTTATCCAAGATAGAAACGGCCACCTCAGGAGAATTTTTTATGAGTGATGAAGGACTTTTTCTCACCCGATCCCGATGTTCCTCCAACATCCTTCTTAAATCTTCCACCGGAAAATCTCTTCGACGGAAATACCGAATCCCCTTTTCCGTATGGACCGTGAACTCTGTGCTCTCTTTCAGGCACCGTTTGGTCCTGCTTCGCCACTGCCTTTTCTGCAGACGATCCATGACAGGATAAATCTTTTGGAACAATATCTCTCTTCTCTGCGAATCGCTCACGCTTCTCTCATCATAGAGAGCAAGAAACTGGAATTGCTCCTCTTCTCCCCACACCGATCTCAAGGAATGAAAGAGGTGCGCTAGATTCCATAACCTCTGCTTTGTTGAAAGGTGCCTCACAACTTTGGCGCGATGTAAATCGGTAAGGAAAAGGGAGTCCCCTTCCCATAAAAAGTTGCCCCCGTGAAGATCTTGATGGAATAATCCCGCGTCCTGAAATTTCCTCACGGTCGTTGCCAATTGACGAATCGCATGGGGTTCTCTCGATTTCGCCACCTCTTCGATGAGCGAGACTCCTCTCCCGATGGCCTCGGAGACGTAATAACTTTCTTTGACCAGCCCTCTTCGAGTCCTCTCCATCCAGCCCAAGGGTTTGGGAATGTTGAGGTTCCCTCTTTCCAATTGGGAAGCGATAAGGAATTCTTTTCGGCCCTTAGAAGGGAAGAAAAGATATTTCAAATATTCCATCCGGTTTTTTGTCTTATCTCCCTTAAAAAAGACCCTTGTCCCGTCCGGAAGCGGCAACAGTGCTGCCCATCTCCATCTTGACTCTTTGATGGTCTCCCCTCCCATCTCCCGAACAGACGAGATGGGGTCGTCAAAAAAGGTGGGTGACAGTCCATCCAACACTTCGCCTTCCACCCACCCTCGCATCTTACCTTTGGATACTCTTTTGTAAATTGCGGTTCCCATTTACCCTGTTAATCGCTTTCCCCTCACCCTTCCCCTCTCCCCACTGGGGAGAGGGCAGGGGTGAGGGGTTTTATTTCCGTTTTCCGAGCCTGATCATCTCTTGATAAAACTTTTCGACGGACTCTGCTTGTCGATCTAATTCAAAATCCCGATGGGCCTTTCGATAGGCCTCCTTTCCTAGGGCCTCCCTCATCTCTGGATCATGAAGCAACCGGAGGGCCGCACGGGCCAACTCTTCCGAGGTGTCGTTCACGACTACCCCAGAAATTCCATCCTCCACCAGTTCCGGAAGCATCCCTCGATTGGCCACGATAACGGGTTTTCCCATGGCCATGGCTTCTCTCAAAGCTCGGGCTGTTCCATCCGAACCCGGCATCAAGAAGACAAATATGTCCATACAGGCCAAGGTGTCGACATAGTCATTCGTTTGATATCCTCCGAGAACAACCCACTTTGCAACACCGAGCTGTCGCATGGGTTGGATGACACTCTGCTCCATCTGACTTGACCGGCCCACTAACAGAATCCTTACATTCGGAAACTCTTTAGCGATGGCCTTCACCGCTTCCAAAAAGACCGCAGTCCTTCTGTACCTTTGGAATCGAGCGATCATTCCGATCACGATCTCCCCCTGCCCGATTCCGAAGACAGATCTCATATCCTTGAATCTCCCGTGTGGGTCATACCGGCTTAAATCCAAGGCCGGCGAGATTTTGCCCACGCGTTCAAGAGGAAGTCCAAAATGCTCCGCATCCTCCCGCCTTGCCTTCTCCGAAAAAGTAATCATTCCATCGGTGAACTGAGAGATGAGAAAGCGATTCCCCCAACCGGGCGTTAAGGGGTCCCTCTTGTGGTCAGTCCGGATGACGATCACAGGATGACCAGACCTCCTCGCGGCGATTCCTCCTAAGAGATGGCCATGAGAATGGTGAACATTCAAGATATCGAACTTTTCCTCCCGAAGATAGCGGGTGAGGGCTAAACCGTCTCGCAGATGGGTCGGCAGAAAGGAGGGATGGTAAAACTTCACCGAATGATCCAGACGAAATCGATCCGTCGCTTTTATCCCTGCCAGGAGGACACGTTTCTCGATGCTGTCCTCAACCGGAAGAGGAGGTTTTTGATAGGCAAAGGTTACCTCATGTCCCCGCTTCTCCAGCTCTTTACAGAGGTTCACGGTTGGGTCAGCCGGACCGGTCCACTTCCAGTTGCTGAAAAGATGCAGAATTTTCATGACCTAAGTAATGTAACCCCCCTCTATTCCCCCTTAAGTTAGGAGGGGTGAAGGGGGGTTAAAGGAAGAAATTATCGTTTTCAACCTTTTCGAGCTCATCGACGCCTTCTTGGGAACGAACGAATTCCTCCAACCACCAGTTGGTGCGATTGTAAAAACACCCCACATCTCTGCATTCCCCTGCGGCGTCGAACGTCATGATCGATTCAGCCGTCTTCTTGACACTTTCTTTGAATGCCCTTTCCCCCTGGTAGCCATTCCGATCCCCGATCCGGGCTGCCTCCACTCCTCGGAAAGCCGGGCAATGAAAGATCCCGAAGGGCGTCACGACCGTTCGGAAAAATTGCATGTGACATCTCTTCGGCTGCCTCTTGATTTGATCGGTCTCGCGGTTGAGCATAGCCTTCAAATTGGAGCTTTCAAGGATCTTGACCCGGTCTCCTGCCAAGCGTCTTGCCTCTTCAAGACGTCTCTTGATTTGATCGACGATTTCTTTCTCTCTTGTTTTTCCGACGTTCTTCAGCAGCGTCTCCCTTTCAGATTCATTCCATCGGACCAGGCAGGGTTTAAATGAAACATAATTAAAGCAACATTCACCGGCCCGTTCCACCGATTTGACCATCTCATCCATATTGGGACAGAGTTTCCTTCCGTTAATCTCCGCATCTTCCCACACGACGACAAACGAATATCCTAAAGAGACTGCCGGATTCTTTTTCTTGACCTCTTTTGCTTTCTTCAATATTCGTTCCAGAGTCACCCGGGTTCGGGGCCTGTGCAGTTGTCTAAAGACTCTTTCCCCGGCCGCATCCAATGAGATCCTGATCCAGTCTTTCTCTTCCAGCGCCTCGACGGCGGCGTCAACCCTTTCCAGTCTCGACCCATTGGTGACGATGCCGAGCTGTAGCCCCTTCTTTTTGATGTAACGGACGATCTCTTCAAAATTCTTGTGGAGGGTCGGCTCTCCCCCCCCGATCAAGATGACCGAGAGAAGACCGTGGAAATGGAGCGTGTCGACCGCCTTTTTGACCTCCTCCAGGGTGAGGCTTTTCCCGCTGTTGATTAGCTTCGAATCCACGCAGAACGGGCATGAGAAATTACAGGAAGAGGTCAGATCTAAATTGATAGAGATCGGGCTGAAAATCGGCAGCTTCAGATTGGATGAAATTGCGCCACACTCTCTCTGCCACTCAATGTACTTCTTCAGCCTTTGAAAGGTGGCATGCTGTCTCAACTTCGAACTGAAATCGTGCTCTCTCTCTTTTAACTTTCCCATGATTTGTTCTTCACAAATTCACCGAAGCCGTCGTCGATCTGTTGCAGCAGGGACATGTTGTGGAGAATATGAAGATACCCGATAAAAGGTTCCGTCTCACCTTCTAGGGCTCCCAAAAAATTTTTGACGGAGAGTTCAAGGGGGTCTACAATCTTCATCTTTTTTTCTTCATGATGAAAATAGATCTCATAATTCTCCAAGCCCAGACTCCGGGAAACGATCTTCCCGTTCAATCCGAAAGAGAAATCCCGTGGCGGGGTCTCCTGAGAGATCAAGTGGATGAATACCTCGCAGCTTCGGGTATCGAAGAGATAAGAAAATTTGATACCCATCCCCTTCTTCCCGTTCGACTCAAAACTCAAGTCTTCGATCTCGCCAACACCCAAGAGGGAATAGAGGAGGCTGAGGGCATGAGGAACCGATTCAGGAATCATCTCCCTTCCGGGGAAAGGCGGCGACATGGTCATGATGAATGTGTTCGAATTTTGAATGATGACCTTTCCGCTGATGGCCTCATAGGCGTCGATTGAAAAAGGCCATTGGGAATTCATGGCAATGGTCAATTTTTTTCCCCAAGCCTTCTCAAAAATATCTTCGATCCGTTCACGAACATTCCTCTGGCCATCCCAGATGAAGGGCTTTTCGCAGAAGATATGGAGCCCTGACCTCAGACATTTTATGAGATACCCATAATGCGTTGAAGAAGGGGAAGCAATGACCGCTGCATCGGGCTTTTCCCTTTCCACCATTCGATTGAAGTCGGTGTAGGGACGGGCTTCCACGCCATATTTCCGAAGATCAAGAGAGGCTTGGAGACTCGTTTGCTCCCTCGTCCCTAACACGGAGGTCACGATTGCTCCGTGCTGATGAAAATATTTTCCGATATACTCACCGATGCCATTCCTCGTTCTCCCCGCCCCAATGATGGATACTCTTAGCGGAATCAAAGCCAACACATCTCCCACGCCGGATTAAAAATTATCCGTATTCTAACACAGTTCATGCCACGGGTAAAATAGGAGGGGCTACCTTGACCAATAGATCATTGAGATTGTCCGCTTGAACCGAAAGGACGGTCGGGTGGAGAAGGGCATTACGTTACCGGTTGGAAATTAAGACGACATCATCGTTTCTCACCTGGCTTCGTGCGATCAACTGGACTTCTGGCTCGCCTTGCCTGCCGAACAATTGCGAAAAATCACGGAATGTGAGAAGGCAGAACACTCTTCCCTGGGACCTCAAGAATTGGTGGAGGGAGTCCGGAGTTACCAGAAGTCGGATCGGGGAGATTCCTGTATAATAATTATAGGGGTCGACTTCAAGTCCTCTGAAAACCGCTAACTGATCACCGGATTGAAACCGCGATGTGATTTCTTCCGAGATGAAGCGAGCTGACATGCGGGAATTGGCCAGAGGGAATATGACCCCGAATGCATAAAAGTATCCTGCCACCATCATTCCGATAAGGAGAAATAGGACAGCTCTGTAAATTTTAAAGCGCCACAAGATGGCCATAGCCACGCCAACACCGACTAGGAGGAGAGCAAGGGCAACGCCATAAGGCAGCACAAAGGAAAATTTTGATGAAGCCAACCGCGGCATCATCCATGGGACGGCAGCCCCAGCAATCAAACAAAACCCAATGAACCCATAGAGGGGAAGAGAAATCCATCCACGCCAGGACCGATCTGATGGCTGAGTGATAAAATCACTCCAGAATTTTCCAACTATGAGGGAGACCGCAGGATAGAGGGGTAAGAGGTAGAGCGCCCTTTTTGATCGGGATAGGGAAAAGAACACAAGGATGACGATCCACCAGACTGAAAGAAAAAGGAATCCTTTTCTATTTCCAATCGTCGTCTTGGAAAAACCGTAAACAATGGCTCCGGGCAAGAAAAGGGTCCAGGGTATAAAGCTTATTGGGAAACTATAAAGATAGTAATAGAAGGGTTGAGGATGGGTCCATCCTGTTTGATAGGCTTCGGTGGTATGCCTGAAGAGATTTTGCTCAACGTAGGTCTTCCCGCCCAGGGATACAGCAGGAGCATACCATGCCAGGACAATGGCCAGAAGTAAAGGAATCCCAGAAAGTAGTTTCATCCGCTTGATTTCTTTAAAGTCCTTTTGAATCAAGAGATAGATGAAGCTCACCAAAAGCGGAATGACGAATCCAATGGGCCCTTTGGCTAAAGTGGCAAAGGCCATGCTCACATAAAACCCATAAATCAAAAGGCCCCTGACGCGACGATGGTGACGGATTTCCTCGGGTTTCCCGTCTTGGTACCATAGGAAGAAACAGAGAAGCGAGGCTGTCGTAAAAAAGGTGAGGGTGGCATCGATGTTGACCCGTTCCGAAAGATAGGCGAAGTGAAGGCTTGTCGCTAATACAAGGCCTGAAAGGAAACCCGTCTGGGATGAGTAAAGCTTTTGTCCAAAGAAGAAAGTGAGAAGAACGGTAAGTGTCCCGAAGAGGGCGGAAGGAAATCTCGCAGAAAAGGAAGTAAAGCCATGCCACAAGTAGGATGAAAGGGCGATGAACCAGAAAAAGAGGGGAGGTTTGTCACCGTAAACGCCTCCGTTAATATGCATGAGAATCCAGTCCCCTCTGTCGACGATCTCTTTGGCAATCTGCGCATAACGGGGTTCATCCGGACCCCAGAGGTCAGACCGACCCAAATTAAAAAAATAGAGGAGAAAACAGACTCCAAGGAGAAAGGCAATTTGAACCTTTTTCTCCGTATCGATTTTTGAAAATGGCTTCTCGGACAACCCGAACTCCCTTCCATTTCATTCAAAACAGGACCAACGATCAGGGCTTCTTGACGTAGCTTCTTCTTTAGGGAGAGAACAACCCCATCTCCTTTTTCATCTCACCAAAAACCAAGGAAACGATAGCATGAACGGAGTTTCCCGATTCAGTTTTGCTCTTGGATGAAGTATGACATAGATTTTGAAAACTTTGGATAACCTGGACAGGTCTCGCAAGAGAGTAACGACAAATGTAAAGAATGAAAAAGAATCTGGCTTCAGATCCTTTCCTCAATTTCATAATGGATATGACGACTCCTCATCCATTTCACGGCTAGGAGGTCAATGAAAGCCCGCCACATTCGATTCCAGGTTGTATACTTTGAGACCCCGAATTTCCGGGGATGGTGGGCGATGGGTATTTCGATCACCCGGAAACCTTCCATCTTCACCAAGGTGGGCATGAAGCGATGCATACCCTTGTATAATTTAATGTTCTGAAGACATTCCCTCTTATAGGCCCGAAACGTACAACCACTGTCTTGGATTGTCTCCCCGCTCAATTGATTTCTAATCCTATTGGCAATCCTCGAGGTGATGCGCTTGACCCAAGAATCTTCCCTCTTTTGGCGCCATCCCGTTACCATATCATAATCTTTCAAGTATTCTAACATCGTCGGGATATCCTTGGGATCGTTCTGCAGGTCGGCATCAATGGTAATGACAATCCCTCCTTTCGCTTCTCTTAGCCCGGCTGCCCCTGCTGCCGTCTCGCCGCAATTCTTTTTGAACCCAAGGATTCGTATTTGGGGATACGGAGAAACCATCTCTTTCAGGAGTTGCCGACTGCGATCCGTACTTCCGTCATCCACGAAGATCATCTCGTACCTTTTCCCTAGAGGTCTGAGTACCTCTACAATTTGAGGAATTAGAATCGGAAGATTCTCTTCTTCGTTGAAGACCGGAACCACCACAGAGATATCCATCTCATGGTTCTCTGCCAAAGCAGCAACTCCCTTCTGAACTCAACTTTTTTGCCCAAAGAACTCTTTGATGCTGGCGCACACGAAATCTACCTTCTCCTTTTCGAGTTCTGGATAGATCGGCAAAGAGAGTATCTTTTGGACGACTTCTTCGGTCATCCCCAGCTTGGGCTGTTGACCGAGAGTATTCCGCACCGCAGGCTGGACGTGGTTGGGAATTGGATAATGGATCCCTGACTGAACCCCCTTCTCTTTTAAGAAATCGGCAAGCTTATCCCGATGGGAGGTCTGGATGACATACAGGTGGTAGACCGCCTCGGCCCAGTCCTTTGCCTGGGGCGTTGCCACAGGAGTTCCCTTCAATCCTTCCTGGTACCATTGAGCGATGCGCCTTCTCGATTCATTAAACCAGTCCAACCTTCGAAGTTGGAGGCGACCCACTGCCCCTTGTATTTCGTTAAACCTCAAATTATATCCAACCAGTTCATGTTCATATTTTTCTCTTCGACCGTGGTCCCTTAGCATCCGGCAGGTCTTGGCCATCTCGTCGTCCGACGTGACAAGAATTCCACCATCCCCAAAAACGGTCAGGTTTTTAGAAGGATAGAAAGAGAAACAACCTCCGATGCCCATCGATCCTACTCTTGCTCCTTTATATTTAGCACCATGAGCTTGACAGCAATCTTCCAAAACAAAAAGCCCGTAACGCTTGGCCAAGTCGAGGAGAGAATCCATATTGGCCGGATGACCGTAAAGATGGACCGGGATTATCCCTTTAATCTCTTTTACCCCCGGTGGCCGGCTCTTATTCTTTAGGACCGATTCGATGTGTTTGGGATCCACGGTAAACGTATCATCGATATCGATGAAAATGGGTCTGGCCCCAACGTGAAACACGGGTTCAATCGTTGGAAAAGCGGTGAGAGAAGGAACTAGAATGCCATCGCCCTCTTTTACGCCCAAGGCCTTCAGGCATAGGAAAATAGCCGACGTCCCCGAGGAGGTGAGGACAGCGTGTTTTGTCCCGATGAACTGGGCAAACTCTTTTTCAAAATCCTTGCATTGGTTTCCCAAGATATACTGACCGGAATCGATGACCTCCAAGACGCGATCTTTCATTTCTTTATCCACATAGGGCTTAGAAAGAGGAACTTTCATCTTAACTCCTTTCCCTGATGCTTAGATTTCTTTACCATTCGATCTCCAATCTCCTCCCACTCCGGGACGACTCATAACAAACTTCGACGATCTTTAATGCCTCAAATCCAGCCTGCCCATCCGCCAGGGGCTTGGTCCGATTTTTAATCGAATTAAGAAAGGCTCTTAATTCTAAGGCCAGCGGCTCTTCGGGCTTGAAGGGGACGGCCTGCTCCTCTCCCTCTAGCGCAATACATTTTCCGCCTTGCCTCTCGTGCCGATTCTCACAGAAGAGAAGGGAATTCTTCTGAAAGTCACAATAGAGGCTCCCCCGGTCGCCGATAATCGCAATATCTCTTCTCTTCTCGGGTGGCATATAACCCGCTTCAATAAAAACAATCTTTCCGTCATAGTCCAGGACCGAAACGGAGGTGTCATCCAAGGGAAGGTTGAGATAGTTCTTCACCACTGCCGTCACCGTCCGGGGAGGCTCGCTGAATAGATAATTGAAAAGATCGAAATAATGGATTGCATCCGTCTGTGTCACCCCCACATCCGTTCGAGGTCTTTTGAATCCCATGAAGTGACCATACGCATACTGAACGGCGCCCAACTTCCCTTCTTCAAGAATCTCTTTTATTTTCGAGGCAGCCGGATGATATCGATAAATATGACCCACCTGTAGGATGACTCTTTTCTCTTCGGCGTGAGCGATCATCGTTTTTGCCTCTGAAGTGGTCAGGGCGATGGGTTTCTCCACAAAGACATCTTTCTTCTTATCAAAACACTCTTTACAGATGACGCGATGGCTATCCGCCGGCGTCACGACATCGACCCCATCGACCCGGTCGAGAAAGTCATGGTAATCGCTTGAGAGATGGTCCGCGGGGATTGAGAATTCCTGGCAAGCCTTCAGTTGGCTTTGATCTGAATCCACCACATAAAGCTCATCGGCAAGCTTCGTCAGAGCCTTTAAATGGTTCTTACCCCACCTTCCTATTCCGACCAATAGAAGTTTCATCTGCTGGATCTCCTGAAAGGACTTCTCATCTTCCACTTCCTTTTAACCTTATGACGAGGGAGAGGAAGAAGAAAGACGAATCAAATATAGTATGAAGGACTTTTTAGTTCAACTGGCCCCTGGACTCCGTTCTTTCCGGCACAAGATGTACCATTTCTCTGACGCAACCCAGGAGATTGGGTAAACCCGTTCGACCCGCAGCCCTGCCTGGGTCAATTCTTCAAACACCTCGGTTGCCGGCCTACGCTCACTTTTCAATGGCTTCCCTTTCAGAACACTTCTCACCTTGTTCACATAAGATTTGAGCCCATACCGGATGTTAAAATCTCCCAATACCCACCTCCGTGAAACTCTTGCGAACTCCCGTATCACCTGAAGCCGCTCGGATCGGGGCAGATGAAACAAGTGATGCAAGAACCGGCCGCTTAACACCACGTCAAAGCTATCGTTGCTGAACGGGAGATATCTCGCATCGCATTGCACGTATTCCAGCAGGCCCTTCGGTCCGTTCTTGACGGAGGGATGCAGGCGCGAAAATTCGATCATATCCAGTGAGACATCTGCTCCTACCGAATGAGGAACTCGCGAGGCCAGGCTTCGGACGAGGCGACCGGTACCACAAGGGACATCCAGTATCCGCTCGACGCGACCAGCATGCCGCACCGCCTTCTCAACAAGGCGTTGGTCCCGCCAATTCTTTAAGCGCCCCAACGCTCCGCTGAAGCGCCGCTCATCGTAGGAGGCAGCCAGGGGACCGTAGTAACCTGTTTTGGTGCCCAGCTCTATCTTCGGGGAAATCCTTTCTCGTTCACTCATCATCTCTCCGATGCAGGCTTGAAGAGGAGTGGGTAGCCGTCATGTCAAACTCGAGAAAATTGATTCAAGTCTCAATGATTTGAAACCACGACGTAGTCCCAGTGTCCCACCTTACCCTGCTCAATCGGAATAAGCTCAATTCCTGTTTCTCTCCGGAGTCGATCGACGGCCTCCGGATAGATCACAACAAAGACTCGTTTGCCGGAATTAAAAAGTTCGATAAACCGATCTTTGTTTTGAATACTTTCTATATAAGGCATCTTTGTGTAGTAAAGCAACCCGTTGCACTTAAGGCGATACGTCTTGAGCTCATCTCCGCTTTCCATTCTTTCCAGAATCTTTGCTGAAAATGCCTTGGCCGACCTTTGCGGATTGAGTCTCGGCGGAAGGAGATAGAAGATTTGAAGTTGAAAAAGGGCAAAGGCAGCCATGAGACTGATGAAGGCGGCTCCTCTCTTTCCCCTAGCAAAGAAAAGAAGAGAAAGGAGACCCCCGACCAAAAGGGAGGAAAGAATCGAGAGTACCTGCCATCGGTAGTCCATCAGTTCCGGATAAAATCTTTTCGGAATCCCTGACAGAAAAAGGACCAATCCGACGAGAAGCAGAGAGTCGAGAAGGAGAAGCCCGGGCAAGAATCCTTTTTTCCCCTCTTTTGACGGAAGCCCGAGATCCCAGAGGCCCCCGACCATCAAAGCGGCAGCAGGGTATAGGGGAAAAAGGTAGTTGTCCTTCTTTCCTTTAGAAAGGGTGAAGAAAAGGAAGATGAAGAGAAACCAGACTGAGAGAAATAGGAATTCATTCCTTTTGCCAAATTTCTTGTGCAACCCAAAGATAAATGCGGAGGGCAAAAAGACGATCCAAGGAAGGAATTCTAAAGGAAAACGGATAAAATAAAAATAGAATGGCTCAGGATGAAAATGTGTTCCTCCTTCCATATACGTTCCAACGGCCTGCTTGAACAAGAGCCAATAAATATACTTCTTCCCTCCCATCCAGGCCGCAGGTAACCACCAGATCAGCACAAGGATCACAGAAAGAAAACAACCCCATAGCAGATGGC
>Ga0335070_10004959_pt1 | contig 15614 bp, 13 predicted proteins | sample Lox_Sample_13_FD_206722 | JGI IMG/M metagenome (GOLD analysis project Ga0335070, IMG submission 206722) | Soil microbial communities from Loxahatchee National Wildlife Refuge, Florida, United States - Lox_Sample_1.3 | ecosystem: Environmental > Terrestrial > Soil > Wetlands | place: USA... | reverse complement strand
TCTCCTGGATGTCCCCGATGGCGATGGGGTCTACGCCCGTGAAGGGCTCGTCCAGAAGCAGATAGCGCGGGTTGGTCACGAGCGCACGCGTGATTTCGAGCCGCCGCCGCTCGCCACCCGACAGCGTGTGGGCCCGGTGGCGGGCAAGCCGGGTGAGATCCAGTTCTGCGAGCAGCTCCGCGAGCCTCGCCCGCCGCTCCCCCTGAGACAGGTCGAGCGTCTCCAGAATGGCGAGAAGGTTCTCCTCGACGGTGAGCTTTCTGAATACCGAGGACTCCTGGGGCAGATAGCCCATGCCCAGACGGCAGCGCTTGTACATGGGCAGGTCCGTCACCTCTTGTCCTTCGAGAAAGATACGGCCGCCGTCGGCCTTGAGCAGCCCCACGATCATGTAGAAGGAGGTGGTCTTGCCGGCGCCGTTGGGCCCCAGGAGGCCCACCACCTCGCCGCGGTGAATGTCGAGACTGACCCGATCCACCACGAGGCGGTTCCTGAAGCGCTTCCTCAAGCCCTGGGCTATCAGGCCTTCCATATCACGGACATATGGGCCCGGAGGGACCGAACTTGATCTCGGATTTGGGCCGGCCCGGCCCCGACTGGTAGAAGATGGCCTTGACCCGCTCCTGCTTTCCCCCCTCGACCACGCTCCGGTCCTCGGCGATGTAGATGGTGATGCGCTCCCCGGTCACGACATCGGCATCGCGCCACACCCGCGCATTGCCAATGAGCACCACGCGCTGCTCGGCGTCGTAGTATTCGGCCCGCTCGGCGGTGCCCATGCGGCAGTCACGGGTGATGATCCGGATATTGCCCGTGGACACGACGCGCTCGACGCGGTCCGTCTTCGAGTCCGTGTACACCTCCATCTTGTCGGCGTACTGGACCGAGTTGTTCTGGCGCGCGATCACATTGCCCTTGAAGATCGCCAGGCCCTGCTTCTGGAAGCTGTCGAGGCTGTCGGCGTCCACGATCACAGGAGCATTCTTGTCGTCGTTGTCCTTCGCCTTGTCGCTCGCCGGGGGCTTGGGGGCCGGTGTGGCGGCCCGAGGCCGTGGAGCGCTGCCTTGGGCCCAGACGTCGCCGCCGACGGTCGCCACGAGAAGGAGCCCAAGGATGGCCGGCATGATTGATAGCCTCACGGCTTCCCCGTCCCGACAGGCTCGCCGGCACTCGTCTCAGAGGCCTTCACGCCTGTTTTTCTGGAGCGCGCCACCTTCGAACCCTTGGGGGGAGCGGACGACGAGGAGGCCGGCTCTTTCGAAAGTCCGAACGTTGCCTTGACGCGACCACGAACGAAGGTGATCTCCTCCGCGGGGCGCGCGTCGAGCCCGAAGCCCGTGACGACTCCGGCGCCTCTATAGAGTGTCACCGGCTGGTCGGTCCATGCCCTGCCTTCCGCATTGTTCCATCGAAGCACCGTGGTCTCCACGCGCAGGCCTTCGCTGGAGACGAGAACGACATTGCCTCGCAGCTCGACGTCCTTGGTGTCCTTGATGAGATCACCCTCGTCGCTCGTGACCTTCCAGGAGCGGTCCGAATCCTGGACGCCGATGGTGACCTTCCAGAGAGAGGTCTTGCCGCTATCGGGAAGCGATTCGGCGCGCTCAGCGTCGAGGCTCCAGCGATAGCTCCCGCTTTTCGCGTCCTCCTGCAGGTGGACCTCCTTGAGCGCCTGGTCGGCCTGGGAGGACATGGCCTCCTCGCGTGGCGCAGGGGCACGGTGTCCCTTCACAATGAGGACGCCAACCACGATGGTCACGAAGAGAATCACTCCGAGCGCGATGCCGGCGGCTAGCTTGTCCATATGCAATATCGGTACCACGTTAGCACAGGGTTCTGGAAGAGGTAAACAAGAAACCGGCAACGAAACCGACGCTCCGTCAGCTATTTGCGGGGCGGCCAGGCCTTTCGTGAGCGGAGGAGCATCTCGACGGCCTCCCGAACCGCGCCATGCCCCCCGGGCGCTCGCGAGACCCAGCCTGCTGCCCTCTTGGCCTCCGGCGCGGCGTCCGATGGCGCCAGCGCGAGCCCCGCGATCTTCATTACCGGCAGGTCCGGCAGATCATCGCCCATCACGGCAGTCTCCTCGGCCTTGATGCCGAGCCGGCCGAGTAGGGCGCGCAGCTCGGCGGCCTTGTCGGCTATGCCCTGATGAACCTCGACGATGCCGAGCTCGCTCATTCGCCGCGTCACCGCCGCTGAAGCGCGCCCGGAGACGACGGCGACCTCGATGCCCGCCCGCCGCGCGATCTGCACAGCCAGGCCGTCGCGCACATGAAAGCGCTTGATCTCCTCGCCCGACGGACCGTAGACGAGCACACCATCGGTGAGCACGCCGTCGACATCGAGAACGAGGAGACGAATGCGGGAGGCCCGGGCGGGTGGCTTCACCTTCGCGGCCACGCTACAGGATTTTGGCGCGGAGGATGTCGTGGATGTGGATCACGCCGGCCGGACGGCCGGTGTCGTCGGTAATGACGAGGCTGGTCACGACGCCCTCCATGAGGGCAAGCGCCCGGGCGGCGAGATCGTCGGCGCCGATGCGCTTCGGATCGGCCGTCATGCAGTCCCCCGCCCGCCGGTCAAGAAGGGCGCCGTGGGCGAGCTGCTGGCGCCGCAGGTCGCCGTCCGTGATGACGCCCACCAGCCGCCCCGCGCCATCGACGACCGTGGTCATCCCGAGGCGCTTGGCGCTCATCTCCTCGATGGCTTCCTTCATGGTGGCGCTGTCCTTGACGACCGGAAGGGCGTCGCCGACATGCATGAGATCGCGCACCCTGAAGAGCGACCGCCAGCCGAGCGCGCCGCGCGGGTGCAGCGCCGCGTAGTCCTCGGCGCGGACGCCGCGCACGTCGAGCAGCGCCATCGCGAGGGCGTCGCCCATCGCGAGGGCGGCCGTCGTGCTCGAGGTGGGCGCCAGGTTCATGGGGCATGCCTCTTCCGTGACGCCGACGTCGAGGACCACGTCGGACTGTCGGGCCAAGATGGAGCCGGGGCTCCCGGTGAGCAGAACGAGCGGCACGCCGAGGCGCTTGATCGCCGGCAGCACCGCCAGGACCTCATCGGTCTCGCCGGAATTGGACAGCGCAAGGACCACGTCCTCGCGCGCCATCATGCCGATGTCGCCATGGACGCCCTCAGCCGGGTGGAGGAAGTAGGCGGGCGTTCCCGTGCTCGCGAGCGTCGCCGCGATCTTGCGGCCGATGATGCCGGACTTTCCCATGCCCGTGACGATGACTCGCCCGCGGCAGCGCCGAAGGAGCCCGACTGCTTCCACGAATCGTTCGTCCAGCCGGGCGCGCAACGCCGTGATGCTCTCGGCCTCGAGGCGCAGCACGCGGTCGGCCATGGCGAGCAGATGCTCGGCTTCGGTCACTTGGACGCTCCCCGGAGGCCGGCGGTCATGGCGACGATCTCGTCGAGAAGCCTCGGCAGATCGTCGACGCGCAGCATGTTCGGCCCGTCGGACAGCGGCCGGCCGTCCGGCAACGTCCGATCGGGGTCCTCGTGGATTTCCATGAAGAGCGCGTCGACTCCGACGGCGACGGCGGCCCGGGCCAGCGCCTGGACATACTGGCGCTCGCCGCCGGAGCGATCGCCGGCGCCCCCGGGAAGCTGGACGGAGTGTGTCGCGTCGAAGATTACCGGAAAGCCGAGCCCGCGCATGATGGGCAGACCGCGGAAATCCACCACGAGGTTGTTGTAGCCGAAGGACGTCCCCCGTTCCGTCAGCAGGATGGCGTCATTACCGGTGGATCGGATCTTCTCCACGACATTGACCATGTCACGCGGAGCGAGGAACTGCCCCTTCTTCACGTTCACGGGCCGGCGGGTCCGGCCGCAGGCGAGGAGCAGGTCCGTTTGCCGGCAGAGAAAGGCGGGCACCTGCAGGACGTCGAGCACCTCGGCGGCGGGCTCCACCTCGGCGACGTCGTGAACGTCGGAGAGGACGGGCAGGCCCGTCGCGTCCTTGACGCGGGCGAGGATTCTCAGCCCTTCCTTGAGCCCGGGGCCGCGGTAGGAATGCACGGAAGAGCGATTGGCCTTGTCATAGGAGGATTTGTAGATGAACGGCACGCGGGCATCGGCGGTGATGCGCTCGAGCCGCTCGGCCATCATGAGGGCGTGTCGCTCGTCCTCGATGGCGCACGGGCCGCCGATCAATGCCAGGGGCGCGCCGCCGCCGATGGTGAGCCCGGCGATCCTGACCGGGCGTGTCGCAGGCGGCCCGGTCATGTCCGGGCCTGGTGATCCATGGCGGCGCGAATGAAGGCCGCGAAAAGCGGGTGCGGCGCCCAAGGCTTGGACCGGAACTCCGGATGGAATTGCCCGGCCACGAACCAGGGATGGCCGGCCAGCTCGATGATCTCCACCAGCTGCTTCTCGGCCCAGATGCCGGAAATCCTGAGCCCGTTCTTCTCGAGCTCCGGCAGGTAGTCGTTGTTGACCTCGTAGCGGTGCCGGTGGCGCTCCTGGATCGCCCCCTGCCCGTAGACCTTCGACGCATCGCTGCCTTCCGCGAGCACCACGGGGTAGAGACCGAGGCGCATCGTTCCGCCCTTTTCGGTGATGCTCCGCTGCTCGGGCAGAAGGTCGATGACATTGTGCGCGGGCGCCGGCGTGAACTCCGTCGAGTTCGCGCCCTCCAGCCCGCAGACGTGTCGGGCGTACTCGATCACCGCGCACTGCATTCCGAGGCAGATCCCGAAGTAGGGCACATGGCGCTCCCGCGCATAGCGGATCGCCTGGATCTTGCCCTCGATCCCGCGATCCCCGAAGCCGCCGGGCACCAGAATGCCGTCCAGCCCCTCGACGTGCCCGCTGAGGCCCTCGCGCTCGAGCCGCTCGGCGTCGAGCCACACCACGTCCACCGCCACCTCGTGGGCTATCCCTCCGTGGGCCAGCGCCTCGGACAGGCTCTTGTAGGAGTCCTTCACTTCGTTGTACTTCCCCACGATGCCGATCCGCACACGGCTGCGCGGCGCCTTGACCCGGCGGACGATCTCCTCCCAGCGCGACAGATCGGCGGGCCTGAGCGGCAGGCCGAGCAGCTTGCACAGGCTCTCGTCCAGCCCCTGCTCGTGGAAGGCCAGCGGCACCTCGTAGATCGTGTCCACGTCGCGGGCGGCGATCACCGCCTCTTCCTCGACGTCGCAGAACAGCGCGATCTTGGACTTGATGCCCGGCGTCAGCAGGTGCTCCTTGTCGGTGCGGCAGAGGAGCACGTCGGGCTGTATACCGATCGCGCGGAGCTCTTTGACCGAGTGCTGCGTCGCCTTGGTCTTGAGCTCTCCCGCCGCGCTGATGAACGGCACGAGGGTCAGGTGAACGTAGATGACATTGTCCTTGCCCACGTCCTTCTTGAACTGGCGGACGGCCTCGAGGAACGGGAGCCCCTCGATGTCACCGACCGTGCCGCCGATCTCCACGATGACCACGTCGACGCCGTGCGCGACCTTGCGTATGGCCGCCTTGATCTGATCGGTGATGTGTGGGATGACCTGAACGGTGCGGCCGAGATAGTCGCCGCGCCGCTCCTTCTCGATGACCGTGCCATAGACCTTGCCCGTGGTGATGTTGTTGTCCCGGGTCATGCGGGCCCCGGTGAAGCGCTCGTAGTGCCCGAGATCGAGGTCGGTCTCCCCGCCGTCGTCCGTCACGTAGACTTCACCGTGCTGGTACGGGCTCATGGTGCCCGCGTCCACATTGATGTACGGGTCCATCTTGAGCAGTGTGACGTGGAATCCCCGGGCCTCGAGCAGCGACCCGATGGACGCCGCGGCCAGCCCCTTGCCCAGGGAGGACACGACGCCGCCCGTTACGAAGATGAATTTCGGCGTCACCGGAGATCTCCTTTCGTCGCCAGCACCTTCATCCATTCAGCGACGGCCGCACGCTCCTCGTCCATCGTGCGCACGCGCCCATCGAGCTTGAGATCACGCAAGAAACCCAACACCTGGCCCACGAGCGGTCCGCGAGGTACGCCCGCCGCGACCACGTCGTCGCCCGACGACAGCGGGCGCTCGGCACGGCCCTCACGCAGGAACCATTCGATGTCACGCCGCACCGAACGCCCGCCGGCCAGCCAGGCGCCCAGCAGCAACGCGTCCGGCACCGGCCGCAGCATCTCCGCCACGCGACTCGGACGCCGCGGATCCAGGCATGCGAGACGTCGGGCGAGGTCGCGGGCCGCGCCCGCATCGAGTCGCGCCGCGGGGCCGCCCGCGACCGCGAGCCGTCTCACGCACCGATCGGCCACCGGGCGCGACTGGTCGAAGAGCAAGGCGAAGAGCGCGAGACCGGGACCGTCGACCGCGATGCGGGCGCCACGCGCCCACCGCAGAAGAGATCGGGCCGAGGCGAGGCGAGCCCGGCCCCGTCCCGTGACGCGATACGAAGCATCCCAGAGCCGGAGCGCGCCCCAGCTGAGCAAGAAGCCGAGCGCGCGCCACGGATCCTCTTCGTCCATCACGAGATCGAGCTCGGCCTGAAGCCGCTGACCGGAAAGAGCGGGATACCGCCCGACCTTGATGGCCAGAGCAAGCGCCCGACGGAAGCCGGCATCAGGACGGAGCCCGAGCCGCGCCGCATAGCGGGCGCCCCTCCAGATCCGCGTCGGATCCTCGACGAGGGAAAGCGGGTGGAGGACTTTCAGCCGACGCGCCGCCATGTCCTCCGCGCCACCCCGGGGATCGTGGAGCCGCCCCCAAGCCGATGGCGAGAGCGCGACCGCCATCGCATTGATGGTAAAGTCGCGGCGGCCGAGGTCTTCGTCGATACCGGCCGGACTCACGTCAGGCAGCGCACCGGGTTCCCCGTAGCGCTCGTGTCTGGCGGTGGCGATATCGACACGACCGATGCCCGTTCCGTCCGGCGTGGCGCCTCCTTCGAGCGAGGCCGTCCCGAAAGCGGTGTGCACCACGAGGTGCCCGCCCGTCTCCTCGGCGAGCCGGCGCCCGAAGCCGATGCCGTCCCCCTCGACCACAAGGTCGATGTCCCTCGTCTGGGCGGCGCCGCGTCCCAGCACGAGATCGCGCACGAAGCCTCCCGCGACATACACCGCATGCCCCTGCGCCTCGCCGAGCTTGCCCGCGGTGCGCAGCAGCCAGAGCGTAGCGTCGCCCTCGGCGCCGTGCAGGCGCTCCAGCTTTCCGGCGAGCGATGCGCCCAGGCGCGCGGAGGCTTCGATCACACCGGCGACACGGCGGCCGTCACGCACCAGCACCATGGAGGCGCCACCCCTCAAGACTCGGCGGACGCTGATCTCGTCCGCGGAGGAAGCGACGGCTGTCAATCCCGTGAACGCGATGTCCATCCAGGGCAGACGCCCCAGTCCCCAGGCGGCAGCCCGCTCGATGTCGGCGAGGCGCGCCGCCGTCCTGAGGTCGGCGGCGATCGTGAGGGCGCCGGACGCGCGGGCGGCCGCCAGCGCACGCTCTACCGACCAGCGGCGCCGGACCATCGTCACGCGAGCGTCCATGAGATCCGCCGCTCGCGACATGGCTTGCGGGTACACGTGACCGGCCTTGGCCATGGGCTAGCTGGCTCTGCCCATGGCGCGCGGATGGAACTTGCGGTACATAGCGCGCACCGCGGATGACGGCAGATGTGTATAGATCTGCGTCGTGGCGATATCGGCGTGGCCGAGCATCGCCTGCACAGAGCGGAGATCGGCGCCGCGCTCGAGGAGGTGGCTCGCGAACGAATGCCGCAGCGTATGCGGGGAGACCGTCGTCCGGAGACCCGCGCGCTTCCCCGCGCGCTTGATCACCACCCAGAGCGCCTGCCGGGACATCGGCCTGCCGTAGCGGTTGACGAAGAGCGCGCCGGGATCGCCGCGCTTGATGAATGCCGGGCGTGACGTCACCGCGTAGCGCTCCACCCACTTGAGCGCCTGCGCGCCCACCGGAACCAGCCGCTGCCGGTTGCCCTTGCCCGTCGCGGTGACGTAGCCCGCGGTGATATTCAGATCCTCGAGCCGCAGCGTCAGGCACTCCGAGGCGCGCAGCCCCGAGGCATACAGGAGCTCCAGCATCGCGCGGTCCCGAAGTCCCTCCGGGGCCGAGAGATCGGGGGACTCGACGAGAGCCGCCGCGTCCTCGACGGACAGCGTGCGCGGCAGCCGGCGCGGCGGCCTGGGCGACTCGAGATGCTCGGTCGGATCTCGCTGGATCTCGCCCGAGGCCAAGAGAAAGCGGTAGAGGCCGCGCACGGCCGACAGGTGCCGCGCGGCGCTCCTCGCGCCAAGCCCGCGCCGTCTCAGCTCGGCCAGGTACTCGCTCAGATCACCGAGCCTCGCCGCTCCCACCGAGCGACCCCGACGCTTGAGAAAGGCTGTGAACCCCGCAAGGTCTGTCCGGTAGGCGGCGAGCGTATGGGGTGAGGCGCCCCGCTCGGTCTGCAGGGCGGCGAGAAACTCGCGCTGCCCGTCCATCAGTCTCTCGCGGTCCCGGACACAGCGACGCCCCGGTAACGGCCTTTCCGTCCTGCCGAGGCCGTGACCGGGGCGTACCCGACCAACCGCAGAAGCATGACGAAGTCTATCACCCGCTCCCAGCCCCGGGCAAGGTCTGACCGCGGCGTCGTAACATTCCGAGCAGCGCGACGAGCTCGGGCGCGCGCAGAGCCGCCGCCACGGCCACGTAGACCAGCGCGCCCACGCCCATCGCGCCCACGGTCCACGCCGCTCCCTCCCAGCCGGCGCCGAGCCGGCCCGCGACCACGAGACACCAGAGCCACAGCGCGGCCGATGCGATGCCGGTTCGCGCGAGCGAGCGGAGTGTCTCGCCGCCCCCAAGGGGGCCGAGCCTGCGGCGGAGGAGCCAGCAGAGCAGCAGCAGGTTGATGTATGCGGAGAGAGACGACGCAAGCGCCAGCCCCGCATGCTTGAGCGGCCACATCAAGGCAAAGGCCAGCCCGACATTGGCCACGACCGACGCGAATCCCGCCCACACCGGCGTGCGCGTGTCACCCAGGGCGTAGAAAGTCTGCGCGGTGATGCGCGTAGCCGAGAAGGCCGGAAGGCCGACGGCGTAACCGGCCAGAGCCTGCGTGGTGGCGACGGCATCCGCCGGGTTGAATTCGCCCCGCTGGAAGAGCAGCCGCACGATGGGATACCCGAGAGCGAGGAGCCCTACGCCGGCGGGCACGGCGATGAAGGCCGAGAGGCGCAGGGCGAATCCGAGCGTCTCCGTCAACTGGCGATGCTCGCCTCGCGCGGCTTGAGCCGCCATGCCCGGCAGCACCGCCGTCGCCAGCGCAATACCGAAGACGCCGAGCGGAAATTCCATCACGCGGTCCGCGTAGTAGAGATACGACACGGTGCCTTGCGGCAGGAGCGAGGCCAGGAGCGTGTTCACGAGCACCGTCACCTGCACCGAGGCCAGCGCGAAGACCGCCGGCCACAGCCGACCCGCGATGGCCCTCACGGCAGGGTGCGACCACTCCGCCGACGGGCGGAGCGGCACGCCAAGACGCGACAGCTCCGGGAGTTGCACGAGGAGCTGGCCGGCTCCGCCGACGAGGACGCCCACCGCGAGGGAGAAGATCGGCGGCGACATCCGGCCGGCGAGCACCAGCACCGAGACGATCATCGCCACGTTGAGCACGGCGGGCCCGAGCGCGGCGGTGAAGAAGCGGTGCTGGGCATTGAGGGCTCCCATGGCCAGGGCCGCCAGCCCGACGAGCAGGAGATAGGGGAACATGAAGCGCGTGAGGGATGAGGCCATTCCCACCAGCTGAGGGTCCGAGGTCCAGCCGGGCGCCATGACTCGCACGATCCACGGCGCCAGGAGCATGCCGAGCCCGGACACCACGCACAGGACCACCACGGCGACGCCGGTGACCGCGCGCACGATCCGCGCGAATTCGGCGCGGCCGCCCCGATGGAGGGACTCCGTGAAGACAGGAATGATGGCGGTGGACAGGGCGCCTTCGGCCAGGAGCCGGCGGAGGAGGTTCGGGATGCGGAAGGCCACGAAGAAGGCGTCGGTAACCGGTCCTGCGCCGAAGGCCCGGGCGACGACCATGTCGCGGGCGAATCCCAGGACCCGGCTCACCAGCGTGGCGATTCCGATGGCGCCCACGGCGCGCACGACGCCATGGTGGAGGGCCCGCTGGTCGTCGCTCACGGGGACATAGTCCTTGACAGGCGCGCACGTGGACGGTACGGTCTGATGTCGACCCAAGTGCGCTCTGTCCCAATCACTGTCACGGGAGGAAGGTCGTCGTGGCCAATACCCGCTCCGCCAAGAAGCGGATCAAACAGAACGAGAAGCGGCGCCTGCGGAACCGCGCGCTGCGCAGCGAAATCCGCTCGGCGGTGAAAACCGCGCGCGCCGCCGCGACCGGGAAGACGCCCAAGGCTGCCGAGGAAGTGCACGCGGCGATCCGCGAGCTCGATCGCGCCGTGAGCCGCGGCGTGATTCATCGGAATACCGCGGCCCGCAAGAAGTCCTCGCTCGCCCGCTCCCTCGCCCGCTAGCCCGGCCATCAGTCGCGGGGCCTCGTCCCCGCGAGCCGGTTCAGCAGCTCGACGGCGGCGTCCCGCACGACCTCTCCACCCCGCTCGCCGTAGAAGCTTCCGCAGGCGACGTAGCTCGGGTGCGCGTAGTCCGTAGGAGTGAGGAAATAGCCGAGGTAGTCATTGCTGTAGCCCGCGACGAATGTCTGCTCGAATCGCCCGCGCCCCGCGGTCTTGACGTCCAGTCCGAGCCGCGTCTGCAGCTCACCCGGCACCGTCACCCACGCGGTCTCTCCGATGCGCACCGCGGTCATCCCGACCGAGGCAGGCATGGCGCGACCGAGCCCCACCCGCAGGCGCCGCGGCACCCAGCTCCAGGAGCAGTTGCGCACCGACAGCGCCGGATCGGGAAGCGAGACGCGGCTTTCCGCCGCGCCAAGACCCTCATCACGTCCCGGGGGCAGGGCGCTCCACGTCGCCAGCGCTGACGAGGCGAGGGTCGCTCCGATGGACTCCACGCCATGCCAGCCGCGGCCGACTGGGCTGACGTCGCCGGCGGCGCCGTTGACGAAGAGGACCGGCACACCGGTCTCGCGCTCGAGCCGCACGGACGCCTCGCCCATGAGATCGCCGGAGATCAGAAAGTTTCCGTGGCCGAGGGCCGTCCCGTGTATCGCGTAGTTCCAGACAAGAGCGATGGGGCGACCGTCAACCCCCGTCACCTTGAGGACGCCCAGCTCCGGATCGAGAGGCTGGTCGAGCCGGCTCGTCGTGATGCCTGTGACGGTGCTCTTCCCGGCGGCGACGCGGGCGGGCACGCGTCGCCGGAAGGCCTCGAGCGCGGCGCTTTCCATGCCGTCGACGATGCTCTTGCGTACCGGCAGCGACTCGCGGTCGGCGGCCAGAAAACCCCAAAAAGCCGAGTCCGCGTAGGCGCCGGGGCCCGAATGCGTATGCGATGCGGAGAGGATCACAAACTGGGGCGGAGCATCCGAACGCGCAAGTCGCGCACGGAGCTCGGACACGAGGGTGGGGTCCGTGCCGACGAGGTCCACCGAGAGCCAGAGCACGCGCAGGCCGGCGGATTCGAGGGCCAGCGCCCGGACGCGGAGCGGGTCGTGCACGCCGGTGGACGGATTGAACCAGAAGGCATACGGAAAGCGCGCGAGGACATCCGGTAACCATGCGCGCCGAGGGGTGCTGCCGTAGCCCGCAAGCGGCACACCGGCAGGTAGTTGCACCGCTAGAGAGGAAGCCCCGGCGGTCAGGGCCCAGGCATCTCCGGGCGACAGCGCCGCCGCTACCAGGAGGGCGCAGGCGGCTAGACGGGCCCTCACGCTCTGCACAGATCCGCGACGAGGAGGACCAGCTCCGGGCGGGGCGAGCCACCCAGCTTGAGCCGGCGCTCGGCCTGCCAGCAGCGGGCAAGCTTGAAGGGCGCCGCGGGGGCAGCCTGGCGCCGGGCTTGTCCGGAAAGAATGGCGAGAATGCGTAACGGCTCCTCACCCGAGGCCAGAAGCCGCTCCAGAATGGGCAGCGCGACGCCCGTATCCTTTTGCTCGACGGCCCGTGTGAGCTCAAACATCTCGCGGGAGCGGTGCTCGCCTACCACCGCCCGCACCTCGGCGACCCCGACCCGCCGATTCTGCTCCCCGCTGCCGATAGCCGCCTTGACCACCTCGCCCGCCAGGGCCGCCGGGTCGTCGCCAACCAGCGTGATGAGCAGCTGAGCCGCCTCGTCGCTGACCTCCAGCCCCTCGGCGGAGGCGTGCGACCGCAGCCACGCAGCGAGGGCGCGGCCGGCGAGCTGCGGCAGCTCGACCACTGATCCCGCCGGCACCGCCTTGAGTAGCCAGTGAGACGGAGCAAGGGGCTGCAGGACGCAAAGAACGAGCACGGTGCTCGGATTGGGCGCGCGCAAATAGTCGACGAGCGGCTCGGCCTGCTTCGTCCCCAGTGCGTCCACGCCGCGGGCCACGATCAACCGCCGCGGCGCGCCCCACGGCAGCGTCTCCGCGGCGCGCACGATGCCCTCGGACCCCGCCTCGCGTGTCTCGAAGACCTCACGGCTCATGGAGAGCAGGGCGGGATCGGGGCATACGAGGCGGGTGATCCTGGCCACGGCTTCGTCGATGAGGAACGCGTCCGGGCCGTGGAGCAGGACGACCGGCGTCACCTGCCCCTGCTCGAGCTGGCGGAGCCAGGCCGAGTACTGCACTAGAAGCGGTCGACCGCGCGATTAACCACCTTCCGCCCGATCTCGAGAGCCGCCTGCTTCACGGCGCCCTCCTCGCGGCTGATCGTGTCCGAGACCTGACCGGCGACATCGAACGAGACCTCCTCGACGAGCCCGTTCTGCTGCCACAGAAGCTCGCTGCGCTTGAGGTCGCGGAAGCGCACGTCCATGCTCACGGTCAGGCGATACGAGCGGAGGTTGAGCTTGCTGTCATAGGTCAGGGACTGCACGCTGTAGTTGGTGATCTCGCCCTCGAGAACGGCATCGGCCTTGTCGAGAGACACCACCCTGAGCCTGCCATTGCTGGTGAACGCGTTGACCACGGCCGCGGTGATGGTGCTTTCTGCGCCCGCCTCCGTGGACCGGTTCTTGAACACCGGCACCGAAACCGTCTTGAGGTGATCCGGCAGATTACCCTGCAGCGTGTAGCCGCACCCTCCCGCTACCGACGCCGCGAGGACTGCGGCAAGCAGGCCAGCGCGAAAGTTGGGCCGGCTCATGCCCGGGTCACGATATTCACGAGGCGCCCAGGGACGACCACGACCTTGGCCACCTCGCGTCCGTCGAGCCACGGGCGAACCTTGTCCTCCGCCAGAGCCTGCTCCCGCACGGACTGCTCGGGGGCCGAGGCGTCCACGGTGAGCCGGCTGCGAACCTTGCCGTCCACCTGGACCACGACCGTCACCTGCTCCTTCACCAGCGCCGCGAGATCGGCCGCGGGCCACGGCTGGGTAAAGAGGCTCTCCCCGTGACCGAGCTCCTGCCAGAGCTCCTCGGCAAAGTGAGGGCAGACCGGGCCGATGAGCCGGAGCGTCGCGTCCACCGCCTCGCGCAGGAGCGCACCGCGCTCCTCCGCGGCCGCGCGGTCGAGCGAATCGCGCTCGAAGTCGTGCAGCGCATTGACCAGCTCCATGATGGCGCTGATCGCGGTGTTGAAGTGGAAGTCCCGCTCGACGTCCGAAGTGACACGGCTTATGGTTTCGTGGATGATCCGACGGAAGGCACGGCCGGCGGCCGACAGCGTGCCCGGAGCGACACCGGCGCCCGCGATCTCCTGGCCATGCGCGTGCACGAAGCGCCAGAGCCGATTCAGGAAGCGCGAGGCCCCCTCGACACCGCTCTCCGTCCATTCGAGATCCCGCTCGGGGGGCGCCGCAAACAGCGTAAAGAGGCGCGTCGCGTCGGCCCCGAACCGGCGGATCATCTCGTCCGGATCCACGACATTGCCCTTGGACTTGGACATCTTGGCGCCATCCTTGATCACCATGCCCTGCGAGAGGAGCGCGGCGAAGGGCTCGTCGAGCGTGATCATGCCGAGATCGCGCAGCACCTTGATGTAGAACCGCGCGTACAGCAGGTGCAGCACCGCATGCTCGACGCCGCCGATGTACTGATCCACGGGCATCCAGTACTCCGCCGCCTTGCGCTCGAACATTCCCTCGTCGTACTTCGGCGAGCAATAGCGCAGGAAGTACCATGATGACTCCACAAAAGTGTCCATGGTGTCGGTATCGCGGCGGGCGCGGCCGCCACACGTCGGACACGCGGCGTGGACGAACGTGGCGACCTCGGCCAGCGGCGAGCCGCCCTTCCCACTGATCTGCACGTCCTCGGGCAAGACCACCGGCAGGTTCTCGACCTTCTCGGGCACCATGCCGCACGTCTCGCAGTAGAGGATGGGAATGGGCGCGCCCCAGTAGCGCTGCCGGCTGATGCCCCAGTCGCGCAGGCGGTAGTTCACCTTCGACCGCCCTATCCCTCTGGCCACCAGCCAGTCGATGGCCTTGCGCTTCGCCTCCTCGATCGGCAGCCCGTCGAGGAAGCCGGAGTTGATCTTGACGCCGTCCCCCGTATACGCCTGCGTGTCCTGCCAGCCCTCCGGCCTCTTGACCGTCGCGATGATCTCGAGGCCGTACTGCTTCGCGAAATCCCAGTCGCGCTGATCTTCCCCGGGCACGGCCATGATGGCGCCCGTGCCGTAGCCCATGAGCACGTAGTCCGCGAGGAAGAGCGGGATCTCCTTCCCCGTGAACGGGTTGACAGCGCGCGCCCTCAGCCTGAGTCCGCGCTTCGGCCGGTCGGCAGCCAGCCGCTCGATCTCGGTCTCGCGCGCGACCTCCTGCCTGAACATCCGCACCCGTTCCGCTTCGTCCGGATCCGACACGAGGCGGTCCACCAGCGGGTGCTCGGGCGCCAGCACCGCGTACGTCATCCCGAACGACGTGTCGGGCCGCGTGGTGAAGATCGTGACCGCGAGGTCTCCGCGCTCGACCACCGGCAGCTCGAACTCTGCGCCCTCGCTCCGCCCGATCCAGTTCCTCTGCATGGTCAGGACCCGCTCCGGCCAGCCGGGCAGCCGCTCGGTCCAGGCCAGAAGCTCGTCGGCGTAGTCGGTGATCTTGAAGAACCAGCCTTCGATGTCCTTGGTCGTCACCTCGGAGTCACAGCGCCAGCAGAGCCCGTTCTCGACCTGCTCATTGGCGAGAATCGTCTGGCACGACGGGCACCAGTTGACCTTCGAGCGCTGCTTGTAGGCGAGGCCGCGCTCGAACATTCGGATGAAAACGAGCTGCTCCCAGCGGTAGTAGGAGGGGTCGCAGGTGGCGAGCTCGCGGTCCCAGTCATAGGACATGCCGAGACGCCTGAGCTGCGTCTTCATGTTGGCGATGTTCTCGTGTGTCCACACGGCGGGGTGCACGCCGTTGTCGATGGCGGCGTTCTCGGCAGGCAGGCCGAAGGCGTCCCATCCCATCGGATGGAGAACGTTGAAGCCGCGCATCCATTTGAAGCGGGCGATGAGGTCGCCGATCGTGTACACGCGAACGTGACCCATGTGGATCCTGCCGGAAGGATACGGAAACATCTCGAGGCAGTAGTACTTGGGACGCGCCGGATCCTCGGACACGCGGAACTGTC
>Ga0335070_10004956_pt1 | contig 15619 bp, 14 predicted proteins | sample Lox_Sample_13_FD_206722 | JGI IMG/M metagenome (GOLD analysis project Ga0335070, IMG submission 206722) | Soil microbial communities from Loxahatchee National Wildlife Refuge, Florida, United States - Lox_Sample_1.3 | ecosystem: Environmental > Terrestrial > Soil > Wetlands | place: USA... | reverse complement strand
GCACGGCCGGGTTCCTCTCCTCCCAGCTCATGGTGCTCAGCATCGCGCTCTACGCCGGCTACTTCCAGGGCATCGACGCCCCCACGCGGAAGCTCCTCGAGTGGGTGGCGCTCGGGCTCACGCTGCCCGTGTACCTCTACGCGGGGGCGCCCTTCCTGCGAAACACCTGGGTCGGCCTCGCGCACCGCCGCTTCAACATGGACTCGCTCATCGCGCTCGGCTCCGGCGCGGCCCTCGCCTACAGCATCTGGCAGATGGCGCGAGGAGGCGAGGTCTACTTCGACACGGCTGCGATGATCGTCACGCTCGTGCTCGTGGGGCGCTACGTCGAGGCGGCGGCCAAGGGACGCGCCTCGGAGGCGGTGTCCCGCCTCGCGGGGCTTCAACCGCGAGAGGCGCGCCGGCTCGAAGCCGGCGGCGCGTCCGTCCGCCGCGTGCCGGTGTCGGAGCTTCGCGCCGGCGACCGGGTCGAGGTCGTGCCCGGCGAGCGCGTCGCCGTGGACGGGGTGGTCGTCGAGGGGAGATCCGAGGTGGACGAGTCGCTCGTGACGGGCGAGTCGCGGCCCGTCGCGAAGGAGGCTGGGGCGAGCGTCATCGGAGGCACGGTGAACCTCCACGGGTCCTTCCGCTTCCAGGTCACTCGGACCGGGGCCGATACCGTCCTCGCCGGGATCATCCGGGCGGTCGAGGAGGCCCAGGCCGAGCGGCCCCGCATCCAGGCGGTCGCCGACCGGGTGGTGGGGTACTTCGTGCCCGCCGTCCTGGGTCTCGCGGTGGCGACGGCCGTCGCCCACCTCCTCCGCGGCGCACCCGTCGCCCAGGCGATGATGACCGGGGTGTCGGTCCTCGTCATCGCGTGCCCCTGCGCGCTCGGCCTCGCCACCCCCCTCGCGGTGCTGCTCGCCACCGGCGTCGCGACCGCGAGGGGCCTGCTCGTGCGGGGAGGCGACGTGTTCGAGACCGCGAGCCGGGTCGACGAAGTGCTCCTCGACAAGACCGGCACGGTGACGCGCGGCCGCCCCTCGCTCCGAGAGGTCATCCCGCTCGACGGGTCCGCGCCCGAGGACGCGCTCCGCCTGGCGGCTGCGGTGGAGCGCCGATCGGAGCACAGCTTCGGCCGCGCCGTCGTGGAAGCGGCGCGGATCCTTCCCCGCGAGCCGCCGGAGGCGCGCGGGTTCCATGCCATCCCGGGCAGGGGAGTGGTGGCCGAGGTCGACGGGACCCCGCTCCGCATCGGGAGCCGGATGTTCCTCGCGGAGAACGCGATCCCGCTCCCGCCGGAAGCGGAGGCGCGCGCGCGCACGTTCGAGGAGGCGGGGGACAGCGTGGCGTTTCTCGCCGCGGGGACCCGTGCCATCGCCGTGCTCGTCGTCTCCGACGCGCTGCGCCCGGAGGCCGAGGAGGCGATCCAGAGACTCCTCCTCGACGGCGTCCGGCCGGCGCTCCTCTCCGGCGACAACCGCCGGACCACGGAGGCGGTCGCGGCTCGCCTCGGGATCGCGGTGGCCGGCAGCGAACTCGCACCTCCGGAGAAGCGCGAGGCGCTGGCAGCCCTGCAGCGCGAGGGGCGGCGGGTCCTCTTCCTGGGCGACGGGGTGAACGACGCGCCCGCGCTGACCCAGGCGGACCTCGGGGTCGCGATGGGCCACGGCACGGACGTCACGATGGAGAGCGCCAGCGCCGTCCTCGTGCACGACGACCTGAGGCTCGTGCCGGACCTCCTCGCCCTCTCGAGGCGGACCTACCGGATCATCCGGGAGAACCTCTTCTGGGCGCTCTTCTACAATGTCGTCGCCATCCCGCTCGCGGTCTCGGGCGTCCTCCATCCGATCGCGGCCGCCGCGGCGATGGCGGCGAGCTCGGCGTTCGTGGTCGCGAACTCGCTGCGGATCCGGCGCGCGATCCCCGCGCGCGGGGGGTGACGTATGGACCTCGGCTTCCTCATCGCCATCTCCCTCGCGCTCGGCGCCGTCGCCTGGCTCGGCTTCCTCTGGGCCGTGAAAAGCGGCCAGTACGACGACCCGGAGGGTCCGAAGTACCGGATGCTCGACGACGACGAGGCGCCGGCGGAGCCCGACGCAACGAAGCGGCCCGGGACGGACGCCCAGCCCGAGGAGCGACGCTAGGGTCAGCGACGCGCGCGCTTCTTTGCCCGGGCGCGCGCCGCGGGGCGCTTCCGGGCGGGCTTGCGGGCGACCGCGCGCACGGGCGCGTGGCACACCACCTCGACGTTGTGCCCGTCGGGATCGAGCACGAACGCCGCGTAGTAGTTCGGGTGGTAGTCCTTGCGGATCCCGGGCGGTCCGTTGTCGCGCGCGCCGGCGGCGAGAGCGGCGGCGTAGAAGTCATCCACCACCTTGCGGTGCCGGGTGTGGAGCGCGAAGTGCGTGGCGCGAACGCTGCCCGGGTCCTCGGCGAGCCACAGGTCGGGCTTGCCGCCCACGCCGAGGCCGCAGGACGAGCCGAACTCCATGGCCACGGCGTAGCCGAGGGGCCGAAGCGCCGCCGCATAGAAAGCCTTGCTCTTCGCGCCGTCGCTCACCTTGAGCGTGAAATGGTCGATCACGGTGTCCTCTCCTCCTGAAGTGTGCCCGTACGACTCGAGAGGACGTTGCGCCGGAGCCGCGAGCCTGTGTAGTGCCCCGTGTGGGTCACCGAACGCCGAGGGATACCGAAGGGAATGCGCGCGAGCGGTGCCCCCCCGGTGGGCGGCCCTTGGCGTCTTGCGTCATCCACCAACCGTTAACTTCGTCGTCGTCCCAGAGGGGTACAGGCCGGTTTTGGATAGACGCTTTTGCGGGGGTCGGTTACACAAGCGAAACTTTTCGGGACACCGAGCACCTCTTGACGCGCGATCCTCTGAGAAGCCGATTCGCACGCCCCGCGCTCCTCGCGGCGGCCCTCATGGCGCGCCCGGCCTTCGCCGATGCGCCCGGCCCGGCCCCGCAGACGGTCGTCCAGGAGAAGGTCGTCGAGGAGAAGACGACGACCGTCGTTGTCGAGCCGGCGCCCCCGCCGAAGCCGGCGCCTTGGGTCTACCCGGAGCAAGGGTTCATCTACTACCCACAGGGACCGGAGGCCGGGAAGGACCGCTGGGCCGTCGGGGGCCTGTGGCAGATCGCCCCGATGTTCACGGCGGACTACCGCCGCGGCCTCGGCGCCGGCTTCACCCTCGACGCCGGCCTCGAGACGATCATCCTCTACAACCAGCTCGGCGTCGGGGCCACCTGGGCCGCGAAGGCGGGGCCCTTCAGCCTCGGGCTCATGGTGCACGCGGTCGGGTGGATCGGCGCGCTCGGCAAGGCGTTCATCGAGACGAGCTCGTTCAACGCCCTGGGGTGGGGCGTGATGGTGAACCCGGGCGTGAAGGGCGGCCTCCAGGTCACGAAGGACTCCTGGCTCACCCTGCAGATCGAGACGTATCTGTCCGTGTATCAGGCAGCCCAGCTCGGGAGCCTGGTCCTCAGCCCGAACGCCCCGGCGTACCAGGGCTTCGGGGCGTCTCTCATCATGGAGTACTCGCCCAAGATGAAGGGCGTCATCTACTACGGCGTGTCCCTCTATCACACGGCGACCAATTACCCGATCTGGTTCAACGTCGAGGCGACCCCGGAGAGCGAACCGGTCAGCTCGGCGAAGATCTGGTACCTGGGCCTGCTCGCTGGATATGAATTCTAACGGCCGGAAAATCGCGCTCGCGCTCTGCGCGCTCACCTCTGCGGCCTGCGTGTCGCGGACGAGCCCGACGCCGCCGACCTTCCAGGCAGGAGGGCTCCTCGCGCTGTCGACGCCGGTCCCGAACCCCTACCTCCTCCAGGACGCGCTGGAGGGCGTCTACGACACGACGAGCCGGTTCGGGTCGCCGGTCGTCGTCCACGCGAGCCAGTGGGGCGACCTGGCAGGCGACAGGGTCACGACGGCCGGGCAGGCGCCCATCACGCGCGTGAACGCGTCGGTCTCCATCCTGGCCGCCGACCACTACGCCTTCGCGATCCTGCAGGCAGGGTGCCTTCCGCCCTCGGCATCCCCGGTCGTCTCCCCCGCGACGACGCAGACGCAGCTCGTGCTTGAGGGGTACTGGCGCTACCTCGACACGAACAACCCCGACCCCACCACCACCGGTCTGGTGCGCCTCTTCGTCCAGCCGCAGTCGGTCGCGGACTACGTCTGCGGCGCACCGGCCTGGGACGCGACGCAGCCGATTCCGGCGCACGCTCCCCTGAACATCCCGGTGACCTTGGCTGGCGCGACGGGCAACGGCGAGAACCTGCCCGGCGACCCGCTCACCGTGACCTGGGTGCAGCCGCGGAAGTCGCGGCTACCTCCCTGTGCCCAACCTCCGAACCCCACGTGCTCCGCAGTCCCGTCCTTCCTCGTCGGGGTCCACCACGGGGGCTGCCAGACGACCGACAACTGCGGCATCTCGGAGAACACGCCCGAGACGTCCATCCTCGCGACGCAACTCGGCGGCGAGTACCTCGAGGTCGACACCCGGCTGACGAAGGACAACGTCCCCGTCTTCTTCCACCTCAGCCTGAATCCCGGCGTCGTGCAGGGCGTCTACTGCACCGGGCAGGTGGAGGACTACACCTACGAGCAGCTCACCGCCGACTGCCGGCTCCGCAACGGCGAGGTGATCCCGCGGGTCGTCGACATGATCGGCTACATCCTCGCGCGGACGAAGGTCCCCCTCTACCTCGACAGCAAGACGAGCAGCGTGATCCTGCCGGTGGCGAACATCCTCGCGGCCCTGGACGGCGAGCGGCCGCCGAACCTCACCGACCCGACGAACGACGGTTACGTCCGCTGCAACCCGCCGCCGAACCCGCTGCCGGCCGGGTTCACGCCCGCGACCTGGCCGCCCGCCGGGAAGCGCTGCCTCTTCCCCGGGAGCAATACCGTCTCGGTGCGCGGAGTGATCGGGCTCCCCGATTCCGACTCTGTGAACACGTACCAGTCCGAGCAGCAGAGCGGGCAGATCAACAGCACCTACCAGCGCTGCCTCGTCGAGGAGAACTCCTCCGACGTCACCAGCCTGGGCTGCGTCGCCTGGATGCCGCGGTACACGCGCGGCCCCATGCAGAGTGAGGTCAACTCGCTCCAGAGCACCGGCCATTTCGTGGGATTCTGGACCATCAACGACCCGGCCACGATCGACGCGTTCCTGACGACGAACGGGCCCAACCAAGGGCCGAACGGCATGCTCACGAACTACCTCGGCCTCCTGAACCAGCGCTACGAGGTCGTGGGCACGCCGCCGCAATACCCTCCCACCCTGGCGGGCTCGCCGTGAGACGCTTCGCCCTCGCCCTTGCGCTCGTCGCAGCCACCGCCGCCCGCGCCGAGGCGCCCGTGCCCGCGACGTCCGCCCCCGCGCCCGAGGAGAAGACGCCACAGGACTGGGAGGTCGACCTCTTCGTCGGTTACGGCCAGCTGGCGTACCCGGCGCTCGACACGGCGAACCTCGGCTGGTCGAACGGCGGCGCGGGCTTCGCACTCACCTTCGCGTATCGCGGGCCGCACTTCACGCACCCGTTCTTCGACATTTCGTACGTTCCGATCATCTCGAGCGGCAAGACGGTGTACGCGACGACCGCCGGCGGTCAGGTGGTGACGACCTGGGCGAGCAACTCGAACTGGGCCTGGGGCTTCGTCCTCGGCCCGGGCTGGGACATCGACTGGTTCCGGTTCCGCGTCGGGGTCGGCCTCTACGACGTGCTCGTGAAGACCACCGTCGGTGGGGTCACGAACACCATCAGCCAGTTCAGCGTCGGGTTCCTGGGAGCCGCGAGCGCCCTCGTGTGGCGGCCGGAGCCATTCGCCGTCGGAGTCGAGTTCCGGATGGTGGCGCTGCAGATGCCCTTCACCGGGATCTACCAGTCGGCCTGGGAGGCCGGGATCACCGGCCGGTGGGACTTCGTCCACGTGAAATAGCGACGGCCGGACGACTACCTCAAGTCGATCGTGAACTCGTCCCCGGGCGCGCTCGCATGGCCGGGCTGGCCGGGGACCACCGGGACCATCCGCCCGCGGATGCTGTCCGGGCCGAGATCGAGGAGCAGGAAGTGCCTCCTCTCCTCCACGAACACGACCGAGCGGGGATCCCGCTCCTTGCGGGCGTGGAAGAAGCGCCCGCCGGCCCCGCCCGAGACGACGTAGGTGACGGCCCGGCCCCCGTAGCCCGGGCGCTCCAGGCGCTCGTAGGCGTGGACGTGGCCGGAAAGCACGAGGGCCACCGGGTGCTTGTCGAGGACGCCCTCCACGACGCGGCTCGCGACCCACGGCGCACCCCGCTCCTCGCGCCCGGACGAGAACGGCGGGATGTGCAGGACCACGATGACGTGCATCCCCTTCTCCGCGGCCTCCGCGAGCTCGCGGTCGAGCCAGGCGAGCTGGGCGCCGCCGACGGGCATGGGGTCCGGTGCGCCGAGGAGGTCGGACCCGGTGTCGAGGACGACGAAGCGCCATCGTCCGAGGTCGACGGAGTACCAGAGCTCTGCGGTCGCGGCGTCCGGCGCCGTTGACGGCCGGAAGTAGAGCGCGAAGTCGTCGCGGTCGGCCCGGTGGTACTGGTCGTGGTTCCCGGCGACGAACAAGTACGGGACCCCCGCGTTGCGCAGCGGGGCCGAGTCCTCGAGGAAGCCGTTCAGGCCCGCGGCGTCGCGAGGCGGGGCGAGCGGACTCAAGAGTCCCTGGTGGATGAGCGCCGGGAAGGGGACGATGCTCGCGAGCGACACGGCCGGGTAGTCGCGCACGTACTGGGGCCAGAAGGGGATGGCGTACTCCCATCCGCCCAGGTCCGGCATGTGGCCCACCGGGAGGCAGTCCACGGCGTCTCCCGCGAAGAGCACGAGGTCCGGGTGCTCTCTCGCGATGGCGTCCACCACGGCCCGGTGGACGGGGCGATTGCCCTGCGCGTCCCCGTAGACGGCCACGCGGAGGTCGTCGTCGCCCTTCGCGGGCAGCGGCCCGCTCGCCCGGCCGGTCGCGGGGTGCAGGAGTTCCTTGCGGACGGCGGTGTGCTCGAGAGGGCCGCAGGCCGCGAGCGCCAGCGCGGCCATGGGCGGAGCAAAGCGCAGGGAGCGCGCCGGCACCCGTCCCTTATACCCGGTCGGCCCGGCCCGTGCGCGGGAGGAGTCGCCCGCGGTCAGGGCCGGGGAACGCCAGCGGCGGCGTCTGCCACGTCCCGCGCGAGCGCGGCGATGGCCCGGCTCAGGGACGCCGCGGCCGCGGGGGTGTCGCGCGCGGTCACGGACTCCTGGAATCGGGTCTCCCCCTGGGCGAGGACCTTCCCGCCGCCCCGGAGCGAGAAGCGCGCCTCGAACGACACCTTGCCGCTCGCGTCGGCCTCGAAGCGGAGGACGTCCACGGCGACCGAGATGTCGGGCGGCGACGCCGGGGAATAGGGCCACGGGACCACCTGCGCGGCAGGGACGAGGGCCCGCAGGTCCTCCGCGAGCGCCCGGGCGAAGAGGTCCGCGAGCGGCGCGGCCCAGCGCTCGTCGCTCGCGTAGGCGATCTCGTCGGGCCCGATCCGCAGCGCGAACTCGCTCCGATCCAGGTACGGCGGCAGAACGACCGGGCCGAGCCCCAGGGCGGCGACGACCCGGCGCCCGGGAGGCGGCTGGACGCGGTCCGCCGACAGCGTGTAGTAGCGCGAGGTGTCCGGCCGCGGGTTCAGGCAGGCCGTCCCGAGGAGCGCGACGAGCACAAGGGAGGGGCGAGAGATCCTCATGGCTTCACCTCGGCACGTCCGCGCACGAGCTCGCTGGGGTTGCGCTCCACGCTGTCCGCCAGAAGCCGGATGGACCGCGCCATGCGCGCGAGCTCGGAGAGCGCCTCCTCCAGCCGGGCAGGAATGGGGGCGCCCGGCTCGATGACCCCTTTCACCTCCCGGACCGCCTCGTCGACGCGCTCGAGCGAGGCGCCGAGGTGCTGGAGCGCGGCCCGGGCGTCGGCCGCGACCGGGGACACCTGGGTCTCGAGCGTCCGCGCCGCCTGGCGGATGGAGACGAGCGCCTCGTCCATGTCGTGAATCGTCGCCGGAAGCGACTCGCCTGCCTGCCCCAGGGTCGCCGCGGCCCGGTCGATCGTGCTGGCGGCGCGCCCCACGTTGGAGGCCGCGACGCGCAGATCGGCGACGAGCGACTCGAGGTCCAGGGACTGGAGCTTGAGCAGCAGCTTCGACGCGTCCGCCTGGAGAGAGGCGAGGCCCGGTTCCACGTACACCGGGATGACCGGGTAGGGGAAGGTGAAGGGCGGCGGCGGGGCCGGCGGCGCGTTCGGAACGATCTGGAGGTCCACGTACTGCCGGTTGGAGAGGAAGCTCTCGAGCGCCAGCCGGGCGCGGAGCCCGTGCTCGACGAGCGTGCGGATGATGCGAGGATCCCCGAGGTCGGTCTTCTCGCCCATCTCCGCGAGCCGGGACTGGTTGAGCTCGATGACGACCGGCATGAAGAGCTCCCGCAGGGGCTCCTTCGGGGACCCCATGGAGAGGTGGATGCTCGCCACCCTCCCCACCGGCACGCCGCGGAACTTCACGGGGGCATCGACCTCCAGGCCGGAGAGGTCCTGGGCGAAGACCACGACGAAGCGGACCTTGTGCTGGAACACCCGGGCGCTGCCCAGGAAGATGGCGACGGCCGTCGCGAGCGCGAACGCCGCGAGCACGAAGCCGCCGACCAGCCTGGGGTTGAACTTCTGCGCCATGCGACCTCCCTAGTGCCCGACCAGGCCCTGTCCGAAGAACGCCCGGACCTGCGGCGGGCCGCCGTCCCGGAGCTCTGCGGGAGGGCCCTCGGCGATGGCCCTCTTCGCGTCGGCGTCGAGGAACAGGGCCCTCGTCCCGATCCCCAGGATGCTCGCGACGTCGTGGGTGACGACGACCACGGTCGTGCCGAGCGCCTGCTTCAGCTCCAGGATCAGGCGGTCGAGCCTCCGCCCGGTCGGGGGATCGAGGCTCGCCGAGGGCTCGTCGATGAAGAGGATCTCGGGGTCGAGCGCGATGGCGCGGGCGAGCCCCGCCCGCTTCTGCATGCCGCCCGACAGCTCCCACGGGAAGTACTCCTCGAACCCGTGCAGCCCCACGAGCGAGAGCTTGAGCTCGACCACCTCCCGGATGCGCGCCGCGGGCAGCCCCGTGAACTGCTGGAGGGGGAGTGCCACGTTCTCGGCGAGCGTCATCGAGGTCCAGAGCGCACTTCCCTGGTAGAGGACCCCCACGCGCCGGAGCATGCGCTCGCGCTCTCGCTGCGAGGCCGCGGTGAAGCTCTCCGTGCCGTAGAGCACCTCGCCGGCGGCCGGCTCCTGGAGGCCGAGGAGGTGGCGCAGGAGGGTGCTCTTGCCGCACCCGCTCCCGCCCATCACCACGTAGACCTCGCCGCGGCGGATCGCGAAGTCGAGGTCTTCGATGACGACCCGCTCGCCGAATGCCATCGTGAGGCTGCGGGCGGTGATGACGGCTTCGGGCACGGTCACCATCCGAAGAGGAAGAAGACGTACTGGAAGACGCCGCAGGCGCCGATGATGAGCACGATTCCACTCACCACGGCCTTGGTGGCCGCCTCGCCGACCCGCTCCGAGCTCCGCTCCGCCTGCATGCCGCGCAGCGTGCCGGCGAGCGCCACCAGCGCGCCGTAGGTGGCGCCCTTCACGAGCCCCCCGACGACGTCCCCGGAAACGACGGACGTCGAGGTCTGGCGGAGGTAGGACGCGAAGGCCTGGTGCATCATCGTGGTGCCGACCGCGGCGCCGCCCAGCACGCCCATCACGTCGGCGAAGAGGGTGAGCAGCGGCATCATCAGCGTGAGGGCGATGAGGCGTGGAATGACCAGGAACTCGATCGGCGAGATGCCCAGCGTGCGCAGCGCGTCGACCTCCTGCGTGACCTGCATCGTCGCGATCTGGGCCGCATACGAGGCGCCGCTGCGGCCCGCCAGCACGACGCCGGTGATGAGCGCCCCCATGTCGCGCACGACTGCGATGCCGACGATGTCCGCGACGTAGTGTTCCGCGCCGAACCGTCGCAGCTGCGTGATCCCCACGAACGCGAGGATGATGCCGACGAGGAAGTTCACGAGGGCGACGATCGGAAGCGCGGTCGGCCCCGCGCCCTGCAGGAGGATCCCGAGGTCGATGCCGCGGTAGCGCGCGCGCCGCGTCCCGAAGCGCCCGAGCGCCAGCGTCGTGGAGCCGACGAAGGCGGCCACCTCCTGGGCCTGGTCGCGCCACGTGATGGCGCGGAGGCCGACCCGCTCGAGAAGCGGAGGCCTCTCCCCGGGCCGGGTCGCCGGGATCGCCGGCTCCTGCACGAGCTCGAGCAGGCGCTGGAGCGAACCCGGGAGCCCGCCGCGCTCGATGCCGACGCCGCGCGCCTTGCAGGCGGCGAGGAGCCGGGTGAGGAACACCACCAGGGCGCTGTCCCAGGCCGTCACGGCGGTCGCGTCGACCGACACGCGCGGGGCGGGTTCGGCCTCGAGCTCCCGCTCCACGTCGTCGACCCCGGGCGTCTCGCCGGCCAGGCGCCAGGAGCCGGCGAGGCGGACCACGAGCGTGCCGCCGCTCGCTCGACTGAGCGCGAGGGCCGCCGGAGCCGGGGCTGCCGACCCGTCCGAGGACATGGATGAAGCGTACTGCCGCGGGGAGCAAGACACGCCTACCCCGAGGGGGCGGCCTTTGACGGGCGGACAACGGCGGCCCGGCGCACCAGGGTCGGGCCGCCGGCAGCCCTACTTGATCCCCATCTTGTCGGCGGCCTTGTCGACGCCCTTGTCGACGGCTCCCTCGCCGGCCTTCTCGGCCGGAGGGACGACGGTGCCGCCCGCGGTGCCGAGCTTCTTCGAGGCGGTGTCGCCGCCCTTCTTCACCTGCTTCTTCCCCTCGGTCTTGGCCTTCTCGGTGACCTGCTTGCCGGTGCTCTTCGCCTGCGCCTTCGCCGCATCCGTGGCCTTCCCTGCCGATGCCTTGGCCTCGCTCGTGGCCGACTTACCGGCCTGGGCCGCAGCCGTCTTGGCAGCCTGGCCCTCGGCGCTTGCGGCCTGCTGCACCTGCGCGGTCGAGGGCAGGGCGGGAGCTTGCTGGGCGCGGCCCGCGAGCGGTGCGGCGAGCGAGAGCGCGGCGAGCGCGCGTGCGACATTCCTCATGATGGGTTCCTCCGATCCGTGAAGGTTCGTTGCGCGAGCTGGAAAGCGTGAACTGCTGGCAGGCCGCGAAGGGCTCGTCGAGGATATAAGCGGGGCGGCCAGAAGGGGGCAGCCCGGACGGGTTTCGACACGGATGGCCTCGGTGCGCGGCGAGCGCCGCGGGGACGGGCTGCCCCTCGTTGACGCGGCGCCCGCGCGAGGATTGGATGACGTCATGGCGAGCACACTCCTCACCTTCGACTCCCGCGACCAGCACAGGCGCTGGCTCGAGACCCAGTCGCGGCTGCCGCACGGGTTCCGGGCGGCGACCACCCGTATCGAGTTCACGCCCGCCGAGGTCGCGAAGCCGGCGAAGATGACGCTCACCCTCCTCGCCCTCGAGGAGCCGACGCCGTCGTTCGCCGCGAAGTTCACGCGCAACGCCTTCCCGGGGGCGCCGGTGGTCGTGGGACGCAGGCGCCTCGAGGAACCGCGACTCGCCGCCGTGCTCGTCAACAACAAGATCTCGAACGTCTGCGCCCCCGGGGGCGTCGAGGCTGCGGAGGAGGTGGCGGCTGCGGCCGCGGCGCTCCTCCAGGTGGGTCCGAAGGAGGTGCTGCCCTCCTCGACGGGCGTGATCGGGTGGCGGCTGCCGGTCGATGCGATGCTCTCCGCCCTGCCGGCCCTCGTCGGCGGCCTCCAGTCCGCCTCCGCGCTCCCGGCCGCGGAGGGGATCACCACGACGGACCTGTACCCGAAGGTGCGCCGCGCGGTCGTCGGGGACGGGAGCATCGTGGGCATCGCGAAGGGCGCCGGGATGATCGAGCCCAACCTCGCCACGATGCTCGTGTTCCTCATGACCGACCTCGCGGTCCCCCGCGACGAGCTCCGGACCGCGCTCGACGAGGCCGTCGAGGCGAGCTTCCAGAACATCACCGTGGACTCGGACACGAGCACCTCCGACTCGGTCGTCCTGCTCGCCTCGATGCGGCAGCCGGCGCCCGAGCGCCGCCAGTTCCGCGAGGCGCTCGCCCGCGTATGCCGCGACCTGGCCGAGGACGTCGTTCGCAACGGCGAGGGCGTCCACCACGTCGTGCACGTCGTGGTCCGCGGAGCGCCGGACGCCGTCGCGGCGCGCGAGATGGGCAAGGCCATCGCCAACTCCCCGCTCGTCCAGTGCGCCGTGAACGGGAACGACCCGAACGTGGGTCGCCTGCTTGCCGCGGCGGGAAAGTGCGCCGCTCGGATCGGCCTCTCCCTCGACCCGGGGCGGGTGCTGCTGCGCCTCGGGAGCTCGACCATCTTCGAGCGGGGCGCGATGCGGCTCGACGCCGCGACCGAGCGGGCGCTCCACCGGCACCTGAAGGACGCCGAGCTCTACGCCAGCGTGCCACCGGCGGACGGGCTCACCTTCCGCCCGCCTCTCGACTTCCCCCGGCACGAGCGGGCGGTCGAGATCGAGCTCGACCTGGGCATGGGAAGCGCAGCCGGCGAGGTTCTCGGGGCCGACCGCAGCCACGAGTACATCACCGAGAACGCCGACTACAGGAGCTAGGGTTCACGGCTTGTCGGGGCGGGGAACGGTCGCCGCGGTCCTCGACCGCGTGGGCACGAGGACGGGCGGGCCCGAACCCCGGTGAACCGCGTAGGTGACGGTGGTGACGCGCGACGGGCAGCAAAGGGGATCGGCGGGCGCGTAGCGTGCGAACTCGGCGACGACGGCGTCCGGCGAGACGAGACGCTCGCGGACCTCGTTCCCCTCCGAGCGGGCGAACATCGGGCCGGGTGCGAGCGTTCCGGCGAACTGCCCGCCCACGAAGACGAAGACCTGGTACCCGAGCGGGCGGCACATGCCATCGACGCTCGTGCACGCCTTGACCAACAGCGTCCCGCCGGCCTCCTGGGCGTTCCCGAAGAGCGTCCAGCCGGCGCTCGCCAGCTCCTGTTCCTCGCTGCCCCTCGGCAGGCGGGAGGCCGTGCCGCGGCATCGCGCCGCGGTCGGCAGGTCCCCGGCCGGCGGCGGGGCGGAGGGCACGGGCGCGCCGGCCCGGTTCCACTGCGCCGGGGGCGAGGCGTCGAGCCAGCTCGCGGCCCCCCCCGCCGCCGGAAGGCAGAAGATCGCGAGGGCCAGGACCGAAGGCAAGGCCACCCCGCGCATGTGCGCGTCGGCAGCGTGGTTCACGCTCGTCAATCTACCGGGCCTTGGTCTACTGTGCACCGCGTGACCCCGGACCACCACCTCGCCGTGGAGGAGCGGCTCTTTCGGGCACTGAACGTCGACGGCGGCCGGCTCGCGGACGCCGCGGCGGTGGCGCTGTCGAGCCCGTGGTTCGGGGCGATCGCGGGACTCTCCCTGGCGGCGGCGCTCTGGTGGCGAAGCCGAGACGGCCGCGCCCCCCGGCTGTTCGCGCTCGCGCTCGCGCTCGCCCTCTCCGACGGCGTGGGGTCGCAGGTGGTGCGACCGCTGCTCTTGCGCGCGCGGCCGGTGTTCGCGCTGCCCCCGGGATCCGTGCGCTTCATCGCGCCGGCCGCCGACGTGGGCTCCGTCCCGAGCCTGCACGCTTCGAACTTCTTCGCAATGGCGCTCGTGGCGTCCTGGTTCTGGCCCTCCCTCTGGCCGGTCTTCTACCTCGTCGCCGCGGCCGTCGGATGGAGCCGCATGTACGTGGGGGTCCACTGGCCGCTCGACGTCGCCGCCGGAGCCGTCTGGGGGTCCTTCTGCGCGGCGGTCGCCCTCGGGGGGGCGCGCGCCGTCGCCCGCCGCGCCGGGGACCGCCACTGATATCGGGAAGCGGCGTTCCGACGCATCGCGTCTACACAGGGGAGATGGCCCCTAGTACGCTCACCCCCCCTTCCGGCGAGGATGCCCATGTCCGTTCCCTCCTACGTGCACGGCGCCAGCGACGCGCCTCTGCTCGGCGACACCATCGGCGACAATTTGCGGCGCACCGTCGAGCGCTTCGGCGACCGCGAGGCGCTCGTCGTTCCCCATCAGGGCTACCGGGCGACCTACCGGCAGCTGTGGGACCAGGCGTCGGTCGTCGCGCGGGCGCTCGTCGCGCGCGGCGTGAAGAAGGGCGACCGGGTCGGCATCTGGTCGCCGAACCGCTACGAGTGGGTGGTCCTGCAGTACGCCGCCGCGCGCGTCGGGGCGATCCTCGTGAACGTCAACCCGGCTTACCGCGCCCACGAACTCGAGCACGTCCTCAAGCAGTCGGGCGTCTCCCTGCTCGTCATCGCGAAGGGCTTTCGGGCCGCCGACTACGTGGCGATGGTTCGCGAGGTCGAGGAACGGTGCCCCGAGCACAAGCAGACCCTCGTCATCGACGATGAGTGGCACGCCCTCGCGGACGAGGCCAAGGCCGTGAGCGAGGAGGAGATCGAGAGGATCGAGCGCACGCTCCAGCCCGACGACCCCATCAACATCCAGTACACGAGCGGGACCACAGGCTTCCCGAAGGGCGCGACCCTGTCGCATCACAACATCTTGAACAACGGGTACTTCGTCGGGCGCACGCTGCGCTACACGGAACGGGACCGCGTCTGCATCGCCGTGCCGCTCTACCACTGCTTCGGCATGGTGATGGGGAACCTGGCGGCGACGAGCCACGGGGCGTGCATGGTCTTCCCGGGCGAGAGCTTCGAGCCCGGCCGGGTGCTCAAGACCGTCGAGGCCGAGCGCTGCACGTCGCTCTACGGCGTCCCGACCATGTTCATCGCGGAGCTCGATCACCCGGACTTCGGCGCGACGAACTTCTCCAGCCTCCGCACCGGGATCATGGCCGGGTCGCCGTGCCCGGTGGAGGTGATGAAGCGGGTGCAGAAGGACATGCACATGCCGGAGATCACCATCTGCTACGGGATGACGGAGACCTCCCCGGTGTCCACGCAGAGCCGCGTGGACGACCCGCTCGACCGCCGCGTCGCGACGGTGGGCGTCGTGCACCCTCACGTGGAGATCAAGGTCGTCGACCCCAGCAGCGGGCGCACCGTCCCCCGGGGGACGGCGGGCGAGCTCTGCACCCGCGGCTACTCGGTCATGCTCGGCTACTGGGACGACCTGCATTCGACCCGCCAGGCGATCGACGCCGCGCGCTGGATGCACACCGGCGACCTGGCGGTGATGGACCCGGAGGGGTACGTGAACATCGTCGGCCGCATCAAGGACATGGTTCTGCGCGGCGGCGAGAACATCTACCCGAGGGAGGTGGAGGAGTTCCTCTTCACGCGTCCCGAGATCGCAGACGTCCAGGTCATCGGCGTGCCGGACCGAAAGTACGGCGAGGAGCTCATGGCCTGGGTGAAGCTGCGGCCGGGGGCAGAGCTCACGGCCGAGGAGCTGCGAGCCTACTGCAAGGGTCGCATCGCGACGTACAAGATCCCCCATTACTGGAAGTTCGTCGACGGGTTCCCGATGACCGTGACCGGCAAGGTGCAGAAGTACCGGATGAGGGAGATGGCCATCGAGGAACTCGGCCTGCAGGACGCGGCACGGGTGA
>Ga0335070_10004955_pt1 | contig 15620 bp, 10 predicted proteins | sample Lox_Sample_13_FD_206722 | JGI IMG/M metagenome (GOLD analysis project Ga0335070, IMG submission 206722) | Soil microbial communities from Loxahatchee National Wildlife Refuge, Florida, United States - Lox_Sample_1.3 | ecosystem: Environmental > Terrestrial > Soil > Wetlands | place: USA... | reverse complement strand
GCTGACGACAGCCATGCAGCACCTGTCTCGCTGTCCCCTTGCGGGGAAAATCCTATTTCTAGGACGGTCAGCGGATGTCAAGCCCAGGTAAGGTTCTTCGCGTTGCGTCGAATTGAACCACATGCTCCACCGCTTGTGCGGGCCCCCGTCAATTCCTTTGAGTTTTAGCCTTGCGGCCGTACTCCCCAGGCGGGGCACTTAATGCGTTAGCTTCGGCACAGAAGGGGTCAATACCTCCTACACCTAGTGCCCATCGTTTAGGGCGTGGACTACCAGGGTATCTAATCCTGTTTGCTCCCCACGCTTTCGCGTCTCAGCGTCAGTATCGAGCCAGAGAGCCGCCTTCGCCACTGGTGTTCCTCCCGATATCTACGAATTTCACCTCTACACCGGGAATTCCACTCTCCTCTCTCGTACTCTAGCCGGGTAGTTTCAAATGCACTTCTTCTGTTAAGCAGAAGGCTTTCACATCTGACTTGCCCAACCGCCTACACGCGCTTTACGCCCAGTAATTCCGAACAACGCTTGCACCCTCCGTATTACCGCGGCTGCTGGCACGGAGTTAGCCGGTGCTTCCTTCGGTGGTACCGTCAAGTGTGGATGGTATTAACGTCCACAAGTTTCTTCCCACCTGACAGGGCTTTACGACCCGAAGGCCTTCATCACCCACGCGGCGTTGCTGCGTCAAGGTTTCCCCCATTGCGCAAGATTCCCCACTGCTGCCTCCCGTAGGAGTCTGGACCGTGTCTCAGTTCCAGTGTGGCTGGCCATCCTCTCAGACCAGCTAACCATCGTTGCCTTGGTAGGCCATTACCCTGCCAACTAGCTAATGGTACGCGGGCCCATCCTTAAACGATAGCTTGCATGCAGAGGCCACCTTTGATCCCAACTACCGTAGGAGTCGGGATATTATTCGGTATTAACTCCCCTTTCGAAGAGTTATCCCCAGTTCAAGGGTAGGTTACCCACGCGTTACTCACCCGTGCGCCACTTTACTCTCCCAGTTGCCCAGGATTTCTCGTACGACTTGCATGTGTTAGGCACGCCGCCAGCGTTCGTTCTGAGCCAGGATCAAACTCTCCAGTTTTTATTCTGAAAATGATCCTTTTCAAAGGAAATTGTTTGAAGACTCAAAACAGTAACCCCTATTCTTTTGTCAAAGAGCAACTTTTTCCGATTTTAATAGGATAAAACGGTTTTCTTTTCTTGTCAAGAAGCAAAATTACTTACGAGGACTTTTGTTCTGTCGCCGCAAATAAATATTTTAGCAAATGATTCTACCTTTTGTCAAGTATTTTTATACGGTGAAATTTCTTTTTTCCTGCTCTTAATAAGACCGAACCATCCGGGTCGAAATCTTTCCCTTTTATAACTTCATCAAATTTCTTTAGTTTTCTATCGTTTATATAGGCCCCCCCTTGCTCCACTAACCGCCTTGCCTCGGAACCCGAGCCACACAGGCCCGCCACTTCGAATAACTTAAAAGCGGGAATTCCTTCGGAGAGCTTCTCCATCGGAATGAGGGTGGTCGGGGTGGCCTCGTCATTCCCTTTTTGTTTTGAAAAAAGGGCTTTCGAAGCACTTCTGGCTTTCGTAGCCTCCTCTTCTCCATGTACGATTTTAGTCGCTTCAAAAGCCAGAATTTCTTTAGCTTTTCTAATGTCCGCGCCTTTCAATTCCCCGTATTCTTCCACCTCCTCCATGGGAAGAAACGTAAAGAGGGCCAAAAATCTTTTCACATCCCTATCATCCGTATTGATCCAGAACTGGTAATATTCATAGGGAGAAGTGCGCTGGGCATCTAACCAGACGGCCCCTTTTTCGGTCTTTCCCATCTTCCTCCCGTCGGCCGTCATAATCAACGGGAAGGTAATCCCGTACGCCTGTTTCCCCTCGAGACGACGGATCAGATCGATCCCTGCGACGATGTTGCCCCATTGATCGCTCCCTCCCATTTGGATCAAGCAGTCGTAATGTTTAAAGAGATGCCAGAAATCATAGGCCTGAAGGAGTTGATAATTGAATTCAATGAAGGAAAGTCCGGTTTCCAACCGTATCTTCACCGATTCGGCGGCCAGCATTCGATTCACACTAAAATGAACGCCGATATCTCTCAAAAAATCAATATAGTTCAGTTTGGTCAACCAATCAGCATTATTCAAAAGAAGAGCTTCATCTCCTGAAAAATCTAAAAACCGAGAGAACTGTTCCCTCTGGATTTCAGCGTTCTTATTAATCTCTTCGTAAGTTAAGATCTGCCGCATCTCATCCTTACCGCTTGGGTCCCCGACCAAACCTGTCCCGCCTCCCACTAAAGCGATCGGCCGATGGCCGTGTCTCTGCATATGAGCCAGCGACATGATGGGTACTAAACTTCCAACATGAAAACTCGAGGCGGTTGGGTCGAAGCCGATATAGCACGTTATCTCCCCTCCCAAAATCTCGGGTAACTTTTCTTCATCGGTCACCTTTTCGATAAAACCTCTTTCGACAAAGACATCGTAAACCGTCTTTTCATGTTTAACGGTTTTGACCACAATTAGCTCCTCTCATCCAATCGAACCTTGATCCTTTGAATACTCTGGGATTTTCCTGTTTCTGAATCTACTTCGATCACCACTCCTTGAAGCACGATCTCCTCTGTCGCGACATCAAATTTCCATGGGATCTGGGTCAATAAACGCTCCAGGGCCACTTCTTTACGAATTCCGATGACAGAATCTAATGGGCCCGTCATCCCCACATCGGTGATGTAAGACGTTCCTTCTTCCAGTATCCTCTCGTCACTGGTCTGAACATGGGTGTGGGTTCCGAGCACAGCACTCACCTTCCCATCCAGAAACCATCCCATGGCCATTTTCTCTGAGGTGGCCTCTGCGTGAAAATCGACAAGGATGATGTTCGTCTCTTTGCGCAATAGCTCAATTTCCTTTTCAGCAACCCGGAATGGACAATCCAGATGCTTCATGAAAACCCTGCCCTCCAAATTTAAGACGCCCACCTTTTGTCCATCCCTCGTATGGAAAATACCTGAGCCTTTGCCCGGAACGTTCGGTGGATAATTCGAAGGTCTTAAAAGACGGAACTCTTCATTCAAAAAGGGAATAATTTCTTTCTTCGCCCAGATATGGTTTCCGGAGGTAAGAACATCTACCCCGTGGTCGAGCATCTCAATGGCAATTTGGGGCGTAATCCCCATCCCGCCTGCTGCATTTTCTCCATTCGCGATCGTAAATTCAATTTTGTGGTCTCGGACGACCTTTTCCAAAATTCCCTGGATCGCCTGTCGGCCGGCCTTTCCCACAATGTCGCCTACAAAGAGAATATTCATTTCTGCCCGAGTTCGAAGTTATTCGTCGCATAATCGATTAGTCTTTTAGTCCAATAGTCAAAGACCACCAGACTATGAGACTATTAGAATGCGAGATTATTTTCCCCGAACTATTTAGCGTAATCGACGGATCGTGTCTCTCTGATTACCGTCACTTTAATTTGCCCAGGATACGTCAACTCCTTCTCAATTTTCCGAGCAATGTCCCTGCCAAGGACAACAGAATCCTCGTCGGAGAGGCGATCGGGCTGCACCATAATGCGAATTTCCCTGCCCGCTTGAATGGCATAGGACTTTTCCACGCCGGGGAACGACTGAGCGATCTTCTCCAAATCCTCCAATCGCTTCACATAGGTCTCAAGCATCTCACGTCTCGCACCCGGTCTTGCTCCGGAAAGCGCGTCTGCAGCTTCCACCAGCGTATCGAGGATCGATTCCGGTTTTTCCTCCTCATGATGCGAGGCGATGGCATGGACAATGACAGGGGATTCCCCATATTTCCTCGCCAGGTCTGCTCCGATCTTCCCGTGCGATCCCTCGACTTCATGGTCTACCGCTTTCCCAATGTCATGGAGGAGGCCTGCCCTTTTGGCTTGCTTCACATTGACACCTAACTCCGAGGCCATCACCCCGGAAAGGAATGCGACCTCCAGAGAATGCTGATAGACATTCTGGGCAAAACTTGTTCGATACTTGAGCCGGCCAATCAGTTTGATTAACTCCGGGTGCATGCCGTGGACGCCCACGTCAAATGTCGCCTGTTCTCCCGCCTCACGAATGGACGTATCTACTTCCTGCTCCACCTTTTGGACAATCTCTTCAATCCGTGCTGGATGGATTCGTCCATCGCTCACCAGACGTTCCAGCGCGATCCGGGCGATCTCCCTTCGGACGGGATTGAATCCTGAAAGAATGACCGCCTCTGGCGTATCGTCGATGATCAGATCAATGCCTGTCGCCGCTTCCAGGGCTCGGATATTTCTACCCTCACGGCCGATGATCCGGCCCTTCATTTCTTCATTGGGTAGATTGACGACCGAGACCGTTCTCTCAGCCACATATTCTCCCGCATAACGTTGGACGGCCAGGCTGATAATCTCTTTGGACTTCTTATCGGCGAGTTCCCTGGCTTCCTCTTCAATCTTCTTGAGCCTTTTAGCCGCTTCGTGCTTCGCCTCGTTCTCCATTGACTCCATCAACAGTCGCTTCGCCTCTTCTGACGACATTTTAGCGATGCTCTCCAGTTGTGCACGCTGCCTCTCAAGGAGACCGGCCACCTTTTTCTCCTGCTCCTGAACCGTCTTTTCTTGCTGGATCATGGCTTTTTCCCGGCGGATCACCTCCGTTTCTTTGGTATCGAGAAGCTCGATCTTCTTGTCTAGATGCGATTCTCTCTGGATGATTCTTTTCTCAAGATTCTGAAGTTCTTGACGCTTCTCCGTTGTCTCTTTTTCAAACTCGGACTTTTCCTGATAAAATTTATCTTTGGCCTGAAGGAGGGCTTCTTTTTTCAATATCTCCGCCCTCTTCTCCGCCTCCTCAACCAGGCGTTTCGCCACGTCTTTTGCCGAAACGATCCTGGCCTCAGAAAATCTCTTTCTCAAAAGGAATCCGATGACTCCTCCGAGAAAGGCAATCACACAGACGATGATGATATACATCTCAATGGATAACTTCAACGGTTCGGTCACCTCCTTATATTAAAATCACACAGCGCCTGTGCCTGCATTTGCGAGCCTGTCGCTACATACCGGGTTGGACAGGCAAGGCTTCGCTCAGGCAACATAGCGCATAGCGTCACTACAAAAGACAAAGATCATTTTCGCAACACAGACCTTCATGCCATGTACCGGATTGGGCCTCGCCCCATTCAACTTCCGAACAGATTCAGTCCTGGACCTTACCCAGTCAACGCCACAATTGCTCAGGGCTGATAATGCGCGCCGCTTTCAACCTGAAAGACATGGTTTGGCCCGTCGAAGTGTCAAAAATGAAATCGTCAGTTGAGAAAAACGAGACGACTGGGCTGGGAAAGAGAAAACGACAGGCTCATCGGAACCCGATGTGAAAGAATGGATAGGAGGGACCCCAATGTTGATTTCCAATCGACCTTCATTATGTTACGAAATCCTGCGTTCGCTTGAGAGTAAGAATCAAATGTTCTTTTCTCCAAGATTTCATCCTCTTCGAAACGGAAACGATGGAGCGATAGAAGAGGCCATTCGACGGCATCTCCCGATCTTCCAGATTGGCTCCAAATAAGTCCTCCCAGGATTTCGACAATTCTCCATAGGATCATAGTATTCAATCCATTCTCTCGGTGCCTGCGGTAGCGCATGCAGGTCATATCAGGATCGATGCATTTCCTTCCTTTCTCTCTGTCCACGATGCCTCTCATCAACCGGTGATCGGGGGCTTCCCCAATTCAACTCCCCCTATCTTAATATCAATCCTCTCAACCAGATCCTTCGATTTTGCCTCGACCTCTCGAAGTAAAGCGATTCTTTTCCCCTTCTCTTTCAAAAGATCATCTGCAATATTGAGGGCCGTTAAGATCGCCACATTCAATGTTGAAACGCTTTTTGTCTTCTTTAAAACCTCCTCCATTTTCTCATTGACATATTTGGCCACTTCCTGAATGTAATCTTCTTCCGCATCCGTTTTAACCGTGTAGGTCTGGCTAAACACCTTGATCTCGACCAATCGCTCTTTTCCCATCTTTGAGCCTTGTAGCTACTTCTGCTGAAGGCTAGGTATCGATGCTCTTGAAACGATGAAGAAGTTGATCAATCCGCGTTTTCACCTTTTCCCTATCCTGCGAGAGGAGTTTCAACTTTTTTTCCAGTTGAATCACCTTCTCTTTCTCCACATCTAGGGCGGCGATCAAATTGTCTCTTTCCTTCTGCAGATCATGAAATTTTACCAAAAGGTGACTGATCTTTTCTTCCAGATTCCCGAGTAATCCCTGTTCTTCTTCTGAAGCCATCTCCGTTTGTTTGTCTAATGATATTTCTCCCGCCATAAAAAGTCAACCCGTAGTTAGTTCATCTAGTCTATCTAGTTCGGTCCGTTCTGTTAACGAGATGGACCAAATAGACCAGATAAACTATATAAACGCAATTATGCAGCGCTCAGCAAGTATGCTTTGATCAATTCGTCGATCTCCCCATCCATGACCCGATCGACCTGATGGATCACCTTATTGGTGCGGTGGTCCTTCACCATTTTGTAAGGGTGCATGATATAAGAACGAATCTGACTTCCCCAGGCAATCTCCTTTTTTGAGTTATGGAGCTCCTGGAGTTTTTCTTCTTTTTCCTTCATTTCTTTTTCGTAAAGGCGTGCCCTCAGTATCTTCAGCGCAGTTGCCTTATTCTTATGCTGGGATCGCTCGTTTTGACACTGGACAACAATGCCTGTTGGAAGATGAGTGATTCGGACCGCAGAATCGGTCTTATTGACGTGCTGGCCTCCTGCTCCGCTGGACCGGAAGGTATCCACTCTCAAATCTTTTTCGTCGATCGCGACCACGATATCCTCGGGGACCTCGGGGAAGACAAAAACGGAAGCGAAGGACGTATGCCGCCTCGCGCCGGCGTCAAAAGGGGATATTCGAACCAATCGATGGATCCCGCTCTCTGCTTTTAAATAACCAAAAGCGTAACGGCCGTTAACCATAAACGTAACGTTTTTTAGACCAGCTTCTTCCCCGGTTAAGATATCAATAATCTTCGTCTCAAATCCCTTTTTTTCCGCCCATCTCAGATACATCCTGAGAAGCATTTCCACCCAGTCTTGAGCCTCCGTCCCTCCGGCTCCTGCGTTAATACTGACGATCGAGTTGCTTGGGTCGTGTTCCCCTCCCAACATTCTCCTGAACTCTATCTGTTCAATGGCATCTTGGGCTTTCTCCAACCTCTCAGATATCTCTTGAGCCTCGTTCTCGTCCTCCTGCTCTTCAACCAGTTGGACGAAAATCTCCATCTCATCCAGCGACTTCCTTTCTTCTTCCCAAGGTGAAAGGCTCTCTAAGAGAGAAGTTCTTTCCTTTAAAAGCTGAGCGGCCTCACCCCCTTCCCAAAAACCAGGTTTTTCCATCATTTTTCCGATCTCATCCAGCCTTTTCTCTTTTCCCTCAACGTCAAAGAGGACCTCGAAGCGACTCCAACCGCTCTTTTAATTCTTTCAATCTCTCTCTCAAGTCAGTTAACATATGATGAATCCTTCCTTTTTAAGCGTTGCTACTTATGTTAGCACAAATCAAGAAAAATATAAACCTCTTTTCTTAATATATCGAGATTGTTGGGTTATTTTGTTCCTTGGGGAGCTTATTGTTTAAATTGATTTTTTCGGCTTGTTGCGTTTGTGGGTTAGATTAGATTGAACTCAGTAACCCAAAGAACCCAATGAACTCAAATAAGTCAACCAACTACTTTTAGAATCTTCTCCAGTTCTTCTCCAACCAGGGCCGGGTTTCTGACTACCTTCACGCCCGCTTTTTCCAGTGCCTCCATTTTTTCTTTGGCCGTCCCCTTTCCTCCGGCAATAATCGCACCCGCGTGCCCCATCCTTCTTCCAGGGGGAGCAGTTAATCCAGCGACGAAGGCTAAGACCGGTTTACTCACATTTTTTTCGATGAATTGGGCCGCCTCTTCTTCTGCTGTTCCTCCGATTTCCCCAATCATGATGACCGCCTTGGTACCCGAATCTTTCTCAAACATTCCCAATAGATCGACGAAATTAAGCCCGATGATTTGGTCCCCTCCGATACCCACCGCTGTTGACTGTCCGATTCCTCTCTTTGTCAATTGATCCACAACCTCATAAGTCAACGTTCCGCTACGGGACATGATCCCGACGGTTCCGGGTTTATGAATGTAACCAGCCATCACACCGATTTTACATTTACCAGGGGAGATAATACCCGGCGTATTGGGGCCGACTAAACTTGCTCCTCTCTCTTTCAGATATTTTTTTACCGTAATCATATCAATTGTAGGAATACCTTCGGTCAAGCAGACAATGATTGAAATGCCTGCGTCACATGCCTCCAGAATGGCATCTGCAGCGAAAGCAGGCGGGACGAAGATTGCAGAGGCATTAGCATTGGTATTTTTCACCGCGTCCGACACGGTGTTGAATACCGGAATCCCGTCTATCTTCTGCCCCCCTTTGCCCGGGGTCATGCCCGCTACTATCTTCGTTCCATACTCCACCATCTGCCGTGTATGAAACATCCCCTCATTCCCTGTGATTCCCTGAACCACCACCTTTGTGTTTCCATCAACCAAAATGCTCATAGAATTCCTCCAGAATTAGGTTCAGGCTAAGGTTTAGGTCAAGATTTCGAAGAGACTGGAAACTACTTCCACATCTTAATCTTAACCTTAACCTCAACCTTTCTTCGTAAGTGCTTCCACTACTTTCTCGGCGCCGTCCTTCATCCCGATAGCCACAGTAAAATTGAGGCCCGATTCATTGAGTATCCTTCTGCCCTCCTCCACATTCGTCCCTTCCAGCCTCACGACAATGGGGACTTTCACCTTCACCTCTCGAACAGCATCGGTCACTCCCTTTGCTAACGTATCACACCTGAGAATTCCTCCAAAAATGTTGATGAACACCACCTTCACGCCAGGGTCGGACATGAGGATCTCAAACCCTTTTTTCACCATCTCAGCCGTAGCCCCGCCGCCCACATCCAGAAAGTTGGCAGGTTCAGCACCCACGACCTTAATAATGTCCATTGTAGCCATGGCGAGACCTGCCCCATTCACCATGCAGCCGACATTTCCTTCCAATTTGATGTAATTTAAGTTGTACTTGGAAGCCTCTACTTCAAGCGGGGCCTCCTCGTTGAGATCCCTGAGCGCGGCAATGTCTTTATGCCGAAACAGACCGTTATCATCGAAATTCATTTTGGCGTCGAGGGCAATAAATTCCCCTCCCTTTGTCAGGACAAGAGGATTGATCTCGGCGAGCAAGCAATCCTTTTCATAAGAAGCTTTATAGAGTCCAAAAATGATATTTCTTATTTTCCCCACCTGAGCAGGCTCAAAGCCGAGCCCGTAACCTATCTTATTCACCTCAAATGGCCTCAGCCCGGCGACGGGATCTATCCATTCTTTAACTATTTTTTCCGGAGACTCAGCGGCTACTTTTTCAATCTCGACGCCTCCCTCTCGACTGGCCATGATCACCGGACAGGCCCTCGAACGATCGATTACCACTCCTAAGTAAAGTTCCTCTTGAATCTCTGCTCCTTCTTCGATCAGAACTTTCCTGACGAACCGACCTCCTGGTCCTGTCTGATGAGTCACCAATGTCATGCCAATGATCTCTTTGGCTGCTTTCGCTGCTTCTTTGGGATGGCTTACAATTTTAACGCCTCCCCCTTTTCCTCTTCCGCCAGCGTGGATCTGTGCTTTCACAACGATTGTCTTCTCTCCAATTCCATCGGCTATTTTTCTCGCTTCTTCCGCGGTCTCAGCCACTCCACCTTTCGGAACAGTTACACCGTAACTTCTCAGGATCTCCTTGGCCTGGTATTCGTGAATCTTCATTTGATTTCCTCCCCCTTGAAACTTAGGTCGGTATTATACCGGATTTAGAAATCTTAAAAAAGGAAAAAATAATACGTCCTAAGAGAACAAAGATTTACTCCATTTTACAGTTACTTACTCCATTTTATGCTTCCCACAAAAATGCTTGACAATAATTTTCGTTGGGTATATTAAACAAAATAAATTTAACGGTGCTGCTATGCTAAAACTTAAGAAGGCAGTTTCAATTGTTTGCAAGGCAGTCATGTTTTTTATGGCAATGGGAATAGTTCTATCGGGAAACGTGCAGGCAGAAACATATGAGTTCGTGTATAAAATTCCATCAAAGCAATCTTTTTTTTCCCGTCCTGAGGGAGTGGCCGTGGACTCTTTACGCAATGTCTATGTGGCTGATACGGAAAACAATCGCATTCAGAAATTTGACTCAGTCTGGAATTTCGTAACCAAGTGGGGCTCCGGGGGCTATGAAGACGGGCAGTTTATCTTACCCTCTGGAGTCGCCGTAGACTCCTTAGGCAATGTCTATGTGGCTGACACTAGGAATGATCGCATCCAGAAGTTTGACTCAACCGGAAATTTCATCGCCAAATGGGGATCCTTTGGTTCGGGAGATGGACAGCTTGCTTATCCTGAAGGAGTTGCCGTGGACTCCTCAGACAATATCTATGTGGCTGATACTAGTAATTGTCGCATCCAGAAATTTAACTCAGCCGGAAACTTCATCACCAAATGGGGCTCTTCGGGTTCACAAGACGGGCAGTTTGAGTATCCGAAAGGAGTTGCCGTAGATTCCTCAGGCAACGTTTATGTGGCTGATATTGGGAACAATCGCATCCAGAAATTTGACTCTGCCGGAAATTTCATCACCAAGTGGGGCTCTTATGGTTCGGGAGACGGAGAGTTTGCTTATCCTGAAGGAGTTGCCGTGGATTCCTCAGGTAACGTCTATGTCAGTGATCCACCTAACCAACGCATCCAGAAGTTTGACTCAGCCGGGAATTTCATCACCAAGTGGGGCTCCTTCGGTTCAGGAGACGGTCAGTTTAACGTACCTTCTGGAGTCGCCGCAGACTCCTCAGGTAATGTCTATGTGGCTGATACTGGGAATAATCGCATCCAGAAATTTGACTCTGCCGGAAATTTCATAGACAATTTGGGCTCTTATGGCTCGAGAGACGGCCATTTTAATGGTCCTACTGGAATCGCAGTAGACTCTTCAGACTATTTCTATGTGGCTGATACCAATAATTATCGTATCCAGAAATTTGACTCAGCCGGGAATTTCATCACCAAGTGGGGCTCTTTCGGTTCCGAAGACGGGCAGTTTCACTATCCTTATGGAGTCGCCGTAGACTCCTCAGGCAATGTCTATGTTAGTGATTTACTTGACGACCGCATCCAGAAATTTGACTCAGCCGGGAATTTCATCACCAAGTGGGGCTCTTCGGGCTCAGGAGACGGGCAGTTTGACAATCCTTTAGGAGTCGCCGCAGACTCGTCAGGCAATGTCTATGTGGCTGATTTCTTCAATAACCGCATCCAGAAATTTGACTCAGCCGGAAATTTCATCACCAAATGGGGCTCTTTTGGTTCGGGAGACGGACAATTTGCTAATCCTGAAGGAGTCGCCGTAAACTCCTCAGGTAATGTCTATGTGGTTGATACCGGGAACGATTGCATCCAGAAGTTTGACTCAGCAGGGAATTTCATCACCAAGTGGGGCTCCATCGGCTATGAAGACGGACAGTTTATGTCACCCTCTGGAGTCGCCGTAGACTCGTCAGGCAATGTCTATGTGGCTGAATCATTTAATAATCGTATCCAGAAGTTTGACTCAGTCGGAAATTTCATCTCCAAGTGGGGTTCCTTCGGCTCCGAAGACGGGCAGTTTAATTCTCCTTATGGGGTCGCCGCAGACTTTTCAATCAACGTCTATGTCGTTGATACAAATAATCATCGCATTCAGAAATTCGAGCTTCTTTGCGCTCCACCGACTTTGATTTCCCAGCCTCAGAGTCAGACGATTCAGAGTGGGCGGACAGCGACGATGTCGGTGAGTGTGTCGGGATCAACCCCCTTCAGCTATCAGTGGTATCAAGGATCAAGCGGCGATACTTCCAACCCAATCAGTGGTGCTACATCCAGCAGCTATATAACACCAGCACTGACTCAGACGACCAGTTACTGGGTGAGAGTAACCAATTCCTGTGGTAGCGCTGACAGTAGCACAGCTACCATTACGGTGGTAATAGCCCAGATATCTGTTGCTTCACCCAATGGCGGTGAGACGTGGCCAGCCGGATCCGTGCAGAAGATTCATTGGAGTTATTTTGGTAATCCGGGTCCTTATGTGAAGGTTGAGCTCCTGAAGGGAGGGGTCGTGAATCGCACGATTGCTTCTGTTCCAAAAGGCAGCGGAGGAAGCGGTTCGCGCAATTGGACGATTCCTGCAAACCAGGCTCCTGGGATAGATTATAGGATTCGGGTGACAAGCATCAATGGTGCTTACACAGATACGAGTGATAACGATTTTACCATTGCAGCTCCGACCATAACCGTTGTTTCTCCGAACGGGGGAGAGACTTTGACTGCGGGGACAACCCAGAAAATCAGTTGGACCTATACCGGCAATCCCGGTGCGTATGTGAAGGTAGAATTATTGAAAGGAGGAGTAGTCGATCGGATTATCAAATCTCTTGCCTCGAAGGGAAGCGGAGGAAATGGTTCCAGCAGTTGGCGTATTCCCTTGAACCAGGTGCCAGGTAATGATTACCAGATTAGGGTAACCAGCACGAGCAACCATTCTTACTCGGATACAAGCGACAGTAATTTCAACATCAGCAAATAGCCGTCAGCATCAATTCGAAATGGCGGCGCCAAGCTTTAGTTTTTCTGGTTCGCCATCTTTTAGGAACAGGTGATGATATGAAGGAAAAATTAAAAACGATATTAGGATTAGCGGTGCTGATTCCGTTATTTGTAACAAATGGGCTGGCGACACCAGCTCCAGAGGTATTAGTTACGGACGTAATCAGCTCGCACATGGCTACTCAGGATGACTACCTAATCTGGTCTGAGTACAGTAGTATTCCAATTTGCAAAATGCCAAAGAATGGAGGGCCTATATCCGGATTGGCCTATCTGGTGGGGACCCCCATGAATCTCATGATTTATAACGGAAATATTTTTTGGATCGGGAGATGGGGAATGCAGTCCCCCAGCGAAGGCGATACTAGGATCCTAATTAAGACATCTCTCGATGGAACAACGAGCACGGTATTGGCATTGGGACGCCAATATATAAATGGTGGTAGAGCGTACGCTGATATAGCGATATACGAAGACAGCGTTTACTGGGTCACCTCAATTAACGGAGTTTTCAGTATTAATAAAGTACTAATAGATGGAGGGGGCTCGACTACTTTGGTGAATACGCAAAAACCCATTACATCACTTGCACGAGACGGCTCTAATCTCTACTGGGTAGAGTGGGCTGACGATGGGTATGATAGGGGGGCGATCAAGAAAATAGCTCTTGAAGGAGGAGAACCTATTACGGTTTATTCTCCAGATGAGAACGTATTGTATGGTGTTATGACCATTCGCGACGGGCAAATAGTGTTCGGTGATATACTTCCTCCTGATCAGTTTCGGCTTATGAAGATTTCATCTTCAGGAGGGATGGCTACTGTTTTGAGTACTTTCGTAGTTCCGCCAGGTACGGATCCAGGTCCCAGTGACAAGCCGGCACGTATAATCATAGACGGCGACAATGTATACTGGGTTGACCAACACTCGGTGAGGACGATTTCCCTGAACGGCGGCGAAGCTCTTCTGCTTGCCGATGACCTCATCTCCCCTCAGGATCTTGCAGTGGTTGGTGGAAGTCTCTATTGGACCGAAAACAAATTTTATGAACACCTCGGTTGCATAAAAAAGATCGCCATCACCGGAGGGCCAGTCACCGTTTTGACGGAAAGAGTCGACCTCCCACTGCGTCTTGCTATAGATGGCCCCGATATTTATTTGGCCGAACGTTATGAAAACAATCGGTGCAGATATCCGTATGCAGATGGAAGAATCGCAAGGATGTCTATGGACGGGGGAGCTATTCAGACGTTGGTGAGCGGGATAGCTAACATCACGCCGAACTGGAAGGGCATCTTCCAGACAGCACCATTTGCCGTAGATAATGTAAATCTGTACGTGGCCGATGGTTGTTCGGTAAAGAAAATACCCCTCGCCGGGGGAGCAGTTGAAAGGATCGCATCTTTTTCTGATTACCCAATCGTTAGTATTTCTACTGATGGGGAGTTTTTATACAGTCTTGATTACGATAGTACCGTCTGGAAAATCTCCATAAATGGCGGGGATGCAAATCCATTATATTCGAAGTCGGACTTCGAACCAGGGCCCATACATGTTTTGAATGATGTAATATATTGGGCGAGCAACAGTACCACTATTAAGAAAATGTACAAGAATGGGGGCGATATCGTAACGTTTGCCCTCCCCTTCCTGTCCGATTTTGTTGTTGACGATAAGGCCATATTTTTTTCCGGCCAAGACACCGGGGAGATAAGGTCGCTTCCTATTGATGGAGGCGTCCCTAGATATCTCGCCTACGGCCTCAAATGGTCATGGAATATCCTGGCTCTCGATCAAGATAATGTTTATTGGATCAACCAGCTCAATATTGGCACAGTCCCTAAGAAAGGGGGAAAGGCGACCGTGATCGGCAGCCTATACAATTTATCTGATCTCCCGAGCGGGATTGCCGTGGACAATAATAACCTTTACTGGGCTGAAACAGGAACTGGCACAATTAAGAAAATGAACCTAAAGATCCCCCCAAAGATCTCGGTCGTATTTCCTAATGGGGGAGAAACTTTCACAACAGGTTCGATTCAGACGCTCCATTGGAACTACGATGATCAGACGCTCCATTGGAACTACGATGGCAATTTAGGATCTTATGTAAAGATTGAGCTCCTGAAAGCAGGGGTGGTAAACCGAATTATCGACCCATTTGCTCCGATAGGTATCGGAGGAAATGGTACGTATAATTGGACGATTCCTCCTGATCAGTATTCGGGCACGGATTATAGGATACGGGTAACTAGCATAACCAATGATGCTTACGCAGATATAAGTGACAGAGACTTTACCATTGCAACTCCTACCATAACGGTTGCTTCCCCGAACGGAGGAGAGACTTTGAAATCAGGGGCAACACAGAAAATCAGTTGGGTTTATGCTGGAAACTCTGGATTATTCGTAAAAACAGAACTATTGAAAAATGGAGTCGTTAACCGGATTATCAAGTCATCTATTTCAATTGGGACCGGCGGAAGCGGCTCCTGCAACTGGACGATCCCTGCTAACCAGGCACCCGGAACAGATTACAGGATTCGGGTGACCAGCACGAAGAATAGCACTTACACGGATACGAGTGATAGCGATTTTACCATCGCCGCTCCAACCATTACCGTTGTTTCTCCGAATGGCGGAGAGACTTTGACGTCCGGGACAACCCAGACGATTCGATGGAGCTACACTGGCAACCCTGGAGCCTATGTGAAGATAGAATTATTGAAAGCTGGAATTATAAATCGGGTTATCAAGTCTCTCGTTTCAAAAGGGAGTGTAGGAAACGGCTCCACCAGATGGTTCATCCCATCAACCCAGGAGCCCGGAAACGATTATCAAATTAGAATTACCAGCAC
>Ga0335070_10004954_pt1 | contig 15622 bp, 8 predicted proteins | sample Lox_Sample_13_FD_206722 | JGI IMG/M metagenome (GOLD analysis project Ga0335070, IMG submission 206722) | Soil microbial communities from Loxahatchee National Wildlife Refuge, Florida, United States - Lox_Sample_1.3 | ecosystem: Environmental > Terrestrial > Soil > Wetlands | place: USA: Florida... | reverse complement strand
GTGCCCTGGTGGCGGCGGCGGCTTTCGCGCTGGCCGTCACCAGGGTTGAGGATCCCGACGCCTGGACCCACCTCGCCCTCGGCCGCCTGATGGTCGAGACCCGGGGCCTGCCGGCCCACGAGGTCCTGGTGTATCCGAGCACTGGCCTCGAGTACCACAATACTGAGTGGCTCTTCGACGTCGTCATCTACCTGATCTTTCGCGTGTCGGGCCTCGCAGGGATCGTGCTGTTCAAGGCCGCGACGGCGGCGCTCGCTTTCTGGCTGCTCTTCAAGGACGCGACGCTGCCGCGCGGGCCGGCCCCCGACCGCGGTCTGCAGGCCATGATCGCGGCCGCCGTGCTGCTGGCCTGCCTCCCCATGGTTCGGCATCGATTCGTCGAGCGGCCCGATATCGTCCTGATGGTGTTCCTCGCCTGCACCATCTACGCGTTGAATGCCTATCTCCTCGAAGGACGGCGCCTCATCTTCGCGCTGCCCGCCGTCCACGTGCTCTGGGCCAATATGCATCCGAGCGTGATCGTCACCGTGGTGCCGTTTGGCGCTGTCCTCGCCGGTGGAGCTGGGCTCCGCCTGTTCCGGCGCTGGCGGGGCACGGAGGTCTCCGGAGCGCCGACCACGCGGCAGCTCAAGGTCGTGGCTGGGATCCTGGTGGCGGACCTTCTGGCCTCGCTCGTCAATCCTCGTGGCGTTGAGGTCCTGACTCTGCCGCTCCAGCTCGCGGCCTCGCCCTGGTTCACCCAGGAGATCAACGAGCTTCAGCGTCCCCCCTTCGGCCTGTATCCAGGCCCCTACATCCTGGCCGTGCTGCTCCTGCTGAGCTTTCTGGGCCTCTGGCGGCGGGCTCCGCTCATTTCGGCGCTCACGGTGTTGCCGTTCGCCTATCTCGGACTCTCGGCCGTGCGCTTCATCTTCATCTTCGCCGTCGTCGGCGCTCCCGTGCTGGCCCGTCAGCTCGCCGCCCTCGCCATCTCCTGGGGCGACGAGCGCTTGCGTCGTCCGGCGATGGCCCTGGGTGCGGCTGCGCTCGTCGCCGGCGCCGCCTCGGCGGCGCTTGCCTTGGCCCAGGTGCCGCCGCTCGCCGATTCGCGCAAGAGCATCGGGCTGGGAGCCGACGCGCGCTTCGTTCCCGAGGGCGCGCTCCGCTATCTCGACACCATCGGCATGACGGGGCGTCTCTTCAACGCCTTCCATTTCGGCGGCTATATCGCCTGGCGGGATTTCCCGAAGCGCACCGCCATTATCGATGGACGGGGCTATGTGCCTCAGGGACTGCGCGAGGAGATTCACTTCGCCCGCGCCTATCCAGCCCACTTCGCCCGGCTCCAATCCGCGTACGACTTCGAGGCGGCGGTGCTGGACTACCCGGTCTATTCAGGCGACGGGCTCGAGAGCCTCGCCCCCGACGCCGACTGGGCGCTGACCTCGCCGGGATGGGCCCTCGTCTACTGGGACGACTTCGCGCTCGTCTACCTCAAGCGGTCGCCGCGGTGGGATGCCGTCATCGCGAGGGACGAGTATCGCCGCGTGCGCCCGGCCAACGGCCTGCCGGTTTTCTGGCGCTCCCTGACCGAGAAGGCCGCGGTGCCGGAGATCGAGGCCGAGCTGGAGCGGAATGTCGCTCACACCGGCTCCGCCCGGGGCCGGACGCTGCTCGGCTTCACGTTCCTGCAGCAAGGCCGGGTCGACGCCGCCCTCGATCTCTTCGGGAGCGTCCGGGATCCCGAGCGCCGGCTGGATGTGCTGCAAGGGCAGGCGCTCGCATGGCAGCAGAAGGGCGACAAGGTGCACGCCATCGAGGCATACGAGCGCGCCGTCGCCGTCCAGGAGGACGCGCTCACGCTCTACGGACTCGGCGTGGCCCTGCTCGAGAGCGGGCGGGCCAAGGACGCGATCCGCCCGCTCGAGCGGGCACGCGAAAAGAGCCCGGACCTCCTTCCGGTCTATGCGCTGCTGATCGAGGCGTATCGGCGCGCGGGAGAGCCCCAGCGCGAGGGCGAGATTGCCCAGGCTGGGGCGGCAGCGACGAGGCGCGCCCAGGCGGCCGAGCGCGCGCGAAACGGGCTCGGCCTCAACCGGGCGGGACGGCTGCCGGAGGCCGTCGCCGAGCTCGAGTCGGCGTCGGGGCTCGATCCAGGCAATGCCAAGATCAGGAGCGATCTCGGCTTCATGTACCTCTACGCGGGGCGCACGGCGGACGCCGTCCGCGAGCAGCGGGCTGCGCTCGAGCGCGATCCGCGCCTCGCCCAGGCCCACTACGGCCTCGGCCTGGCCCTCGAGAAAGGTGGTGACGGGCAGGGCGCGAGGCGCGAGTTCACCGAGTATGCGCGTCTCGAGCCGCGGAGTTACCTCGCGTGGCGTCTGCGCGAGGTGCCGGCCGCTCTCTCTCGATGAGTTCCGCGCTTTGCTTGGGGCGCGGACGAATGACTGACAGCTCACGACGCTTGACACCTGGGGCCCCGCTACGCTATCCCTTCGTGCGCCTCATCCGCACCAGGGCCGCTATGGGCATCGCGGGAGCCCGCCGCTCCGCGAGCGAGAGGAGCGCATGATGAGCGCCTACCTGATCCGCAATGTGAGAATTCTCGATGGTACCGGACGCGAGCCCTTCTCCGGGTCCGTGCGAGTCGCTGCCAACCGCATTGCCGCCGTGACGGAGGGCAAGGCGGCTCCATCGACGGAAGGCGCGACCGTGATCGATGGAGCCGGCGCGATCTTGATGCCGGGACTCATCGAGTCCCACGCGCATCTCGGGCTGGCCGACCTCGGCTCCTACGATCTGACGCGTGTGCCCCCCGAAGAGCACATGCTCATCACGGTGCGGAATGCGCGTACCATGCTCGACTGCGGCTATACGAGCGCCTTCTCCGCCGGAGCGCCCAAGCCACGGCTGGACGTGGTGCTGAAGCGGGAGATCGAAGCCGGCCGGGTGCCGGGCCCGCGCCTGCTCGCCAATGGCCCGGAGATCACCGTCACCGGCGGCCTCGGCGACACCAACCTCGCCCACCTGCCGCACTACGAGACGCCGACGTTCTCCTGGGTGGCCGACGGGCCCGACGCAATCCGGCGCGTCTGCCGGCTTCTCGCCCGCGAGGGCGTCGACCTCCTCAAGCTCAACCTGTCGGGTGACCTCGGGACGTCGAGCTATCCGTCGGACGAGACGCCGATGACGGATGCCGAGGTGGCGGCGGCCATGGAAGTGGCGCGCGCCGCGCGGCTGCGTGTCGCCGCCCATTGCCGGAGCGGCGAATCCGTCCTCATGGCACTCCGTCACGGCGTCGAGATGATCTACCACGCAAACTACGTCGACGAGCGCGCGCTCGACGCTCTCGAGGCGGCGGGCAACCGCGTCTTTGTCGGTCCCGCGCTGGGTCTCACCTACAATCTGAGCCAGGGCGTGGGAGGCATGGCGGCCGAGCGAGTGGGGGCCTTCGCCCGTGAGCTAGAGGTCTCCGTGGAGGCGGTCGCGCGCATGCGCAAGCGCGGCATTCGCGTGCTACCCGGCGGCGACTACGGTTTTCCCGCGACCCCGCATGGAACCTATGCGCGCGACCTCTGGATCTTCGTCAAGATCCTGGGCTTCTCCGCCATGGAAACCCTCGTGGCAGCCACGGGGCTCGGCGGCGAGCTGATGGGCCGGCCCGGCGAGCTGGGTGTCGTGAAGGCAGGGGCCCTCGCCGACCTGCTTCTCGTGGACGGCGATCCACTGGCCGACATTGCCATCCTTCAGGATCGCGGTGCCCTGCGCATGATCATGAAGGACGGCGCGCTTCACCGGGGACCCGAGCGGGGGTGAGAGGGGGGCCGGCCGCGCTACCGTGCGGTGGTGGCGCCCGGCTTGCGGAACACCGCGACGATCTCGACGCCACGGAACCAGCCGGCGAAGAGCAGATCGAGGGAGAAGAGACCCGTCAACGTAGCGGAGGCCGCGCGCAGCGCCGCCCGCTTGAGACCTACGGGTCTGTTCTGGGGAACGACCGCGTCGTGAACGCGGCCCAGCACGTTGAGGTACAGACGCATGAAGGGGAAGCCGTAGTCGAAGAGCGTCTCGGGGACGCAGGGCCGGAAAATTCGCACGAGCTCGTCACGATGGTATCGTCGCAAGTGGCCGTTGGCGGCGTCGGTCCGCGAGTAAAGCGCCTGGTTCTCGGGCACCATGCAGAGCACCCGGCCGCCGGGGCGCAGCACGCGCACGGCCTCGCGCGCCACGCCGGCGTCGTCGGCGATGTGCTCCAGCACGTCGATGAGAAGAATGGCGTCGAAGCTCTCGTCGCGGAAGGGCAGATGCTCGCCCCCGCCCACCACGAAGCCGCCAGGCGTTCTGCGGCGCTCCCGCGTGATGCGTACACCTTCGAAGGCCGGGTCGTAGGAGACGACCCGGTTCTCTCGCTCGAGCATGCGGCTCAGGTGGCCCGTGCCGCAGCCCAGGTCCAGCACGTCGAGCCCTCTAAACGCGGCGCTGATCTTGCGGATCACGCGATCCATGAACAGCGCCGTCGGCCCGTAGGTGCGCACCAGATCGAGATGGTGCTGATATTCCTCGTAATCGAAGGTCTCGGGTGGTGCAGCACCCGAGGAATTCGTGGCCATGGGTCGAGTGTCCTCGCGATATAGTGGATACTGTGCCTCGAGTCTCGCACACGGGGAGCACAGCCGCCAAATTCGCGGCGCGGCCCGGGACGCGGGATGGTGATCGGCCCCTCGTCTCCGTCATCGTGGTGACCTGGAACGGTCTCGCCTATCTGCCGGATTGCCTGGATTCGCTGGCGGCGCAAACCTACCCGGCGCTCGAGGTTGTCGTGGTGGACAACGGCTCCACCGACGGCTCGGTCGAGTATCTGAGGGGCCAGCGCGCGGGCCGGCTGCACCTCGTCGAGAGCCCAAGCAATCTCGGGTTCGCCGGTGGCAACAACCTGGGCATCCGCGCCTCGAAGGGCGTCTATCTGGCGCTGCTCAACAATGACGCGACGGCCGATCCCGAGTGGGTCGAGGCGCTCGTGACCGCTGCCGAGGCGGATCCGACCGTGGGCATGTGCGCCTCGCGGATCCACGTCTGGAAGCGACCGGATCTCCTTGACGGCGCGGGGCTCCTTGTCTCCGGCGATGGGATCGGCCGCGGGCGAGGTCGCCTCGAGGCCGATGGGGAGCGCTTTGACAGTGAGGCGGACGTGCTCCTGCCGAGCGCATGCGCGGCACTCTACCGACGTTCGATGCTCGACGAGATCGGCCTCTTCGACGAAGATTTCTTCGCCTACTGCGAAGACACTGACTTGGGGCTCCGCGCGCGCATCGCTGGCTGGCGCTGCCGCTATGTGCCGGGGGCGGTGGCCTGGCACCACTACTCGGGGTCTACCGCGCCCCATTCGCCCTTCAAGGCATTTCACGTCGAGCGCAACCGGATCTGGGTCGTGGTGAAGTGCTTCCCGCCCGGCATGGCCGCCACCAGCCTCGCCTACACGCTCGCGCGCTACGCCCTCCAGCTCTACGCCGCGCTCAGCGGCCGCGGGGCCGCGGCGAAGCTGGCCGCGCAACAGACGCCGTGGAAGCTGGCCGGTATCATCGTACGCGCGTGGTGGGCGGCCCTCGCACGGCTGCCCGAGATGTGGCGCCGCCGTCGAGCTATCCGGTCCATGAGCAAGGTCAGCCGTCGGGCACTGGCGAGGCTGCTGCGCGCCCACCGCGTGGGGTTGGGCGAGCTCGCCCTCAGGGACTGATGGCCTGTCTCTTCTGCGGCTCCGCGGCGCTCGAGCCTCTCTACGAGGGCATCCGCGATCACTACGGCATCGACGAGAGCACCCACCGGTTTCTCCGTTGTCGAGAGTGCGGTTCGGCCACCCTCGACCCCTTGCCGTCCCCAGGACGCCTGATGGCCCTCTACTCGAGGGACTACACCTTCAAACCCGGGCCGGAGCGGTCGGCGCTCCGGCGCCTTCTGCAGGCGATCGAGTGGCGCTGCTTCTATGAGCCCGGCTACCGGGCACGTGTGGCCCTCATCCGCAGGTTGACGGGACTCCACCGCGGGCTCGTTCTCGAAGCCGGTTGCGGCAGCGGTCTCTTCCTGCGCCATCTCAGGGATACGGGCTACGCCGTCGAGGGCGTGGAGACCTCCAAGACCGATGTCATGTACGCGCGCGAGCGCATGGGCCTCACGGTCTTCGAGGGTGCGCTCGAAACATTGCCGCTCGAGGCCGAGCGCTATGACGCCGTGATCATGGTTTACGTCCTCGAGCATATTCCCGACCCCGCGTCCACGCTCGCGCGCATCCACGCGCTGCTGAAACCGGGAGGCTGGGTCGTCTTGGGCCTTCCGGTGATGGACAGCGGACAGGCGCGCTGGCTGGGGGCGCGGTGGAGCGCTGTCACGGAAGCGCCGCGGCACGTGGCCATTCCCTCCGCCGCCGGCGCCACGCGCCTCCTCGAGGCGTCCGGCTTCGAAGACGTTCGCTGGGCACCCTCGCCGCTCGGCGAGAATGCCGGGCACATCGCGCTCTCGCTCTTGCCGGCCGCCGCCACCCCGCGTTCCTACGGCGAGGCGGGCGGTCCGGGCATCCTGGTGCGGCGCGCCGCCGGTGCGCTCCTCATGCTGCCATCGCTGCTTCTCGCGGCCGTCGAGCGTCTGCCGGGAGGACCCAGCGCGAGAGCCGGCACGATGTTCTTCTGCGGTCGGCGGCCCGGAGGTCTTCATGTTCCGTGACATGCGGGTCCACGTGGTCATTCCCGCGTACAACGTGGCGGCGCAACTGGTCGGCGTTCTCCGCGGCATCCCGGCCTTCGTCGATGCCGTCACCGTCGTCGACGACGGCAGCACTGATGACACGGCCGAGGTGGCGAGGAGCGTCGGTGACCCGCGCGTCACCGTGCTTCGAAGTCCCAGCAACGAGGGGGTGGGCGGGGCGATGGCGCGTGGATTCCAGCATGCGCTCGCGCAGGGGGAAGGGATCATCGTCAAGATGGACGGCGACGGGCAGATGGATCCCGCCGACCTTCCGCGGCTTCTCGAGCCCATCGCGGATGGGCGCTGCGACTATGCGAAGGGCAATCGGTTCCTCAGAAGTCGCGAGCTCGACATCATGCCGAGAGCCCGCTTGGCGGGGAACTTCGTCCTGACCTTCCTGACCAAGCTCGCCTCGGGCTACTGGAACGTCTTCGATCCTCAGAACGGCTACCTCGCCATCGCCTCGGGCGCGCTCCGGCTCCTCGACCTCGACCGCCTCTCTCGCCGCTACTTCTTCGAAAACGACATGCTCATCAACCTCAACATCTTCGATGTGCGCGTGCGGGACGTGGCGATGCCCTCACGCTATGGCGCGGAGCGGTCGTCGATGCGCCTGGGTCTGGTCCTCTGCTCTTTTCCCTTCCATCTGTTCCGCGGCTACTGGCACCGCTTCTATCGCAAGCACGTGCTGCGCGATTTCTCGCCCGTGGCGCTCTTCATGCTCACGGGGCTGCCGCTTCTGGCCTGGGGAACGGGATTCGGACTGTACACGTGGGGACAGTCGTGGCTGCACAATCAATTCGCCTCGACGGGAACGGTGATGCTGAGCGTGCTGCCCTTCCTGGTGGGATTCGAGCTGGTGCTGCAGGCGCTGGTGCTCGAGATCCGGGACACGCCGCGCTAGGAGGCGGGACCCGGCTTGCGGGTGGAGACGGTGAGCGCCTCTTGCACCGCCTGGTGCAGCTCGTTGGGGCGTACCGGCTTGAAGAGCACGTTGAGCACCCCCAGCTTCTTGCAGCGCTCGCGGTCCTCAGCCTGCAGTCCCCAGCCGGTGATGAAGACGATGGGCACGTGCTGATCGGTGGCGCGGACCCGCTCGGCGACGTCCCATCCCGTCAGGCCGGTCATGCCAAGGTTGGTCATGACCAGATCGAAGCCTCCCGGCACGAAGACCCGCACCGCCTCGGCCCCGCTCGCCACGGGCAGCACGTGGTGCCCCGCTTCGGTCAGCATCTCCCCGAGGACGGTCATGACGGGCAGCTCGTTGTCCACGAGGAGGATACGGCCGCGGCGCGTGCCGGGGGATTCGGTGCCGGCCGGCGCCTGCGGTCTTTCGGCGGTACCCACCGGGAGCACGATGGTGAAGGTCGTTCCGCGGCCCGGCTGGCTTTCCGCCCGCATCTCTCCGCCGTGGCGCTGGATGATCGAGTACGAGACCGAGAGCCCCAGTCCCGTGCCCACCTCGCCCTTCGTGGTGAAGAAGGGATCGAAGATGCGCTTGCGCACGTGCTCGGGCATGCCCACGCCAGTGTCCGCGACCGTCAGCACCACGTGCTCATTTCCCTCGGGGCGCGTGTAGATGCCGAGCGTCCCGCCCTGGGGCATGGCGTCGATGGCATTGAGGATGAGATTGGTGATGACCTCGTTGAGCTCCGACGGCCGGCCCATGACCGTGGGCAGGGGCGTGAGCCGGAGATCGAGCCGGAGCGGAACGCCGCCCTTGGCCACGCGCTCCTCCCACCTCGGCCGGGTGATGGCGACGGAGTCGTGGACGACGTGATTGAGCTCCACGGAGACGAAGGGCTCGTCGGGGCGGAGCCGCGCGAACTTCTGGATGCGCCGGACCGTCTCCGCGCCGCCCACGGCTGCAGTCTCGATGACGGAGAGCCCCCGGCGGACCACGTCGGCGTTCTGGAGATTCTTGCTCATGAGCTGTGAGTAGCCGAGGATGGCCTGGAGCAGGTTGTTGAAGTCGTGCGCGATGCCGCCCGCGACCTGCCCGAGCGCGGTGAGCTTTTCGGACTGGTGCATCTGGGTCTCGAGCTCGCGCTGCGACGTCATGTCGCGAACGATGGCCAGGAGTCCCTCGACCCTGCCTTCGCGCCCCGGCACGCCGGACAGCGTCACCGCCAGGTTCAGCATCTTGCCGTCGGCCCGCTTCGCGGCCAGGTCGAAGGAGCTGGCAGGCCGCACGCCTGTGAGGGCCTGGCGCGCCTCCTGCTCGTACTGCTCCGGGAACATTCCCAGCAGCGACCGTCCCACCGCTTCCCGGGCGCTCCACCCGAAGATGCGCTCGGCGGCCGGGTTCCAGCCCGTAATCGCGCCCCGGCGATCGATGGAGATGATGGCGTCGCCCGCCGAGCGCACCATCTGCTCGAGCGAGCGCTTGGTCTCGGCCACCTCGCCATAGAGGCGCGAATTGCGGATGGCCACAGCGAGCGAATCCGCCAGCATCTCGAGCAGCTCGCGCTCACGAGGGTCGATGGGACGGGCTCCCGATCGGTTCGCCGCCACCAGGTACCCGACAATCGACCCATCATCGCGGATCGGGCAGACGATGGCGCCCTCGGACTTCATGCCTTCGGGCAGCACTTCGCCCAGGAGGACTTCAGCCTCGTCATATCCCAGCGACTCCTTGAGCTGCACCGCGATGCCCGCCGTGAGCTCGGCGAGGTCGAGCTGGCCCAGGATGCCGCGCGAGATCTCGCGGAGAATCGACAGTTGCGTCACCCTCAGCGACTGCTCGGCCTGCTCCCGACGCGCCTCCTCTTCGAGTGTCCGTGTCTTGTTCGAGAGCGCGCGCATCTCGTTCACGAGATTCGACAGCTGGTCGCTCTTGCCCAGCTCGGCTTGGCGGCGGGCGAGCGCCCGGCGCACGGTCTCCTCGAGATCGGCGCGGCTGAAGGGCTTGATCAGATACTCGAAGGCCCCGTGGGTCAGGGCGTTCTTGACCGTGTCGAGGGAGGCATAGGCGGTGATCATCACAGCCTCGATGGTCGGGTCCACGGCCTTGATCCGCTGCAGCAGCTCGATGCCGTCCATCTTCGGCATCTTGATGTCCATGAAGACGAGGTCGGGATTGAAGTCGGGCAGGGTCTTCAGCGCTGCCTCGCCGCTGTCCGCAGTGGCGATCTCGTAGAGCGGCTTGAGGATCATCCGCAGGGACTCCCGCGGACCGATCTCGTCGTCGACCACCAGGATGCGCGGACGCTCGCTCATGACTGTGTCGTGGGCAGCGTCGCCGTGAATGTCACTTCGGCCCGGCCCTGTTTGACGTCGAGGTGGCCGCCTTGCGCTTCCAGGATGCGCTGGCTGACGCACGGCCCGACGTCGATGAGATTCTCCTGGACCACCTGGATAGGATCAAAGATCCGGAGGAGCTCCTCCGGTCTCACCTCGGCGGTGCGGGAGGCGACCGTGATGCGCAGAGGCTCCACCGCGGTCATCGAGGACACGCCCAGCGCGATCTTGGCCTCTTGGCCTGGTGTCTTGCGCAGCAGATACCAGATCAGGTAGGCGACGGCCTTCTTCAGCATGCCGCGGTCGCCCTTGACCAGGAACGGACCACCCTCGTGGGAGAAGTTGACCGTCACGAGCTTCTGAGTCGAGTCGTCGGTGAAGCTCAAGAGATGGGAGTCGGACGGGAGGGCCGGCAGCTCTGCCACCCCCATCTCGATCAGGCATTCCTCGATGGCCCCGCGGATGTCCACGACGTCGCGCTTGTAGTCGCCCTCGTTGACGAGGGCTGCCAGCTTGTCGAACATCTGCACCAGCCGACGAACGTCGCGCCCCACCACCGCGGTGAAGTGGTGACGGAACGAGACGTCGTCGTAGCGCTCTTGCAGGAGCTCCATGAACGCGTTGATGGACACCAGCGGGTTCTTGATCTCGTCGGCGATCCGGGCTACCACGCGCGTGAGGAGCTGGAGCTGCTCGGCTGCGCGCCGTTCCGTGGCGAGCTGTCGCTGGGCGGTCAGGTCCTCGAACACGAGGACCGCACCCATGGGCGCCGTCCCTTCGCCCATCACGGGGTAGGTCGAGACCTCGAGGGGGAGGCTCCGGAGCGCGAGTTGGATCTCGCTGCGCGTCACGGAGTGCCCGCGCGAGAGCGTTTCGAAGAGGAGATCTCCCAGCGGGGAGGGAAGAACGCGCAGGTCGCGATTGAGCACGTCCCGCGCCGCCATGCCGAGGATTTCCTCGGCGCGGCGGTTCATGATCACCACACGCTGCTCGGGACCGATGGTGACCACGCCGCTGGACATGCGCTGCAGGATCCGCTCGTTGAACTCTTTCTGGTACTGGAGCTGATGATGGACGCGGATGTCGCGAATCGCCGTGGCGAGGTGGCTCGCCAAATTGAACAGGGTCTCGGTCTCACGACGACCATAGGCCCCACCCGTGATGCGCTGGCCCAGCGTCAGGATGCCCGCGAGCTGCCCGTGCGAGGCGAGCGGGATGGCGACGACCGCCTGCAGCACGGACATCTCCCGGGCGATCTCGCGCGCGGCCGCTTCCGTCGCCTTTGCCTGAGCCTCCTCGATCTGGATGAGTCGCCCCTCCGACATGAGCCAGAGCGGCAGACCGCTGTCCGCGGAAAGGCTGACCGACTCGACTACGAGCGGCGCCAGCCCGCGGGACGCGCGAACGCGATACTGCCGGTGCTCGTCCTCCGACAGAAGGATGGCGCTCCGGCTCGGGCGCGCCAGCTCCGAGACGGCGTCAAGGAAGAGGTCGAGCACGCGAGGAAGATCGAAGCCGGCGGCCAGCGCCTTGGCGAACTCCTTCGCGACCTGGGTCAGCTCACGCGGGGAGGCATCGAAGGCCGGATCCATCTCTTCCATTGCAGTATCGGGGCCGGCGGGGCGGCGCGCGCTCCTGAGCGCCGCGACCTCCTGCAACAGCCGCAGCTTCTCGTCAGCTTGGCGCAGCACCGCGTGCAGGTGCTGCGGGCTGAAGGGATACAGCAGCGCAAAGTCGGCCTCTTCGGCCGCAAGCTCATCGTCGGGCGAGAGGCCCTCGGCAGGCAGTATGCACACTACTACCGCCGTGGGTCTCAGATGTCGGGCCTTGTTGATGAATCCGTCGAGATCGCGAGCCGGTTTGGCCGCGTGCTTCAGGATCAGGTCCACCTCGGTGAGGCGCAACGTGCGTAGCGCCTCCTCGTCGGTCTGGGCGGGGAAGACGGAGTAGTCGGTCAGCGCACGGAGCAGTTTGGCTCCGAGCGTCTCGTCCTCCGCGACCAGCAGCACCGTCTTCACGCAGGCACTCCGGCGGGCTTGGGCGCTGGTACGGGAAACTCGACCGTGAAGGTGCAGCCGGGCCGGCCCGGATGGTTGCGCGCGCGCAGGACCGCCTTGTGGGCATCGGCGATTGCCCGGCAGATCGCCAGTCCGAGCCCGGTGCCATGAGCCTTGGTCGTCACAAACGGATTGAAGATCTGTTCGGTCATGTCGTCCGGGATCCCACAACCCGTGTCCGAGAACTCAACCAACAGAGTTGAGCCGCCACCTTGGGACAGGTCGGCCACCCGGACCGTGAGCTCGCCGCCAGAATCCATAGCTTCAAGGGCATTTAAGCACAGGTTCAGGAAAAGTTGCTCCAACTGAGACACGTTGCCGAGAACGGGGTTACAGGCGCCGTGGGTCACCCGACGCAGGGCAACGCCGCGCCCCTCGAGCTGGGGCTGGAGGAGAGAGAGGGTGTCATCGAGCGGGAGCATGACATTGACGGCTTCCATGGGCTGTCGTGAAGCCGCCGATAGCATACGGAAGCGGTCGAGGAGGTCGTCCATCCGGTTGATTTCACGGCCGACCACCCGGGTGAAGTTGTTGCGGAACTCGGCGTCGTCAAAGCGGCTCGGCAGTAGCTGGGTGAAGGCCTTTATCGACACGAGGGGATTGCGGACCTCGTGTACCATGCCGGAGGCAATGGCCTCGAGGGAGGCCAGCCGCTCGGCCCGCCGCCGCTCTCGCTCCAGCTCCTTGAGACGGGACAGATCGGTGAACACCGCTACGGCCCCGGCCAGGGCACCCTGCCGGCCACGGAGGGGAGAGGTTGTGCACATCAGCGGAATCATCTGGCCGGCCGTGTCCGGAAGGGCGATCTCGACCTGAGAATGGGACTGGCCATCGGCGAGGGTGGCTTCGATCAAGCGCCCGAGGACCGGAGGCAGCTGCTCGATCCCGCGGCCCCGCAAGGTCTGGGCGGAGCGTCCCGTCAACTGCTCCGCCGCCTTGTTGAAGACATTCACGCGGCCGCGCGCCCCCACAGCCACCACGCCGCTCTCGATCGTCGCCAGCGTTTTCTGAAGTTCTTCGTTCACTTGCACGACGCGCTGGTGCGTTTGCGCGTTTCGGATGGCGACGGCCGACTGATGTGTGAGGGTCTGTAGGAGATCCGCATCGTCGCTGAAATACGGACTGCCGGATCGCTTTGGGCCCACTACGATCATCCCGAACAGGCGCCCCTCCTCAAGCAACGGGGCGACCACATCGGCGTCGAGGCGGGTCATCTCGTCCAGCGCTTCACCTCCAGCATCGAAGTCGGCTAACTCGTCTCGAAAAATAAGGTTGCCGGCAGTTGCAGAACGGTCCGCTAGGGAAGATGCCAATGGCAGGGTTGGCGGTTGGGATTCGGAACTTGTCTGCCAAGTCCGCTCGAACTGCTCACCGTCTTCGTCGACCAAGTAGACAGCAACCCATTCCGGCTTGAGGATATCGCAGATGACGCCGCCCACACAGTCAAGGATCGCAGGCAGTTCAATCGTGTTGCTTAGTGCGCGACTCGTCTCGCGAATGACACGCTGGTAATCGTACGGCTCTCGGTACAGATAGCGGTCGAACGCCCGCTGGATACGCGTCTTAAGGGGATGGAAAAGCACTGCGACACCCAGGGCCAGCAGAATCTCAAGTACCGTGAACCAGTGCCCATCTGGGAAGACTAAGTTTGAGCCAGCCAAGAGCAGTACAAGTATTGCGCCTGCCGCGCCGAAGGCTGCGAGATAGACGGCACCTTGTTTAATGACCACTCGAATGTCCATGAATCGATGTCTGATGATGGTATGGGCGATGAGGGTGACCATAATGAGCGAGAAAAGAGGTCCATACCTTCCATGCGTCGAAGTTCCGAGCGTCAAAGGAACGACAACATTCGTAATCAATGCGGGTGCGATTGGCACTGCCAAAGCGATCAGCAGATATCTCGTTTGGAGTTTCAGCAGGCCCGTGGCTTTTCTATAGTTCACGTAAAGCACGTATATACCAAACGCGAAACATCCCAATATGTATGAAGCGAACGGACCATGAAGAGGTCCGTAGCTGAGACGAATAGCACTTCCTTGAAAGGAAACGCCATTGACTAGCCAGGGCGACCACGAAAGGAGGAAGAAGGCTAGACCGACTGGAGCGCAGAGCCACCTGTTGATGATTGAGGTGTTGCTCCTGTCACTATGGAAGTGCTCGGCGAACGTTAGCATCCCGATGGGTACTAAGCTGCCTGCGGCGAAGGATAACCGCACTTGCCAGACAGCAGGGGATGCGGTCCCGTGTGTCAAGGCTACAGCAAGTGCCCAGACCCCAATCGGCATAGCATATAGAAAGAAGGCACGATGAGTAGACGAGCGTGGGTTCGTGTAGAGGACGTACGCGGCAATTGACACATTGGCGACTGCACACAGTATGAGAACTAATGGGGTGATGTTGCTAATCATCGTTGCGGTGCCCTCAGTCGCCACGAGTTGTACTTAGACTACGAACCTTACAGATTACGTCGACTCCAAATGAGTAAGCTAGTGCAGCATCGCACTCTGCTGTTTTAGGCGAGCTTCGGCAGTCGCTGCAGGGAACTCCACGAGGATGGTTGTCCCCGTGCCTACTGAAGGCGTCTCCACTCGCAGCATGCCCTTGTGTGCATCCGCTATGCTCCGACAGATGGCTAGACCAAGTCCCGATCCGCGAGCTTTGGTCGTGAAGAACGGTTCAAATATCTTGGTACGAATTGATTCAGGGATGCCCGGCCCTGTATCACTGACGCCGACCTGGACCCAAGGACTTCCCTGACGATAGACTCGGGCGATGTTTACAATGAGTTGCCCCCCTGGAGTCATTGCCTCGATGGCGTTCAAAAAAAGATTCAGGAAGAGCTGCTTTGCTTGTGCCGGATCGATCGAGACGAGAGCCGGTGACGACCCTAGGTCGCGTTCTACAGCAGTTTGCGTGTGCTCCAATTGGGCGCGAAGTAAAGCCAGAGTGTCTGAGATCGGCTCGCGAAGATCCGTTGCAGCGACCGCTTCTGGAGCGGGAGCACCTAGGCTCCTGAGACGGCCCACCAAGCCATCAATTCGATCAATCTCGCTCCCGACCACCTTCGAGAAGTCATCTCGGAAATCGGTATCGGAAAATCGCTCTGGAAGTAACTCGGCAAACGTCTTAATTGCGACTAGGGGGTTCTTGATCTCATGTGCGATGCCGGACACGAGCGCTCCGAATGACGCTAAGCGCTCGGCCCTCCGCTTCTCGTTTTCTAGGGCCTTGATTTTCGAAAGATCGCTGAAAACAATCAGGGCTCCAATGATTGTACCCTGCTCGTCGCGCAGGGCGGATGTGGAACAGATGAGCGGGGTGTGACGTTCACGTTCCCCTGGGAGGGAGGTCTCGACCTGGAGCCGTGGATGGCCATCTCCAAGAGTGGCGCGTAGCTGAGAACCGAGGGACGCGGGTAGTGCCTCTACGGGGAGCGATGCCAGCCGGGTCTTCGACAGGCCTGTCAACTTTTCGGCTGTCGAGTTGCAAAGAGCCACTGTTCCCGTGCTATCGATTGTGATTACCCCACTGTCCATCGTCCGAAGAATGTTCTCAACATATTCGTTGGCGAGAACCACCTGCTGATACAGTTGTGCGTTCCGTATGGC